>Ga0224512_10001037_pt1 | contig 27700 bp, 26 predicted proteins | sample SF_May12_sed_USG_4_FD_169103 | JGI IMG/M metagenome (GOLD analysis project Ga0224512, IMG submission 169103) | Sediment microbial communities from San Francisco Bay, California, United States - SF_May12_sed_USGS_13 | ecosystem: Environmental > Aquatic > Marine > Sediment | place: USA... | reverse complement strand
GCTGCATCGTGATGCCTGCCGCCACGGCGGTCCCTCCGGCGCTGACCCTTCAGGCATGGTTTGGCAGTGACCTGCTGAGATCCTGGTCGTGGTGGGCCATCGCCGATGGCATGGGCGCCCTCGTGGTCACGCCCCTGCTGCTGGTTTGGGGACGCAAGTCCGTGCAACTCGTCGAAACGATGCCCTGGTCGCGGTGGGCCGAACTAGTCGGATTCTTCGTGGCGCTCGTCCTGGTGACGCGCTTTGTCTTTACTTACAGCAATCCCGAGGGTGCGACGCTTGCCACATACAGCTACCTGCCGTTTCCGTTGCTCCTCTGGGTCGCCCTGCGGTTCGGCCTGCGCACCGCGACGTTGGCATCCTTTACGCTGGTGGCGTTTGCCGTCTGGTATGAAGGGCGTGCCGGCGGCGGCGTATTCGCCGTAGGCGAAGGGCTGATCGCACTGCAGGCCTTCCTGATCGTCATGGTCGCGGCGACCCTGCTGCTGGCCGCCACCCTCGCCGAGCGAGAGGAGGCTGGCCGGCTTTTGCGCGAAAACCGTGAGCGGCTGGAGCTGGCGCTCGAAGGTGCCGACCTCGGTCTCTGGGACTGGGCGTGCGATACCGGTAGTGTTGTTTTCGATCGGCGCTGGGCCGAGATGCTGGGCTACCATCCTGCCGAGTTGGAGCCCAGCGTCCGGACCTGGGAGGACTTGCTGCACCCCGATGACGGCCCGCCGGCGATCGCAATCTTGCAGCAGCATCTGGACGGCAGGACACCGTTCTATCAGGCGGAATTCCGGCTGCGCACCAAGGACGGTGAATGGCGCTGGATTCATGGCTGCGGCAAGGTCGTCGAACGGGGTGAATCCGGTGAGCCGGTGCGGGCAACCGGGATCCATCGCGATATCGACGAGCACAAGCGCGCCGAAGCGGCCAGCATCCAGCTCGGGCGGATCATCGAAGGGGCGGCCAGCGAGATCTATCTGTTCGACACTGAGACCCTGCGCTTTGTCGACGCCAATCGGGGGGCACGCGAGAATCTCGGCTACAGCCTCGACGAGCTCAAGCAAATGACGCCGCTGGATCTCAAACGGGAAATGACACCCGAGGCGTTCAATGCCCTGCTCGCGCCGTTGCGCGCCGGCGGCAATTCCGAGGCCCGGTTTTCGACAACACACAGGCGCAAGGACGGCTCCGCTTATTCGGTCGATGTGTGGCTGCAACTGGTGCGGGGAGAGGATAAACCGCTGTTTTTTGCCGATGTGCACGACATCACCGAACGCCTGGTGATCGAGCAGCAGCTCCGGCAAGCCCAGAAAATGGAGGCGATCGGCCAGCTCACCGGCGGGGTGGCGCATGATTTCAACAACCTGCTTGCGGTCATTATCGGCAACCTCGAGTTCCTGATCAGCGAGTTGCCGGATGACGACGAGCGCGAGGCGCGGGCAGCAACGGTGATGCGCGCGGCCGAGCGCGGCGCGGAACTGACGCGGCGGCTTCTCGCGTTTTCACGCCAGCAGCCGCTTGCCCCCCGGGCCGTCGATCTCAACGATCTCGTATCGGACGTGATGGAGCTGCTGCGCCGTACGCTCGGCGAGACGATCGAGGTCGACACCGCTCTGGCCGGCGACCTCTGGCAGTCCTGCGCCGATCCAGGCCAGCTTGAGGCCGCGCTGCTGAACCTTGCGGTGAATGCGCAAGACGCCATGCCGGACGGCGGCCGGCTTACGATCGAGACCGGGAACGTTAAGGTCGATAGCGACGATGCCCTGGTTGCGTCCGGCGAAGTCGCACCGGGTGACTACGTTATGCTCGCGGTCGCCGATACCGGTGCCGGCATGCCGGCCGATGTCCGTGAGCGGGCGTTCGAACCGTTCTTTACGACCAAGGAGGTGGGCAAAGGGACCGGCCTCGGCCTTTCGATGATCTTCGGTTTCTGCAAGCAGTCGGGCGGACATGTGATGGTCGACAGCGCGACGGACCGGGGGACGACCGTCAGGCTATATCTGCCGCGACTCACCGGGGCGATGTGCGCGCCAAAAAAACCGTCGGTAAATGGTGCCGATGTCAAGGGCGACGGCGAAACGGTCCTGGTCGTCGAGGACGATCCCGATGTCCGCGAGGTTACGGTCACGCTGCTCAAGGGCATGGGCTACAGCGTCCTGGCGGCGTCCGACGGCGAATCGGCGCTGGAGGTGGCGGAGACGGCCGGCCCGATCGCCCTGCTGGTCACGGATGTGGTGCTGGGGGGCGAGATGACCGGGCGCCAGACGGCCGAGGCGTTGGTTGCGCGGCGGCCGGATATCGGCGTCCTTTACATGTCGGGCTATGCCTTGAACTCGATTCAGCATCTCGGGCGCCTGGATGACGGCGTCGTATTGTTGCAGAAGCCGTTCCGCAAGGCCGATCTGGCCAGCAAGGTCGGCCAGGTCTTGGCTACCAGGAGCGAGGGCGCGCAAGCCTGAATCGGGCCCGCCCACGCGGCGGCTTGGTGGCCGAGCCCATGATCAATCGCGATCCGCTCTAGTACGCCATCTCCGGCATTGTCGGCGGCGCCTCCTCCTTCTTCGGCAACTCGGCGACCATCGCCTCCGTCGTGATCAGCAGGCCGGCGACCGAGGCCGCGTCCTGCAGGGCGATGCGGACTACCTTGGTCGGATCGATGATGCCGGCCTCCAGCATGTTGACGTACTCCCCGGTCTGGGCATCGAATCCGCGATCGCGATCGTCCTGGTCCACCAGTTTGCCGAGGATGATCGAGGCATCCATGCCGGCGTTCTCGATGATCATGCGCGCCGGCATTCCGAGCGCGCGACGCACGATGTTGACGCCGACTTTCTGGTCCTCGTTCGCGGGCGCAAGCCTGTCGAGGGCCGTGCCGGCATAGAGCAGGGCGACGCCGCCGCCCGGCAGGATGCCTTCCTCGACCGCGGCGCGCGTTGCGTGCATCGCGTCCTCGACCCGGTCCTTGCGTTCCTTCACGTCGATCTCCGTTGCGCCGCCGACGCGGATCACCGCGACGCCGCCGGCCAGTTTGGCCAGACGCTCCTGCAGTTTCTCCTTGTCGTAGTCGGAGGTAGAGTCCTCGACCTGCCGGCGGATCTGCGTGCACCTTGCCTCGATTGCGGCCCTGTCGCCCGCCCCTTCGACCAGCGTCGTCTCGTCCTTGGTCAGGATCACGCGCTTCGCCCGGCCCAGCATCTCGACATTCACCTTCTCCAGCTTGATGCCGAGGTCCTCGGAGATCACCTGGCCACCGGTCAGGATCGCGATATCCTCGAGCATCGCCTTGCGCCGGTCGCCGAAGCCGGGCGCCTTGACCGCAGCCACCTTCAGCCCGCCGCGCAGCTTGTTGACCACCAGGGTCGCCAGCGCCTCGCCCTCGACGTCCTCGGCGATTACCAGCAGTGGCCTAGCCGACTGGACGATGGCCTCCAGCACCGGCAGCAGCGGCTGCAGGTTGGACAGCTTCTTCTCGTGCAGCAGGACGTGGGCGTCCTCCATTTCGCAGGTCAGCTTCTCGGCATCGGTGATGAAATACGGCGACAGATAGCCGCGGTCGAATTGCATGCCTTCGACCACTTCGAGTTCGGTCTTCAGGCTCTTGGCCTCCTCGACCGTAATCACCCCCTCATGGCCGACCTTCTCCATGGCCTGGGCGATCATCTCGCCGACCTCGGTTTCGCCGTTGGCCGAGATCGTGCCGACCTGGGAGATCTCCTTCGAGGTGGACACCGGCCGCGAGCGCAGCTGGATTTCCGCGACGATCGCAGCCACCGCCATGTCGACGCCGCGCTTCAGGTCCATCGGGTTCATGCCCGCGGCGACCGCCTTCGCGCCCTCGCGCACGATCGCCTGGGCCAGCACCGTCGCCGTCGTGGTGCCGTCGCCGACGAGATCGCTGGTCTTGCTGGCAACCTCGCGCAGCATCTGCGCGCCCATGTTTTCGAAATGATCGGACAGCTCGATCTCCTTGGCGACGCTGACCCCGTCCTTGCTGATTCGCGGCGCACCGTAGGCCCGATCGAAAACGACGTTGCGCCCCTTCGGTCCCAGCGTGACCTTGACGGCGTCCGCCAGAATATTGACTCCCCGCAGCATCCGCTCGCGGGCGTCCTCACCGAACTTCACGTCCTTGGCAGTCATGGTTGTGTCCCCCATGCGAACGGGCCGGGTGGCCCGCCGCCTGTCCGATCGCGCCTGGCGCTGCCTCGCCCCGCCGGACGGGCGAACGCCGTGACCGATCCTGATCGCGATCTCCGACCATTGCTGCACAACACGCGACCGCATGTCACGATCTTCAGGGGAAGGACGATCCGTCCTTCATCTGCGTGGCGGAACCCCGGTTCACGGCCCGACGGGTTGCGACAGGCGTTGCGCCACGGCCTCATCTCGCATGCTGCGGGGCGCGGAGATGCCAGCGACAGTAGCCGGAACCATTTGCAACCTCATTGATCCACGTCAACCCGGCACGTGCAGCAAGGGCGCCTGGCCACGTGTTTCCGGCCGCGCTCTGCAGGGCCCGGCGAGCCCGTGAAATCGATTACTGCTGGATCCAGGGAAGCCCGGCCACCTTCCAGCCGTTCCTGATGCCGCGGTGCTTCGTATCGTCCAGATCGCCCTCGAATCCGTCCGAGACGTTGTAGCACGGGCCGAATCCCGCCGCGGTCAGGGCCACCGCGGCATCGCGTGACCGCACCCCCGAACGGCAGATCACCAGCAACGGCCGCTCGCGGGTTATGCCCTCGGCCTCCAGATGCGAGACGAATTCGGCGTTGACCTCCATCTGGGGCCAGACATTCCACTGCACGCACATCACAGTGCGGCCGAGCCGCGAGATATCCGGCACGCCGACATAGACCCATTCTGCAACCGTTCGCACGTCGACCAGAAGCGCGTCCGGGTCTTCCTCGAGAAAGCGCCAGGCTTCGGTGGCCGTAAGGTCGCCCTCATATCCCTTGTTGAACAGCACGGTCCCCCCGCCGGTATTTCGCTGCCGCCATGATGCCGCCATGCGGCCGTCCGGTCCAGCCCGTATCGAACCCATGCCTTGCGGCGCGTTACCCCCAACGGTGCGCGGTGACATCACCGTCGGCGACGACAGGCGCGGGAACGGTAAGTCGGACACACATGCGCCAGCATACCGCGTCCTGGCACGGCGGTTGCATGCCTCTACGGCATAACACGCGTTCAGGGCGGCCGGTGGGCCCGCAACAATCCCGGAGTGTTGCAATTACCGGCGATCGCCACATGAAAGACTTTGTAGATCAAATGCTTGCCAAAACTATCCAAATGGGGCATAAATGTGTCAAAAGTATGAAATTTACTTGGCCGATGGTCGTTGTCTGAACCATGACAAGAGCTGGCGGATGGGTCTTCGCCGCAAAGAACAACGGTTTAGCCGGGGCTATTCTATGGACGTCAAGGGGAGAGCACGACGAAGGAATCTGGGGCTCTGCGCCGTGGTGGCAGTGTTTGTGCTGGGCGCATGCTCCGGTCCCAATCCGGCCGCGGGGCCGACCGACGAGCAACTGCGCGTCGCGCTGGCCGAGTCGCTGGTGTTGACAGGCAAATCGCCGCATTCCGACTCTTTCGCAGACGTTGCGACATCTGAGGGTCATCACCTCCAGAGCGTCTATGAGACAAGGAACTTCAAACCAATCTGGGTTGGCCCGGGCGGTGCCAACGAACGCGCGCATCTGCTTCTTGCGCGGCTTTCCGACGCGGGAAGCGATGCGCTGAATCCGCAACACTACGGTCTGGAGGAGGTTCTCGACCCGCTTGCGAGTGGCAACGCGGACGCGCTTGCTTCCGCGGAACTCTACTTCAGCCGTGCCCTGATGCACTATGCCGCGGATCTGCAGGGTGTTGGCGAAGGCGATGCCACGATTGTCGCTGCGGCCGGCTCCGCGATTGATTTCGGCGACTACCTGGATTCGCTGATCCCGCGCGATCCTGCGTATCGACGCCTGCGCGCCGCGATGCGGCTATATCGCGGAATCGAGGCGGGGGGCGGCTGGCCGCTCATTCCATCGGGACCGACGCTGCGCCCTGGGGTGACTGATTCCCGGACGCTGTTGCTGCGCCAAAGGCTCGGTACGACCGGCGACCTGAGCGCGGCCGGGGCGCGCGCCGAATCCGAACTGTTTGACGAGGCCGTCGAGGCCGCGCTGCGTCGGTTCCAGGAACGCCACGGCCTGAAGATGGATGGCATTGCCGGCACCCGGACCCTCGAGGCCCTCAACGTCCCCGTTGCGCAGAGAATTGAACGGATCGCAAAGAACCTCGCGCAGCGCCGGAGCGAGGCGACGGGATTCGGCGAGCAGGCGCTGGTCGTCAACATCGCCGCGCAGGAACTGGTCCTGATCGACGGCGGCAACGAGATACTCAGGAGCCGGACGATTGTTGGCCGGGCGGGCTGGGAGACTCCGCTTTTGAGCAGCGAGATCCGGTCGATCGAAGTCAATCCCACCTGGACGGTACCGCGCAAGATCGCGCTGCAGGAGATTCTGCCGCGGGCGCGCAAGGATGGCCCCGAGTACCTTGGCAACCGTGGATATCGCGTGTTCGATGCCAAAATGCGGCCACTGGACGCTGCGGAAATCAAATGGGAATCTATCGGCGACAGCTATATGCCCTATACGCTGCGGCAAGACGCCGGTGCGGGCAATGCCCTCGGTCGCGTCAAGTTCCTGTTCCCCAACGACCAGGACATCTATCTACACGACACGCCGGGCCGGACCCTGTTCAGCCGTGCCAGCCGTGCCCTCAGCCATGGCTGCGTGCGGGTCGAGAAGGCTGATGAGCTGGCGATCCTGCTGCTCCGGAGCGGCGCCGACTGGCGCAAGGCGGACTACGAACGGGCCCTCAAGAGCGGCAAGACCGTCCGCATCAGACTCGTCCGTCCGGTGTCGGTCCATGTGGTCAGCTTCACCGCCTGGGTGGAGGAGGACGGAACCGTTCAGTTCCGCAACGATCCCTACGAAAGGGAAACACCAAACATTAATAAGAACAAGCCGGGCAACAATAACGGAAACTTCTTGTAAACCTTTTCCCCCGATTATGACCCCGTTGCGGCCGGCAAGAAAACCGGTTGACCAACGGGCGTATTTAGCTAGCATCGGGGCCGATGGTGTCGGAGGGGGCGTTTCCGGAAATTTCAGGCAGCCAGGCGGCCAGGATCGGCCGCCGTGCGGCACTGCGCCTTGGTGTCGCAGCGCTCGTCACCGCCGCCGCGGGGCCTGCGTTCGCGGGAATCGCGAGGCGGCCCGTGCGGGCGCTGGCGCTGCGCAACCTCCACACGCACGAGACGGTACGCGCGACGTATTGGGCCGACGGCAGTTGGCAGGCCGATGGTCTGCGCGAGATAAACTACGTTTTGCGTGATTTCCGCACCGGTGACGTCGTCGATATCGACGCGGGCCTGCTGGACCTGATGCACCGGCTGGCGGCGCTGGTCGGCACGGACCAGCCCTTCGAGATTATTTCCGGCTACCGTTCGCCGCGCACCAACGCGCAGCTCGCCAACCAGAGTTCGGGTGTCGCCAAGAAAAGTCTCCACATGGAGGGCAAAGCGGTCGACCTCCGGCTGCCCGGCGTGAAGCTCTCGAGCCTGCGCCGCGCGGCCATCTCTTTGCAAGGGGGCGGCGTCGGCTACTATCCCAAGAGCGGCTTCATCCACGTCGACACGGGACGCGTCCGCTTCTGGTAGGGCGTTGCGGCGCGGCTTCGACGTCGCATGGCGCCATGGCGCGACGACCTATTCGGGTTGCCTCCGCACACTCCCGCTCCCAGCCTACTCAACTCATTCGAGGGCCGTTGCCTCGATCAGATCTCCCGACGCGACGACGGCCAACTCCCGCACATCGGTCTCGGCTTGGGCCCAGATATTGACCGGAGCGGCCAGACGGATCTCGTCGCCACGGGACACCGGGGTGCGGCCGAAGCCGATGGCGATGCTGTCGCCCTCGACCCAGAACGCGAGTTCTCCGGCCTCGACCACTTCGCGGGCGTCGGCCTCGCGGTCGACGGCGACGGGGGTTGCGAAGTAGACTTCCTCGCCCCAGGTCCGCGCCTCGCTGGTGAACGGCAGCGCCGCCCAGACGGCGTCGGCGGTAGGCGTGTCAAGCAATCGGGCGCGAACCTCCACCGACCCAATGGCAATCCGGATCCTGCGCATGGTTTTCCTCCCGGTGTGCCCTATTCCAGATAGATCCGCAGGCCGCCTTCCTTGTCGCCAGCCTCGAACTCAAGGTCCGCGAGGGCCAGGATGAACTCATCGATCCGGTCTTCCGGCAGCTGGAACAAATCCGCTTCGATGCCCTTTTCCCGCAGTTTTTCGGAAATCTGCTCCCGCGCCTCCTCGGGAACGAACCCGCGCATGCTGATGCCGGCCCGCAGCAGGCCCAGGGGAATTCGCAGCCGGAATCCCTCTTCAGCGCCGGCGCCGCCGGCCAGGCCGACGATATGCAGATAGCGCGGCAGCGGTTCGCGATCCCTGGGCCGATCGGGCGTCTCGACGACCGGCCCGGGTGCGCCCGCCAGCGCGGCGAGCAGGCGTTCTGCCTCGTCCACGCTGATGGCGCCCTCCGAGAGCATCTCCAGGATACGGCGCGCGTCGTCGCTCATCGCTCGTCTCCCTGTCACCGGGACAATCCTACGTGATCGAAGACGGGAAGAACAGAAATCGGATACAAACTGTTGAGTGGCGACGAAAGCGCGCTATAGTAGGACTACAGAACAAGCGAAGTAGGGAGGCTAGAGATGCGCGAGTGGAAAAAGCCGAAGATCGTTGAAATTGCCGTGGGCCTGGAAATCAACAGCTACGCCTGCGCCGATTGATTACGGCAATTTGACTGCCGTGGCGCGCGGCCCCGGCGCTCGTTATGCTCAAGATCATCGTGCTGGGCGCCGCCGCTGGCGGTGGTTTTCCACAGTGGAATTGTAACTGCGACGTTTGCCGCGCGGCGCGGGCCGGGAACGGCAGCGCCGCGGTGGCGACTCAGTCTTCGCTTGCTGTCAGCGCCGATGGCGAGAACTGGTGGCTGCTTAACGCATCGCCCGATGTGCGACAGCAGATCAATCAGACCCCCACCCTTCATCCGCGAAATGGACGGCGGCATTCGCCGATCGCCGGAGTCCTGCTGACCAATGCCGACGTCGATCATATCGCCGGACTCCTCACGCTCAGGGAGAGTCAGCCGCTATCGCTGTATGCGACCGAGCGCGTCCTCGGCGTGCTGGAAGCGAACAGCGTGTTCAACGTATTGAATCCGGAATTCGTCAAGCGCCGCCCGGTGACTCTCGGGGCGACCACCGAATTGCTGCTGCCCGACGGGCGGTCCTCGGGTCTGGCCGCCGAGATCTTCGCCGTCCCGGGCAAGGTTGCGCTTTACCTGGAAGATGAGTCGGCCGGGCCCGGTTTCGGTTCCGTCGCAGAGGACACCGTGGGCGTCCGTATCGCCGTCCCCGCCGAAGGGCGCGAATTCTACTACATCCCCGGCTGCGCGGGCTGCCCGCCGGACCTGGCGGCGCGGCTCGACGGTTCGGGGCTGTTGTTCTTCGACGGTACGACCTGGATCGACGACGAGATGCAGGCAACCGGCGTCGGCCGCAAGACGGGCCGGCGCATGGGTCATATGTGCATGTCGGGACCGAAAGGCTCGATCGCCGCCCTCTCGCCGCTGGACATTCGCCGAAGAATATTCGTCCATATCAACAACACCAATCCCGTCCATCTGACGGATAGTGCGGAACGCGCCGCGGCCGAAGCGGCGGGATGGGAAATCGGCTACGACGGCATGGAGGTCGAGGCATGACGGGAGTCATGACACCGGACCAGTTGGAGGATCGCCTACGCCAGATCGGCGCGACGCGCTACCACAACCTGCACCCGTTCCACGCGCTGCTGCACGGCGGCAGGTGCGACAAGGGGCAGGTGCAGGCCTGGGCGCTGAACCGGTTTTGTTACCAGGCCGCCATCCCGCGCAAGGACGCCTCGCTCATAGGCCGTTGCCATGACCCCGAACTGCGGCGCGAATGGCTGCACCGGGTGGCCGACCATGACGGATCCGGCGACGATCCCGGGGGCATAGAGCGCTGGCTGATCCTCACCGGCGGGCTGGGCCTGGATCGCGACTACGTGACCTCGCAGCGGGGCGCCCTGCCGGCAACCCGTTTTGCGGTCGAGGCATATGTGCATTTCGTGCGCGAGAAGAGCCTTCTGGAGGCGGTCGCCTCGTCGCTGACCGAACTGTTCGCCCCGCGCATCCACCATGAGCGCATTTCCGGCATGCTGGAGCATTACGATTTTATCGACGAATCCGTGATGCCGTATTTCCGGCGGCGTCTCAACCAGGCCCCGCGGGACGCCGATTTCGCGCTCGATTACGTCAAGCGCGAGGCGAGGACATCGGAACAGCAACAGGGCGTGATCGACGCGCTGACCTTCAAGACCGAAATCCTGTGGGCGCAACTCGATGCGCTGTACTTCGCCTATGTGGCGCCGGGCTTCATACCGCCGGGTGCGTTCGACCCGAAGGATATCGCATGAGCACCCGCACCGTCATCGCCGGAGAGTCCATCCCCGCCCTGCCACGCCACGTGCGGCTGAAACATGACGAGACCCGCGGCGCCTGGGTGATGCTGGCGCCCGAACGCGTGCTGATGCCCGACGAGATCGCGGTCGAGATACTGCGCCGTTGCGACGGCAAGGCCACCGTGGACGCGATATGCGCGTCTCTCGCCGCCGAATTCGACGCGCCGGAGCAGGAGATCCGCGAGGACGTTGTCGCCGTGCTCCAGGACCTCGCCGACAAGGGATTCCTAATCGCATGAGTGCAGATCCCCCGCTGGCCCTGCTCGCCGAGTTGACCCACCGCTGTCCGTTGCGGTGCGCGTATTGCTCCAACCCGCTGGCGCTGGACCCGTCGAGTGGGGAAATGGACACGGGGACCTGGCGCAGAGTGCTGGACCAGGCGGCCGACATGGGAATCCTGCAGGTGCATTTCTCCGGCGGCGAGCCGACCGCCCGCAAGGACCTGACCGATCTGGTGGCGCATGCGTCGGGGCGAGGTCTGTATGTAAATCTCATCACCTCGGGCGTGCTGCTGTCCGATGAACTGGTCGCTGCGCTGGCCGACGCCGGCCTCGCCCATGTCCAGCTCGGCTTCCAGGATACCGACGCCGCCCGCGGCGAGTGGATGAGCGGTTATGACGGCGGCCACGAGAAAAAGCTTCGCGCTGCCCGGATGATCACGGACGCGGGCCTCGTCCTGACGGTCAACGTCGTGGTGCATCGCCACAACGCAGTGCGCGTGCCGGAAATGATCGACATGGCGGTCGGGCTGGGCGCGCACCGCGTCGAGATCGCCAATGTGCAGTATTACGGCTGGGGCCTGCACAACAGGGCCGCCCTGATGCCGACGCGCGAGCAGCTCGAACGGATGACGCCGGTGGTCGAAGACGCCCGCGAGCGTCTGAAGGGCGTCATCGTCATCGACTACGTCATACCGGATTATTACGCCAACTATCCCAAATCCTGCATGGGGGGCTGGGCGCGGCGTTTCATGAATGTCACGCCGGCGGGCAAGACGCTGCCCTGCCATGCCGCCGAGACGATCCCGGGTCTTGCATTCGATAATGTTCGGGACCGGCCGCTCGCGGAAATCTGGGAGCAGGGCGATGCCTTTGCCCGATATCGCGCGACCGAATGGCTGCCCGACGGCTGTCGGGCTTGCGAGCGCAAGGAGATCGACTGGGGCGGCTGTCGGTGCCAGGCGCTGGCCCTGACCGGCGATGCCGCGAACATGGACCCGGTCTGCAGACACTCGCCCTTCAACGCCGGGGTCCGTGTGCTTGCAGAGGCCGATGCGGCGGACGGCGCAGGGGATCTCGTCTACCGGTCTTACCGGCGTTCCTGAGCCGCCGTGGCGGTCGAAGCCGACACGATCCCAGCCGGCGCCGGCGCGTATGCTCTGCTGGTTCGGTTGCACCGACCGCTGAAACCGGAAATTCCCGCGTTCCGCGAACGCGTCCTTCGGCCCGGCGCGTATGTTTACTGCGGCAGCGCGTGCGGACCCGGCGGGCTCGCGGCGCGCGTCGCCCGTCACCTGCGGTCCGGCAAACCGGTCAACTGGCACATCGACCGGCTCACCGAAGCGGGCCGCATCGAGGGCGTGGCGGTGCGGATCGGCGGGTGCGAGTGCGACCTCTTCGATGCGCTGATTGCCGATGGCGCGACCGTTCCGATTCCCGGCTTCGGCAGTTCCGACTGCCGCCGCTGCCCGGCCCATCTCGTGGCGGCGCGGGACGATTTCGACGATATCGCGCTGGTTGCCGTCGTCGGACTTGGACGAAAGGCGGCCCCATCGCTATAAGGTCAACGGCAACCGGCCGGAGAACCATTTTCATGCGCGCCGTCATCATACCCGTCACCCCGTTTCAGCAGAACTGTTCGCTCCTGTGGTGCGAAGAGACCATGCGAGGCGCCGTCGTCGATCCGGGCGGCGAACTCGACCGCATTCTCGAGGCCGCGGCGGAAAGGCAGGTCGAGATCGAACGCATCCTGGTGACGCACGGCCACGTCGACCACTGCGGCGGCGTCGCAGCGCTACGCGAGCGGATCGGCGTTCCGGTCGAAGGGCCGCACGAGGACGACAGGTTCTGGATCGACCGGCTGGTCGAGGATTCGGCGCAATACGGGCTGGAGCCGACGAGTGCGTTCGAGCCCGACCGCTGGCTCGCGGACGGCGATACAGTGGGGTTCGGTCATGTAACGCTGCAGGTGATCCACTGCCCGGGGCATACGCCGGGGCACGTCGTGTTCTACGATGCGGCGCAGCAGATCGCGGTGGTGGGCGACGTGCTGTTCGCGGGATCGATCGGCCGCACCGATTTCCCACGCGGCAACCATCAGGATCTGATCGACTCGATTCGCAATAAGCTGTGGCCGCTGGGCGACGAGGTCGCCTTTGTACCTGGGCACGGGCCGGCCTCCAGCTTCGGCCGCGAGCGTCAGAGCAACCCGTTCGTCGGGGACGCGGTGCTCGGCGGGTAGCGAAGTTGCGTTAGTCCCGGGCTCTGCAAACACCGGTGCACATAGACTCTTGCCGTACGCGCGCCTGTGATATTATTGAGGCATGGCGGACAGCCTTGCACATATCGAACTGCTGAGCGGTTTGCCCGGGCCCGAGTTGGAGGCGCTTGCCAAGCGCTGCAGCTGGCGCAGGTTCCAGACCGATCAGCAGGTGCTGGCGCATCTGGACGCCGGGACGGACGTTCTGTTCCTTGTCGAGGGCCGGCTGCGCGTGTCGCTCTATTCGCCTTCAGGCAAGGAGGTCTCGTTCGAGGATATCCAGGCCGGACAGGCGTTCGGCGAACTGGCGGCCATCGATGCCAAGGGCCGGTCGGCCAGCGTCTTCGCGCTGGAGCCTTGTTATGTGGCGTTCCTCGACGCCAACGGTTTCATGGAACTGTTGCGCGCCCACTTTACGGTGGCCCGCCGCGTCATGATAACACTGTGCCGCATGGTCCGCCGGCTCGACGAACGGGTGTTCGAGTTCAGCACGCTGACCGTGAGCAACCGGATCCAGGCCGAATTGCTGCGGTTGGCAGGCGGCGATGCCGGCAAACAGAGCGCTGTCATATCGCCGGTGCCGCGGCACGCGGATATCGCGAGCCGCGTGAGCACGCACCGCGAAGCGGTCACGCGCGAGATGAACGTGCTGGCCCGGGCCGGAGTCCTGAGGCAGGATCGCGACGCCCTGCATATACTCGACCTGCCGAAACTTGCCCAGATGGTGCACGAGGTGCTCGGCCTGGAACCGCCGGTGACCGGCTGACTGCCGGTCCTCTTTTACGTTCAGCAAAAAAACGTCCTGTTTGTGGGAAATGCCACAGCGCATGTCCCCATACCTGGTCATGATCCGTGCCAAGAAACTTGCAGGACGGACGGCAAAGAACGTGAGTTGACGGGTAGGCGCGTCGCGCATTGGAAGACCCCGCGAAGCCCTGCCGCCGCTGTTCGTCCCGGCACAAATTCGTCGGCGGCCGGCCGGGATCAAACCCGGAGCGACCGGTCCGCCGGACGACCGGCAGGGTATATGGCCTTCAAGGGACAGGCCGTTGGTGCGGCCGGTTTCTCCCAGCCCCAGCCCTGGGTCCCGTACCCTGCCGGACTGCTAATTCGGCCCGGGCGGTCGCGAGACCGCCCGGGCCGTCATTTCTTGTCGCCGTATCGCCGCTACGCGCGGTCGGGGGACGGAGCCGTGCGATCATCGTGCCGCCGCTGCTGCCTGCGAAAGCCAGCTCCGCGCCCGCGGCCGCGCGATGACTTGACGTTATGGTACTCAGAGGGTCTATCGTGTAGCGGGCGCATCAGCGGGTAAGAGGCAGCGATGGACGACGACGGAACCGCGGCCGGCCACGGCCGACACGACGAATCCGAATCCGGCGACACCGGCCATGGCGGAGCCTCGCTCAACCGGCTGGCGTTCAGCGCGACGGCGCATTGCCTGACCGGCTGCGGGATCGGCGAGATCCTTGGCATGGTGATCGGAACGGCGCTTGGCTGGGGAAACGCGGGAACGATCGCGCTGGCGGTCGTCCTGGCGTTTCTGTTCGGCTATTCCTTTACACTTGTGCCGCTTCTCCGCTCGACCCTTGGCCTGAGGAAAAGCCTGCGCATTGCGCTCGCCGCCGACACCGCGTCGATCACGATCATGGAGATCGTCGACAACCTCGTCCTGCTGGTCATACCCGGCGCCATGGCCGCGCCGCTCAATTCGCTGCTGTTCTGGTTGTCCATGGCATTGGCGCTGGGGCTTGCCGGCGCGGCCGCCTTCCCGGTGAACCGGTGGCTGATCGCACGCGGCCGCGGCCACGCGCTGGCACACGGGCGCCACGGGTGAGCAAATTGCCGGCGCCGTGCAGCCGGCCGACGGAGCCTTGACAAGGCGCCCGCGCGGGTCGTCAGATGAACCGCACGGATTGGGGACGAAGAGGAGGACGACATGGCCCGCATCGGGAAGATTCCACGCGAGGGCGCCGCCGGAGAGACCGAACGGCTGTTCCAGGCCGCCGAAGCGTTGCTGGGGCGCGCGCCGAATTTCTACCGCTATCTCGCCAATTCGCCGCTGGTCGCCAAGATGCTGCTGCCCTTCAACGCGGTGCTGCAGCGCCAGGGCGGCGGCAGCGTGCTGCCGGCCAGGATCAAGGAGATGGTGGTCATCAAGACCAGCGCGGTCAACGGCTGCGCCTACTGCTATGCGCACAACACTGCGCTCGGCATGGCCGCCGGCATTACCGAGGACCAGGTGCGGGCGATCGATTCGGACGACTATATGAGCTCGCCGCTGCTCAGCCCGCGCGAGAGGGCCGCCGTCCAGTGGGCCGAACACGTCACTCGCAACACCGCCAGCAAACGCGACGATGTATTCGCCGCGCTGCGCGAGCATTTCACCGATGCGGAGATCGTCGAACTGACCCTGATCAGCGGCATGTTCAACATGTTCAACCGTTTCATGGATTCGCTGCAGATCCCGCTGGAGCCCCAGGACGAGATCGACAAGATCAAGCGCTCTCTCGACCTGGACACAGAAAATGTCCGCGCTTATTTCCGGACCGTGCTGGACAACTGGCCCGACGAATTCCCCAATCCGGCCGCGGAAGCGGCCGAATAGCGCTGGCCGGTCGCATCCCGGACTGGTCTGCCATCAGCAATTCATAATTGCCGCAGGGACACGCCGCGGCGGCGATGCCATCCGAGGCCGCGACACGGCCGACACGGCACGCGATACGGACCGATCGCCCGCCCAGGAAATCGGAGCCTTGGCGGGGGGCCCGTTATACCGCTATTCGGCTGCGGCGGGCCGGTCGAGCCAGGGCGGCAGGATCCACGTGAAGATCCAGAGCAGGACGAGCGGACCGAACAGAGCGCTCAACGCCACAATCAGGCCTTCGCCTCCGAAGATCGGCACGTGATACGTCAGCAATCCCCTCATGGTCTTGGCGATTTCCTGGCCGCTGATGACGACGTTCCAGCGCATCAGGAACACCTGCATCAGGACCAGGAGGCCGCAAATGAACGAGACGGTAATGAAGGTTTTGCCCCGGACCTTGCGGAACACCATGATGGTGATCAGGATGATCGGCAATATAGCGCCGACGCCGAACTGGAACACGAAGAACCGGTAGAACAGATCGCGCGCCACGTATACCAGAATGATATCGATGCCTTCCTTGCCCTTGTAGACGAGGGTCGCGAACTCGACACCCTCCAGAAGAAGGGTGAACATCATGAACCCCCACAGGGCATAGACAAGCCCGCGTACGCAGGCTTCGTCGATCGGCACTCTGCGGATCTTCGAGATCGTGATGTAGAGGACGATCAGCAGCGCGACGCCCGAGATGATCGCCGAAAACAGAAAGACCGCCGGCATCATGTCCGATCCCCACCACTCCCTCGACTTGAGGGACGCAAAGACGAAGCCGACATATCCGTGCAGTCCGTGGGCGGCGGGGATTCCGGTGACTGCCAGCACGAACATGATCTTATGGTCGATCGCGCGTGCCTTATCTGAAACGTCGTTCGACCAGAGCGACAGCGCGCGATAAAACTGCTTGACCAGCCCCGTCGCGCTTTCGGCGCGCGCCACGATATCGACGCGGAAGACGAACCAGATCTCCAGTATCAGCAGGCATACGTAGAACAGGGCGAAATAGCCGAAGGCAACGAAGGCAGACGTGATATGGGGCGTTATCATTGCGTTGAAGGCGCGCTCCGGATGGCCCAGATGCATCAGCAGCGGGTACGGCACGAAGATCATACAGGCCAATGCCGTCAAGAGTGCGAGCCTGGATACCGGCCTGAATTGCTGCAGCCCGAACACATGATAGAAGCTCGATACCGTGAAGGCGCCCGCGACCAGGCCGGTCAGGTAGGGATAGACGACGATCATCACCGTCCACGGGAACACCGTCTCGTTGGGATAGACGTAACCTGAATAGGGGGCAATGTGAAATAGGGGTTCCATCACGACACCTCCCTGTCGATGCCGATGTAGAAACAGGTCGGCGCGTTGCCTTGCTCGGGTTTGAGGACCATCACCCGGTTATCGCGGAGGAACGCGCTGATCGGGCTTTCCTTGTCGTTCATATCGCCGAAGATCCGCGCGCCGGTCGGGCATACCTCCACGCAGGCCGGATTCAAACCCTTGGTGATGCGGTGGTAGCACCATGTGCATTTTTCCGTAGCCTGGGCCTCTACGTTGAAGAAGCGGGCGCCGTACGGGCAGGCCTGGACACAGTACTGGCAGCCGATGCAGTGCTCGTGGTCGATCAGCACCGCGCCGTCCTTGGTCTTGTAGGTGGCGCCGGTCGGGCAGACCTGGACGCACGACGGACGGCTGCAATGGTTGCACATCTTGGGCACAAAGAACGCTTTTTCGACCTTCTCGTCCTTGTAGCGGTTGTCGAAGCGGTACTCCTTTTCCGACCCCGAGGCGGCGATATTGTCCGGGTCGCTGTGACTGTCGACGCGGGCCCTTTCTTCACCTTCGATGTAGACGTAACGCTCGACCCAGGTCCGGAAATGGTGTGCGTCCAGGGCCACGCCGTTCTCTGTCTTGCAGGCCTCGACGCATCGAAGGCAGCCGATGCAGCGGTAGGTGTCGATGCCGTAGCCCCACTGATGTTCGTTCCAGTTGTAACCCTCGACAGGGCCCGTAGCGGCTCTGTTGCCAGGTTTCTCCTCGGCGCCGACGCCCTTCGCACCCACCAGGGCCGCGGCGGCGAGGGCGGCCTTTCCCGCCGTGCGGAGGAACGTGCGCCGTCCGGATCGTGTCTTGTCGTCTTTCTGCTTCATCGTCTGCCCTCAAAAACTGCCACGGGTGTCGTATGGAAGCCGACCGGAATTCGTTATTGCCGACTCACGAATTGTTCCGGGTGGTAACCGGTCTGTTTCCGGAATCTGGCTGCCGATGAGTCACTGCGCTGACCGGCCGTCGAACGAGGCGTAATAAGCTGCAAGTTCAGCGATGTCCGCGTCGCTGAGCGACTCCGCGATCGTGTTCATCATCGGGTCTTCACGCGCCCCCGATCGGTAGTCCTGCAATTGCGTGGCAAGATAATCCGCCGCCTTCCCGGCCAGGGGCGGGAAATCCCCGACCCCGAGCCCTTCGGCCCCGTGGCATCCCGCGCACTGCGATGCCGGGCCGGGGTCCGCACCCGCCTGGCCGCTTCCGGAATCGCCGAGCGCCGGAGAGTGCGGATCGTGACAGGTGACGCACTGCTCATCACCGGCATGTTCGCTTACGACGATCTGGGGCTGGGCTGCAGGCCGTGCCGGCATCTTTTCATGACAAAGGGTGCACAATTTGACCGAATCGGTCGGAATGGGCAGCTTGCCCCCGTCGAGGGGGTGTTCGCCGGCGGCGCCATGGCAAACCTCGCATTTTACCACCGTGTGGATGCCCGCGGACCAGTCCGCATGTTGTTCCTCGTGACACGCCTCGCAGTAATCCGGACCCTGGAATTTCGGGATATCGGCGGCAATTTCACCAACGGAATCAGCCCGATAATGGCCGAACTCGTAAAACGATTCGGGTGTCAGAACAATCACCGCGGCAATTGCCAGGATGAAGAATCCGATTATCAGCAGGAGGAGTCGCAGGATGTGAGTCGGCATAGCAGCGGCACACCTGTAGTATTTAGTTGCTGCTCAAATATAGGGAGGGCGACCGTCTTTGTATTGATCTAGATCAAGACGCCGGCGCGGCCGCCCGTTCAAGTCGACGAATTCTATCTCGAGACCGGGGCTATTCATCGGAGTGTGACCGGATACTGCGACATTTTGTCTTTCTTGATAATCGCCGAAAAAGTACCCGACCCGCCCTGCATTTGACATCGCCGGGCGCGCGCACCGGGTCTTCGCGTCTCCGGCCGCAGGGATGTGCATGCCCCGTGAGCCTGTCCGCCGCGCCTTCAGGCCACCAGGTTCGGTCGCGGACTCTGGCATCGGCGAGCCAGACCGCGACGCGCCTTCGAGGGCCCGCCGCTGCCGAAGCACTGCGTCGCGCGCACGGATCCGGGTGTGCCTGGGGGCCTTATGCCCTGGCTGCGTCCATCGGCCGCGCACGAGACTTCCGGCGGCGATCGAAAGTGTGCGGTTTCTAAGTATCAGTTGACGTGGATCAAGGAATTGCCAGACAGTGCATGAGGTAATCCGCACCGATTCTCACGACCTCCTGTTCGGCAGGGGGGTTCCCCACCGGTACATGGAGCGGAGTCTCGTATAATGCGTCCTGCTGTGATTTCGATAATCGTTTTTCTGGCAAGCGTCGTGCTGGTGACTGCATTGCCCGGCGGCTGGTCGGGTGCGGCATATGCCCAGACGGCGGCCGACGGTCCCGAAAGCTGGGACAATGAAATCTGTCTGGACTGCCACGGCGACGAGGAGTTCTCATCGGAAGCCCCCAGCGGGGAAATGCGCCAGCTCCATATATCGCCGGACCGGTTCGGACAGAGCATCCACGGCAAGCGCTTCTGCGTGGAGTGCCACAAGGATATCGTCGAGATTCCCCACCGGGAGTTCGTCGACCGAAAGGTTAGCTGCGTACAGTGCCACCGGAAACTGTGGGACGCCGCCCAAAGTGAGGGCCGGACGGAAGAGTTCGCGAGGCTGGGCGAGGTGGTGCAGCAGATCGACAGCTACATGAGTTCGGTCCACGCGCGGCCCAACATAGAGGATCAGTCGCGAACGAACGCAACCTGTTACGATTGCCACAACGCCCATTACATCACCCACATCGCCGGTGAGGTTGGCGCGCTGTCGCGGCTGGGGATTCCGGATATCTGCGGGAAGTGCCACTCCGAGGAGGAGTCGGCCTATTTCACGTCGGTGCACGGGAAGGAGGTCGCGCTCAACGCGAATCCATACGCCGCCGTCTGCATTGACTGCCATACGACGCACACCATCGACTCGCCGGCCGGCGATAACATCAGGCTGGCGATCACGAAGAACTGCGGCAACTGCCACGAGCGCGAATTCGAAACCTACACGGGGACGTACCACGGCCAGGTCAGCACCCTGGGATACGCATATACGGCGAAGTGTTTCGACTGCCACGGATTCCATGAGATCCAGAGGGTCGATAACGAGGCGTCCACGGTGCACGCGAACAACCGTCTTACGACCTGCCGCAAGTGCCATGCGGACGCGACCGAGGGCTTCGCCTCGTTCCAGCCGCACGGCAATTCCGGCGACTTCGAACGCTATCCCTACATGTGGATTGCCTCGAAATTCATGATCCTGTTGCTCGGCGGCGTATTCGCCTTCTTCTGGACCCATTCGGCACTGTGGTTCTACAGGGAGTACCAGGACCGCAAGGCTGGAAAGCATATGCTGCATGTCCAGACCGGGCTGCTGCCCGGGGTGGAGGAAAAGGCGGAAGGGGCATACATACGCCGCTGGCCCCTGTTGTGGAGGGTCGCGCACCTGCTGCTGGCGCTGGCCGTAATGGCTCTGGTTCTGACCGGAACTGCGGTACTCTATGCGGAAAACGCTTGGGCGCATGTCGTCATGAAGGTGGTCGGGGGACCCGAAAACGCGGCTTTCGTGCACCGGATCGCTGCGCTGACCTTCATCGTGCTGTTCTTTGGGCACCTGGTCTATTTCACGTTCCATCTGGGCCGGAAATGGAAGGAGTTCCGCTTCTTCGGGCCCCATTCGCTGGTCCCCAATCTTCAGGATTTGCGCGACATGGTGGCGATGTTCAAATGGTTCTTCGGCCAGGGGCCGCGGCCGGTCTTCGACCGCTATTCCTACTGGGAGAAGTTCGACTACTGGGCGCCGTTCTGGGGCATGGCAATCATCGGCATCAGCGGCGCGATGATGTGGTTCCCGGCAGTGACCGCCTCGGTCCTGCCCGGGTGGGTGTTCAATGTCGCGACCATCGTGCATGGCGAGGAGGCCTTCCTGGCCGCCGTATTCCTGTTCTCCGTCCACTTCTTCAACGTGCATTTCCGGCCGGACAAGTTCCCGCAGGATATCGTCATGTTCACCGGCGCCATGCCGCTGGAGGAGTTCAAGCACGAACACACCCTGGAATACCAGCGTCTGGTCGAGACCGGCGAGCTGGAGAACTACCTGGTCGAGGCTCCGTCGGCGCCGTTGACCCTGTTCTCCAAGATCCTGGGGGCGACCCTGATCATCATCGGACTGACGCTCCTGGTGCTGGTCCTCACCGGGTTCTGGGGCCATACCATCACCTAGGGCGAACCGGGTGTTGTGAGGGCCGTGCATGGCGGGTACGTTCAAAGGAGACTACGGGGCCGTTTCTGCGAGGTTGCGGGACGGCTGCGCATTCTGGTTCGAATACGTTTCGATTGGAGACCGGTAATGAAATATATCGTGCTGAGTGTCGTACTGGCATTGGCATTGGTCGGTTGCTCGGAAGAGGAAGAGGCCGCGGCACCGGCCGACATAGCCGCCGGCAAGTCCATTGCGGAAACGCAATGCATCGGATGCCACGGTCTGGAAGGCAGAGGAAAGGCCCACGGCATCCCGAATCTGGCGGCGCAGGTGGAAGCATACCTGCTCGAATCGTTGCATGCCTACGAAGAAGGCGTGCGGACGCACGCTGCACTCAGGAACCTGACCCACGAATTGAGTCCGGCCGATTTCCGCAATGTCGCGGGCTACTATGCCAGCCTGCCGCCGGTTAAGGCGCCCGAAACGGCGCCGTCGGATATCCGGTCCCCCTATGACAAAGGCAAGGCCGCTGCCGCGGGGTGCGCCGCATGCCATGGCGAAGATGGCAACAGCACGACCCCCGGCATACCCAGCCTGGCGGGCCAGCAGCCGATCTATTTCGTGGCCGCGATCCGCGCCTACCTGGACGGGCGGCGCGACAAACCCTCAACGGAGATGTTTCGCGCGCTCGACAGGGTCGATCTGGAGAGCCTGGCGTTCTATTACGCATCCCAGACTCCGGCGGTGCGCGAAGCTCCGGATGCTGGCGACCCGGCGGCCGGCGAGCCGCTGACGGCCGGATGCGGCGGTTGCCATGGTGCGCGGGGTGTCAGCACGGATGCGGCGACGCCAAGCCTTGCCGGCCAGGATGCCGAATACCTGGTCAGTGCGATCAAGGCGTACCGGGACCGGTCCCGGCACCACGACATCATGAGCGACGACAACACCGACGAGGAAATCGAGGATATCGCCGCATTCTACGCCGCGCAGGGATCCAGGGCGGCCGAGGGCGGGCCGACTACAGTTCAGGAGTTGGCGGAAAAATGTGACCGCTGTCACGGGCCCGAGGTCGACAATCCGGCGCTGACAATTCCGAAAATCAGTGGCCAGGACAGGGTCTACCTCATCATGTCCCTGCGGGCATACCGTGACGGAAGGCGCGGCAGTTCGATGATGCATAACATGAGCCTGCCCTACAGCGAAGCGTTGATTGAAAGCATCGCCTCGCTGTATGCAAGCCAGCCGGCCCGATAGGATTCGCCCCGGTTCCGCCGGTCCTCGCCGGGCCGGGGACCGGGGCGTCGTCCGCCTACCCCGATGCGCCCGGGCTGCTCGTTAGCGACGGGCCTATTTCGCCGGTTGCCGCGCGTAATAGGCCGCGAGTTTCACGATGTCCGATTCCGCCATCAGGAACGACATGGCCTGCATCGCGGAGCTCGGCCGTTCGCCGCCGTGATACAACTTCAGGGTCTTCATCAGATACGCCTCGTCCTGACCGGCGAGGATCGGAAAACGGGAATCCGTGCTGCGGCCTTCCGGGCCATGGCAACGGTTGCACCGTAACGTCCACTCCTTGATCGTAAGCGGCTTGCGCAGGGGCAGGGCTCTGGGCTCCTTGCTCGCATAATAGGCCGCCAGATCCTTGATGTCCGATTCCCGCAGCGTGGCCACGGCCTCGCGCATCACGTCGTGGTCCCGGCTGCCGTCTTTATATGATCCGACCGCCGCCACCAGATATTCCGCATCCTGTCCGGCGAGTCGTGGCGTCTTCGGATCCTTGTTGTTGCCGTCATCGGCGTGGCAGCCGGCGCAGGGTGCGGTGACCGCGAGACCCGCGAAGGCGTCCCCTTCGGTCGGCGGTTCCGCCTGTCTTGGCACCATCGCCGCGTAATAATACGCCATATCCTCGATGTCGGAGGCTTTGAGCGGTTCGGCGAAAATCTGCATCTCGTCGTTTTTCCGCAAGCCGTCCTGGTAGGCGCGCAACGCATTGATCAGATAGGTCACGTGCTGTCCGGCCAGGCTGGGCATGCCCGGGATGTCGGCATTGCCGTCCTCGCCATGGCAGCCCGCGCATTCGGCCGTGGCTTCCCTGACCTCCGCGAAGGGGTCTCCCTCCGGCGGCAGGGGCGCTGCCGCCTTGTGCGGGATCTGGCTGAACGGCTTCATACTCGAATAATAGGCCGCGACATTCACCATGTCGGATTCGCCCAGCTGATCGACGACGCCGTGCATCGTCCGGTTGCGTCTTTCGCCCTTCTTGTAGACCGACAGCCCGGTCCAGATGTAGTTGGCGTACTGGCCGGACAGATGCGGGGTTCCCGGCGTCTTGCTGATGCCGTCCAGGCCATGACACTTGGCGCAGGTGGCGGCGGCCACGGCCTTGCCGGCCCCTATGTCGCCGGCCGGCGGTGCGTTGCCCTGCGACCATGCTGTGCCCGTAGCGGTCATCCACATCAGGGCGGCTGCAGTAACCAGAATTGCCGTGTGTCTCATGACATCCTCGGAATGTTCAAACAGCGGGAGTGCCATGCTGCGCTGAACGTGCTGCAGCCTGACCGTCTGCCTGTCATATCGTGGTCGCGTCAACGGCTCGATCCCCGGCCGAGTATTTGTAGAACCAGATCTGATACATCGAGACGATCCACTGGAACGCGAAGCTCGTTCCCATCAGGGCCCCCGATATGATAACGACCCACGCTAAAGCTGGGTTCAGTTTGGTCAGGTACCAGGACGCGATGTCGAGGACGATTGCGAGGAACGGCGCGGCCACGACCACTGACTTGACCCAGACGGGACGGAAGAACGCATGGCTGAAGATCAGCCCCATGATGAAGAAGATGAACGTAAGTCCGAACAGGTGGATATGCGAGACGCGCACCAGCGTAAAGAGGTCCATTCCGGTGTCGATTTGGGCTTCTTCGGCCACCCCTTCGTAACCGTTGAGATCGGGGATATGGGGGTTGCTTCCGTCATGACAGGCGACACAGCGCTTGTCGAAGATCGATCTGATCCGGCTCTCGTATTCTATCTCATCGAGCCCCCGGCGCACCCACCCGACGATATCGCCCCGCTCACCGAGCGGCAGCATCCCGGACATCGGGCCCATCAGGGCGCCTTCCAGTTTGGTTGCGTCCTTCTGGCCGCTGTAGGCGATCCGGATGTCCTCTACGGACAGGCCGGGCTTGCCGTCCCGCCCTGCGTGGGCACTGTAAATCTGGATCATGGCGAACAGGTAGCCGATGCCGAGCACGATCAACGTGCCGGTAAACAGCGTCCGCATGCTGAGCGGGAATTCGCTGTAATGAAAAAACATTCTGTGCACTTGAACCATCGCCGCATTTCCCCGATTCGATTATTCACGCAAGAGGGTGGTGTCCGGGCAAGAAGATGATAACACTTGTATCCCCGCAAGACTCGATCCGTCCTGCCCAAAATGCCGGTGGCGGGGAGAAAGCCGTCCGAAACGCCGGTCCCTGCCCCACGGGCCCACGTCGCCCGCCCGGCGGCACGGTCCGATGAGGCCGGTCAGTGTCATCCTAATAGCCGCGGGCCTCCGAGTAATCCCTTGATCTGCGTCAATATAGGAGATAGGGAAGCGCTCGTCTTGATCTGAATCAATATCGCAGGACGAGGCTTTCTGTTATGGTTCAGGCGAAAACGTGGCCGTATTTCGCTGGCGGCCCAAAAAAAGAAAGGACAAATGCTATGACGATTCGGCGACCCAACGGGGTTACCTCATGGGTGGCGGCACTGTCAGCCTTGTTCGCGGGGGGTATGTTGTCTTTTGGCGCGGCCGCGCAGGACGCCGTCAGCTATGGGGAAGATGTATTTCCGATCCTCGAGTTGCGTTGTCTGGAATGCCATGTGCCGGGTGGCGAAGGATACGAGAAGAGCGGGTTGGATCTCAGGACTTACGAGAGCCTCATGAAGGGAACCAAGCACGGCCCGGTCGTGACCCCGGGGCGGGCGTTCGAGAGTAACCTGATTGCGGTGATCGACCAGCGGACCGATCCGGAGTTGTGGATGCCGCACAACCGGAAACGGATGTCGAAATGCGAACGGCTGCTGCTCCGGTTCTGGGTCAATCAGGGCGCAAAGGACAATTGACGGTCCACGGCCCGATTCCAACGGCTGCCGGAAAAATAAGGCCGCGTGCCGCACGTGCTGCGGCAGGCAAAGGCGTATGAGGGTTTTGGTTTGTTTCCGGGGGTACATGTAAATTCTAAGGAGTGTAGAAATGAAGACCAGTGTGATGATGTTTGCCGCGGCGGCGCTCGTGTTCGGCATGTCCGGCGCGGCCATGGCGGCCGGTGACGTTGACGCCGGCAAGGCGAAATCGAAAAGTTGCGCCGGCTGTCACGGCGCCAACGGCGAGGGCAAAGGGAAGAACCCGAAGCTGGCCGGCCTGGCGACCGCGGATTTTGTCAAAGCGATGGGCGAATACAGCTCCGGTGCCCGCGACAACAAGACGATGGTACGGACCGCGAAGAAGCTCAGCGATGACGATGTCGCCAACCTGGCGGCCTATTACGCCTCGCTGAAGTAAGCCATACGATATTGTGTATCCAGGGCCCGCCCGCGCCGCGTGCAATCACGCCGGCGCGGGCGGGCTGTTTTCTGTGTGACCGGGCCTGATGGCGCCGGTCCCCATAACCGCACCCGCATCGGCGGCGCCCGGGGCCGGCGAAACGGCCTTGCGGTGGCTGAAATGACCTGCGTCAATGCAGCGGCAATGGCGCTTTGACATCGTGCGCATCGCGTGTGGACGAACGTACGGTCCGGCACGCCGCGATACGCCAGATGGGCGGAACAGTCACGCCGGCGACGGGACGGCCCCCCACCGGTTACAGAGGAGAGAATGAATGGAATTTCTTGACGATCGATTGTCCAGCCGCCGCCGGACGCTCAGGCTGATCGGTACGGGCATGTTCGCGGGCCTCGCCGCCCTTGGCGCGCGGCCGCTGATGGTCGGGGCCGCGACCCTGCCGCCCGTCACCATATACAAGGACCCGAACTGCGGGTGCTGCGGCATCTGGACGACATATCTGCGGGAGCGCGGATTCAAGGTCAAGGTCGTGATGACCGGGGACATGGATCCGGTCAAGCGCAAGGCCAGGGTGCCGTACGATCTGCAGACCTGCCATACCGCCTTCATGGGCGACTATGTCGTCGAGGGCCACGTGCCGCTGCCCGCGATCACGAGGCTGCTGGACGAACGCCCGAAGGTTCTCGGCATCGCCGTGCCGGGCATGCCGGCCGGTTCCCCGGGAATGCCGAGCGTCGATCCCGAACCGTATGAGGTGTTCACGTTTGCCGCCAACGGGAGCCAGAGTGTCTATATGTCGTTCTGAAGTCCTGTCCCTGAGGCAGATTGCGGGAACAGACCCCCCGTGTGGGCGTTGGCAGCGCCGGATATGTTGCGCCCGGTGTCCTTGCGGCGCAGGGCGCGCGCGGTTTTTTGTCGCGCAGCGGCGGAAATGACGTAGATCATGCGTGCTTCCCGCGGAAGCCGCTAAGAGGGAGTCCTTAATGAATATGTCGAGCAGAAGAACAGGTTACGCAGCCATGGATCGAAGCAAGAACGGACACGCGGCCCTCCGCATAGCGGCCGCCCTCGCCACCGCCCTCCTCGCCCTCGCCGGCTGCACGGGTACAGCGGAACAGGCCAAGAAGGAGGAACCCACCGACCTCGTCTGGCCGCTGCCGCCGGATCCGCCGCGGATCAAGTATGTGGGGAGCTACCGTTTCCGCAAGGATGTCGAGGCAGGGGATAAACTATCGGCCGTGGACCTGCTGCTGGGGAAGAAGGAGGGTTTGGGTGAAAGCCTGAGAAAACCTTACGGTGTTCACGCTGACAGGGACGGGCGGATTTTCGTAACCGATGTCGGCTGGGGAAAGGTCGTGGTTTTCGATCCGAAGAACAGGAAATTCGAATTCTGGGGACAGGCGGGAAGGGGAGTTCTGGGACTGCCGATCGGCGTAACCTCCGACAGCACGGGCCGCGTTTACGTTACCGATGCCAGCCAGGGGCGGGTCGTGGTGTTCGACAGGAATGGCGAATTCGTGGCTGCCATGGGAAAGAAGGGAGAACTGGAAAGACCGGCCGGCATCGCGATCGATGAGGATCGTCAACGGGTATATGTCGTCGACACCTATAAACACCACATAGCCGTGTTCGATCTGGGTGGCAGGCTGATCTCGACCATCGGCGCGCGCGGGACGGCGCCGGCGCAGTTTAACTTTCCCACAAATCTTACCGTGGGCCCGGAGGGGCGACTTTACGTCATGGACTCGATGAACTTCCGGGTCCAGATCCTCGATCCGGACGGAAAGGCCATAAGCGCCTTCGGAGAGAACGGACGAAATCCTGGCCAGTTTGCCCGCGGCAAGGGGATCGCGCTCGACTCGGAAGGGCATATCTACGTGGTGGACGCCGCCTTCAACAATTTCCAGGTATTCGATCCG
>Ga0224512_10001036_pt1 | contig 27701 bp, 24 predicted proteins | sample SF_May12_sed_USG_4_FD_169103 | JGI IMG/M metagenome (GOLD analysis project Ga0224512, IMG submission 169103) | Sediment microbial communities from San Francisco Bay, California, United States - SF_May12_sed_USGS_13 | ecosystem: Environmental > Aquatic > Marine > Sediment | place: USA... | reverse complement strand
CAGGTTTTCGCGTCGATGAGATCGTCGATCTTACAGGGCACGAACATCGCGGACACTACCTTGAAGGTACCGGCAGCATGGTATTGGATCGTGCCAATCGAATAGCGTATGCGTGCCTGTCGACACGCACGCATCTCGACCCGCTTGGAGATTTCGCGCAACGGCTCGATTACGATGTCGTTGCATTCGATGCTGTCGATCGAAGCGGCGTGCCGATTTATCATACGAATGTCCTGATGAGCATCGGCGAAGAGCTCGCAGTAATTTGTGATACGGCAATCGCGCGCGATGATCAGCGCACGGCGGTTCTGAATCGATTAACCGAATCGGGACATGACATCCTGTCAATAAACACCGAGCAGCTGAATGCGTTCGCCGGCAACATGCTTGAGCTACGTAACAGCGACGATGAGCGGCTGATCGTAATGTCGCAAGGGGCCCACGACTCTCTGAACCAGCAGCAGCTGCAGAGACTTGACGATAACGGTAAGATACTTGCCGTAGCCATTGACAATATCGAGCAGCTCGGCGGCGGCAGCGTGCGCTGCATGCTTGCAGAAATTCATTTGCCGAGAAGCGGCTAAGCCTCTTTAATTCTCGGTTTCTGTCCTTATCTCGCTTGCAAGCGCCTATCGTGCAGCAAAGGAGTTTCCTCATGGCCAGAATCGAACCATCCCAGAAGCTCATCGTGAGCGTCATAGCCATCGTCGTTGTGTCCTTTATCGCGCTGCAGTTTGCGAAGACGATTCCGCCCGGCCGGGTGGGCGTCGCGACCCTGTTTGGCAACGTCCGGCAGACCGGTTATCCACAGGGTCTGCATATCCCGGTCAACCCGCTGTATAGCTGGACTTTGTATGATGCCCGCGAGAAAACTCATCTCGAGACGGCGGCGGTGCCGAGCCAGGATCAGCTGCAAACGCGACTCGATGTCAGCGTGCAATTTCGAATAGACGGCAGCATGGCGCCGCGCATTCTCGAGGAGACCGGCGACGCTGACACAGCGGTCAGAGTTCATCTGATACCCAAGATGCGCTCGCTGTTACGCGAGCAAGGCAAGAGCATCAGGCGCGCTGAGGACTTCTTTCTCGAAGAGACCCAGGAAACTCTGCAGACAGCGTTGACAGAGGGCCTTCGGGACTTCCTCGCCCCCAAGGGCATCATCGTCACAGCCGTATTGATTCGTGACATCACGCTCCCGCCATTTATCGTCGAGGCGATCGAACAGAAAAAAGAGCGGGAACAGGCTGTCGAGCGTGAACGTGCGGAACTCGAGCGCGTCAGGACGGAGCTTCAGCAGCAGGTAGCCCGCGCCGAGGCCGGCCGCGCGGCGGCCGAGCAGGAAGCTGCGCGTAAAGTCATATTGGCGGATGCGCAAGCCTATGAAATCACCCAAATCAACAATGCGATTGCAAAAAATCCGGCGTATATTCAGCTGCAGTCACTCGAGGCGCTCAAGTCGATCTCAAAGGACCCGGCAAGCAAGATGTACTTCATGGACGGATCGAGCCCGATGCCGCTGCCATTGATGCATCTCGGCGATGCGCAGACACTGCAGCGCTGATCGCTCGACAGGTCACGACATTTTGTAACGAGAGGCCGGGCGACCCGCTCCCGATTTGTTGTTTGTGAGAATTCTAATAAAGTGACATCGATGAGCGCGAGTAATGACAAGATTCTGATGTGCCCGCCCGACCATTTCTCCGTCGAATACGTGATTAATCCATGGATGGCCGGTAACGAAGACTCACTCAGTCCCAGTCGTGCCAAAATTCAATGGCAACGTCTGCGGGACTCGTTGGCAGAGTATGCGGACATCGTTACGATCGAACCGAATGCGAAGCTACCGGACATGGTGTTTACGGCAAATGCCGGCGTCGTGTACGGCAACAAAGCAATTGCCAGCCATTTTATGCCCCATGAACGTCGCCCCGAAGAGGCAATATTCAAGAAGTGGTTTCGCGATTATGGATTCGAGCTTCTGGACCTGGACGAAAACATCGGCTTCGAAGGTGCGGGCGATTGTCTGATCGACCGTCGCGGCAACTGGATCTGGGCGGGTTACGGATTCAGAACCGAAATCGAGGCGCATTCGGAAATACAGAAGTTCTTCGACGTCGAACTCGTATCGATTCGATTAACTGACGCGCGCTTTTATCATATCGACACCTGTTTTTGTCCGCTAACAGACGGTTTTCTCATGTATCATCCGCCGGCATTCGATTACGAGTCCCGCATCGCGATCGAAAGTCGGACTCCACCGCATAAACGCATCGTCGTCGACACGGCCGATGCGGGAAACTTCGCCTGTAATGCCGTTAATATCGACGATCAGGTTTTTCTGCACAAAGCGTCAGATCCGCTTAAAGCGCGTCTGATGCTCGCTGGTTTCCGCGTGCACGAAATCGAATTGACGGAATTTCTGAAAGCAGGCGGCTCCGCGAAATGTCTGACGCTCAAGTTGACCGAGCCGGTTCGGGGAGCATGAAAAGCGCGCACCAATACGGCATTCGGCCAAAGGATCCCGGCGCACACCTGTACGAGGTCACTCTGACGGTCGAGAATCCGGCTGCCGACGGACAGATCATAGCGATGCCGGCATGGATTCCAGGCAGCTACATGATTCGTGACTACGCCAAACACGTGGTCGCAATGAGCGCCGAATCGGACGGACGGTCGGTCCCTATCGAAAAGCTCGACAAGAGCCGTTGGCAGGCCGCGCCAACGGACAGGCCGCTGACATTTATCGCCGAAATCTACGCCTACGATCCGAGTGTCCGCGGCGCGCATCTTGATACCACGCATGCGTATTTCAATGGGCCGTGCGTATTTCCCGAAGTCGTTGGCCAGGAAAGCGACAATTGTATCGTCGAAATCCTTCCACCCGATCCGCCGCTGGGGAACGATTGGCGTGTTGCCACGGCGATGTACCGCAAAGGTGCGAAAGCATACGGTTTTGGTCATTACGAAGCGGCCGATTATGCGGAGTTGATCGATCACCCGGTCGAAATCGCGCCGTTGTCGATCGGGGAGTTCGAGGTTAGAGGTATTCCGCACACGATTGCGATTCGCGGCAACACCCGCGCCGACATGGCCCGTCTGTGCCACAATTTGCAGAGTTTGTGCACCGAACATATGGCGCTGTTAGGTGCACCGGCAGATTTCGACCGCTACCTGTTTCTGCTGCATGCGCCAGGCAGCGGCTATGGCGGGTTGGAGCACCGCTGGTCGTCGAGTCTCATTTGCTCGCGCGATAACCTGCCGGCCCGAGGTGATGTCGACGTCAGTGAGGGTTACCGGACGTTTCTCGGGCTCGCGAGCCACGAGTATTTTCATCTCTGGAATATCAAACGCCTCAAGCCTGCCGCGTTCACACCTTACGACCTATCGGCGGAGATCCATACCGGATTGTTGTGGGTCTTCGAGGGCATTACGTCGTATTACGACGACCTCGTACTCGCGCGGTCGGGCCTGATCACGATCGAAAGTTACCTCGAATTGCTTGGGCAAACGATTACCCGCGTTATGCGCGGCAGCGGGCGTTTTCGACAAAGTATCGAGGAATCAAGTTTCGACGCGTGGACAAAATTCTACAAAAAGGATGCCAATGCAAGCAATGCAGTCGTCAGCTATTACGCGAAAGGGGCACTTGTGGCGTTGACGCTTGATCTTAAACTGCGCAGCGAGACCGACCGTCAAGTGTCGCTCGACGATGTCATGCAGACCTGTTGGCAGCGCTGGGGCGAGACTCGCGCAGGTATGCCCGAGCATGGTTTCGAAATCGTCTGCGCCGAGGTTTCCGGTTTCGATCTCGAAGACTTCTTTGATGCCGCGGTGCGCGGCACCGGCGAGCTGCCTCTCGAAAAAATGTTAGCCAGTCACGGCGTCGCGTTGCATTTGCGACGTTCGACGGGGCCCGACGATAAGGGCGGCAAGCCGGCAGAATTGGACGCACAGGCCGAAGTTTGGCTCGGTGCCTCGCTCGTCGACAAAGATGGCAGATCGGAATTTACCGTCGTGCACAATGGTGGCCCCGCGGAGCAGGCGGGTATTGCGCCCGGGGATGTTGCAGTGGCGCTCGACGGGCTTGTGCTCGCTGCAGCGACCTGCGAGAAGCGGCTGCGAAGCTATCGAGATGGCGACGTAGTCGAAGTCGTCGTATTTCGTGAAGATCAGCTCATCGTGACGGAGTTGCGTCTTGCGGCTGCGCCAACGAATACCTGCTACCTGCAGTTAATCACCGATGCAGACGAAAAAACCGAATTGCGTCGATCCGTTTGGCTGCAGAGCCGCATTCAAATCGAGTGACGCAGCAGCAGTTTTCAAAATTTCATGCGTTATCTGGCAAATCCCCGGCTGCGACTTTACATCGGCGCGGCGCTGATCAGCCTTTCACCGGTCTGGGTAAGGCTTGTCAGTGTGCCACCGACGACGAGCGGTTTCTATCGTGTCTGCATCGGCGGAGTTGCGTTGGGCGTATTTCTGCTGGTGTCCCGTCAGCGGCCGATATTCAGCAAAAGTGTATGGCTGATCCTCATGCTGGCAGCGGTTTTTTTTGCTCTGGACCTGTGGTTCTGGCACCGCAGCATCAACTACATCGGGCCCGGGCTGGCGACGCTGCTGGCGAACTTTCAGGTCTTTATCATGATGCTCGCGGGCATTTTGTTCCTGCGGCAGCGACCGCGGTCGATTCAATTGCTTGCCGTGCCGCTTGCGTTGCTGGGTCTGGGCCTGATCGTCGGCTTCGACTGGTCGAATCTTCCCACCGACTACCGCCTTGGTGTCGTGTTCGGTCTGCTGACGGCGGTCGTCTATGCAGGCTATCTGCTGACGATGCGCGCCGCCCACAGCGACACGATGTCGGGAATGCCGACTCGCGAAGTCGCCGTGGTTTCGATCGGCGCTGCGATTCTGCTGGCAATATCCGCAATCGCGGAAGGGCAGTCTCTGGCCATTCATTCCATTGCAGATGCCGCCTGGCTGGTCGCTTACGGAATCCTGTCGCATTGCTTCGGTTACCTGTTCATCGTCAGTAGTCTGCCAAGAGTCTCAACGACTGAAGCGGGATTGGCTCTGCTGTTACAACCTACGCTGAGTTTCGTCTGGGACATTCTGTTTTTCAGAAGAGCGATGACAATCGTCGAGCTTGTCGGCGCGGCGGTAGCGCTGTTTGCCATCTATCTTGGATCTCGCGCCGCGTCAAAGCAGGCTTAAAGCGCCGGGCAAGATCTCAATCTCGAACGTCTGTCCCAGGGGCTGCACTTCGCCATCGAGGTGCGACGGCACCGGTGCAGACGCTGCAATCTCGAGATGCCGAACGCTTGCGTGGTGAAGTTCGGGTTCATCCAGATGCTTGCCGCGCATAAGTTTTGGCAACAGGCTTACAATTCGTAGCCGCGATACAGGATCGGCGATCAGCAATTCCAGCTGACCGTCGCTGTTATCAGCCATCGGTGCGATGTGAAACATGCCACCGATCCATGGCCCGTTGCAGACATTGACGAGCGTTACCGGGCCCTGCCATTGAATTTGGTCGGCCGCGATAGAGATGCCCGGTGTTGCAATGCCATCGATCATGCCGCGAAATATTGCGACCAGGTACACGAGGTCTCCGATCGGCCAGCGATACGATCGCGCAATCTCAGTAACCTTGGCATCGAAACCAATGCCCGCCCCGTTTGCAAAATAGCGATCGTTCATTCGACCGAGATCGATTTTCAGAGAGATTACGTTGGCCGCCAGCCGGCCTGCCAGCAATCGCGTCGCTTGCTCCCAGTCGAGAGGAATCGAGCAGGCTTTCGCAAAGTCATTGCCGGTACCCGACGGAATCACGCCCAGCGCCGCGGATGATCGCGCATGCATGATGCCGTTGACGGCTTCATGGACGCTGCCGTCGCCGCCCGCGACGACAATCCTGGAACTACCGCTTTGCACCTGAGATCCGACCTGCTGCTCGAGATCGCCAACCGCACGGCTTGTTATCAGGCGCGCGCGGACACCCGCATCGTTGAAGATTTTCTCGATTCGCGCGATGCGGCGGCTTGTGCGACCCCGCCCCGCGGCGGGATTGATGAACAACGAAACAGGAGGTGACGTCATGTCGGTACCGCGGAGATCGGTTAGCCGATGCTACAATGGCTGAGTCCCCGCGCGCAAAACGGATCGGCCCGATGTTAGAGCTTGGCGTCAAATTTCTGATCAGCTATTTCATCGGTTCGGTCATGGGCGCGCTCGTGATCGGCAAGGTGCGCGGCGGAATCGACATTCGCACGATGGGCAGCGGTAATGCCGGCGGTACGAACGCGCTCCGAACCCAGGGCATCGGTTTCGCTATCGGTGTCGTCATCATCGACGTCGGCAAGGGGTTTGTCGGTGCCGGGATCGTGCCCGAACTTTCGGTGCCGTTCGTCGGGATGGATCCGGAGATTTCGAGGACCTGGCTTGCCCTCTGTTGTGCCGCGGCCGCGGTCATTGGCCACGTCTGGCCCATCTATTTCGGATTCGAAGGCGGAAAAGGCGCGGCGACGTATGTCGGTGCGTTGATTGTCCTCGCACCCATACTCATCATTCCGCTACTCCTCGTCTGGGCCTGGATCGTCGTTCTGTCGGGTTATGTCGGACTCGCGACGATGACTGCCGCCGTCGCATTGCCTGTTTGGCTCGGCGTAAACCGGCTGCCTGCCGATCAGCCACTGTTTATCTACTGCGTGGCAATGGCGATCCTGATTATCTATTGCCATCGCGCGAACATTCAGCGCATGCGGGCCGGCAATGAACATCGCAATACCGCAGTGATGATTTTCAGCGGCAAATGCAAGTCGGCAAATGATCGGTAGCCTGGACGCGGCGGGCATACGTCGGATGCTCACCGCGACATCAAGCTCGAATCTCGACGAGCTCGAAGTATTCTCGAGCATAGATTCGACGAATACCTACCTCTTGAAACAGCCTGCACCGCTTCCGGGTCGATTTCGGCTTGCCATTGCCGATCAGCAGACGGCGGGGCGTGGTCGCCACTCGCGAACCTGGCAGTCACCACCCGAGTCCGGGCTTTACCTGTCGCTTGCCTACACTTTTGCGCAGGTACTCGACAATTTGCCGGCACTTACGCTCACGCTCGGGGTTGCTGTCGTCAACGCGCTTTCGGAAACCGGCGTCGACAATGCTGCATTAAAGTGGCCGAACGACATCGTTGTAAATGGCGGCAAACTAGGCGGAATATTGACTGAGGTACGATCCCGTGAGGCAGGCAGCGGAATCACGGTCATTGCCGGAATCGGAATCAATCTGGAATTTCAGCAACCGCTCGATCTCGGCGCCGATGTGACAACTCTGCAGCGCGCCGTCGACCTCAAGAGCATTGTTGCCGTGCCGGCAGAGCGTGGTCAATTGGCGGGCCTGGTTGTCGAGCATATGATGGCTGCAATAACTCGATTCGAACGCGACGGGTTCAGGGGCTTCGCCGACGCCTGGCGCCGACTCGATTGGCTATGTGGAAAGGAGATCACTATTGTTTCGGCTGACGAGCGAATCACGGGTCAGGCAGCGGGCGTCGATGATGATGGCGCGCTCCTCGTGGATATCGATAGCCGTCGGCAACGCGTCGTCTCGGGTTCGATAACCGAAGTAGGCGGGAGAACGACGCCCCGATGAAAGCTTTGCTAATGGATGTCGGCAACTCGCGGCTCAAATGGGGTATATCCGAGAATGGCGAGATTCGGCGAACCGGACAAATCTCGCATCAGAAGATACGCGAGCAGGGTCTGCATGAACTCGTGTCGAAGCTGCCGCACGCGGTCGACCAGGTTTTTGCAAGCAATGTTGCAGGCGCGAGTTTCGCGACGCGCCTGTCCGGAATCATCGGTATGCATTGCGGCCGCGAGGTGCATTTCGCGAAGACCGTGCACGAGGCATGCGGGGTCACGAACAGCTATAAACAGCCTCGGCGTATGGGCGTCGATCGCTGGGTGGCGATGATCGGTGCATGGGTCGAGGTAAAGCGTGCCTGCGCTGTCGTCGATGTTGGCACGGCCGCGACGATCGATGTGATCGACGCTGGCGGCGCGCATCTTGGAGGCCAGATTCTTCCCGGTGTCGCATTGATGGCCTCGGCGCTGTCATCCGAAACGAGCAATATCCCTCGTGTCCGGCGCCGCCGCACGATCTCGGCAGCGGGCATGGACATGTTCGGCAGAAACACGACCAGCGCCGTCGAATGCGGCGCGCTGAACGCGGTTGTCGGAGCAATTGACCGTGTCATGGTAACGCTCAGGGCAAACGGGCACGATCCGGTGCTCATCTTGACCGGCGGAGATGCGTCCAGCATTCTTAGCTTACTCGCTGAAGCACCCCTGCATCGACCGCACCTCGTGCTGTACGGGCTCTTGCACTTGCTGGAAAGTCGTCAATGAAAAATCTGTTATTGCTTTTACTGCTCGCGAACATTCTGTATTTCTTTTGGGGTTTGTACGCGCAAGATGCGGAACAGTCGGGAATTGCCGTTGTGGACGAGTCCGATCTTGGACCGCCGCTCACGATAGCGGAAAATCCTGCCATTGAGGGCGCCGCGAGCGTCGGTGCGGTCTTGGGATCGGGCGAGTCGTCGCATCTCGCCGCTGTGGTCGGCCGGTCTTGCGTAACGATTGGTCCTTTCAAGGCGAATACGGATGCGGAGACTGCAGCAGCGCAATTCGTTAACGAAGGCATGCGTGCGGGGTTGCGCTCCACCGAGGGTCAGATATTTGTCGGACACTGGGTTCAGATTCGCAATATTTCGGATCGCGCGGCAGGAAACGAAATGCTCTCCAAACTGCGCGCTGGCGGCATTGTGGATGCGTACCTGGTGCCTACAGAGGACGAAGGGCTGAAGATCTCACTGGGATTGTTCGGGGACCTAGATCGTGCCGAGAAGATCGAACTGCAGGCGAAGTCACTGGGCCTGCCGGCCGAAATAACAGGAAGGACACGGGAAGGCACGATATTTTTTGTTGATGTCGGACTCCCCCCCGGTAGAGGCGCAGGAGCGATCATCGACAAATATGGCGAGGAAAAAGTTCTGCTGCGGAACGCGGCGACATGTCCGCAGCCGAAATAACTGGCCCGCGATCCGGGGCCTTGTCAGTCAGGGTCGAAAAGCGAATAATTCGCAGCCGACAACATGCCGGTATAGCTCAGCTGGTAGAGCAACTGATTTGTAATCAGTAGGTCCCGGGTTCGACTCCTGGTGCCGGCACCAAATCAAGCCAAACAGTCATAGGATTCTCTTGAGCCACGTACCTTCCGGGGTAGCAGTCCGGGAAGCATTTCCGCCGATCTTTGCGGCTGCTTTTCGCCACAGGGTAGAATCGGCCGGTTCCCTCAAGTCAACGTCGTGGAGTCAGTTGGGATGAAGGACAGCATACGCTGGGCTGCAATAATCATAATCTTGGCGGCGACAAGCCTCGCGTCGGCGCAAAGCTGGGGTCCTCGAAATCTGGAAGAGCTCAAGAAAGAGACTCTTCTGCGCGCGCGTGATGGCAAGGGGCCTATCGGAAAAGTAATAATGAAGGATGCCGAACGAGCGGTCGCGGCAATCCATGATCTGGAGCGGGACACGTGGGCCGCGGCCTGGTCGCGAATAGGCGAAGACTACTTGGCGCGTGCCAAGGCGTCATCGTCACCGCAAGAAGCCCGCGACAACTATTATTACGCTTGGCGCTACTTCGACATCGGTCGATGGCCAACAGAGAAACACTCGCCCGGCAAGCGCAAGTCCTATGAAAAGGGTTTGCTCGCTTTTCGCGAGTACGGCCAGCTTCTCGACCCTCCAATTGAGATCGTTCGTTTTCCTTTCGAAGACAGGGAAATCGTGGCCTACCTTCGAATACCCGACGGTATTCGGCCCGCGCCACTTGTTTTTGGAATGAACGGCCTGGATTCTCGCAAAGAAGGCGTGATGGCGAGCAGTGATGCCTATATTCAAAATGGCGTTGCCGCGTTTGCGATCGACATGCCGGGCACAGGGCAGGCGCCCCTGCTGATCGACGTTGGTTCTGAGCGAATGTTCTCTGCGGCGCTGGATTATCTGTCTGCGCGACCGGATATCGATGCCACTCGCATTGTCGTGCAGGGCCGGAGCTGGAGCGGCTACTGGGCCGCGGTGCTCGCCTATACCGAACGCGACCGAATTCTGGGGGCCGCCGTGCACGGCGTAGGGATTCATCACTACTACCAGCCCGAATGGCAACAGACAGCAATTATGAGCGGCGAATATCTTTTCGATCTATTTCCTGCCCGTTCCGTTGTGTACGGCGTGGACAACATGGAGGACTTCCTGGCTTATGGCCCCAAGCTTTCACTGGTGAGTCGCGGTCTGATCGACAAGCCCTCGGCGCCTATGCTGCTGGTGAATGGCGAGCAGGACAGTCAGCAACCCATTGCGGACCTGTATTTGCTGATGAAACACGGCGACCCAAAGCTGGCATGGGTCAATCCGGTCGGCGGCCACATGGGAAGATCAGCAGAATGGCCCGACAGCCGGGTTCAAGCGGAAGTGGTGCGGCCATGGTTGATGCGTCAGCTTGGCGTAGAGCCGAAGAGGCACTAACGCCTCCAGTCTGACTCGAGGTTGACTTGTCCATAGCTGCGTGATGGCGGACTCCGCCTGCTTAATTGCCGAGCGGTATGAACCGGACTCGTTCCTAGATGGCAATAATGAACCGATGAAACCCTATCCGTAAGTGAGGTCATGATCGTTCTCTGCCGCCCAAAATGGCGCTTTTCCGCTATTTTGAACGTCTGCTTTGAGACTTTGTTCTGTTGAAAAACCCTGACTTTGAGAGTACGGCAATTATATTTGTGATTTGACCGTCTTTTCGTACTCTGGATATGAGGGAGTGGGAGTCAGGGCGTGAAAATCTGCCCTGGAGCGCCTCAGAGCTGAAAATGCAACTGCAATAGGCGCAGTCCGGCTAAAAAAAATTCGCAGGAATTTTCCCGTAATCGCGAAACAGAGTTTTTCAACAGGATCGAAGTCCATTGCTGCCGTTCGAGTGAAAGGATTCGGATAAGTGCTGCTGACGCAAAGCAGTTCGAGAGCAGCTGACTCACACGCTGTGAATAACGAGGGCTATTACGTCAATCCAGTACCGTGGTTTGCGCGTTATCGATTCCGCCCAGTCGGCCTGGCGTTTATCATTCCGTGATCTTGCGTAATGAGAAGTCAGGCGTCGCGGCCCCCGAATCAAGGCGGCAAAATAGCGTCGAATTGTTAAGGCACGCTGGTTCATGATCAAGAAACTGACGTCATCGTCTCGACGTACACCGATGCTGGCCATCATCCTGGCGCCTGTTGCGTTGTATTTATTGATGCAGCTCTGGACATACGCCCTCGTGCCGCTTTATCGAGGCGTCTGGTATAGCGATACGGTCCTGAAGTGGCGTCTGGCCAGCGACGAGCCGGCCATCCGCATCAAGGCCGCAAAAGATGCCGGGCTGCGGGGCGCCGAGGATGCAGCGTTGCTTGATGAACTGGTTTCGGGCCTCGAGGCTGACGAGTCCGTGGAGGTGCGCAAGGCCGCGGCCACCTCGCTCGGGCAGCTTGGTTCGCAGCGGCCGTTAAACGCAAGAGCCATACAGGCCTTGAGCACGCTCGTATTCACCGAATCGGACAATGCGATGCTGTCCGCGGTCGTCGGTGCCGTGGGTCAGTCAGCTGCCAGCAATCGATACCCGGACTCGGTTATCGAGCGCATCGCGGAGATCGCCACCGACAAGCAGCAGGCATGGACGTATCCGCGGGCGGCCACGGTGCTCGGCCAGATCGGTGCCGCGCAGACGCTGCCCGACACAGTATTCGCCGTCATGAACGACCGGTTTACCGATCCCCAGCACCCTGGCGAGCGCGAAGACCTGGCTAACGCCTTCGCCGAAATTGCCAAGGGCCGATTCCTGCCGGTGACGACGCTCGACATCCTTGCGGGTGCGTTCGAGGAAGAATCGAACCAACGTATACGCAAGGCCATCCTTTACACCTTAGCCTACGCAGCCAATGACTACCCGCCGTCGATCAGCCTGATAACCGCGGCCACCAACGATCCGGATGGCGACATCGCCAGCACTGCCGCAAGCGGTCTGCGCATCATCGAATACAACCGAACCTTAGCGGGCAAGGATCCGTTGTCAGTGGCAATGGACACCTCTGAGCCGATAGAAACCCGACTCGGCGCACTGCGCATCATCCGCAGCACCCGCATCGATCCGGCCGCGTGGGAGCGCATCGTGGCGCTTGCACAGGATGCGGAGACCGAAATCGCTGTCGCCGCCATTGACATGTTTCCCCATATGGCTCGCTCAGTCGGTGCCGACTTTGACCAACACATGTTGATTCCAGCGCTGAGCCGGGCCATGTCGGATCCGGAGCCGCAGATCCGCTATGCCGCCTATGGCGCGCTGTCGGGCATTTCACGCAACCGGCCCGCTTATCTCCGTGCTGCAGATATGCCCGCGCGACTCGAAAGCGGCGCGAATGACCCGGATCCGAAAGTGCGTGTTGTCGTCATGGTCATGTTGCTTCGCGACGACGAAAAGCGCGCTGCGATCATTGAGCGAGGCATGAATGACCCCGACCCGTACGTGCGAAGCAATGCGGTAGGCTGGCTCGCTTTACCGGAGACAACGGCCAGCCAGCGCGAACTATTTATTGCAAAGGCATTGGACGACCCGGATCCGAACGTGCGCCGATCCGCGACCGCCACGCAACAAAACTGGGATACACGCAAGCGCGCCTGGCCGATACAGCTCTGGCAGCTTTGGCAGGCCGGGGAGCGCGGCAAAGTGGGCATGAGGGTCCTGATCGCTGTGACCGTAGCGACCCCTGTTCTGATCGGCGGAATCTTTCTGCTCTATTACATGGCGCGTCTTTTGACGTATCTGCAGCAGCGACGCTGGCGTGCCGCAGCTGTAGTGCCGGTCATGGCCACGTGGGCGGCAGCCAGTTACGGCATGTTCATGCTGTACTTCATGGCCGCTCACGCGAATAGTCCGGATGCCGGCGAGACAGCAATCCTGGCCGCTATGCTATGGGGCGCCATCGTTGGCTACACCGCGCTGGGCTGGGGCATGCACTACGCAGTGCGCCGCTAATTCAATCGGGCACTGGCTCCGACGCAATAATCAGACGGCATCTCCTACGTCCGCTTGCGGCAGTCTGCTGCCGGTCGCCTCGATTTCGGTGGAGCGAGCCGCCCTCTATGACCTCGCCACGCGCAGTTTTTTCTGTGGGCCACCGAGCTTGAACAACACTTCCGCGTTCGTGCGACCGATCTTGACGCGATCTGTTTCCGAGATGGGCGCGTTGTCAAACCAATCTGCGGCCTCAACGGCATCCTCGAAGGGATAGTCGACCGAGAACAGAATACGATCGGACCCTACCTCCAGCATGGTGTTTATGAGTGCCTGTGTTCGGAAACTGCCGCTAGTCGTAACATAGAAGTTCTCACGCAGATAATCCGCCATTTGACGACGGGCGGGAATTCCCCGAGGCGTCCGGCTGATGCGATGATCCGCCCGCCAAATCGTGAAAGGCAGGCCTTCGCCCAGATGTCCGAGAACGACGTTCAATTTGGGATAACGGTCGAACAGACCACTGGCCATGAGGCGCAACGCGTGAAGCGATGTTTCAGCGCCGAACGCCCAGGCCGATCCGCGAAACCAGGGATGCCCTTTATAAATGGCTTCAGTTCTCACGGGATCGCGAGGATGGAGGTAGAAGGGCACCCCCAGTTCCTCAACGGTTGCCCAGAATGGAAGATACCGATCATCATCCAGATAAACAGCCGCGCCAGGCGTGCCGACCTCGGAAAATCCATTTACATTGGCCCCGAGGAAGCCCAAATCCCGCACACAACGGGTAAGTTCAACGATGGCGGCTTCGGGATCCTGCATCGGCAGCGCGGCAAAGCCCCCAAACCGGTCCGGGCGTTTCGCAATCGCCTGAGCCAATACGTCGTTGGCTCTTTGCGCCAATTCGATCGCCCGGTCGGTTTCGGGCATGCGTTGCACGGCCGGGTTTTGCAGCGACAAGATAGAGAACGCGATCCCGTGCTTATCCATCTCTTGGAGACGAAGGTCGTGCAGGTCGAGCAGGCGGCGACGCATATCAGCCCACGCCGGGAACCAATCCTCATACAATGAGTCTTCCAGCGTTTCTTCCAGGGCGAAATGCTCTTCCAGTGCGACTTTGCCTTTCATTCTTTGAGTTCTCCGTATTTGCTCGACGATTGACGGCACGTAATTCTCGGTCGTGTGCACAGTCTGTCGTGACACGATTCGATATCAAATACCGGCTAAACCGCGCCGAAGCATCATGTCAACATGATTGGACACTGATCTGATCGCGGTTCGGCAGATATTTCCAGGCTATGGTTCGAGCATAGGAGGAAGCGGTATGAGTCGTCAACGACACTCGCCCGAATTTAAGGCAGAAGCGATCCGAACGATAATTGACCTGGCTTATTCGGTTATGAAGATATGGAGTTTCCGATGCATAACCGCTCATCTGAGTTGAATAACCGGGAGAGCGTTGATCAGGCCTTTGACTTTATTGACCCGAGCGATCGTCTTCCTGAAATTCAGCTGAATAATGCTGGAATTGCCCCGGCTGCGGATTTTTTCTAAACCATTCTGGGACTTAGCATAAAGATTGTTGCTGCCAATTTGACTGCGAAACTTTTCCCCGCATTCGGCAAGGTCGTCCTGTTATGATTAAAAAAGGCTTCAGGAGGATAGGGTATTTATCGCAAACGGCGGGCACAACCGGCAGAAAGATGTCACGGCTTATCTGTGCAGCAAGCAATCGACTGATCTGCCTGACCCGTTCCATGGCCGTCGATACAGTACGAGCAATGGCAACAGTCAGGGAATGTCACGCTGGGTTCGCCGATACTGATATTCCCGAGAATGTATTGGATAATATCTTGAGCATGACCCAACAATTACGAGAGCAAAAGTTTGCCCGTCTTGTTTCACATAATCGTCAGGGACGCCCTTGATACGATCGTTTATCATACTGGAGAGTCTGAAGTTCAGTGAGTTTGTAAGGCACTACTGAAATCGAAGAACTGGTTATCGCTAATCAATTTGAAAAAAACGAGTAGCCAGAAAGGAAATAGACCATGAGATTACTTGAGCCACTAAACATTAACGGCATGGTTGTACCAAACCGAATAATGGTTCCGGCCATGGTAACTCGCCTCGCTAAAGAGGACGGATTTGTAACGCAGGATATTTTCGACCGCTATCTTCGCTATGCGGAAGGTGGAATCGGCTTGATCGTTGTAGAGGCTATGGCAATCCATAACAACAAATCCGGACCCTTGCTGCGCATAAGTGACGACCGCTTCATCCCGGGCCTCAGCGAGATGGTAAAGGCAATTCACGACACCTCGGATTCGAAGGTCGTTCCTCAGCTCATTCACTTTCTTAAAGTTGCCAGATCCGGTTGGCGTCAAACTCTGGATATGCTCTCGAAAGATGACATCGAACAGATTATTAGTGAGTTTGGCGACGCTGCTGTTCGGGCCCGTAAAGCTGGTTTTGATGGGGCTGAGATTCACTCCGCACATGCCTACACTTTGGCGTCGTTCATGTCGCGCCTAAACCCAAGGAAGGATGAATATTCAGGGAGGACCCTCGAGGGCCGGCTATATATGATCGGGCGTGTAATGGAGAATATTCGATCAAAAGTCGGTTATGACTTTCCGGTTGGAATCCGATACCTTGCCGATGAATGCATCAAAGGCGGATATACGGTCAAAGACGCAAAACTGTATGGCCTGCGATTGGCGCAACTCGGGTTTGATTACCTCTCCTTATCAATCGGCGGAAAATTCGAAGATGCTATTCATACTGAAGGTACAGTTCTCTATCCTTATACCGGATATTCAGGTGACCGTTGCATGCCGGGAAGGAGATATCCAAGAGTCCCGCACGCCCATTATTCTGGTGAGATCAAGGAGTTCATCAATTCAAAGGGATACAAGACCCCTGTGATAACCGCCGGAAAAATATCCGATCCAGATGATGCCGAAGAACTGCTTGCTAAAGGTACTGTGGATATGGTCGCAATTGCCCGAGGCCTGCTTGCTGATCCAGATTGGGTAAAGAAAGTACGCCTCGGTCAAATGGATCGAATCATCAGGTGCGATTACTGTAATGTGTGTAAACACCGGGACGGAACACATAAACCAGTGCATTGTTTTCTATGGCCCAAAGGAGCAACGCAAGCTCCAAAAGACGAGCCCGAAGCCGATGGGCCCTACTGGGAAAAGAGTACCGGAGGACTGGCAGCCAAAGTCGTCCAAGGGCGAGTCAAACTTAAATGGGGCAAAGCCGCAGGTGAGCCGGTTCACTACGACATTTACCGGGCAGACGACGACGGCAATGTCGAAATTATTGACGCGGTAAAAACCACCCACTGTACCGATAATGATGTGTTGGCTGGATCGGTATATCATTATTACGTAAGGGCCTGTTCAGCAACAGGACAAGCGAGTAAACCGACTGAAAGTATGATCGTTGAGGTGGAAAAACCACGCTATTTGTCGGCACAGTAATTCTATTGTCCAAGCAAGTTGTTTCAATCTGCGGTGTCGGTCAGCTACAGGCTACGCTCATCTTTAAGAAATTTACCGAGAAGCTTGAATTCCTCCATCCGTCCGCTGCCTTTGCGCCAGGCGAGGCCGATTTTGCGGTAACTGCTCTCACCGAGTGAGTACAGCCCGACACGGGTGTTGCGTAGCATCGCAGACCCTTTGGCCATCTCGGGAAGAAACGTGACGCCGAGATCAGCATCGACCATCTCAACGAGCGTCAACAGGCTGCTCGCCGCAAAGTTCTGCACTTTCCGGGTGTTGCGAATCTTGCACGCCGCAAGGGCGTGATCGCGGAGGCAATGGCCATCTTCGAGCAACAGGATGCTGTCTGCGTCGAGTCTGTTGAATCGATAGTTCAGGGGATCGACGCGTTCGGTACCGTCTCGACACGCCAGACAAAACTGATCCTTGAATAGCGGGATTACCTCGGTTCCACGCATTTCCCAGGGTAACGCAAGCAGCAGCACATCGAGTTGGCCATCCATGAGTCGCTCGTAGATTCTTTGTGTCTGGTCTTCCGTCAATAACAGGCGCAGCATCGGATATTCACGACGCAGTTTCGGCAGTAACGGCGGCAAAAGAAACGGCGCGATCGTGGGAATTACGCCGAGCCGTAACTCACCCGTCAGCGGTTCGCGTTCACCAGCGGCCAGCTCGACGAGGCTCTCGATATCGCGCAGACACAGCCGAGCCTGGATCGCCACCTGTTGGCCGGTCGTCGTGATCGTAACCTGGCGATTGGTTCGGTCCACGAGCCGCACGTCGAGCGTGGTTTCGAGTTCCTTGATTGCGTTACTGAAAGCGGACTGGGAGACAGACGAAGCCTCAGCAGCGCGTCCGAAGTGGCGATGGTCAACGAGTGCTGTGAAGTACTGCAGCTGGCGAGTCGTGGGTAGACGCATTATTCGAAAAAATCGATGATAATGATAATATTAAACCATTTTATTTATTAATAGACAAGCCGTATAATTCTTAACAAGCTAAACAGGAGAGGAAAAATGGAACTCGACATTGGAATCAATAAGAACGACCGGGAGCAAATAGCAAAGGGGCTTTCAAAGTTGCTCGCAGACAGCTACACGCTGTACCTCAAAACGCACAACTATCACTGGAATGTAACGGGGCCGCAGTTCAACACGCTGCACGTGATGTTCGAAGGACAGTACACCGAACTGGCGACGGCCGTCGATGAGATCGCCGAACGCATCCGCGCGCTGGGGATCAAGGCTCCCGGATCCTATTCTGATTTCGCACAATTAACGAAAGTTGAAGAGGGCACCGGCGACGAGTCCGCTGAGGAGATGATCCGTCAGCTCGTGCTCGGCCAGGAAACTGTCGTCCGCACCGCGCGAGAGGCGTTCCCGCTGGCCGAAGCCGCGAACGACGAGCCCACCGCGGACCTGCTAACGCAGCGCATGCAGATTCATGAAAAGAATGCGTGGATGCTGAGAAGCATGCTCGCGTAACAGGAAACCGGCAAAAGGAGTTATACATGTTCAAGAATTTCGAAGGACAACGCGTACCAGCCGCTACGTTCAAAACCCGTCGCGATCACGAGTGGGTCGATTTGACAACCGACGAAGTTTTCGCGGGCAAAAACGTGATCGTATTTTCGTTGCCGGGCGCGTTTACGCCGACGTGCTCATCGTCACATGTACCGCGCTACAACCAGCTCGAACCGCCGTTTCGAGCTCGCGGAATCGACTTGATCGTTTGCGTGTCCGTCAACGATGCATTCGTGATGGACGAGTGGCGGCGTAGTCAGAAAGCCGACCGCGTGACGTTTCTCCCCGATGGTAACGGCACGTTCACAGCCGCTATGGGGCTTCTCGTCGGCAAGGAAGATCTCGGTTTCGGTCAGCGATCGTGGCGCTATTCGATGCTCGTACGTGACGGGATCATCGAGAAAATGTTCATCGAACCGGATGAGCCCGGCGACCCGTTCCAGGTATCGGACGCAGACACGATGCTTGCATACCTCGATCCGGGTGCGGCGCTCCCCCATGATATTGCGGTGTTCTCCCGCCATGGATGTTCGTTTTGCGCGCGCGCGAAAGGCCTGTTGCGCGATGCTGGCCTCGAATTCGAGGAACTGGTACTGAACCGCGACTATACGGACAGGACATTGCGTGCGGTTGCGGATCAGACCACGTATCCGCAGATTTTCATAAACGGCAAGCACATTGGAGGCTCCGAAGATCTGGAGCAATGGCTTGCGGAGCGTGCCGAGTCCGTCGCCGCTTAGCGCCCTCGAGCCTGAATTGATGTCTGCAGTGCCGTAATTGCGCTGCAGACATCCGTTACTCTACACCGTGGCATTGCACCGCGGAATTCCAGCTTCTATTCTTACCGGTGCGGCTGACATTCAAAAGAGGGTGCGCGATGCGTATTTCGGATAAAGGTCTGCTAAAGACCCGGGCATATATCGACGGACAGTGGATCGACGCTGACAGCGGAGCAACTCTTGCCGTGAAAAATCCGGCGACCGGCGCGACGATCGCCGAAGTCGCGAAATGCGGCACAGCGGAAACCCGCCGCGGAATCGAAGCCGCCGCTCGCGCGTTCGGGCTATGGCGACAGAAAACCGCGAAGGAGCGCGCCGCAATCCTGCGAAAATGGTTCAACCTGATGATGGAGCACCAGGAAGACCTGGCCCAGATTCTAACGGCGGAACAGGGCAAACCGCTCGCCGAAGCGCGCGGGGAAATCGCGTACGGTGCCAACTACATCGAATGGTTTGCCGAAGAAGCAAAACGAATCTATGGTGATACGATTCCGCAGCCCTCGAACGATAAGCGTATCGTCGTCATAAAACAGCCGGTCGGCGTCGTTGCTTGTATCACACCCTGGAATTTTCCCAACGCAATGTTGACACGAAAAATTGCGCCCGCGCTTGCAGCGGGCTGCACGGTCATCTGTAAGCCTGCCAATGAAACGCCGCTTTCTGCGCTCGCGTTTGTTGAACTCGCAGAACGAGCGGGCGTGCCTCCAGGCGTTATCAACATCGTCGCCGGAGTGACTCGTGAAATCGGTGCCGAAATGACGAGCAATCCGACCGTTCGCAAATTGACATTCACAGGTTCGACTGAAGTGGGCAAGCTCCTGATGGAGCAATGCGCGGGGACGGTGAAGCGTACGTCAATGGAGCTCGGAGGCAACGCACCTTTTATCGTCTTTGACGACGCGGATGTCGACGAAGCCGTCAAAGGCGCAATTATCTGTAAGTTTCGTAATGCAGGACAAACGTGCGTCTGCGCGAATCGCATCTTTGTCCAGGAAGGTGTGTACGACGAGTTTGCTGGCAAGCTCATGAGTGCAATGGCTGAACTCAAGCTCGGCAATGGCATCGACGACGGCGTAACAATGGGTCCGCTTATTAATGAGGGCGCCGCAAACGATGTGCTGAATCTGATCGATGACGCAATCGCGAATGGTGCGCGTGTTGCGGCAGGTGGTGATCGCTCGGATCTCGGCGCCTGTTTCGTCGAACCAACCGTACTGGTGGATGCGACAGACAGCATGCGCGTGTATCGGGAGGAGATATTCGGGCCTGTAGCGCCACTGTTCAGGTTCAAGAACGAAGATGAGGTTATCTCGATGGCGAACGACACGGCAGTCGGGCTCGCAAGTTATTTCTATTCCCGCGACGTTGGCCGTATCTGGCGTGTTGCGGAGGGGCTCGAGTACGGCATCGTCGGTATCAACGAAGGCATCATCTCGAACGAAATGGCGCCGTTCGGGGGCGTAAAGGAATCCGGCCAGGGCCGTGAGGGCTCGAAATACGGCCTCGACGACTACCTCGAGATCAAATACCTGTGTGTTGGCGGTATCGACCGGTAATTTCGGCGCGCCGAATCACTGCTCGAATCAAGGTCCGAAAGTGGCTAGTTTGTGACGGACCCGGGCGTATACTAGCCCTATGCAACTGCACGAAGTCTACGAGCGCGCGCGGCTCGCGCGAGATCCACGATTCGACGGCCGGTTCTTCGTCGGCGTGCGCACGACCGGCATTTACTGTCGACCGATTTGCCCTGCGGTCGCGCCAAAACGCAAGAACGTCGTGTTCTATCCGAGCGCTGCGGCGGCCAGCGAGGCGGGCTTCAGGCCGTGCCTGCGCTGTCGCCCGGAATGTGCGCCTGGAACACCGGCATGGAACGGAACTTCGACGACCGTCCGCCGGGGCCTGCGGCTGATCGCCGGTGGCGCACTTGACGGTGGGAGCATCGAGGAACTCGCCGATCGCCTCGGCGTGACGAGTCGGCATTTGCGCCGGCTGTTCATCAAACACGTTGGCGCATCGCCGCTCGCGGTCGCGCACACGCAAAGACTGCATTTCGCAAAGCGGCTGATCGACGAGACGAATCTGCCGATGAGCAGTGTTGCTGATGCGGCCGGATTTCACAGCATTCGGCGCTTCAACGACGCATTCAGAAAGACATACGGCCGGTCGCCGCGTGACCTGCGCGGCACGTGCGACACGACGCTCCAGAGACGGAGCGGCGCGCTAAGCGTGCGCCTGTCGTACCGCAAACCATTCGACTCGCACGGAATGCTCGCGTTTCTCGCCGGCAGGGCGACGCCGGGTATCGAACAGGTTATCGGCAACCGTTATCTGCGGACGGTCGTTGTAAATGATCAACCTGGTACGATCGACTGCGAATTCAATGAGCATAACGACAGCCTGACCCTGGCACTGCACGGCATTCGGATTGATGCCCTGTTTCCGCTCGTGCAGCGCGTACGCGAGCTGTTCGATCTTGATGCACCGATCGACGACATTGCGGATACGCTCGGTTCGGATCTGCGACTCGGCGAACTGCTCGAGAGTAAACCGGGTATTCGCGTACCCGGCGCGTGGGACGGCTTCGAACTGACGGTTCGCGCGATTCTCGGGCAACAGGTGTCGGTCAAGGCCGCAACGACGCTCGCGCGTCGGATCGTGGACCGATACGGGGAGCGCTTTGTTATGCCAGAGTCGTTGTCGGCGGAAGCAAATCGCATACAGCTGACGCGTCTTTTTCCAGCGCCAGCGCGCCTCGCGCGGGCACGTTTCGACGCTATCGGTGTACCGGGCGCCCGCATCGACACGATTCGAAATATCGCGAGTGCCGTAGCACGCGGTGAACTCGACTTCGATAGTGCTCAGGACCCCGACGAATTCTGCGCCAAGTTGACGAAAATGCGTGGCATCGGCGACTGGACCGCACAGTACGTAGCGATGCGAGTACTCAAGAATCCCGATGCGTTTCCCGTGACAGATCTTGGCGTATCGAAAGCGCTTTCGGGGCAGGGGAAGAAAAAAACGAGCGTAGCCGCTCTCAACCGACGTGCCGAAGCATGGCGGCCATGGCGCGCATACGCCACACTACTATTGTGGGGTTCGCTCGCGAACGCCGGAGGATGAATGATGTACTACTGCTATCTCAATACGCCGATCGGTGATCTGCTGCTCGCGGGTGACGACGAGGCACTGTCATTGATCGGATTTCCGAAGGGTTCGATGCGCCGAGATCCGGAACCGGACTGGATTTACAACGAAAAGCCGTTTGCCAATGCGCGCCGGCAGTTGGTCGAGTATTTCGAAGGCGAACGCAAATCGTTCGACCTTCCGTTGAAGGTGTCCGGCACGGAGTTCCAGATTCGTGTGCTCGAGGAGCTGCAACGCATTCCGTACGGCGAGACACTGTCATACAGCGACATCGCCGAACGGATAGGCAATCCGAAAGCAGTGCGGGCCGTAGGCGCAGCGAACGGGCGCAACCCGATCCCGATCGTCATTCCCTGCCATCGCGTCATCGGAAGCAGTGGCGACCTGACCGGATTCGGCGGGGGACTGGATACGAAGGAGGCGCTGTTACGACTCGAGGCAGAGCACAGCCGATTTCCGAACGTGGTTTGAATCCATCCTGCAGGAACCCGCCGTGGCCGGCGATTTCCTCGATTTCACCAGACATGGGACGCGCAACCGAGCTTCGGCGCAATTGTGATCACCTCGGTCTCCATGCTAAACACGGGGCAATCGCCCGCCGGGGCGGGCTCCTACAGTGTCCGTCCCTGCAGCGCACGAACAACAACGGATGGCTCGACGCCTTGCAGCACGCGCTCGTCCGACACTAACGTCGTCAACCTGGTTTCCAGGGGTAATACGCCGGCCCAGATCGGAATTTCATAATCCTCATCCTCGTCGACCGGCATGCCGGACGAAACTTTGGCCGATGCCGACTCGATATCCAGCGCGATGACGCCGGTCATTTCGATTTCTCGTAGCAGTGGCTCACGGAGTTCGTCCCAGCGACCGGGCATTGTCCGCTCGCTGATGACCCGTAATGCATGCAGCTTCTCGTCGCGATCTGCGACGAGCCCCGGGTTGCCGAACACCGTGACCGAACGATAATTTATCGATGAATTGAACGCCGAGCGTGCGAACACCAGACCATCCACGAGCGTAACATTGAGGCAGGCGCTATCGTTGCGCTCAAGCAGACGAATGACGCGGGCTTTGCGCGCACCGTGCAGATATATCGTGCTTTTTTCGCGACCGTATATCATCGGTACGACTATCGGACGACCAGATTCGACGAAACCGACGTGCGCGACCAGCGCCGCGTCGAGTATTGAGTGCACGGTCGCTTTGTCATACGCAGCTTTCTCGCGAAGCTGGCGAATCTTGTTCTGCTTTGTAACCGGATAGTCTGTTGACATCGAAATGTGTTTTTCAGAGAAAACGTGGAGCAAGCGTCACGGCGGCGATCGAAACGAGAAAAATGCCGATGATGTTCAGCGCAATGCCGGCACGAATCATTTTCGGGATCGTCAGCAACCCGGATCCAAACACGATCGCATTCGGCGGCGTTGCAACGGGCAGCATGAATGCACAACTCGCCGCAAGCGTAACGGGAACGGTCAACACGATCGGATCGACACCGGATTCGAGCGCGATTGCTCCGACGACCGGTAGGAACGTCGCGGCCGTCGCTGTATTGCTGGTCAGTTCAGTCAGGAAAATAATCATCGTGGCGGTAGCCACGACGAGAATTACCACCGGCAGTGCGCCGACAGCCTGAAGGTTATTGCCGAGCCATTCAGCGAGGCCGGTCCGCATGACCGCATTCGCGAGTGTCAAGCCGCCGCCAAATAACAGGAGTACACCCCAGGGCAGTTTCTCGGCAGTGTGCCAGCGCATCAGGAGCGGATCTTTCTTGTCGCCGCTAGGCACCAGAAACAATGCGATGGCGCCGGCCATGGCAATACCGGAGTCGTCGAGCGCCGCCAGTCCGGGCACCTTTACCAGTAGGGGTCGCGATACCCAGGCGAATGCCATAGTGAGGAAGACGATACCGACGCGCTTCTCTGGAACCGTGATCTCGCCCATTTCGTCTTTCATGCGCCTGAGTTCGGCGCGACCCTCGCCCGAGGTCTTGAAGTCCACGTTGAAAACGACTCGCGTTAATGCCAGCCACGCGAGTGGCAGCATGACTATAGTCAATGGCAGACCGACGGCCATCCAGCTCACGAACGCAATTTCGGTGCCGTAATTTTCAAGCATGAATCCTGCAAGCATTGCGTTCGGCAGGGTACCAACGAGCGTTGCAAGTCCGCCGATCGTCGCACCGTATGCGATTCCTAATAACAAAGCATATTGAAAGTCTTCTTTTGCATGCTGATCGAGGCCTTTGACAGAATTATGAATCACAGCAATGATTGAAACGGCGATCGGCAACATCATCATGGTCGTCGATGTGTTCATTACCCACATGCTGATAACCGCACTTGCGAGCATGAATCCGCCGACCAATGAACGTCCGTCGCCGCCGGCGACCTGTAGCACGTTAAGAGCAATACGCCTGTGCAGATCCCAGCGCTGCATGGCCAGCGCAACGACAAAACCGCCAAGGAACAGGTAAATGACCTTATTCGCGTACGGGGCTGCCGTGTCTTGCATATTGGTAATACCCAACAGCGGAAAGCAGACGAGCGGCAGCAACGCCGTGACGGCGATCGGCACGGCTTCGGTCGCCCACCAGACCGCCATCAGGATGCCGATAGCCGCTGTCGTCCAGCCTGCTTCGGAAAGATTGTCGGGACCGCCGGCGGCGATCATGGCTGCCGCGAGTATTGGGCCGAGAAGCAGGCCCACCTTTTGATGTCTTGTTCGACCCTTGATCATGCTTCAACTATCGACGTTCGTTGTTCTTGTTCGAAAAGCCTACCGGTTTTGGCGGCGCAATGCCGGCGCAAAGGTGCCCGATTTCCGGCTCACCATCTACCAACCACATCTTGCGTTCAGTTGGCCATCTTACACAATATGTAGTAGCATTTCGGCCGTACCAACTCGGTACGCACGGAGATGAGGTGTTTATTGGCAAAGCGGGCAGGGCGCCATGCGGGATGCGTGATTCGACGGCAGGCATCACGTGCTTCCTCTCAACACGTAGCTGGTTGACCGGTTCATCGTAACCGTTCATGGCCAACGAAGAAGCAAACTGCTTGCTTGGAAACGATATTCATCGAGGATTTTCGCTACATTGATGACGCGATAGCTCGAACGCGATTTGTCTCCAGCCTGACACATCTTCTGCTTTTGTGCCGCCCAGTTTCTGGGCGGCTTTTTTCTTGCTTTAATGATATTGATTCGTGGTGAGTCGGCTGCTATCCGAGAGGAATCGATGACGAAGCGTTTTTCGGGGACTGCAAACCCGTTTGTCGTTATGATGATCTGCCTGGGCGGATGTGCATCCGGCCCGCCCGAATTGCCTTACCCGGCGTTTATTCAGACCGACGAATTGCCCGATATCTTCATGGCGAGCCTGCCCGGTGCACGCGCAAAGCAGCTTGCCGGCGATGCACAGACGCGAAGCACGAGCAATCGTGTTGACCTGCCGTCGCAGTGGGGCGGCACTAGCGGTGCTTCTCCGGGCAAGGCGCTGGAAATTTTTGTGCTCGACGGGACGCTGAACGTAGCCGATGTGACGCTCTCCAATGGCGGCTATGCCTATTTGCCCTCAGGAACTCTCGGCTTCAATCTGAAAACCGACAGTGGTGCCCGCATCCTGTATTTTCTCAATGACGTCGATAATCGTGCGGTGATTCGCACACCGTTGATACTCGATAGCCGACTGCTGGATTGGCAATCGACAGGCGGCGACGGATTCGACATCAAAGAGCTGCGCATGGATCCGGGCAGCGGTGCACGAACCTGGTTACTGCGTGTCCAACCTGGTGCCGTGATTCCATGGCAGTCGACATCCGTACTGCGCGAGGGCTATCTCGTGACCGGCGAGTATCAGCATAGCGAGTGCGTGGACGGTGAGGTGTATACCGCCCCGTATTCGAGCGGCGGTTACGTTTATCGTCCGCCGGATGTGATCAACGGGGGCCCCGAAGCGGCTGCGCTGACAGAGTCGGTCTGGCTGCTGCGCGAGAAAGTCTCGGGAGTGGTCACGACGCATGACGATTGCACTGCAGCTGCGCCGCACCCCGAGCCGTAGCAGCCGGTCCCGCCGAGCGATTGCGGCGGCTCGGATAATCCTGACCAAACGTCGTATGGGGCGGTGCGCAAAGCGCATGCTGCGAAATCGTCGGACGGTTCCGGCCTTTTGCGTCAATCTTTCGGAAACGACCAGGATATCGTTGAGCTTGTGAAAGTCCGGACTATTTCTTGACCAGTCTCGTGATTCCCTTACCAAGCTTCATGATCTTGATCAGCGTGCTGGTTGGAATGTCGCTGATCTCCTCGTAGAAATCGCTCGTCGTCTCAAAAAACGTCAGCATGTTTGTGATCCGTTCTTTCGTGACCGAATCGGTCTCCTGTTCGGCAGCGACGTCGTGTGCGCAGCTCCTGAGCATCGACAACGTGGGATTCAATTCGCGCTGCTTGCGTTGTTCGATGATGACTCGGAATAGATCCCAGACGTCGTGCAGCGACTCGAAATAGTCGCGCCGATCGCCGAGGACATGCGTCATTCGGATGAGCCCATAGCCCTGCAATTCGCGGATGCTGGTACTGACATTGGAGCGGGCGACTGAGAGTGCATCGACGATCTGGTCTGCGCGCAATGGCTGCGGGGACAGGTACAGAAGTGCCTGTATCTGGGCGACAGTGCGATTCGTACCCCAGCGGGTGCCCATTTCGCCCCAGTGCAGGACGTATTTTTCCACAGCGGGCGACAGTTTCATCTGATATTTCTCTTATTTCTGTTGCCACAGAAATTAATGAACGGTTCTGCCGCTGTCAAGCATGGCCGCGGCGTACCGATGCCTTGTCCGGCGTCGCGGCAGCGCAGCCTGTCAGCGGTATCGCCGGCCTGAACAGCCTTTAGGGTGCCCTCGCCAACACGACGACCCGCCGCGGTGCCGGCCAGCCCTCAACAGTCCGCGACGAATCCGCGGGATCGAGCGCTTCTTGAAGCGAATCGAACGGCATCCATTCCGTCGTACGCTGTTCCTCACTCGTCGTCGCGCTCCGGTCGACGACTTCGATATCGACGAAGCCGGTTCGGTCCAGCCATGTCGCAAGCTCGGCGATTGTCGGCAACAGCCATACGTTGCGCATGCGTGCGTAGCGATCCGGTGGTGTACATGCGTGCGATTCCTCGCCCGGCAGGAAGATCGTTTCCAGGACGAGCTGTCCATCCGGCCGCAGGGTGTCCCTGAGCTGGCGCAGGTGCTCGATCGGCGACCGCTGGTGATACAGCACACCCATCGACAAAGTCGTATCGAACGCACGGGCGGCAGAAGGCAGTTCCTCCAGCCTGAGCGGCAGGACGAACACCGGTTCATGCGTCATGAAGTGCGTTAATGCGATGTACTGCATGACATACCGCAGTGTCGGGTCAATACCGACGACGCACTTTGCGCCGGCGCCACGCATGCGCAAGGCGTAGTAGCCGTTGCCGCAGCCGACATCCAACACGTTGCGCCCGGCAATTGGCACACCCGCGTCCATTACACGATTCCATTTCAGGTTGCTGCGCCATTCGGCGTCGATACGAACGCCACAGACTTCGAAAGGACCCTTGCGCCACGGCGCAAGAGCCAGCAACGCTTCGCGGATCGACGCTCGCATCGCGTCAT
>Ga0224512_10001035_pt1 | contig 27708 bp, 23 predicted proteins | sample SF_May12_sed_USG_4_FD_169103 | JGI IMG/M metagenome (GOLD analysis project Ga0224512, IMG submission 169103) | Sediment microbial communities from San Francisco Bay, California, United States - SF_May12_sed_USGS_13 | ecosystem: Environmental > Aquatic > Marine > Sediment | place: USA... | reverse complement strand
GGGGTAAACGAGGGCCATCTCGGTAGGAGCCGGGGTGTTCGCGGGTAGATCCGAGCCATTCCGGGGTTCCGCCGCCACCCTGTGCCGGCTCCCTTTCGACGTCCCAACCCTGCGACCGGGGATCGTCAAGATCGTTGTCCTCTCACCCACAGCCTGTGTAAATCCTTGTGCACATTCGTACGGTTGTTTGGGCTCGGCCCCCTTCCGGTCGGCCCGTTCAGCGAAACATCACCGGCACCAGCGATCCCGGTGCAAATCCCCCGCGACGACCCTGTTTCACGTGAAACATCGCTCATGCAGCGCCCATCGGCTCCCGACTCAGTCGTCGGCAGATCGTTCACCCAGAAGCAGGCTGAAGATCCGTGAGAGATCGTCGATATCAGCGAAATCAACCACTATCCGGCCGCCTTTCGCCGTTTCCTCGACCCGAACACGAGTGTCGAGTCGGTCACCCAGGTGCTGCTCGACCTCCAGTGCACCCGTCGAGCGACTCGCCGACCCGGCACCGTTGGATGGCCGGCTGCCTCCGGTTGTCCGCTCGCTCCGCTCAGCGCCACCCGCCCCGCCCCGTCGAAGATCCGACCAGTTCTGCGCCATCTCCTCGGCCTGACGCACGCTCAACTGCTCGGCGACGATACGCGACGCGAAATCGGGCTGATCGAACGACGGCACCACCAGGACGGCTCGTGCGTGCCCGGCCGACAGTTCGCCGGCCACGACAAGTCGCTGCACGGAAACCGGCAGCTGGACCAACCGCAGCGTGTTGGCCACCGCGCTGCGGCTCTTGCCCACCCGCTGGGAAACCTGGGCCTGCGACAGCCCGAACTCGTCGATCAGCTGCTGGTAGGCGGCAGCCTCCTCCAGGGGATTGAGATCCGCCCGATGCAGGTTCTCGACGATCGCCTCTTCGAGCGAGCGGAGATCCGACACGTCACGCACGATGGCCGGCACCTTGGTCAGCCCCGCCCGTCGAGCGGCCCGCCACCGCCGCTCACCGGCCACGAGCTCGAACTCGATCGTCGCGTCGAGCCCGGTCGACGGGGCGGACAGGCGCCGAACCAGGATCGGCTGCAGCACCCCGAGCTCCCGAACCGATTCGGTCAGAGCCGCAAGTGACGTTTCGTCGAACCGACGTCGGGGCTGGAACTCATTGGGGCGGATGGCGTCGACAGGAATCTGCAGCAGGACACCGTCCGAGCTTCCCATGAAGCTCACAGGACGGTGTTGCGCGGACGCCGACACCGGACCGGCCGCCTCGCCCCGGGTCCCACTCGGCACTTCACCGACGCCCACGCTTTGCAGAACATATGTTCGATGCGCATCCGTGGCGGGAGCGAACCGACCGACGGGGGAGTGCGGGTCGGGAGTCGGCTCGGCCAGCAGGGCGTCGAGCGACGTCACGGCGGGCCCGTCTCGCCCGGCTTCGCCATCGGGCCCGTCGACCTCGGGACCGACGCCGAATGCATCGGCACCGGCGGTCAGATCGACGTCCACCGCTCGATCCTTGCCGGAACTCACAGCGGAGTCCGGGTCAGGATCCGTCGATCGAGCTCGGCGCCGCCGTCTGTCCGGAAACAACACCGGCCCTCCCAGCCGGTTCCCCGGCAACTTCCCTGGCCAGGTCGCGGTAGGCCTGCGCTCCCCGTGAGGCCGTGTCGAACACCGTGATCGGTTGGCCGAAGCTCGGCGCCTCCGACAGACGAACCGTGCGGGGGATCACCGTCTTGCAAACCAGATCGCCGAAGTGTTCCCGGACCTCGGCCGCCACCTGGGAGGCCAGGTTGGTGCGGGCGTCGAACATCACGAGCACGATGCTCGACAGATGGAGATCGGCGTTCAGATTTCGCTGCACGAGGTCGACGTTGCGGAGCAGCTGGCCGAGGCCCTCCAGGGCGTAGTATTCGCACTGGATCGGGACCAGCACCTCCGCCGCTGCGGCCAACGCATTGACCGTCAACAGGCCGAGGGACGGCGGGCAGTCGATCAGGATGAGATCGAAGTCGTCGGAGATCTTGGCGATCGCGTTCTTCAGCCGCATCTCCCGGCTGAACGCCGGGACCAGCTCGATCTCGGCGCCGGCGAGCTCCAGGTTGGCCGGGGCGAGAAAAAGGTTTCTGACCGCCACGGCCTCGATGGCGTCGTCGAGGGGCACGTCGCGAAGCAGCACATCGTACATCGACAGGTCCAGGGCACGAGGGTTGATGCCGAGCCCCGTGCTGGCGTTGCCCTGGGGGTCGAGGTCGATGATCAGCACTCGGTGACCCTGCTCGGCGGCGGCCGCTCCGAGATTGACCGTGGTGGTTGTTTTGCCGACGCCGCCCTTCTGGTTGGCGACCGCGATCAGCCGGGCACCGCCTCGTTCGGAGGCGTCGGGCTTCGAGCTGGTTTCGGTGGAACCGGTTCTGGTCAACAGCACTCCTTTAGGCCAACCCAACCGGAGGCTGGATCTTCGTTGGTTGCCGCTCCCGACAACCTCGGCTGCCACACGTTCAGGCGCGCAACTTCAAACCTACTACGAAGTGGCCGATCCTCCCTGTCTCCACCCCCGAATTGTCCCCCGAACGCCCCCAAGGCGGCGAGCACGCATGCGGGCGTTTGACCGCGGATCGTCGGCACACTCGGTGCCAAACGGGCCCGACGATCGTCGCGGCCGGGCTACTCGGTGCCGGCGTCGTTGCTCGACTGCCGCCGCTTCTTGATTACGGTGAGCACGAAGAACAGGATCGCCGCGGTCTCGTCGTCGAGTTGTCGGCCTTGATGGTCGGCGCTGAAGGTTCGAAGCCGGCGGGGCCTCGTGCCGAGTCGGTCGTAGGAGACTTGAAACGGCCCGATCGACTTGATCCGGCTACTCCAGGTCACGTACTCGATCGCAAACGGGCCGATGCCACGCGGTCGGCTCGATGTCCATGGTCGGTGATCCTAGTATGGCGCCGCCGGGCTTCGACAACGCTGCGACAAGGGTCTACGATCGTCCGTTGCGGGCCTGGCGAAAGTTCAGTGATCGACATGCGAAGAGTGAAAACCCTTTCCGTCCTGTTCGCCGCGCTGTTGATGGCGGTGGCGACCGTCAATCCAGCGTCGGCGAATCCGAAGCTACCCGACAAGGATGCGGTGGCCGTCGGCACCGGGGGAGCGGTGGCCACCGTCGACCCGGAGGCCACTGACGCCGGGCTGGCGGTGTTGCGAAGTGGCGGCAACGCCATCGACGCCGCGGTCGCTGCGGCCGCCGTGCTCGGTGTGACCGAGCCGTACTCGGCCGGCATCGGCGGCGGCGGGTTCATGGTGATCTATCTGGCCGACGAGGGACGGGTGGTCACGATCGACGGTCGGGAGGAGGCACCGAGCGACCCCGACTTCGACGCCGACGTGTTCCTCGAGGGCGGCGTGCCGATCCCGTTCTCCCCCGAACGGATCAGCAGCGGTCTGGCTGTGGGCGTACCGGGAACGTTCGCCACGTGGGTCGAGGCGCTGGAGCGCTACGGCACGATCCCGCTGGCCCAGGCACTCCAGCCGGGTCGGGTTGTCGCCCAGCGGGGCTTCGTCGTCGACCAGACGTTCGCCGATCAGACGGCCGGCAACCAATCGAGGTTCGAGGCGTTCACCTCCACCAGCGATCTGTTCCTCCCCGGCGGTGAGGTTCCAGCGGTCGGTTCGGTGTTCCGGAATCCTGATCTGGCCCGCACCTATCACCTCCTCCAGCGGGAGGGTCTGGCCGGGTTCTATTCCGGAGAGCTGGCAGCCGACATTGCGGCCACGGTGCAGAATCCGCCGACGGTCGACGAGCCGCCGTTCACCGTGCGACCCGGTCTGATGACCGAAGCCGACCTTGCCTCCTATCAGGTACTGAATCCGGACCCGACGTTCAACGAGTACCGCGGACTCGAGGTGTACGGCATGGGACCGCCGTCCTCCGGCGGAACCACCGTCGGTGAGGCGCTCAACATCCTGGAGGAGTTCGACCTGACCGGGCTGTCCGAGGTCGAGCGTCGGCACCTCCTCCTGGAGGCGACCGCCACTTCGTTCGCCGACCGGAACGCCTACCTGGGCGACAATCGTCCTCAGTACCACTACGTGCCGGTCGCCGGGTTGTTGTCGCAGGCCTTCGCCGCGGAGCGGGCCGCCACCATCGATCCGATGGTCGCCGCAGCCAAGCCCGTGCCGCCCGGCGATCCCTGCGATGAGGACGGGAGTCCGCTGTGTGTTCCCGATCCGGGTGCGGTGGCCGCGGCCGACGCGGGGGTGTCGACCACCCACCTCGTCACCGCCGACCAGTGGGGCAACGTCGTGTCCTACACCCTGACCATCGAAGCCACCGGAGGTAGCGGCATCGTGGTGCCCGGACGAGGGTTCCTGCTCAACAACGAGCTCACCGACTTCAACTCGACCGGCGACGGACCCAATCTCCCGGCGCCGGGCAAACGGCCCCGCTCGTCGATGAGTCCGACAATCGTGCTCGACGACGGCGAGCCGTTCATCGCGGTCGGCACCCCGGGTGGGTCGACCATCATCACCACGGTGGCCGAGATCCTCGTCAACCGACTCGACGGGGGCATGGACCTGGCCGCCGCTTTGGCCGCACCGCGGGCCACGCAGCGCAACACATCGACCGTGCCGGCCGAGGCCGACTTCCGGGCGGCGTTCGGAGCCCAGCTCGAAGCGCTCGGCCACGTGTTCAGCGACACCGCTGAGATCGGTGCGGCCACCGGTTTGGAGTTCCTCGACGACGGCACCATCCAGGCGGTGGCCGAACCGACCCGCCGGGGTGGGGGATCGGCCGGGGTGCTCCGCCCGAATTAGGCCACGACGCCTTGTGCGCGTACCCGGGTCGCCGCCGACACCGTCGCCGACGGCGTCGGGTACGCGCACAACGACAGAGCGGGGGACGGGTCAGTGGACCGGGTCAGTGGACCGCGCCACGGCGGCAGCGGTCAGAACAGTGGGCTGCGCTGCTGCGATTTGATTCGGCGGGGGTAACGGTCGTCGACGTCGCCGTCGCGTCGGAGCACGACGACCCCGACGGAGATGTCGGGTTCATGGACCAGACCGACGGAGGCCAGCGGTTCGGCCGGCCACACTCGCTGCTCGGGTGGCTCGCTGATCACCAGTCGACCGCCCGGCCGGAGCAGCGGAGCGCCGCATTCGACGGTCTGGGCGGGTGGGCCGAAACTCCGGGCCACCACCGCGTCGAACCCGAATCGGGCTCGCTCCTCGTGGCCGATCTCCTCGGCCCGCCCGCACCACACGTCGACCCGGTCGACAAGCCCGAGTAGCCCGGCGGCCCAGATCAGGAACGCGCATCGCTTCCGGATGGCGTCGAGAAGCACGGCCTCATACGACGGCCGGATCATCAGGATCGGTAGCGACGGTAGACCACCTCCGGCACCCAGGTCGACGAAGCGCAAACCCGTGGGTGCACGCTCCGGTCGGTGGTCACCGGCCGTCCCGGCGGCAAGGCCGTCGAGCGGTGGAAGAAACCGATGGGCGTGATCGATGTGGTCGGAGACAGGACCCGGTCCGAGGAACCCGAGGCGTTTCGACTCCTCGAGGACCTCGACCAGCCCCTCGCTCCGCGACAGTACTACTCCTCCTCGGAGCTCTTGCTCGATCCCCCGGACACGGGGATGACCACGACCTTGCGCCGGGGTTCGGTGCCGACCGATCGGGTCTCGACGCGCTTGTCGTCGACCAGCGCATCGTGGACCGATTTACGATCGGCCGGTGACATCGGTTCGAGGGCGACCTCGATGCCGTTGTCGACGGCCTTGTCGGCCGCCTTGCGAGCGAAGTCGCCGAGGGCGGCGGCCCGCTGCTTGCGGTAGCCGCCGACGTCGACCCGAATGCGGATGCTGCTCGGCGCGGCCCGCTGGGAAGACACGCGGGCCAGCTCCTGGATGGCGTCCAGGGTGCGGCCCTTCGGGCCGACCATGAGCCCGTGCTGCCCCTGCACCGTGGCCACCATCACGTCGGCTTCGGAGGTGTCGATGTCGACGTCGCCCTCCAGTCCAAACGCCTCGGTGAGTCCACCGAGGAATGACCGTAGATGTTCTGCAACCTCTTCCACCGGTGTCTCCTCTTGTTTGTTGTCGGCAGTATTCCTGTCGTGCTTCGGGCTGCGGCGGTTGTTGCCGCCGTTGTCATCGCCGGCCGACCCGGAACCGGAGCCCGATCCTTTGGAACTTTGACGGCGACGACGGGACGAGCCTCCCTCACCGGATCCGCCTCGGCCGTCACCCGAGCGGTCCTGCGATCTCGCCGTCGAATCCGACCGCGAGCTCGACCGGGAATCCGCTCCCGCCTCGGCCTTCACGTCCTCGACCGCCTTGTTCGATGTGGCGTCGCTGCTCTTGTCGGAAGTCCGTGAGTCCGTTGAACCGCCACGTTTGCCCTGATCGCTGCGACGACCGCCACCGCCTGAGCTCGAGCCGGTGCCCGAGCCGGAGTCCGATCCGCCGCGATTGCCGTTGCTGTTCGACGAGCGACCACCGCGCTCGTTCGCCCGGCCTCGACGGCCGCGCTCACCGCGGGACTTGTTGTCGCTTCGACCGCGGCGGTTGCGACCGCGTTCGGTTTTGGGGCGAATCGCCTTCGGCTTCACCCGGGCCTCAACCCGGGCCGTGCCCCGTACCCGTCCGAACAAACCCTTGCTGGGCTCCTCCAGCACGACGATCTCCGCCTCGGACTCGTCGACCCCTAGATTGTCGAGGGCGAGATCGATGGCCTCCGGAAGTGTTTTGGCCGTTGTCGTGACCCATTCCACGTTGTCAATACCTCTTCATTACTCGTGCTGTCGTCGGAGTGAACGCCGATCTGACCGGCGCCGGTACCTCGTTCCTCCGACCCACGGGCTCGGCCCGGGCGGAGGACGGATCTACCGCTTTCGTCTGCTCCTCTTCGACGACGCTGGTTTGGTGCCCTTGGGTGTCACACGGCTCGAAGCCGCCGACGATCCCGATGAACCCGATCCGGACGCAGCCGATCGGCGGGCTTGGATCTTTGCTTTCTGGGCTCGACGTTCGGCCCAGCGTTTCTCCCGGTCGGTGACGGTCGAACCGCCGGATCCGTCACCGTTCTGGAGGGCCATGGCGTCGCTCGAACCGCCGGCGGCGGCCGACGAGGCATCAGCGCCGTTGGCCGAACCGCCCCCTTTGCCCCCGCCTTTGCCGGAACCCGACTTGCCCGAACCGGCTTTGCCTGACCCCGATTTGCCGCCCCTACCCTCCGCCGAGGATGCGGCTCGGTCCGACTCGTCGTCGACCTCGTCGTCCTCGTCGGACTTCTTCCTTTCGGCTTGTTCCTTCAGCATCTGCGCACCGGGGGCGTCACCGGTGTAGAGCGACCGGGTGATGTAGGACTGCTGGCCGATTCGGAACAGGTTGGAGGTGGCCCAGTAGAGGACCAGACCGGCGGGAAACACGAAGCTCCAGGCACCTGACATCAGCGGCAGGATCTTCAGCAGCTGCTGCTGGGTCTGCTGCTGCGGGGTCAGCGTCTCGTTGGGGTTGCGGCGAGCCGAGATCTGCTTCTGCTGGTAGTAGCTGGTGCCGACGACGAAAACGATCAGCACCAGGTAGGGGAGCGAGGTGACGAAGTCGGCCTGCACCACATCCCAGGCGCTGTCCGCCAGGTCGAACGGACCGAAGTCCATCGACGTGCGCCCGTCGGTGAGGTCGACGTACATCTGGGAGTCTTGGCTGAGATACTGCGGATCGAATGATCGGGGATCGATCTCGGTGGCCCGTCCGGTGATCTCCCGGGCGTGGTTGGCCACGGAGTAGAACGGCTTGTCGGACACCCGTCGGGCCAACCCGCGCAGCACGTTGAACAGCACCAGGAAGACGGGGAGCTGGGCCAGCATGGGCAGGCAGCCGCCGACCGGGTTGACGCCCTCGGACTGGTAGAGGGCCATCATCTCGGCGTTGAGTTGCTGCTTGTCGTCCTTGTATTTCTTCTGCAGCTCCCGCAGCTTCGGCTGGAGCTGGGTCATCTTGATGGTGGACTTGGTGGCCTTGAGGGTGAGCGGCATCAGCACGATCATCACCGTCAGGGTCAACAGGATGATGGCGACGCCGAACGAGCCGCCGACCACCGGCAGCTCGTAGAACACGCCGAGGAGCCGGGCAACCGATCCGAGGCTGGCGTCAATCAGGGTTTCGAACATCTGGTCTTCCTAATTCTCAGGCACGGGATCGAGGCCGTGGGAGCCGAGCGGGTGACAGCGGCCGAGGCGACGAATCGCCAGCCAGGTGCCTTTTGCGGGGCCGAAGCGTTCGATTGCTTCGACGGCGTATTCCGAGCAGGTCGGCAGGTACCGACAGCGGGGCCTGCGAACGGGGGCGGTGTACTGGTAGACGCGGATGGCACCGAGCAGCGCGCGTTTCACGAGCGAGGTCATGGGGTCGACTCCCGTGACCTGCCGGCCGCGGCTGTGGTGAGTCGAGCCAAACAGGCACTGACGTCTTTGACGAGCTGGGAGAACGGAGCGGTGAGCAGATTGCGGTGGCCCGACAACAGAAACGCTCCGTCGAGGCGGAGCGTCGGGTCGGTGGTGTTCGTATAGGTGGCCCACGAGTGGGTGAAGGCGTCGCGCAGTCGACGCCGGGCCCGGTTGCGTTCGACCGCTGTGCCGAACCTCCGCCCGAGCGCGTAGGCGACCTGCGGCGTCGATTCCAGGGGGTGATCGGCGGCCGCAGTGTCGAGATAGGTGAGGCGAACGGCTCCGTGTGACACTCGGTGACCTCGGTCCCGCAGTTCAGCGAAGGTTCGCCGACGGCGGATCGAAGTGATCACGCACTCAGACGCTTACGCCCCTTGGCCCGACGGGACTTGAGCACGGCGCGGCCGCCGGCGGTGGCTTTCCGGGCGCGGAAGCCGTGCTTGCGGGCCCGCTGCAGGTTGTTGGGTTGAAAGGTGCGCTTTGACACGGAATCTCTTCTCCAGCATCTTCGACGGTCCCAGCCTCGACCCTTCCCGTGGGAGCGATGCTGTGGGCGGCGCTCTGGCGTTCGTCGCTCGGTGCGGCGTGGTGAGCGATCGGCCACGGTGGCGAGCGGGGGGCTCGTCGGATTCTCGAACGTGCGGTACACGGTGCTCCGGTACCGACGCAGTACTCGTCCGACGCAGCTACGTTCTTCCCGTTTAAGGCGGTCTGCCAGGCGAGCAGTCACCAAGCGCGTCGAAGTCCTTCTCAGGCTACGGCTAACGGTGCCTGGACCCAACTTTGGCCGACGTGGACGCCCCCACATCGGTTCTGGGGTTCCTGGACCCCGATTCCGGGGCCGGGGAGCCCCAGAAAGCCGACCTGGTCCGATTGTTGCCGGTGAACCGGACCAATCGGCTCAAGCAAGAGCGACTCGGGCCGACCGGAACGGCGATGCATGGACCGCGCTCTTCTCCTTCCCTTGTTCACATGCTGGGTCGGACGATTCTTCTGTTGCTGATCGTCTGGACCACGTTGGTCGCAATGCCGACATCGGCCTCGGCGGCCGTGGCGTCGCCGGCTGCGCCGCCCGTGTCGGCCGGGGTGCGGGACTCGATCACCCGGTTGTATCTCGCGGTGTTCGACCGGGACCCCGATCCGGCCGGTCGCAACTACTGGGTCAACCAGTACGTCAACGGTGTCGGTCTGCCCCGGATCGCCGAGGCGTTCATGGCGTCGAACGAATGGCAGCGCCGGATCGGCGATGTCGACGACGCGGCCTTCATCACCCTCCTCTATAACAATGTGCTCGAACGCGACCCCGACCCTGGGGGCCGACGCTACTGGGTCGACCGGGCCGCCAACGGATTCACCCGAACCGACCTGGTGCTGTCGTTCTCCGAGAGTGGGGAATTCGTGCGCCGCACCGGAACCGCCACACCGGCCCCACCGCCGTTCCGACCTCTACCGCCCGACTCCGGTAGCGGTCGCCGGATCGTGTACGACAACTCGGCGCAACGGGTCTGGATCGTGGAGGCCTCGGGAATCATCCGCGACTCCTACCTCGTGTCGGGCCGTCGAGGCGTGCCCAACCCCGGTGTGTACCAGGTGTACTCGAAGTCACCCAAAGCCTGGGCCGGCCACGATGGCATCACCATGAACCACATGGTGCGGTTCGCCCGGGGCCGCAACCTGGCCATCGGCTTTCACAGCATTCCCCGCTACGGCAGTGGCCGACCGATGCAGACCGAGGCTCAACTCGGCACCTTCCGGTCGGCCGGTTGCGTCCGCCAATCCGAGCACCACGCCGCCGCGCTGTTCGGCTGGGCCCGCATCGGCGACACGGTGGTCGTCGTCCCCTGACGATCGCAGGGCCCGGCGAGGGCCGTCGAACCGCTTCGCGATGGCGTCAGAGGTCGTCTCCGTCCTCCACGAGGCTCTGATCCCACTCGGTTTCCTCGGTCAACCGGATGTGATTACCCGAGGGATCCCGGAAGCTGGCGTCGAGTCCATACGGCTGGCGGGTCGGCAGATCGACGAATTCCACACCCTTGGCCGAGAGGTCCTCGTAGGTCGCCTGACAGTCGTCGGTCGTGAGGAAGAGCGTGCCGGCCATACCTTTGGCCACCAGATCGGCCAGGTGCTTGGCGCTGTCTTCGTCGAGCATGGGCGCCCCAGGAATCGGCATGAGGACCACGGCGACGTCCGGCTGCTCCGGCGGTCCGACCGACAGCCATCGGAAGTTCCACTCGGCGACGGTGACGTCGCTGCGGACCTCCCAGCCCAGCTTGTTGGTGTAGAAGTCGAGCGATTCGTCCTGATCGTCGACCCAGAGGTGTGCGTTCGCAATTCGTGTCGTCGTTCGTGTCATGGTCGCATCCTACGATTCCGCTGCGGACCCGTCTTCTCGAAACGTGCGGGATCCGGGCCGGCCGTAGGCCATGGCCACACACCGGGGAATGGCGATGATCTGCTCGGGTGTCGGGCCGCGGCGACGGTACTCGGTTGGGGTCATCCCGTGGATCTGGCCGAAGCTGGTCGTGAACGAGCCGACGCTGCCCAGCCCGACGGCGTGACAGACCTTTGCGATCGACCAGTCGGTTCTCCACAGCAGCGCGGCCGCCCGCTCCAGGCGCCGGGTCAGGAGATATTGGTGTGGCGATTCACCGAAGGCCTTGCGGAACTCGCGGCTGAAGTGGGCGGGGGAGAGCGCCGCCGCCTCGGCCATGTCGGCCACGGTCAGCGGCAGATCGAAGTTCCGGTCGGCCAGGTCCTTGGCCCGGAGCAGGTGACGGGACGGGTGCCGGTTCATGACGGCGTCAGATGGTGTGAACGGACGACCGACTTCAGTCGTCGCCGGCGGAGTCGTCCGGCTCGTCGATCACGTGCATGGCCGCTTCCTCGGCGGTTGGCCCGGCATCGGGATCGCTCTCACCGGTGGTGGCCACGGACTGGGCCTCGTGGTCAACGGTGTCGCCGGGCACCGACGGATCGCCGCTGTCGGGGTCCATGAGCCCGAGAGCCTTCTCGTCGGCGCCGGCCTCGTGCTCGCTGGCCGCCTCCCTGGCGACCCGGGTGACGAGGTTGTCCTGGCCGGTCTCGCTGTTGAGGAGCGCTGGGTCCTCGGCACCCCAGGATTTCTCGGGCGGAAAGTCCTTGTCGATGCCGGGCAGGCCTTCGTCGTCGAATTGGTTGGCGTTCATGCTGTCGGACTGATCTGATGGGGTATTCATGGTTACGACTCTACCGGGCGTCGGTGGGCCGCTTTGCCGTGGCCCGGGTTCGGCCGTGATCGATACTCTGAGCGCTGCGACAACTCCGGATTTTCGGCGCTCGACAACCGAAACCAGGTCGCTTGCGGCCGGCGAGGGGCTCGGTTCCGTCGCACCTAGACTGGAGGGCTTTGAAGGGGGAACCCATGTCCGACAATCCCTACGGCGACACCGAACCCGAGTCGGGATCAGAGCGCGACGATGACGACGAGGCGGCACCGGTTCCACCGCCGCCTCCCTCGGGCACGCCGATGCCACCACCGGGTTCGGCTCCGCCGTCCGGTTACGGTTCGTCGCCGGCAACGCCGCCGCCCACCTACACGCCACCGACTTACACGCCACCGACCTACACACCGGCCGATCAGCTTCCGCCAGGTCCGGCCCCGGGTCCCGGTCACGGTTCGTCGCCGGCAACGCCGCCGACCACCTACACACCGCCGACCACCTACACACCGCCGACCTACACGCCCACCTACACTCCGGCCGGTGCTCCACCACCCGGTTATCTGAGCGCGCCACCTCCGGGGGCGGCGCCGCCGCCTCCTCCGGGGACCGTGCCACCCCCACCCGGTTCACCGGAGGCACAGCCTCCCATCGCCGCGCCCGCCGGTAGGGGAGGCGGCATGAGCACGCTGGGTAAGGTACTGCTCGGGGTCGGTGCACTGGTCGTGGTTCTTCTCGTCGTGGCCGCCGCCCTCGCTGCCATACTGGCCGAAAGCGCAACCGTCGCCGCAGGCTCGATCGAGCGTGGCGAATGCTTCGCGGATTTCACCCAGTTCGAAACCGACGCCACCGGTACCGGCGAGGTCACGTCGGTCGACCGCATCGACTGCGCCGAGGCGCACGCGCTGGAGGCCTACTACGTCGGGCCGGCCTACGAAAGCTACGACTTCTACCCGGGTGTCGAGGAGATCGACGACGTCGCCATCACGTCGTGCCGTCAGCGGTTCGAGCGGTTCGTCGACTTCGACTGGGAGTTCTCCGAGCTCGATTTCTGGTGGCTCACCCCCACACCCTCCGGATGGGATCAGGGCGACCGCGAACTCGTCTGCCTCGTCGGCGATTTCGACAAGGAACTGGTGGTCGGCACGCTGGAGAACGCCGGTCGCTGACGGCCGATCGCCGGCCGCTGACCGACGGTCGGGCCGCTCTGGACCTTCCGCCTTTTCCACAGCACGGGGTGGGCACGACGGTCTACGCCTGCTAGCGTTCTCTATCCACAGCTAGGAATAGTGGAGTGGGGCAGACGGGCGAGGCAAACGTGCACCCCTTGGTCTGAATCTGGCCGAGAATTTTGAACCAGAGACGGAACTCGGGTGAACTTACCAATAGCTCCGATAAGAGCCTAAATTACAGGGATGGCATTTGCCAGCCTTTCCTCGAAGTTTTCCTCTGGCCACCTCCGTCCGCGCTGTGGATAAGCATGTGGACAGTGGGGAGAATCGCCGCACATGGACAGGATTTGCATGGTTCGGAGGGAGCGGCAACGGACTCGAGCATGCGGCGACGGCGGCCCCAACGCGCACTTTTCCACGAGATATCCACAGGTTGTGTGTGACGCATACAGCAACTCGAACGATGCCGCCGTCTTCTTGATCTCTCCACCAGGACCCTGCCGATGACCGCCGCCCAAGAACTCTGGACGTCCGCGTCCGAACTCCTTCGTAGCCAGGTCTCCGAGGGCGTGTGGCAAAGCACGTTTGCCCAGCTCAGCCCGGTGGAGCTCACCTCCGATCGCCTGGTTCTCGGCATGCCGAACGGGATCATCCGCGACAAGCTCGACGGTCGCTACCGGCCGCTGGTGGAGGACGCCCTCACCGAGGCGGCCGGACACGATGTCGGCGTCGACTTTCAATTGACCGTGCCGACTCTGTTCGACGAAAGTGCCCGGGCCGACGACGTCCGCAACGGTGTTGACGGCACCGCGATCGATCTTCGTGATCCGGGATCCGCCGGCCCCGGCGAATCCCCTGGGGGTTCCGGTGGTCGCGTCGACGGCTCGCACGCCGGCGCTACTTCATTGGCCGGTGGGGGATCAGCCACGGCGGTCACCGCCGACACGCTCCAGGCCGGGGTCACCAACGGATCCGACGATCTCGAGCAGCGCTACACCTTCAAGAACTTCGTGACCGGTCCGTCGAACCGGTTCGCCATCGCCGCCGCGCTGTCGGTGGCCGAGCGACCGGGCGGGTCCTACAACCCGCTCTTCATCTACGGGTCGGCCGGTCTGGGCAAGACCCATATTCTGCGCGCCATCCAGCACTTCATCAACGACCTGGAACCGCAGAAGAAGGTGCTGTACGTCTCGACCGAAACCTTCCTGAACGAGTTCGTCGACTCGATCAAGAACTCGTCCGGCAACGACTTCAAACGTCGCTACCGCCAGATCGACGTGCTCCTCGTCGACGACATCCAGTTCATCGAGGGCAAGGACCGGCTCCAGGAGGAGCTGTTCCACACCTTCAACGATCTCTACGGGGCCAACTCCCAGATCGTGCTGTCTTCGGATCGGCCGCCCGATGCCATCCCCACCCTGGAGGACCGGCTCCGGAGCCGATTCATGATGGGTCTGCTGACCGACATCCAGCCGCCCGACATCGAAACCCGGATGGCCATCCTGCGCAAGAAGTCCGAGCGCGACGGCTACTACCTGCCGAATGACGTGAGCGAGTTCATCGCCGCCAACATCGTCAACAACATCCGTGAGTTGGAAGGCGCGCTCAACAAGGTGACCGCCTTCGCCAACCTCAACGGCGAGCCGATGACCAAGGCGCTGGCCGAACAGGTGTTGGGCGACTTCATCGCCGACCGGCAACCACGGCCCATCACGGTGGCCATGATCCTCGACGCCACCGCCGAGCAGTTCGGCTTCCCGATCGACGAGCTGATCGGCAAGTCCCGCCGCCGCCCCCTCGTGATCGCCCGGCAGATGGCGATGTATGTGACCCGGGAACTGACGGATCTGAGCTTTCCTCATATTGCCCGTGAGTTCGGGGGCCGTGACCACACCACGGTGATGCACGCCTGCGACAAGATCTCCGCCCTCATGAAGGAGCGGTCACAGATCTACAACCACGTGATGGCGTTGGAGAAATCGGTTCGCAATCAGGCCCAGTCGGTCGACTACTGACCCTCCGCGCACCCTGTGGACAACGTGTGGGTAGTGGGGATAAGTAGTGGACAACCGATCAGAGCGCCGGGGATGACCGGTGGACCGGCGGGCCATCCGCTGCGGACAGCCGATGGACAAACCCCTCCACAAAAGGGGATAGCACGACGACAATCCCCACCCCGACGAATTACAGGCGTGTCAGATCCGGACAACGTCACAGGGCCTCGGGAAAACAATCCCGGCGCTGACCAGCCCAAACAACGGTTCATCCACAATCCACAGCACTACTACCCCTACCACCGTTTTGAAAAAGGAAAAGGGTAGAAACGAGCATGGGATTGAGGACAACCGCAGCGCCCATCACGATTCGCCCCAAACCCGCAACAACATGGGGGATGCAGTGGTTGGATCACGAGTCGCAGACGTCACATCGGGTTACAGTTGGTGCATGAAATTTCGTTGCGAGCGTGACGTCATCGTCGAAGCCCTGGGAATTGCGGGGCGGGCCGTCACCGGCCGGGGTGGCATGCCGGGGTTGTCGGGAGTGCGAGCCGAACTGATCGGTGATCAGCTGACCCTCACCGGGTCCGATCTCGATCTCACCATTTCGGTCAACGTCACCGTGGCCGGGGAGGCCGACGGGGTGGTCGTCATTCCCGCCCGGCTCGTGACCGACATCGTTCGAGCCCTGCCGCCGGGTGCGGTGCAGTTCGCGGCCGAGGAGGAGTCGCTGTCGATCTCGGCCGGCCGCTCCGACTTCAGTATTCGCCTCATCACCGGCGACGAGTTCCCGCAGATCACCGAACTCGGCGAGGAGTCGGTGCAGCTCTCGAGTGATCAGCTGACGCAGGCCCTCAAGCAGGTTGTGCTGGCCGCCTCCACCGACGACTCCCGTCCGGTGCTCACCGGGGTGTTGCTGGCCGCCGAAGCCGACGGGCTGCGACTGGTGTCAACCGACTCGTTCCGCCTGGCCTGGCGCGACGTGGCCGGTGCCTCCGTGTTGCCCGAGGGCCAGAGTGTGCTGATCCCGTCCCGGGCGCTCGGCGAACTCAACCGGGTGTTGGGCCAGGGTGACACCGTCGACCTGAAACTGGGGGAGCGGGAGGCGTCGTTCGAGGTGGGCGACGTGAAGCTGGTGACCCGCCTCATCGAGGGCAACTTCCCCGACTACCGGGTGCTGGTGCCCGAATCGCATCCCAATGTGCTCACCGTCAACCGCAGCGAGCTGATGGATGCGCTGCGCCGCGTCAAGCTGCTGGCTCGGGAGTCGACCCCGATCCGGTTGGAGATCTCCGACGGTGCGGTTGAGCTTGTTGCGATCACCCAGGACGTCGGTACCGCTCGGGAGAGCGTCGAGGCCAAACACATCGGTTCGGATTTGACGATCGCGTTCAACCCCGACTTCCTGCTCGACGGCATCGACGTCGCCCCCGGGGAGGAAGTGACCCTGTCGACGATCGACGAACTGAAGCCCGCGATCGTGCGCAGCGCGGAGTCCGACGAGTTCCTGTACCTGATCATGCCGGTGCGGGTCTCCTAGGGCTTCGTCGGAACGAGTGCTGATAACCCGGCTCTGGCTGCACGATTTTCGTAGCTATCACCAGCTCGAACTGCCGCTCGAATCGGGGCTGACCGCGATCATCGGTCCCAACGGGGTTGGCAAGACCAACCTCCTCGAGGCGCTCGGTGTGCTGGCCACGCTCAAGTCGTTTCGGGGTTCCCCGACCGAGTCGATGGTGCGGCGGGGAGCGGAGGTGGCGGTGGTCCGGGCCGAGGGTGTTCGTGACGACCGGCCGGTGTTGATCGAGCTGGAGCTTGGCCGCGGCCGGACGAGAGCCCAGGTCAACCGTCAGCGCTTGAAGCGGGGGCGTGATCTGCTCGGGGCGCTACGTATCTCGGTGTTCGCCCCCGATGACCTGGCCCTGATCAAGGAGGGCCCGTCGATCCGGCGCGAGTATCTCGACGATGCACTGGTCGCCCTCAACCCGGCGACCGACGCCATGTTCCGCGACTTCGAGCGCATTCTCAAACAACGCAACGCCTTGCTGCGGCAGTCACAGGGCACGCCGCCGGATCGGCTCGACGAGTCGACCGAGGTGACCCTCAAGGTGTGGGACGACAAGTTCAACACGGTCGGCACCCGGCTGGCCAAGCAACGCGAGGCGCTGGTCGAGCGCCTGGCCCCGCTGGTCCAGGACTCCTACGACCTGCTGGCGGGCACAACCGATTCCGGGGATCGCCAAGCGATCGACGCCACCTACGTCCGATCGTGGGGCAACGATCCGCTGGCCGACGCCGTCGTCGGGGCTCGGGCAATCGACCTGCGGCGGGGCGTCACCACCATCGGACCCCATCGCGACGAACTCGATCTGCGGTTGAACGGATTGGCCAGTCGGACCGAGGCGTCGCAGGGGGAACAGCGCACCCTGGCCCTGGCTCTGCGGTTGGCCGCCCACCGGCTGGTCACAGACACGATCGGCGAGCCACCGCTGCTGTTGCTCGACGATGTGCTGTCGGAACTCGACGTCGATCGGGCCGATGCCCTGCTGGCCAACCTGCCGGTGGGGCAGACGGTTATCACCAGTGCCACCGAACTTCCCGAGGGCACCAAACCAGATCGAACCCTTCGCCACGACGGATCCGGTTTCGTCGACCGAGCCGATCCCTGAGCCCGGGAGCGCGGCCGGTCCGTCGTGCTGAAGACGGTTGCTCGTCCATCGATGGGGACGATGGCTTGCCCATGGTGCACGATATTTTCAGTTCGTGAGCGAAGAAGCTGGATGGTGTAGTACGCTCCCAAACTGAATCGGTTCCACGCCGACCACCGAGCCACCACTAGCCGATCGGTGGCCGGTCGGTAAGGGTCCGAGAATCCGCCGAAAACACACATCACCACGTACCACCCACGTTGGTGATCACACTGTTCTATGAGGGGGACATCCACATCGTCGCATCTCAAGACGCGGGGCGACGATACGCGAGCATCCTTCGACCATTCTCATTGTCTGTACCCGAGTGCATTTCCGATACACCCGTTGCCGGGTGTGTCCCTCAAACCATGGAGGGGAAATGACCGCCGGTGAAGATGACTATCCGCCGCCGCTACCAAGACATCGCCGACCGCTCTCCGAACCGCCCGAACCGGGTCTGAACGGGGTCGACTCGGGTTACGCCGTCGACAGCCACCACGTCGACGACCAGCACGCCGCGCCGTGGTTCGACCCTCAGTCCGGTGGGCTGTCGCTTCCTCCGAACGCGCCCCTGCGACCGACGGGTCCGGTACCGGCGATCGATGCCACGGGTCAGGTACCGGCCATCGGCGATCCGGACGGGGCCATGGGTCGACCGCGCATGCCCGGTGGCGGCCCGGCCTACCCGCCCCCTTCGCCGCCGATGCATCAGGTTCACTCGGTGGCGGCGCCGACCGGTCAGCATCCAGCCGTCGGCGATCCCGGGGGCGGTCATGGCGGCGGTGATGGTCGAGGTGGTCGAGGTGGTTCTCGATCGGGTTCGTCGGGCCCGTTCGACGCCGTTCGGTCCGGGCCGTTACCGGTTGTCGGCGCTGTGGCGGCACTGGTCGTGCTGGCCGGGCTGGTGGGCTGGATGTTCCGGGGTGCTGGAACCGGACAGGAGATCACGATCGGTGGGGATGCCGCCGACGTCGGTCAGAACGCCGGCGATCAGGACGGCGCGGCCGCCGAGGTCGACCTGCCGCCGCTCAGTCCGGCGACGTTGCCGGCGGCTAACGAAGACGGACTCGTCGGCTTGCAGTTGGCGCTGATCGACCCCTACACCGGCACCGGATCGACCGGCACCGCCGAGCTGTACCTGAACGCCGTCACCGGGCAGGTCTGTCACGTCTTCGATGCACCGGGCATCGCCGGCCGGTACAACGTCTACATCCACGAGGCGGAATTCCCCAAGGCCGGTCCGATCGTGGTCGACCTCGGCGAGGTCGAGAACGCCGTGGCTCGCTGCGTGAACGCCAGCCCGATCGATTTGACCCGGGCCCTGGCCAGCAGCGAGGGCTTCTATGTGGCCGCCCATGCCGGTGACCGGGAGATCGTGTTGCGGGCCCAGCTCTCGGCGGCGACGACCGTGTTCGACAACCGCGATCCGGCACTTGTGGCCAGCCAGGAGGCGGCCGCCGCCGGCAGTGCGGATGACGGTGAGAGTGACGGCCTGTTCGGCTCGGCCGAGGAGGGCGCCTACCTCGTCGTCGAGTCGGGGCGTGTCAGCTTCGAGGGCATGGTGCCCGATCAGCAGACGGCCGACCAGCTCCGGGCGGCGTTCATCGCCCTGTCCGGTATGGGCGTCGAGGTGATCGACAACCTGATGGTGCAGTCCGGCGCACCGGCCCCGAGCGGCAAGGTGATCGTGGCCGACGCCCTGCTGTTCGGTTCGGGGCAGGATCAGATTTCGGGCGATCCGGCCGTGCTGTCGACGCTGGCCGACGTCATGGTCGTCAACCCGACATGGACGATGACGATCACCGGACACACCGACGACGTCGGCCCCTACTCGTTCAACATCGAGCTGTCGCTGCGACGGGCCAACAACATCCGGACCCGCCTGGCCGAGCTGGGCGTCCCGGCCGAACGCATCCGGGTCCAGGGCGCCGGTCCCGAGCAGCCGATCGATGACAATTCGACCGAGGAAGGCCGAGCCCGCAACCGGCGTATCGAGATCGGTATCGACTCGTAGACCGGGCCGAAAGGCCGACCCGCAATCGACGTTCAGAAAATCCAACGCAACCACCAGGACCTTTGCTCAATGGACACGCAAAACACCATCGACCATCGCCGAGCCCCGCAGACCGATCGGGCGCGCAACCTCCGGCTCGGATTCGAAGCCGCCCTCATCGCTCTGTGCGGGTATCTGATCGGCGTCGCCGGGATCCCGCCGCTGTTCGATGCGCCGGGCGGACCCGACGAGGTCGTCACCTCGTCGTCGGTCGACTCCGGCGATGACGGTCAGGCGGTCGCCGCTCCGTCGACCGACGCCTCGGCCAACCCCACGCCCGGCGCAGGGGTGTCGGTGACCGTCGGCCGGGCCACCTGGAGTACGGGCTACTTCCAGGCCGCCCTGTTCAAGTCGCTCCTCGAGGAACTCGGCTACACCGTGAGCGATCCGGCCGCCAACGAGATCGGCCCGACCGACGCCTTCCGGGCGATGGCCGAGGGCACGATGGACTTCTGGACCAACTCGTGGCTGCCGAACCATCAGGCGTTCATCGACGAGGATCTCGGCGACGGGACAAAGGTCGGCGACTACGTGACCTCCCTCGGCAACCTGCTGCCGGCCGCCGGGCTGGAGGGGGTGGTGATCACCAAGTCGGTGGCCGAGGAGTTCGGCATCTCCTCGCTCGACCAGATCAACCGCGACCCGGCGCTCGTGGATTTGTTCGACGCCGACGGCAACGGTCTGGCCGATGTACACGGTTGCCCCGACGACTGGGGTTGCTACAAGATCCTCAACGAGTTGATCGAGTTCAATGGTTGGTCGAACCTCGAGCAGATCAGCGACGACTACGACGGCATGGTCGACGAGTCGGTCGGGCTGGTCGACGGTGGAACGGCCGTGCTCCAGTACACGTGGAGCCCGTCGGGGTATCTGACCAGGCTCCGCCCGGGTGACAACGTGGTGTGGTTGAGCATCGGCGGTCAGGACATGATGCTCGACGGTTCGATCACCCCCGAGTACGACTTCAACGACGGTCAGCCCCCGGCGCTCGGCCCGGCCTGTACCGGCGACCCGTGCTGGCTCGGATGGCCGGCGGCCGACATCAAGGTCACGGCCCGCAACGATTTCCTCGACGCCAACCCGCCGGCCCGGGTGTTGTTCGAGCAGGTGCAGTTGAAGGTGCTCGACGTGGCGTTGGCCAACGTGAAGTACGACACCGGTGAGACGGCGCCCGAGGATCTGGCCCGCCACGCTCAGGAGTGGATCACGGAGAACCGGCCGACCGTTGATCAGTGGCTGGCCCAGGCCAGGGCCGCCGGCTAGTTGGGTGCGGAACCCAAATGGGCGCCGACGGTATGGCCCCCGGCGCCCATTTGATTTCCTCAGTCCGCACTGAAAAGAAAGGTGATCGCCGCCCGTTCCTCTGATCTTGGACGATGACCGGGCCGCGAGCAACGGTAATTCGGGCAACGATCGGCTAAGAGATCTACAAGTGGCGGGCCATTCTTGGGCTCGGTTGTCGGATCAACCTGCGTCAAGGCGCTCGAGTTTGTCGGCCAGCGCCTCCAGCTCGTCGATGGGAACCGCCGGGGCCCAGAGGTAACCCTGGGCGCTTTCGCAGCCGAGTGTCCGTAGCTCGGCGAGCTGGGCTTCGGTTTCGACGCCCTCGGCCACGGTCTGCAGATTGAGGCTGCGGGCCAGGCCGAGGATGGCGTCGAGGAAGGCCAGGCGATCGTTGGACTGGTTCTTGCCGCTGATGAAGGAGCGGTCGATCTTGATGATGTCGATCGGGAGTTGCTGGATGTAGTTGATCGACGTGTAGCCGGTGCCGAAGTCGTCGATGGCGATGCGTACTCCGAGGTCGTGGATCTCGTGCAGCCGACCGACCGACACCCGGTCGTCGATCAGGGTGCTCTCGGTGATCTCGAGGACCAGCAGCGACGGGTCGAGACCGGCCGACAGCAGAGCGTTCGTCACGTGGTTGCGGAACTCGGGGTTGCGCAGCTGTTGGGGGGCGACGTTGACGTGGACCCGGACCTGCTTGTCGAACATGGTCTGGATCCGGGCGCCGTCGCGGCAGGCCTGTTGGAGGACCCACTTGCCGATGTTGATGATCGAGCCGTTGGCCTCGGCCATGGGGATGAAGGTGTCGGGTGCGATCCGCCCCCGGGTTGGGTGCTCCCAACGGATGAGGGCTTCGACTCCCTCCCACGATCCGTCCGACAGCCGGCGGGTCGGTTGGTAGTGGAGGTGCATTTGGCCCTTGTCGACGGCGTGCTTGAGCTCGTCGGAGAGGTTGAAGCGGTCGGCTGCCGCGAAATGCAGTTCGGGGCGGAAGATCTCGACCCGGCTGCGGCCGGCTTTCTTGGCCGCGTACATCGCCAGGTCGGCGTTTCGGAGGAACTCCTCGGGCTGGATGCCGGGCGTCGCGGTGGTGACACCAACACTGGTGCTGGTCAGTACCGTCTGGTCGGCGAGATGGGATTCGTGGGCGACGACGTCGACGATTCGCTGCGCCACCTCGGTCGCCTGCTTGATGTCGGCGGTCTCCAACAACACCGCGAACTCGTCGCCGCCGAGGCGGGCCAGCGTGTCGCTCGAGCGGACGCAGGCTGCGAGTCGTTGTGCGACGATGACCAGCAGCTGATCACCGAGGCTGTGGCCGAGTGAGTCATTGATCGACTTGAAGTCGTCGAGGTCGCAGAACAGCAGGGAGACGGGGTGACCGGTGCGTTCGGAGTGGGCGAGCGCGTGCTCGACCCGGTCGAACAGCAGGGCCCGGTTGGCGATCCCGGTGAGCGGGTCGTGGAAGGCCTGGTGGCTGAGTTCCCGTTCGAGTTGCACGCGTTCGGTGATGTCCTGCCACACCCAGACCCGCTGTTCCTCGTTGCCGGCCAGGGTCGTTCCCTTGGCCTGGTAGGCGTGCAGTCGTCCGTCGGCGCTCGAGGTTTCGATCTGGATCGTGACCGCCCGGCCGTTGCGGCGGAGGCGGGCATCGGCGGCCGCCCACAGTTCGAGCTGGTGGTCGTCGAGCAGTTCGCGCATGCGGGCAAATGGTTGGTCGCCGTTGAGTGGGGCGAGAATCGAGGTGTCGGGGCTCATCACGGTGACGGTGTCGTCGCTGGAGACGACGGTGATGACGTCCTGCACGCTGTGGACGAGGGAGCGGAACCGTTCGTTGACCTTGGCCTCGAGCAGGCGACGGTCTCGGCTCGTGACGAAGACGTCGGTCATGATGACGGTGACGAACACCGACGCCCGGTGGGCGATGTCGAACAGTTCGGTGACCTCGCGCTTGGGGTAACCGGCGGCCCGGGCGGTCTCGGCGATCAGGCCGGGGAGGATCGCGGTCCACGGCCACATCCATTTCGGGTCGGTGCCGTCGAGGTCGTAGCTGGTCATCCGGTCCCGGACGTAGTTCAGGAACGACTCGTCGAACCGACCCGAGGTCACCGCCTCGCTGACCGCTTGCATCCGGATGAACGGGAGATTGTCGAAGATGAGCCGGCTGGGGTTCTCGGGATCGAGGGTTCGGGAGTGGCCCCGGACCCGCACGCCGAGTTCACCGTGGATCTCGGGGTGGGCGGCGGCGAAGGCGGCGAGACGGTCGAGGTCGGCTTGGGGTAGGCGGTACAGCTCGACGGCGTGGGCCAGCTCGGCGGGGGAGTAGCGGGCCGGTTCGCTTGCGGCCGGCTCGCCGCCGGGGTCCCCCGGGTCGGCCGGTGCAGGTGCGTCCGGTGTCGCTGGCGTTGGTGTCACCGTGTCCGACGAGTCCATCACTCCTCGCATCGGCAGCCGGGGGTGGTTTCCTGAGCGCCTCGTCGTGGTGGGCGGCTTGGTTGCCTGGTCACCGGTGCAGTGGCTCGGCAGTGGCTCGGTAATGGCTCGGCAATGTGAGCGTGGGCGGCGCTACGAGCAGTCGACGGCGAAGGCGAGCGCCTCGCACACGGCGGCGAGCCGAGCGCCGTCGAGTGTGGTGATGTGTTCGGTGAGATGGGCGGTACGCACCGGGCGGAGGTTGTCGAGTGTGAGCACGCACTCGGTGGGCATGCCGTCCGCCCGTCCGAGGTGGACTTCGGTGGGGATCGACCGGACGACGGTTGTGGCGGGAACGGCGATGACCTGGTTGAGAACGGCTACGCCCTCGTTCCGGCTGAGGATCAGTACGGGTCGACGTTTCTCGTCGTGTGGCTCGTGCCACCAGATCGCTCCCCGGGCTACCATTCCATCCCGGCCTGATCGGACTCGGCATCCATTCGTTGCCCGACCTCCCGTCCGGCTCGATCCGCTTCGGCATCGAGATCGCCCCAGGCGTCGGGTGTCCCTGGTGGAATCCGTCGATACCCCTCGATGTAGCGATCGATGGCGTCGGCCCGCCGGCGACGGTCGAGAAACTCGATGACCGCTTCCCGAATATGGTGCGGGTCGCGAAAGGACGGCGAGAGCGCTCGTCACCGGGACCAACGCCGTCAATGTGCCGACGTGACGAAGTTCGTCGGCTAGGCCTGCCCGATCGTCGACTGCCACACCCACGAGCTTCGGCTCGTGGGCGTGACCGATCGTCGAGTGGGTGCGTTCCGCCGATCCGTGGCTTGTCAGCCCCGGTCCGACTCACCAAGGCGGCGGTAGCGAACCGTGCACGTGCCGGTGTCGAGTTCCAGACCGTCGTCGGTCAACGTGACGGGATAGGACACCATGGCGTCGATCGGGTTCGACAGGAGCAGCCGGTCGCCGTCGATCTCCCAGCTGCCACCGTCGAGCACGGGCGCCCGATCGTCGTGGAGGCTGGTCAGGTAGCCGAAGGACTCGAAGGTGAGCTGATCGGGATAGTCGGCGCAGGCGGGGTCACCGTCGTCGACCTTGGCCCACTCACCCAGTAACCCCTCGGCGGTGAGCGGCTCGGCGGTCGGGGTCTCGGACTCCGTGGCCGATGCCGGAGTCGAGACCTCGGTCGGGGTCGGGTCCTGGTCGTCGGCGCTGTCGCCGTCGGCGCTGTCGCCGTCGGCACTGTCACTGTTGTCGCCGTTGTCGCCACCCTGCCCGGCACAGGCGCCGAGCAGGGTGAGCGGCACGATGAGCAGCACGGCTGTCATGAGCCCGATCGATGGTGATGGCCGGGATGGCATGGGTGGCTACAGATCCTTCAGGGTCGCCATGTCCTCGTCGTTGAGCGAGGCTGCGTCTGCTTTGGATCGTAGTACGTCGGCCATCGACCGGACCGCCGCCTTCTCCTTGGTCTTCTTCTGGGCCGGGGCCACCATCTCGGCCAGCGACACCGCCTCACTGGCGCTCATGACCGTGTCGTCGGTGATGAGTTTCGACGCCCCTTCGACGTCGGCCTTGCGGTTCTGGAACGCCTGACCCATCTGCTTGGCGGCCACGACGGCGTAGTGGGGGGCCAGCACGTTGTCGTTCATCGCCGTGCCCAGGGCCTCCAGACCTTCGGCGAGGTGATCGCCGCCGATGGCCAGCGTCAGCAGGAGATCGGGTTCGCTGAGCACCTCGCGGGCGGCCGCCGCGTGGTGATCGTCTTTCGCTGGCTCGATCATCACCGTGGTCGACGCCTGGCTGTGAACCGGCACCCCGTCGACCTCCCAGCCGAGGTCGATGACCACGGTGTGGAGACCCGGCGTCGAGAACAGGGCACCGTCGGGACCCCGCAGCAGCGTGACCGAACCGTGGATCTCCTCGGCGGGTGCCAGGTCGACGAAGGCCACCTCGTCGACGCAGTGCACGACGGTGGAGAACCGTTTCCGTGCGCCCGCCGGGTCGACGACGAAGCCGCTGACGACGTCGTTGGTGAAACCGAGCGTCGAGGGGGTGGGGAAGGTCTCGTCGCTCACGTTGGTCAGCGACAGGTCGATGCGCACCGGGGCGCCGAGCGGGACCGAGTCGAGGAGCCGGGTGGCGGTGGCGGCCAGGTGTTCGCCGAGGTCGACGGCGTCTTCGTCGGTGGGGCTGACCGGGGTGCCGCCGTAGGGCAGCCCGAACCGGATGCCGCCCGGCCGGACGCGGGGGTCGGGCCAGTGGCGCAGACGGCGGAGGTCGGCGGCGTCGTACTCCCAGACGATGTTGGCCGGGAACGTGCCGGCGAGTCCGGCGATGAGGTTGGTGGTGTTCATGAACCGGCCGGAGGTGGTGAGGTGGTGCAGGCCGAAGGCGTGTCCGAGTTCGTGCACGGCGGTCCGGAAGAACGGTGCCGCCGATGCGCCGAACCGGTCGCCCCGGACGGTGCCCCACGGTTCTTCGTCCGGGAAGACCCAGTGGGTCGAGATGCCGGCGCCCTCGCGGGGGACGTTGTTGGAGTCGGTCCCGCCGGCGTCGTACATGATGCCCCGCGACGTCGAGTCGAGCTGGCGGACGTGGAGGAGGTGGTAGCGCCATTCGGTGTCGAGGTTCGATGCGTCGCGCCGGGCCAGGAGGGCGGCGTGCATCTCGGCGTCGGACCAGCTGGCGCCGCTCGGGCTTGGCACGTCGCGGTCGCTGGCATCGACGGTCACCTGCCATCCGATGTCGTTCATCACCGATCGCCAGTTGACACCGGCGCCGTTGTCGAGGGCGATCTCGGAGCCGGTGACCGAATCGAGTTCGACGGTGATCTTGCGGTAGTAGGGCGACACCCAGCCCATGGTCAACGTACCGACGGTGGTGCCGGCGGAGTTCTTCACTGGACCGCTCAGGTAGGAGCCGGGGTCGGGGAACCCCGACGGCGGTGTGGTCCAGGCCATGACGGCGGTGAACCGGTCGACGAGTGACCAGCCCGCGGTCGAGGTGTCGAGCCGGTGCTGTTCCCAGCCGAGGGTGAACGACGACCCGATGGTTATCCCTTCGAGAAGTTGGGTGATGCGGAGATAGGAGTTGTAGCGGTTGCGGGCGAAGATCGGGATGCCGTCGGCCGGGTTGGGTTCCGGGTCGGAGATCCAGACGAGGCGCCGGCGCCCGAACGGGGGGTTGGGGATCCACCGGGGTCGGTTGATGTGGTTGTAGAGGTCACCGCTGGCGGTGGCGGTGAACCCGTTGCGCTCGATGCGGATGGTCCCGTCCTGGTGGGGGACGATCACGTTCGGCCTCGACGGCGTGAACCGGGTCAGCCAGCAGCCCTGACGGAGCATGCGGAACCGCCAGTATGGGGGGATGGGCCGGATGGGGCGGCTCGGTTCGAAGGGCTCGCGGGGATCGAAGTGATCGGCCGCCGCCGCGGTTGCTGCGGCGGTGTGTTCGTCGCCGATCTCGGTGGCGACGGCGATCGGCTCGGGCTCCGCCGGCCAGCCGGCGTCGTGTGAGGTGGACATTGGTCCCTCCAGGTGGATTCGATTCGGGTGTGCTCTGTACTTGACCCTCGATCGCCCCGGTCAGATACATCTTGTTTTAGCCGCGTCGTCGGAGGCGTGCCCGGCGAACGGCCTCTGTTGCGTGAGTGGAGCATTGAGCCCGTCGCTTTCGAAAGAGGTTGGCTCAGTGGCGATTGACGAAGCCGGCCCGGTTCTTCCGGGCACCGGATCGTCGGTAGCATTCGTTCCCATGAGCAACCCGCGGCCGGTTTGGCGGTCCCGCCTTCTTCGGCTCGACCCCGTCTGGTTGCGGGTGTTCGGCGAGCTGGCGGCGTTCGTGGTGGCGCTGCCGTTCCTGTTGTTGCTGCCCCGGGGCCACGGGCAGCCGGTGCTGGTCATCCCCGCCTACACCGCCTCCGACACCGTGACCATCCCCCTTCGGTTGGCGCTGCGGCTGCTCGGGTACCGTCCCTCCGGCTGGGACCTTGGGGTCAACGGGGGGCTCAGCGACGCGGCAATTGCCGCGTCGGTGCGGAGGCTCGAGGAGCTCCACCGCCGCCATGATGTTCCCGTCGACGTCGTCGGCTGGAGCCTCGGCGGGGTGTTCGGTCGCCATCTGGCCCGGGTGCGTTCCGACATGGTCGGCCAGGTCATCACACTAGGGAGCCCCCTACGGTCCATGGAGGCGAAGCGGGGATGGGCACCCCCCGACGTCCCGACCACGTCGATCTACTCCAAGAGCGACTCGGTTGTCGACTGGACCGACTCGGTCGACGACCCCGGGCCCGGGCGGGAGAACGTCGAGGTCCGAGGGACGCACTACGGATTGGCTCACAACCCCCGGGTGATCGTGGTGGTCGCCGACCGCCTGGCCAAGGATCCCGCCACCCCTGCCTCGCTCGATTAGAGGTACTCCATCAATGACGTCTTGCGTTGGTGACGGGTTTTGATGTC
>Ga0224512_10001034_pt1 | contig 27713 bp, 28 predicted proteins | sample SF_May12_sed_USG_4_FD_169103 | JGI IMG/M metagenome (GOLD analysis project Ga0224512, IMG submission 169103) | Sediment microbial communities from San Francisco Bay, California, United States - SF_May12_sed_USGS_13 | ecosystem: Environmental > Aquatic > Marine > Sediment | place: USA... | reverse complement strand
ACTGACGATGCTTCCATCCCGCTCACCGCGTGAGGGCATTCGAACTGCGCGCGATGCCGCCCCCCACACGATGCTGCGTTCACTCAGTGGAGCGGAAAGTCGCACGCTCGGTTCGAATTCGACGCTCTTCTCACTGTAGCTGTTCTTCTCGAACTTGTTGCCGATCATGAGCCGCGCCTGATCACCAAAGACGCTGAAGTCGCCCTGCACGAAGGTACTGATGAGGTGCTGTGACCGGTTCGCCGGATCCAGGCGGATTTCGAACGATCCCTGTGTGTGGTCCTGATTTTTGCGGTAATTCAGCCCCCACATGAGGTCATTGCCCTCGCTCAATCCAATCCGATGCTGAACATCGAGGTCGAAGGTCTCCTGCTGCTCGGAATACGTCACGAGCTCGCGCTTGTGGACGCTGTAATAGCTGCGTAGCTGCAGGTCTGAGCCTGACTCGAAATCTCGCGACCACCGAGCCAGGGCAAATACGCCGGATACGTCTGTCCGGGTACTGCCGATCGATAGGAACGGCGCCGCAAGTGACCGACTGATGCGGTATTCCCCGGACTCGCCTGTGTAAGCCTCAGCCGATACTGTCCATTCCTGGCTGCTGTGGCCGTCCCAGTCTACGCGGCCTCCTATCCTGGTCATTGCCGAATCGTCACCGGCGGCACTGCCGGACAGATTGACGTTGGCGCCGCGATCGAACGCCTTGGCGTAAGCCCTGTATGCGAGCGTGTCGGTCTCCGCCCCGAAGCGAACCACCGTCTCCGCACCGCCCTGGCCGCCGACGATACTCAGATTTCCGCCTTGCGTGTCGGCCGCGTGCTTGGTGATGATATTGACGACGCCGTTGACCGCATTGGCGCCCCACATCGTCGCCCCCGGGCCGCGGATGACTTCGATACGCTCGATCGCATCGATGTCAGTATCCTGCACGTCCCAATACACGCCGGACAACAACGGGCTGTAAAGCGTGCGTCCATCCATCAGCACGAGCAACTTGTTGGCGAAGCGACCGTTGGCACCGCGGGACGTCACGGCCCACTTGCTGCCGTCTATCTGTGCGACCTGCATGCCCGGTACCATGCGCAGCAGGTCCGGGACATTGCGCGCACCCGAACGACGTATGTCACTTTGCGAGATAACGTGTACGGCCGCAGGTGCGCTGCCGAAGCTCTCCGATTTCCTCGATAGCGTCGTTATCTCAGTACTGAGCAGCTCTTCGAGACTCAAATCGGCAAGAAAGTCGGTACTTGTCAGGTCTTCGGCCTGCACGATCGGGGCGAATGTGGCTGCCAGGGCAGTAAGGACGATGACAGGCACACCTCGTCGCAGCCCGGGCCGCACCCGGGACATCAGAAAGTCCATTGTCACAATCCTCCGCAGAATCCAGTTTGGAGCTCAAATAGAGGCTCTGGAGGTGTATCGGCATCCCGGGCCGAATCTTGAGCGTTCAGAACTGGCATACACTCTGCGCCGGCGCATGCTAAGCACTTGTCCCAGCTTGGAATTTTGCCAACAAGCCCCGGCCATGGGCGCTGATGCAGGGGTGTGATCGGCAGCAGAACGATGACGCAGCGAAGGCATGTCGCAGCCAGTCGGAAGCTCGGCGATGGCCGCGGCCATGGAAAGGCCGGAGGGGGGATAAATGGTGCCGGATAGGTGACTCGAACACCTGACCCCATCATTACGAATGATGTGCTCTACCAACTGAGCTAATCCGGCAGCGGCGCGCAGTATAGCCGCAGAGACCTATCTGGAAAAGGGCTTTAGGCGGCGGCTAGGCCCTGTCACGTACCTTTATCAGCACCTCGATGCTCTCGCGTTCGGTGCCTTCGGGTAGCTCGGGCAGACCCCGGAACTGAACCTGCTTGTCCGGTATATCGGACAGTTCACCCGAATCGACGTTGTAGAAGTGATGATGTGCGTGCGTCGTCGAGTCGTAGAACTTGCGCGCCGGATCGACCATGACTTCCTTGACCATTCCGCGCTCGGAAAACAGGTTGAGCGTGTTGTACACCGTCGCCTTCGAAACACCGCTTTGCGCTGCCCTCAGTTTCTCGATGATGTGCTCTGCCGACAGGTGCTGCGGCCGCTCGAGCAGAATGCTGGCGATCTCTATGCGTTGTGGCGTCGGCAATATGCCATGTTTATCAAATAGATACAGCAGGCCTGTCCGGGTCATGATCCCAAGCCCTCAATAGTCGCAATTCCGCAATTATAGCCCACTTTTGGCAGGTGCCGGGGCCTGCGCGGCGGCCTAGTCTGACAGTCCGACACGGAGGTCCGAGATGCGGCATCGTACCCGCGGTTTTTCCCTTTACGAGTTGCTGATGACTCTGACATTGATGGCACTCATCATCGGCCTGGGGCTGCCATCGTTCGCAGGGATGATCGCCCGGAATCGACAGCAGGTCGAAATCAACGCCCTGTTTCACGCGATTCACCTGGCGCGCAAGGAGTCGATCATGCGCCACCGGGTCGTCTCGATCTGCCCGAGTCTCGACGGCCTCAGTTGCGAACCCGGTCGCGACTGGTCCTCAGGCTGGCTCATGTTCGAAAATACCGACCGCGACGAACCGCCGCGCCGCGATCCGGGCGAGGCGCTGCTGCAAAGCCACACAGTCGGGGAACACATACGGATTACGGCAAATCGGCGCGGATTCACGCTCAGAGCGACCCAAAAGCGCGCCACCAACGGCACATTGGTTGTCTGCGACCAGGCCAGGCGAACAAGCCCCGTAGCGCTGGTCATCAGCTACACCGGCAGACCCCGGGTTACCGAGCAAAACCGCCGTGGGGAGCCCTACAGTTGTGCGGATTAGGTTAAATAGACCCGCTCGAAATCGACCGTTTGTCGGCCTGAGCCGGCCGTTCGTCGGCTACCCCGGAATCGCTGCAACCCGCGCAGTATATTGTCTGCATGCAGAAACGACCTCAAAACGGCTTCACGCTCTACGAACTCCTGATTACGGTCCTGATCGTCGGCGTCGTGCTGACGCTCGGCATTCCGAACATGACCGAGTTTACGCGCAACAGCCGCATCACCAGCACCGCCAACGACCTGCATGCTGCCTTTCAAATGGCGCGCAGCGAGGCGGCCCGTGCCAAGAACAACATCACAATCTGCGCCAGCGCCAATTCCATGAGCGGCGCGGCAGATTGCGGCGGCACCTGGGACCAGGGCTTCATCGTCTTTATCGATACGAATGCAGATCTCCTCGTGAACGGGGCCGATGAGTCGATTCTCAGGGCGCATCCCGTAGCAGCCGAGGGCATTAGCCTGGCAGTCGCCAACGATTCGAACTATTTCATGTATGGCTCATCAGGATTGGGACGCCGCGACGCCGGTGGTGCCACGCCCGTTTCACAGATCATCATCTGCGATAACCGGGGCACCATCGAGACTTCACAGGACTTCTCGGCGGCGCGGCTGTTTGTCGCAACCCCCCTTGGTCGCGCAACGGTCGTGCGTGACCTGACGGCCGTGGATAGCGCACTGACGCTGATGGGCAAATCCTGTCCCTAGTCGGCCGGCGAACTGATAAAGGAACAATTTCGATGTTGATCACTCATCCAATAGCTGCGGCCCGTCGGCAACGAGGATTCTCGCTTGTCGAAGTGCTGATCGCGCTGGTCATCATGTCGGTTGGCATGCTCGGTATCGCGGGTTTGTATGTGCAGAGCATGCAGGCGGGACGCACGTCCATGTTCCGTCATCACGCCGTAACGCTGGCCGGTGATGTTGCGGACCGCATCAGAGCAAATCCGACCGCAGGCGCAGCCTATGCCGTGGTCGGTGGTGCGGATAACAACTGCGTCGACATGGGCGTTAACTGCAGTGCACCGCAAATGGCCTCGCATGACATTCTGCTGTGGACCGACCAGGCGGCCGATACACTGCCAGCGGGCACGGTCACGATCACTTTTGATGGCGCAGTCGCTCCGCCCACGTACCTGATCGAAGTGGAATGGGTCGAGGCGGGTGAAAATATGGACTACACGATTCAAATTCCGGTACGGGGAACCTGATCATGCGCGTCAAGGTGTCGAACAAACAGAACGGCCTGACGATGGTCGAGCTAATGGTCGCACTTGCGATCGGCTCCTTCCTGATCATTGGCGCCGTTCAGATTTACAATCAGAGCCGACAGGCGTTCGTCGTAAATGAATCCATTGCCCGCGTCCAGGAGACCGCGCAGTTCGCCATGGACACGCTCGAGAACGATCTGCGAATGGCCAGCAACTGGGGCCGCAACAGCCGTGCGCTCAACATAGAGGGGCGCTCGATTTCCGCTGCCGGATCAGAAACCGGCACCGCCGTACCCAATCCGATGAGTCTGCCCGCCCCGCCCGGGTGTGGTGCGGATTGGTCGCTTAACCTGTCCGCAACTGTGGACGGTGAAAACAATAGTTACACAATGCTCTGCCCGGCTGAAGGCGGCGCCGGGGCGCAACCCAATTCGGATGTCTTCACGGTTCGACGTGCGTCGGTCAACCCGGTCGCACCACTGGACGGTCAGCTGCAGATTCAGACAACGCGAATCCAGGGTCAGTTGTTCGCCGACGGCAATGTGCCGCCGGACTTCAGCACGGCGATCAATCCGGACACAGGCGAACCCGAGTCCACGACACACAATCTGGTTATCAACACTTACTATGTCGCAGCCAACTCGGACCTGATACCCGGCTCACCGGCATTGCGGCGCAAATCACTGGGCGTTGGCCTTGCCGGTCCCATAATCATCGACGAGGAAGTCGCACCCGGCGTCGAGAATATCCAGGTCCAGCTCGGTATCGACATCGACGAAGACAACACAGTCGACCGCTACGTCAACCCGGGTGATCCGATTTACGATCCGGACGACCCTGGATTCATACCGGGTGCCCGCGTCATGACCGCTCGCGTTTGGCTCCTGGTGCGCGGTGTCACGCCCGAAGTAGGCGTGCAGGACAACCGTGATTACGAACCTGGCGACGTCGACCTGGGTGTGCAGAATGACAGTTTCCGCCGCATGCTGGTCTCCAAGACGATCCTCATGCGCAATGCAAGAACCTGATCGAGAGAATGAGAATGAAGACGATTAGTTACACGAAACAACAGGGTGCGGCCCTCGTCATAGGCCTGATCCTGATGGTGGTCATCACGGTATTGGCGATCTCCGGCATGAATACTGCGACGACGGAACTCGCGATGGCGCGCAACGACCAGAACTGGGAAAACGCGTTCCAGGCCGCCGAAACCGGCCTTGAACAGTTACTCGCCCAGGGACTGTTCAACACGACGGTCAGTGCACCGGTCACAACCTATCTCACCTCGAACGAAGAGGTTACGACCGGGCTGTTATATGAGGGATCAACGTTTGTTCCGGACAAGGCATTCAGCCTCGGCACCGGCGGTATGGCCTACCATTTTCTCGCGACTTCCGAGGCCAGATCGCTCCGAGCGCCGGGATCGACAACTGATCGTGATTCGAAGGCAACTCATTCGCAGGCTTTTTACATTGTCGGTCCGGTGGCCCCGACGCTCGAATGACTCTGAGTGACAACGTAGGGAAACATGGTGAATCTCATGAAAATCAAGACACTTATTGCAGTTACGCTGCTCTGCCTCGGCTTTGCCGCCGCGGCGCAGGACCGAATTGTATCGCAGGCCTATGAAGTCGCACTCAGCGATTTCCGCGCGCCGGCGACTGAAAATGGCGGTGCCGCTTTCAAGGAATGTCGCAACTGTGCACGCAGGATCGTACGCGTGACCTCAGGTACGCGTTACGCCGTGAACGGGCAGTCACTCTCGCTGGAGAAGTTCCGCGAGGCCATTTCAAAGGCCGACGATCGTGACGAGAAGTCTGTAACCGTTTTGCACCATCTTGAATCAGACACGATCGTTTCGATCGATGTATACATCTAATCGCTTAATTACAGATTGAGGCCAGGATCATGAAGATCTCAATGCGAAAGACCACATGGATGAGTGTCAGTTTTGCGGTTGCTTTACTGACGGGACTGCCGGCTGTTGCGGACGACACGGAGCTGTTGCTGATCAACCCGGATCCATCGCAGAATCCCAAACCGAACGTCATGTTTATCCTGGATTCGTCGGGCTCGATGACGACCACTCAGAGCACACTCAAGCCCTATAACTCGGCGACTGTCTACGCGGGTGACTGCGATTCGACTGCCCTGTACTGGACGGACGTGGACGTCACGCCCGACTGCAGCGTGCCCAATGATCAGTGGTTCTATAAATCCAACTATTACTGTGATTTTTCCACTCGTCAGATCGAAGGGATCGGCAGCTACACCGATACCATGATCATGTTCCGTCCTGACGTCGCTGACCCGGCCAAGAATTCCTGGAACGACTTCGTCGCGGGACGCCATGACGACCCCATCGAGTGTCAGGCCGACTCGGGCAAGGATGGCGACGGCATGGACTTGTTCAAGATTTACGCGCAGAGCGGCTCGGAACTCGCCCCGTCCAGCGCCTACACCAATAACCCGGATCAGGAAGTCTCCTGGGGCAGCCCACCGCGAAACATCTCTTACACTGTTTATGACGGCAACTATCTCAACTGGCAGATTCTTGGCGAAACCGCAACGCTGTCACGCTCCGCGATCATGAAGGAAACAGCGAAAAAGGTCCTGAGCTCGGTGAATAACCTCAATGTCGGTCTGATGCGCTTCGACGGCAATGACGGCGGCGCCGTTATTCTCGACATCACGGACCTCGACAGCATGCGTCAAACCGTTCTCGATGCCATCGACGGCATCGGGGCAGGCGGCAATACGCCGCTTTCCGAGACGCTGTACGAGGCGGCGCTGTACTGGCGCGGCCTGGATGCACACTATGGCGCAGCGGCGATGTCCACGCTGACGGACCCGAACGCGCTGCTGGCAGGCACTGAAACTTACGAACAACCCGATTGGGATGTCTGCGCCAAGAATTACAACGTGCTGCTGACTGACGGTCAACCGACCGAGGACTATGACACGGCTGGAGATGCGGTTACGGCGGGGCTGATTGGCAATCTGCCGAATATCGCGACCGCACTCGGCTATACCGGCTGCGACGGCACCGTCCTTGCGCAGGGCGGACAATGTCTCGATGATATCGCTGAATACCTGTCAGTCGAGGACATCGATTCGGTCGAGCCCGGCGACCAGCTCGTGACGACACATACGATCGGATTCTCGAGCGATCTCGGGCTTTCAACGACGCAGCTTTTGACTGAAACCGCCAGCAACTCCGGCGGCAACTACTATACGGCCAACGACGTTGGCACGCTGACCAAGACGCTGCTGTCAATCATCGCCAACATCAACGATCGCTCGTTGTCGTTCTCGGCACCGGCTGTTTCGGTGAACACCTTCAACCGGACGCGAAATCTCAACGACATTTTCATTACGACGTTCGGCGCCAAGTCCAAAGCGCATTGGCCCGGTAACCTGAAGAAGTATCGCCTTCTCGACGGCAAGATTGTCGACGTAAACGATGCGAATGCGGTCGATCCGGCGACGGGCTTCTTCCTGGATACCGCACGCAGCTACTGGACCGTTGGCGGCGCGGACGGCAACGATGTTCGGCTCGGCGGTGCCGCGCAGCAACTGCCGGCTCCGGCATCGCGCAACCTCTATACCAACAACTCTGCTGGCGATCTGACCGTCGGAACGAATCACGTCACACCCTCCAACGATGTCTCCTTTGTGCCGGCCGATTTCGGCCTGACAGGCGCAACGGGCGAACCGAGCATGACGGACCTGATGCGCTGGGCACGCGGTGAGGACCTCCTCGACGAGGACAACAACAGCACAACGCTGGTGCGCAAGGTCATGGGCGATCCACTGCACTCGCAGCCCGCGGCGGTGGTTTACGGCGGCACTGTGGCGGCTCCGGATGCGGTTATTTTTACGGCAACCAACGATGGCTATCTGCACGCCATCGCGGGCGATACCGGCGAGGAACTCTGGGCGTTTATTCCGAAAGAGTTGCTGAAAAACCTGACGCGCCTGTATTTCGATCCTAACTCGAAGTACAAGCAATACGGAATCGACGGCAACGTTGTGCCCGTCATGAAGGATGTCGATCGCGATGGCGTAATCGAGTCTGCAGATGGCGACTTTGTCTACATCATTTTCGGCATGCGTCGCGGCGGCCAGACGTATTACGCGCTCGACGTTACGAACAAGACCTCGCCATCGCTGCTGTGGACTGCCGACAGCGCTGAATCCGGCGAAAGCTGGTCGACACCGGTCGTCGCCCGTATGGACATCGGCTCAGTCTCGCAGAATGCAGACAAGGCGGTCGTGGTGTTCGGCGGCGGCTACGACACCGTGCACGATACCAGCGCACATCCGGCGAATCCGGATGGCACCGGTGCCGGCGTTCACATTCTTGACCTGGTCAGCGGCGCAGAACTTTGGCGCGCAGGCGCCGATGCCAATGCCGATCTGCGGCTGGACACAACGGGCCGGGAAATGCATCGCGCCATCCCGAACGAGGTTCGTGTCATCGACCTCAATGGGGACAGACTTGCTGATCGAATGTACGCGACCGATCTGGGCGGTCAGATCTGGCGCTTCGATATCACAAACGGCAACGACCCGGCGAATCTTGTGGCCGGCGGCGTTATCGCGAGGCTCGGTGCAGAAGGTCTGGCATCACCCACAGCAGCGGACACGCGGCGCTTCTACAATGCGCCCGATGTATCCCTGGTCACAGATGCCAAGCAGCAGCGTCGCTACATTTCGATTGGTGTTGGCTCCGGCTACCGGGCACACCCGTTCGATCTTAGCGCCGCCGATCGTTTCTTCGCGCTCCGGGATGGCGACGTATTCAACAAACTGACGCAGGCTGCGTATAACACCTATGCGATCGCCACGGATGCTGATCTGGTCGAGGTCAGTGGTCAGACGCAGACGGTCGTTACATCCAGCGATCGCGGCTGGAAATTCACGTTGCCGAATAACGAGAAGATACTGGCCAACTCATTGACGTTTGACGATCAGGTTTTCTTTGTATCGTTCACCCCGGACTCGGCTGCCGCGGCAACCTGCGCGTCCGGAAAAGGCACGAACTTTCTGTACCGCATGAGTGCAGTGAACGGCGACCCCATCGTGCCGAACATCGATACTCTGAATCCGCTGGTGTCTGACGATGAACGACGCACGACTTTGCAGCAGGGTGGTATTGCTCCGTCGCCGACGATCTTGTTCCCGTCACCGGATCCGGCCTGTACCGGCAGCAACTGCGACCAGCCACCGCTCGGATGCGTGGGCGTCGAGTGTTTCAATCCGGGATTCAAGAACGAGCCAGTCCGTACCCTGTGGGTACAGGACGGCATAGAATAGGATCGGCTGATGCGAATGCGTAAATACATGGGCGGCGTTACCTTGCTTGAACTGATGATCGTTGTTGTGGTTATCGGCATCATGATGGCGATCGCCTACCCGAATTACCGCGATTTTACGGCGCGAGCCAAACGCAATGAGGCCAGGGCGCTGTTACTCGAGATAGCAACGGCTCAGGAACGATTCTATTTACAGAACAGCCGCTACGGATCGCTGGTTGAGCTGGGCTATCCCGATCCGATCATCTCGGACACCGGAACGTACGCAGTTACGGTTGGTCCTGCCGACGCGGTCAATTTCTCCGCCACAGCGACCTACCAAAAATCGGATGCCGAACTTGGCAAGTGCACAACGTTCACTATTGACGGGCGCGGCATCAAGGGTAATACGGGCTCGTATCCCGACTGCTGGACGCGCACTCGCTAGGCCAGATCGTTCAGGGGTCAGAGCCCTTTAGTGGCTCTGACGCCTTTTTCGTTTGCCGCCCCGACACGAAAAGCGCGTCGATGACCAACAATGCTGCCCCGACGCTGATTCCGGCATCGGCAACATTGAAAGACGGGAATGCCCAGTTGCCAAACCAGACCTGGATGAAATCGGTGACGTAGCCGAGCCTCGTACGGTCAATCAGGTTTCCGACCGCACCACCAAGCACCAACGCCAGTCCCGCCATCAGAATCAGTGGCGCCTCCTTTCGAATTCGCCACAGCCAGACCGCAATGACAACGCTGACGACGCTGGCCAACACAACGAAAAACCAGCGCTGCCAACCGGACGCTCCCGCGAGAAAGCTGAACGCGGCACCGGCATTTTGCTGGTGGGTCAGGTTCATGAAATCATTCAGCGGCACCTTTCCGTATAAGGGCACCCACTCGACGATCGCCCACTTTGTCGCCTGATCAACGATGACCAGCAGCAGCGCGACGCTGATCCACGCAATATAGCGACGTGTTCCGGTGTCTGGGTATTCGCTCACGAGTCGATCCTTTCAGGCAGTAGTGGCAGCGAGTATCGATCTCGCATTATCGGCGTCACGGTGCATCTGCGCGACGAGTTCCCCGACATCGTCGTACTTTATCTCACCGCGCAGTCGGGAAATGAAGTCTACGTGAATATATTCACCATAAATATCCCGGTCGAAGTCGAACAGGTGCACCTCGAGCAGTGGTTTCGTGCCATTGAACGTCGGACGTATGCCGAGACTCGCGACCGCATCTCTGGGTCCATCGGACAGGCCATGCACGCGGACGGCGAAAATGCCCATGACTGCGCTTTGCCTTCGCCGCAGATCGACGTTCGCCGTCGGAAAGCCCAGCGTTCGGCCCAGCTTTTCGCCCTTCACGACTTTTCCCGACATTCGATACGGCCGGCCCAGCAAGGCCGCAGCCCGATCCATCGCGCCGGCTGCCAGCGCGTCGCGGATCGCCGTGCTGCTAACCCGCACGCCATCGACAATGACACTCGGTACCTGCTCGACCGTATAGCCCAATGCAACCGAGGCACGCTGCAATTCGGCGATACTGCCCTCGCGCCGCCGGGCAAAATGAAAGTCATCTCCGATAACCAGATGACGAACACAAAGCCCATGCACCAGTATGCGGCGAATGAAATCCCCTGCAGTGATATCGCGCATTGGCTGGGCGAATCGCGGACAGTAAAAGATATCGATGCCGTGCGCCGCAAGAGCCTCAAACTTCTCTCGAAAACGCATCAAACGAGCCGGCGGACTGTCCACGGAGAAGAATTCTTTCGGCGTTGGCTCGAAGCTCATGACGATAGACGGTCGACCGTGCTTCGCGGATGCGGCGATCACCTGGCCGAGCAAATGTTCATGCCCCGGATGCAAGCCATCGAACGCACCGATCGTCACCACACTGCCGTCGGTCAGACTGGCGAACGGCATGTCTGCCAGATGACGCACGAGCCGCATCAGTGCGGCCTAATGCCGAGTTTCGACGGTCTGAGGCCGAGCACGGCAAGCGCGACAAAATAAGCGGCTGCACCGGCTGTGATGCTGACTGCAAGCCAACCGGACCGAGCGACGACGTCTGCACCGAGCCACCAACTCAACTCGCGGGAAAGCGATACGAGCACCAGCCCCATGATCACATTGGCAACCAGGGTCTGCAGAAGGAGCAAAGTCCAACCCTGGGACAGACTGAGTACGGCATTGCGGCGCAAGCCGCGATAAAGCAGGAACGCATTGAGCAGGGCTGCCACGGAAATCGCGAGCGCCAGGCCCGCGTGCGTGCCGGCGTAGCCAACACTCGTCAGGTACCAGGCCAATGAGACACTCAGGACAAAATTTACGCCCAGCGCTATCAATCCAATCCGGACTGGCGTGCGGGTATCTTCACGGGCGAAATAGGCCGGCGCCAGAATCTTGACGAACGAGAATCCGACCAGGCCGACCGCGAATGCCTGTAGCGCAAGCGCCGTCATGCGTACATCCTCTGCCGTAAACACGCCGCCATAGAAAATCGTCGCAACAAGCGGTTCAGCCAGCACGATCAGACCGATTGCGGCCGGCACGGCGATGAGCATGACCAACTTCATCGACCACTCCAGCGTCGCAGCGAATGCTTCGTGCGAATCGTTCGCATACTGACGCGACAGATACGGAAGAGTCACGGTTGCAAGCGCGATTCCGAAGAGGCCCAACGGAAACTCCATTAATCGATCCGAATAATACAACAGACTGATCTTGCCGACGCCGAGCATCGACGCGATGATGCCGCCCAGCAACACATTTATCTGGGCTATTGACGAGCCGAAAATCGCGGGCAGCATCAATTTTCCTGCACGCCTGACACCTTCGTGCTGCAACGCCCATCTTGGCCGCGGCAATGCCCGAATACGCAGTAAGAAAGGAACCTGAAACAGCAGCTGCAGGATCCCGGCGACGAGCACGGCGTACGCCAACGCCATGCCCGGTTCTTCGAGCGTTGGTGACAACCAGATCGCAGCCGTGATCAGTACGATATTCAGTATGACCGGCGTGAACGCCGGCACGCCGAAACGACCGTAGGTGTTGAGAATGCCGCCCGCAAAAGCGGTCAATGACACAAAGAACAGGTATGGGAAGGTAAAACGTAACATCAGTGTTGCAAGGTCGAAGCGACCGTCTTCACCGATGAAACCTGGCGCCACAATCGCGACCAGCAAGGGCGCCCCCACAACGCCAAACAAGGTCACCACGAACAGAATCAGCCCAAACGTACCGGCGACCGAGTCGACGAATTCGCGTGCGTCCTCGTGGCTGTGCTTCTCGCGATAGCGCGCCATCACCGGGACAAATCCCTGCGAAAACGCGCCCTCCGCGAAGAAGCGCCGCAACATATTGGGTATACGGTTGGCGACGAGAAAAGCGTCCATGACGAGCGATGCACCGAAATAGCGGGCAAACACCACGTCGCGAACCAAACCAAGGATACGGGACAACAGCGTCATGCCGCTGACAACCGAGGTTTTCAGGATTAGCTTGAGCCCAGAGACCTTTTTGCTCGTCATACGGCCACCGAGTTTAGCCCACAATTTTTCTGAAATCAGACATTTACGCAATTTCGGGTCGAACCCGGGGAGTTTGTAACTGCCCGGGAGCCAGGTGAAAAGCCCGCTTCGAGCCCGATTGTCGGGCTGCGCCAAATGTCATTGACAATGCACCTCGGGGCACCAATAATACGCGGCTCTTTGACCCAGGACACGGTAAGACCAGTGGCAAATATCAAATCAGCCAGAAAGCGCGCCCGGCAGGCGGAGAAGACCCGCAAGCACAATATGGGCCTGCGCTCCCTGATGCGCACCAAAATCAAGAACGTCGTCAAGGCCTGCGACGCCGGCGACAAGGATGCGGCAGCGGCGGCCTACAAGGAAGCCGTGCCGGTCATCGACAGCATGATCAACAAAGGCATCGTCAACAAGAACAAGGCAGCCCGCCACAAGAGCCGGCTGAACAAGCGCGTCAAAGCGCTCGTCGCCTGATACGGCACTGCCACAACGGATATGAAAAAGCCGCCTGTTGGCGGCTTTTTTCGTCTGCTACTCAGATGTCTTACCAGCAGTCATCGCCGCCGCCCAACGCATTCTTCGTGCCCGCCTGGGTCAGCGTCAGCGTGCCACACTCCGTATCGCGCTTGAGCTGCCCCGCCATAGGCGCCGCAATGGCCGTGTAGGTGGTCGCAGTGACATTGGCCAGCGTCACGAGGTAGACGACGTCATTGTCGCCGGCGGCAACCGATCTGCCATCGTCGGATATGAACATTGGATTCGCAGCAAGGCCGAGATCCGTGAGGTTAGCCGCATAGCTCTTGTTGTCCATAAAGAATTGCTGCTGCCGATCGGCGACTTGCAGCAACGCAGAGGTCGCGGCCGTACGCTTCGTATTGACGACATACTCCATGTATGACGGAAATGCGAAGGCCGAAATGATCGCAATGATCGCTACTACAATCATCAGTTCCAGTAGCGTAAAGCCCCGCTGGTTGCCGATTCGATTAGATTCTTGCTGCATTGTCATTATCCTGTATTGTCTGGCGGTCAACTATAAGTCCGCGTCTTCCTGCAGGAACCAATAGGTCCTCCAGCGCGTTGTGGCATCAACATTGTCGATCTGCAGATCCGGCCGCAGAATCTTGTTCGGCGGCACCGAAACCACCTCCGCCGGTATCCCCAGCGAGCGCAATTCGACGCTGCGATCATTCCTGGTCGTTGGCTCGTCCGGATTGCCCGGGTCGTCGTCACTGGTGTCGTAGTTGATCACTGCCTTGGCGTCCTGCAAGGCAACGGCATAAAGGCGCCCAACCCCTTCAGACGGTGAACATGCCGTGGCGCCCGTGCCGGAATGCGGCAGGTAGGATGTGAAGAAGATCTTGCCCGTAATGGTGAGCGCCGTTGCCAGCACCTTCTCGCCCGGATCCTCGAGACCAAGACGCCATCCGTTAGTCAGGTTGACGGCGCAAGGACCGCCGGTCTGCAGACAATTGCTGGTTACGTCGCCGAAATCACCGTGGTCCAGGCCGGTGTCTACACCACTTCCGGGCGCCGTGTGCCGGTCCTTGATCATGTAGGTGAAGTTCTCGGCCATACCGCCCTTATCCAGCGGGTTGGCGCGGTTGCCCGAGCCGATGACAACAGCATCAAACAGTCCATTGCCGTCTTTGCTGGGCACCAGATCCGGGCGGTGGAAGAAGCGACGATCGGTGGCTATGCCGGATGAACCTGACGAATGCCTGCCGACAGATGCCAGCAGCGTCAGCTTCCAGTTCGAGACGTCACTGCCGTGGATATCGGCACGCCAGATATTGCCACCCGTATCACCGACCACCATGCGATCAGTAAAGCCGTCACCATCCGTGTCGGCGACCGCCAGAGTGGACGGAATGCTGTCCACCAGGTCAGGATGCTCGAAGATGTTGCCGCTGCCGCTGGAACCTCGACGTGCTTTCCAGATCAGCGCACCGGTTTCGGCATCAACCACATACAAAGCGTTGCCTTCGGAATCGTCCGTGCCTTCCACGCCGCGCGTGTCCTTATTGAGGTCATAGCCACCCGCAAACATCACGACCGCTTTCGGACCGCCCGCAGTCCGGATCAGTCCAACCCGAGGATTCGAGAAGGTATAGCCAAGCTCCGAGAAATCGCCGCTCTTGTCGATTGTCCACATCAGGCTCGGGCTTTCCGGGCTAGTGACGTCAAAGGCATAGTACGCCTTGCCGCCGCGGCGCATACCGATGTAGAGGTAAACCCGGTCGCCGTCGCTGGCGACTATCGAGCCGTCCTGGTTGACGTCCTGCATGAATGTAACCGGCGCACCATCGATCGTGTAGGGGTGCTTCGTGCCGACGCCGTTCGCACGCAACACCTTTTGCGCCGCCATTGCTGTTCGAGGCATGAACGCCCAGACTTCCTGGCCGCTCTCGGCACCGCCGGGCGTCGTATTACGAATCATGCGCAGCATGCCGTCATTGGTGGCAACAGCGAGATAGATGGCGGGGTTGCCAGGATCAGTGAAACCGGCGATCGATCCGTAGTTGATCGGCAGCGGACGCGAATGCAGCGCATCGCCGAATATCCACTCGCGCGCTTCGTTCCTCTCCAGATCGCCGTCAAGATCGTCCACGTCGAGACCGCGTGCGTAGGCAATCAACTCCACGGCCTCAGAGTCAGTGATGACCTGGAAGTCGGACCGCAATGCTGTGGCGGTTGCGCCGTCGACATCAAGATTGGCGAGCGAAGACGATGTCCGGTCGTAGTAGATTGTGCGCCCGCCAGGCAAGCCGTTGGCCTCTTGCGGGCTGCCGGCCATGAATCCCGGGACGCGCTGTCCCGCGCCGCCGCGCGCCACGACGCGCCCGTCGCGCCCTGCAACTTCGCCGGCGTCGAGGTCAGGCGGCGGCAGGTTAGCCGGCACGGTCCAACTCGTCAGCGCATCGAAACGGATGCGTCCATCGGCGGCGATCGCCGGCGTCCCGGTCGCATCGACCAATGTCGCGGTGGTCGATGAATCGTTGGCACCGTCCAGCTTGAGTTTCTTGACGTTGCCGACCCAGTAAGGTTTCCCCTGGCCATCAACCTGGAACAGGGCGATGTAGACGTTGTCGGTGATCTCCGCGCGATTGAAGACGTTGACCGGTACGGAAGCGGCGACAAAAGTCGTGCTAACGCTAAGTATCTGCTTGAAGATCTCCTGCAGCGTAGCAACGAGTTCGTCCGGATTGTCGCTCAGAGCGATCGGCACACCGGTGCCGCCGGCACGAGCGTAACCTTTCGTGACGGTATTGATGTTGGAGGGATCGACGATGAAGTACGACACGACGTTTTGCTTGTCATCGAGATCTCCGACGGTACCGTACGTGCCGTTCGCCAGATCAACATCATTCAGGTATTGGATGACGTCCGCAAAAAAGCGTTGTGGCGAACCGAAGCCGCCCGATGCAACCGAATCCTTGATCGCATCGTCAGAGTCGTTCTCCTGGTTCGAGACCTGGAATAACGTATTTACCGTGTAGATTTTCGAGCACGCGGCTGACGAAGCCAACGGGCTTACATACGATGGCTTGATATGCGGTCCGGTCTCGATGCCTGTATCCCAGGATACTCCCGGATGGTCGAAGTCGAGGTTTTGCACATTGCTCGTCGCGTAATCCGTGTAGCCATTGTGCGCGTTATAAACGCCCTGACCTGTCATGTAGCGAAAGAACTCGAAGAACAATTCCTTGCCCTGGAAGGAATGGCTGAAATTGCCCTGTGGTATCGGCATCGCAGCCAGAATCGCGTGAAAACGTGCTTTTGCACCGTTGAAATCACCCTGTTCGAATCGCTCGAACCCCATTGCGATGTAGCCACCGTTACTGCACTTGGTGCGCCCAAAGCCCTCGCAATTCTGGTTGTTGTTGTGATTCAGCATCAGGCCCACACGGACGCCGTCCAGCGGCTCGAAGACTTTACGCATCGAAGCACGCAGTACGTCGAAAAACGTATAGGGACCCGTCGCACTCAGGTAGCCTTCGGCGATCAACTTGTCGCATTCATTGCCGTTACATGCCGTCGCGGCGAGGTTCGGCCGGTAATCCAGCGAGAACATGACCATTGGCTCACTGCCTGCAGGCAGTCCACCGCCGGCGTTCATGTACACGTCCGTATCGTCAGCCTGCGCTGCACCGATCACGAAGACCAACATCGCCAGTGCGGAGGTTAAGGAAAATTTCTTGAGTTTGGCGTCCATACCGGGGATCTCTGATGAATTAACAATCTATTGTTTTGGCACGAGTACAAGCACACCTTCCGTGACTTGCTTGCGACCAAGGCCTGCATCAACACGGTCGAAGGTCGTGGTGACACGAAACGACGCGCTGCTGAACTTGTCGATACTGGTCTCGACCGCACGAGGTGGCGGCCGAAACACCGAGCCGGTGCGTTCAACACGGGCTTGCATGTGATTCGACGCGATCGCCGTAGCGAGCAAAGGGTTGGTGACGGGAAGGTCATTGCGATTACATCCGGTTTCACCTGCCGTGCACGCCGTGTAGCCGGTCGTTCCGACGACAGGCGTCGATGCCGGGTTGGCGACAATCGCATCGGCCAATGCCTGGGCAGCCTGCTCCGCGGCTATGCGCGACTCCTCGTTCTGCGCCATGAACAGGCCAATATTGCTCGATCGCATTGACGAAATGGTGAACAGCGTGATCGCAACAAGAAACATCAATGCTACGACCAGAATCGCACCATTCTGTTTTTGCCTGGCTGTAGGTGTACGCATCTTCATGTCAAAAGCCCATCATGTTCATGCTGCGTATGTTCTGAATGGAAACGCTTGTCGAAAATACGCGGCGGTGAAAAGAGTCGCCTGGCACCATGTCAGGCGAATTACTAATCGAATAGGTCTTGTCGTTTGTGTAGCGGGTATCGATTTCGGTCGTACGTGCGAGTAGAAATACGCGCGCCGCCACGACGTTTTGCATGTCGGTCAGATTGGGATTGCTCATGTACACGTTCGGGTGACCATCTTCACTCGTGTCGATGCCGTACTCGATCTGCAGATTTTCGATACCGGTGGCGATGCATTCCGTCGTCATGTCCGGTCCGGCACCACGCAGTGCCTTACGGCACAGAGTCGGGATTCCGTCACCCGGCGTATTGGCGAACTGCCGGATGTAATAAATACTCGGGCGATAAGCCCAGTCAGCACGGGGCGGCGCAACAACGAATGGCGGCGCGGCCGGAGCCGGGCCGTTGAACAACAATCCAACGGTGCCATTGGTGCGCAAATAGACGGAGCCCGCCGCGGGCACAGCCGCTTCAGCTCCGGCTACCCGTTTGATCGCGACGATGTCAGTGCCTTCGAGAAGCTCGCCTGACTGGAAGCAGGAGTGCGCTGCCGCGGCCGCAGAATTTGTCGCATTGTCGATCGCAGCGATCGACAGCGAATTTCCTGTGCCAGTATCGAACGTTCGATACATCCAGTTCACTTCACCAGCCGGACCACAATCCGTGCCGATGGACAGGCCTCCGTCGGGTGTCACGCCCTCCGGAATGTGCAGCTCCGCATAATGCCCGGCCATGCTGATGTCGAATGTAATTTCGTGCAACGCATGACGGGCATCGTCCTGCATGCGAGAGATATTCTCGTCCTGATTGAAACTATAGCTATTGTTGACAAATACCGTGACGACAGCCGCTCCGAGCGTCAGCGACAGCAGCATGGCAATCATCAGTTCAACCACCGTAAAACCGGATTGTGATTTATGAATAACAGTACGCATTAGCATGACGCTCAGTTGACCGGATCAATGTAAGTAGGAATCTGGAGAATGCGGCGGAATTCGTTGGCTGCACCATAATTGCCACTGGCCGCGCCGCACGGATTAGCGACCGCGTTGTTTATGGCCGCCGAGCCACGCCAGGCGACGGTCACCTGGTAAACGCCGGCCCCACCGCCTGGAGGGCCTGCGATGCACAAGGTCGGCAGCACCAGACCACCAGTTCCTGCGCCACCGCTGGTCTCGAGGTTGCCATCGATAAGCTGCTCCCAAAACCACAAGTCGTATGCCGCTTTCTGGGCTGCATTGCATTCCGCACCGGGCTTGCAATTCGGCGCCGGTTCGGCTCCCACACTGCCGTTGCCCAGCTCGCCAGCCGCGAGATAGATGTTTGCCGCGTCACCGTTGACGCGAATATCCTCGAGCAGTCCATACGCAATCTGCGAGGCGGCTGTTCGTTGTGTGGCCTCGTAATTGGCTTGCTTGGATACTGTTTGCAGTCCGGCGACCGCCAGCAGTCCGACGCTGAACACAATCAATGCGACAAGCATCTCAATGAGGGAGAAACCGCGTTGAATATTGTGAATGGTGAGCATGTGAGAGTTCCCGGACATTGGACGACTAGCTGCAGGTCGGAGGGCTACCGTCTGCCAGGTAGTCCGAAGCGCGCGGACGACCCGACAAATCGATAATCAATACTTTGGCGTGATCGGCGCCGCGTCTGTCACAGACGGTAAATTCTCCGGAGCTGCCATTAAGCGATGCATTCATGACGCGACCATTCGGGCGATACATGAGGAACTGGCCGAACTCACCTGACTGAAACGTAAGGCCATCTGCTCCGGCTGACGTTGCTACGATGGTTTCGCCGCCATCCACATTCTGATCGCTGTCGCCATCGCGAAACACGATCCAGCCCTCATCCCAGCCGACAAGCTCGCAGTTTGCACCACTGGCGCTTGGACACACGGTGACACGGGAATTCGTCGTGATTGCGGTACTGCGCGCCACGTGCATCGACGAGACAAAGTCGTTGAGGGCACCGGTTTGCCGAGCGTTGGATACGAAAACGTTCATCGCCGGCACCGCCATCGACAGCAGCAAACCCGTGATCGCTATCGCGATCATCATTTCGATAAGCGTAAATCCGCTGTCCCTAGACATTGCACAATCACCTTTAGCAATCATTTCCGGCGAAATTTCCAGCAGTGGTAATCCAGGGTGCAAGTATGCCGAAAGCACCTGTGGCGGGCGTTGAGGCACGTCGCAATTCGATTAGATAAGCGTTTGTGAGCCGACAAGCGGAGTGATATTCCGGATGAACGGTCACCCTTGAATCGGGGGAAGCCGGGTTATGTCATATCGAGCAGCCGGTGCTGAGTACCGACGAACGCACCCGCACTCGCCGGATGACTCCGGCACGGATTTGTGACGGCAGTCAAGGGATTTTCAGACTCAAACGACCATACTTGTGGCCGACAGGAGCATCAATGAGACACATCCTTATAACTGGCATGCTCGTTTTGGGCATTGGCACGTCGGCGAACGCCGATGTGTGGCGGTGGGTTGATGCTGAGGGCAACACGCACTTCGTCGATACGATGACACCGATCTACACCTGGACCGATGAGTTCGGCAAGTTCTATTACAGTGACACGCCGGATCATGAAGACGCGGTCTCGGTTGAACTGATGTGGCATTCGAACGGCTCGGTGGATGAACTCGACGCTGCAGACGAAGACTCTGATTCAGACGAGGAAGCGTATCCTGGCGAAACAGCAGAAAGTCGGGCGGCCCGCAAACAGGCCGAAGCGTATTACTGTGAGCGTGCTACCGAAATTTACGAATCGTATGTCAATGCCCCGCAGCTCTATCGTACGGGTGAGGATGGCGAGCGTGAATATTTGAGCGAGAAAGAGGCGCAAAAGACGATCGCCGAAACTCGGGCCAAGAAAGACGAGTTATGCAGTTAGATCCGGTGCGCTGGAGTTTTCAAATTTTCGCAGCAAGAACATTTTAGTGAGGCAACGATTATGTGGATACCAATTCCGTTTTACGAACGAGCACCACATTACTGGCTGCTCATCGGGCTTCTCCTCATAATAGTAGGCGTATACCTGGGCCTGGAAGTGCAGCGCTGGTATTTGTACTTCGGCGTCGGCATCGGCATCGCCTGTTGCCTCTGGAGTCTTCGCATTTTCACCCGGCGTACACCGGGCCGCCCGGCGCTGGATTACGACGAGTACCTCGATCAGACCTGCGAACTGAATCACAAGCCCAAACAGTCCTAGGAATCCGATTCCTCTTCGAGCTCTCGCATCACAGCCTGAGCGAGCGTCTCCGTGCCCTTGCCCGTCGCGGCGCTCACTTCAAACACCGGTCCGTGCCAATCGAGATCGGCAAGTAAGGCAGCCCGGGCCGCGGCGAGATCTTCATCACTCAACAGATCGATCTTGTTGATCACAAGCCAGCGCGGCTTGTCGGCAAGCTCCGCGGAAAAATTACGGAGCTCGGTTGCGATCGCTCTGACGACCTCCGCCGGGCTGGACCCATCGATCGGTGCGATGTCCACCAGGTGCAATAGCAGGCCGGTCCGTTGCAGGTGTTTCAGGAACTGAATACCCAGACCCGCTCCCGCGGAGGCTCCTTCGATCAACCCCGGAATGTCGGCCATGACGAAACTCTGCAGGCGGCCGACGCGAACAACGCCGAGATTCGGATGAAGAGTTGTGAATGGGTAGTCCGCGATCCTGGGTTTTGCGTGGGACATTGCCGCAATCAGCGTTGACTTGCCGGCATTGGGCATTCCAAGCAAGCCAACGTCGGCCAAGACCTTCAGTTCCAGACTCAGATGCCGGCCTTCGCCCTCGGTGCCATTCGTCGTTTTGCGTGGCGCCCGATTCACACTGCTCTTGAAACGAGTGTTGCCGAGTCCGCCACGACCTCCTTCCGCGACCTTTTGACGTTGCCCCGGCTCTGTCAAATCACAGATCAGTTCGCCCGTATCGACGTCATGCACGACAGTGCCGCAGGGAACCTTGACGTCGAGATCAGCGCCGGAGCGCCCTGTCTTGTTGCGGCCCGCACCGCCCTGCCCGGTCTCGGCGCGAAACTTGCGAGCCACCCGAAAATCCGCGAGCGTGTTCATGGCCGGGTCGGCAAGCAGATACACGCTGCCACCGTGGCCACCATCGCCGCCGTCGGGCCCGCCTCTCTCGACGTATTTTTCGCGCCGAAAGCTCAGACAACCGTGACCACCGTTGCCTGCCTGAACCCGTATTGTGGCTTCGTCGACGAATTTCATGGTTCTAACCTACAAAAAACCCCGCTGGTGCGGGGCCTTCGTTGGAGTGCTGAGACTCCTGCTGGAGCGCCGCTCAGGGCGCGACCATCAGTTCGATAGAACACTCACAAACTGCCTGTTTTTCGGGCCTTTACGCTCGAATTTCACACTGCCGTCCTTTTTTGCGAACAGGGTGTGATCGCGACCTATACCGACGTTGGTGCCCGGGTGAAAGCGCGTACCGCGTTGGCGAACGAGAATGTTACCAGCCAGTACTTCCTGGCCACCGTATCTCTTGACGCCGAGTCGTTTGGATTCTGAATCGCGGCCGTTCTTGCTGCTGCCGCCTGCTTTCTTATGTGCCATTGATCTGTACCTTCGTGTAAATCGCGACTACTTCTTGGCCGCTTTTTTCTTCGCCGTTTTTTTGGCTGCCGATTTCTTGGCCGCCGTTTTTTTGGCTGCCGGCTTCTTGGGCGCGGCCTTTTTCGCTACTTTCTTCGCCGCCTTTTTACTGGCTGGCGCTTTTGCCGCTGTTTCTTTCGGTGCGGCTTCCTTAGCCATCGCGTCGGCTTTCGGCGCTGCTTTGTTCGCCGATCCGCCTGTTATACCGGTGATTTCCACCTCGGTGAAAAACTGCCGGTGCGACCCTTGCCGCAGATAATTCTGGCGGCGCTTGAATTTGACCACAGGTACCTTGCGGCTCTTGCCCTGGCGAACAACCTTGGCGCTTACCGCACTACCCGACAAGGTGGGGCTGCCGACCTCGATGTCGCTGCCCTCACCGACCAGCAAAACCTGGTCGAATTTGACTGCAGCACCCTCATCGCCGTCGATCTTTTCGAGGCGCAAAACATCGCCTTTTGACGCGCGGTACTGTTTGCCGCCACTGCGAAAAACCGCATACATCGTCGTTTACTCCAAAATGTGAGTCGCGAAGCACCCGCAACTCACTGAGAATTAAGTGTTTTCTTGTAGCTGCCGGATTTCCGCTCGAACGCAGGTCTGGCGGCTGCCACAGAGGAGCGGGAATTCTATAGATAACCCCGCCCCGGGTCAACGTCAGATGGCTTCCATTTTAGCCCTGATTTCAAAGGCTTGCGATTGCCGAATTCGAACCGCCGCAACGCGGCACCGGTCGCCAAAAACAGGCGATTCAGGCATCATGACACGTCTGATGCACGCCATAGAAGAATCCCTGGAATCGACGACATTCGCCGACGTGATCGCGCTGGCCCGCGACGACATGGCGGCCGTCGATCAACTGATTGCGACGAGTCTCGAGAGCGACGTGGCTCTTGTGTCGCAGGTGTCGCAGTACATCGTGACGAGCGGCGGCAAGCGTCTGCGGCCACTCCTGGTCCTGTTGGCCGCACGCGCCCTCGGCTACGCTGCTGAGCAGCACATTCGCTCCGCAGCAATCATCGAGTTCATTCATACCGCCACCCTGTTGCACGACGATGTCGTCGACAGCTCGGCCCGGCGTCGCGGCAGGGATACGGCAAATACAGTCTTCGGCAATCAGGCGAGTGTGCTCGTCGGTGACTTCCTGTACTCACGTGCCTTCCAGATGATGGTCGATATCGACAGTATGCGTGTCATGCAGATACTGGCGGATGCGACCAACACGATTGCCGCTGGCGAAGTCATGCAATTGATGAACGTGCATAACCCCGACACGACGGAAGATAACTATCGGCTGGTCATTTATCGAAAGACAGCGCGGCTTTTCGAGGCAGGGGCCCAAATCGCCGCTGTGCTGGCGAATCGCGACCCGCGTGACGAAGAGGCCATGATCACATACGGTCAGAATCTCGGTGCTGCCTTTCAACTCGTGGATGACGCGCTCGACTACAACGCCTCGGCTGACGAACTTGGCAAGAATATCGGCGACGATCTGGCCGAGGGAAAAGCCACCCTGCCTCTTATCTACGCGATGCAAAAAAGCGACGCTGACGACAAAGCCGTCATTCGCGATGCCATTCTCGAGGGCGGACTCGACCAGCTCGAGAGAATTACAGCAATCATCGAGTCGACCGGTGCCCTGCAATACACAGCCGCACGAGCGCAGGAAGCTGCCGACACGGCGATTGCGGCGTTATCCGACATTCCGGACTCGCACTACAAGCAGGCCCTGATCGCGATCGCCGAATTCTCCGTAGCGCGACGTTCCTGAATGGAGACAGTCCCCTTTTTCGCATGAGCCAGGCCACAGTTAATCGCGTTACGGCATCGGTGGTCGGTTTCCTCTTCGTTGCCGCAGTCGCCTTCTCGTGGCTCGTGTTTCCGTATTTGGTCAACGGCGATCGCATGCTGTTCGAGACCGGGCAGCAGGTACAAAACGAACGATTCGACGACTTTCGCACCCTCAACCAGATGTTGACGCGGTTCAACTGGTTTCCGGGTGGCATTGAGGTGACGGCGCTGTACGCGTCCGACGAGTATTTTCAGTATGCGGACCGCAAAGGTTCGGTCGAGGCCTTTCGTCCGGACAGGCACATCGTGTTCTTCCTTGCAGAAGATGTGCACACCGAGTTGCTGCCCGAAGGGCTCGCTGACGCAACGCTCACTGTCGGTGACAGAACAATTGATCCCGTATCGGCAGAAGGCCCGGAGCTTGTCGAACACCACCGTACGACGATTCTGCGATTCGCCAAATTCGATGAACAGGGCCAGCCCTATATCGATGCCACCGCCGGGGAACTGAAGCTGACCCTGACGCATGCCTGGGACCGCGACCTGGTCGACAACGGCGAATTGCTTCCTGTCGACTCGGAGTTCGTCTGGGAACTGCCGCTCGACATTCCGGTGGAGCTCATGTCGCGCGACACATTTACAAGCATCATGGTGTTTTCCCTGTCCGCCGGTTTGCTGGCGTCGGTGCTGACTCCGTGCCTGATCCAGCTGGTGCTGATTTTCTTTGCAACGCTGGGCGGCATCACCGCAGAGCAGGTGGTGGCCGAACACGGAATCAGCCCCGAGGTGCGCCGCAAAGTGCTGTGGCTTGCGAGCTGTTTCGTCGCGGGTTACATCGCGCTGTTCGTCGTGAGCGGAGCCCTGATCGGCTACGCCGGCAAGGAAGCACAGCTGTTCTTCGCCAACTACACGCGCGCGGTGGGTATTGGCGCAGGCGTCATCGTCATTCTGTTTGGCGTATGGCTCGGCATCCGCGCGAAGGCCCCGATAGTGTGCCGCCTGCCTGGCGCCGAAACGGTGCAGCAGTTCAAGTCCAAAGGCACGATCGGCACAGTGCTGGTCTCAATCGCGTTCAGCCTCGGCTGCATGTCCTGTTTTGGCGGCGCTATAATAGGGACATTGCTGATTTACGTTGGTGCACTGGGCAGCGCTTCTGTCGGCGCGAGCCTGATGGGTATCTTTGCGGCCGGCGTCGCCATTCCTTTTCTCCTTGCGGCTTACTTTTTCTCGCGAATGCAGGGCTTGTTCGAGGCAATCGCCCGGCATACGCGCCTGGTTGGTGCCGTGTCCTCGGCGTTCATCGTGTTCTTCGGGCTGCTCCTCGTAAGCGATAATTTCCACACGGTCAGCGACGCCATCTACCCATTCCTCGGCCTCGAGTGAGGGCGATGCTCCGCACATTGTTGGTTCTGGTTGCCGTTACGTTGCCGGCTGCGGCCGGCAGCGACGTTTTCGATTTTTTCAAGAGCGACAAATTGACGAACGGTAGCCAGTTTGCGTTCGTCCCGAGCGCTGGCGAAAGGACCATCATTGCGATCGATACGCTCGAACACAAGGTCGCAGCCAGGCTCGCCATACCGCACGTGGCAAATAGTATCGTCGTATCGGAGGAACTGGACCTGCTGTTCGCGACAGATCCGGAAAATGAATCGGTCACGGTCATAAATCTGTACACGCGTGAGGTCATCGACAGACTGACCATCGGTATGCGCCCGGATGCCGCATTACTAAGCCCCCTGGATCGGTTTGTCGCATTCAGCAGTAACGACGGTTCGGTCTCGATCTGGGACATGTTCGCCCACGAACAGGTGCTGCGTGTCGACGGTCTCGGCAAGGAACCCTCAATGACCTTCGGCTTCGACGGTGGAAAACTGTATGTCGTGGAGCCGGGCCGAAAAGCAATCAGCATCCTTGACCTGGCGCAACGCGAGAAGGTCGCCGAGATCGACCTTGGTGGCGAACCGGATGCCGATGCACGGCTTAGTGCGATGTCACGGTCGGCAGACGGCTACACGGGTTATGTGTCGGTGACGTCGGAAGACCGCGTCGTGGTACTCGACCTCGTAAACGGGATCGTCAAGGATTCTGTTCCGGTCGGTAAGGGCCCGATCAGACCCTACAGCACCGCGGACAACCGTTATGTTCTGGTGCCAAACAGCGGCGACGGCACGCTGACAGTACTGACCTCTCTGTCCAGGCAGGTGATCGCCACGATTCCAACGCATGTAACGGCCCGGGAGATCAACACGGGCTGGCTCGACACGGTTGCATTTGTCATGCCCGCCACGGGGAACAGGATTGCGGTGGTGGATCTCGGCAAGTTGCGACAACTGGATCCCATCCAGTTGCCCGGCCGCAGCGATGACGGCCTGGTTACCTCCGATTCGAAGACCTTGTTCACTGCGATTATCGACAGCGGTCAGGTTGCCGTCATAGATGCGCGATCGCACGAGCTGCAATCGCTGATCGATACCGGTGCGACGACGCTCGAGGGTATCGAGATCGCCGTATCCAATAATGTTTGCCACTGAGATCGATGGGGCGTATGTGATGAACTCCTGTGGCGCTTGTCTCGGTGTACTTTTGCTGACTTTGCTCGGCGGTTGCCAGCAAGAGCGGAATGATCCCCCGATGCCGTTGCCGGCTGTCGATTTGTCGTTCGAGCTGGTTGATGAATCCGGCGATGCGGTCACGGCGGATGACTACAGCGGAACGTTGCGCCTGGTGTTCTTCGGCTACACGTCGTGCCCCGACATATGTCCGCTGACGCTGCAAAATATCGCTATCGCACTCGACTCGCTGAAATCGCTGGCCCGGCAGGTTACCGTCTTGTTTATCTCGGTCGATCCGAAAAGAGACACACCTGAGAGGCTCGCTCGATACACGGACGCATTTCACTCATCCATTGTCGGACTGACGGGAACACATGAACAAATTACCGCCGTCACGAATGGATTTCGCACGACGTTCGGTTACAGCCTGTATGACGTGGACGGCCAGACCCGACCGCTCGAACGGGATGAGTACAACTTATTGGCACCAACCGCCGCCTACACTCCCTATCACGGTTCGCAGGTCTACGTGATCGGGCACAACGACGAGCTACTGGACATCATTGGCTACGGCAGCAAGCCAAAACAAATCGAAGTGATACTTCGCAAACACCTTTGATCATGAGCCGAAAGAAATCACAACCTGTGCGCGCACTGCCGTCGGCAACTATTGTCGTGATTCGCGATGCCGATCGTGCTCCGGAGATTCTGCTGGTCAAACGTAAGGCCGGGGACGCCTACGGCCAGAGTTATACATTTCCTGGCGGAGTTGTCGATGCAGACGAGTCCAATGCCCACCGACTGTGCGACGGAAGAACGGCCAACGAGGCGAACGCGATCCTCCGTGTCTCACACGGCGGACTCGACTACTACAGCGCAGCAATCCGCGAGCTGTTTGAGGAAACCAGTATCTTGCTGGCACGCGACCCGAGCGGTAACTGGCCGAGATACAGTACTGAATTACAGGAATTGCGAACGAAGGTCGACCGGGCCGAATTAGCGTGGTCGGATTTTCTTCAGGAACAAGGGCTGCAAATTGCCTGCGACGCGCTGCACTATTTCGCCCACTGGGAAACGCCG
>Ga0224512_10001033_pt1 | contig 27720 bp, 22 predicted proteins | sample SF_May12_sed_USG_4_FD_169103 | JGI IMG/M metagenome (GOLD analysis project Ga0224512, IMG submission 169103) | Sediment microbial communities from San Francisco Bay, California, United States - SF_May12_sed_USGS_13 | ecosystem: Environmental > Aquatic > Marine > Sediment | place: USA... | reverse complement strand
ATCAAATCGCGATGAACGGCCATGCGCTGCAATGCCGGCTGACCACCGAGGACCCGACCAACCGCTTCATCCCCGATTACGGCCGCATCACCGCCTATCGTGGTGCCACCGGCTTCGGTATCCGGCTGGACGGCGGCACCGCCTATTCCGGCGCGCTGATCACGCCCTTCTATGACTCCCTGCTGGAGAAGGTCACCGCCTGGGCGCCGACCGCGGAAGAAACGATTGCCCGCATGGACCGGGCGTTGCGCGAGTTCCGCGTGCGCGGGGTCGCCACCAACCTGGCGTTCCTGGAGGCGCTGATCGGCCACGCCCGGTTCCGCGCCGGCGACTACACGACGCGCTTCATCGACGACACGCCGGAACTGTTCGACTTCCCGCCGCGCCGCGACCGGGCGACCCGGCTGTTGAGCTTCATCGGCGACGTGCTGGTGAACGGCAATCCGGAAGTGAAGGGCCGCGTCGCGCCGGGCTTGCAACCGCCGCCGCAGGCGCCGCGCCCGCCCGCCGGAGACCCGCCGGACGGCAGCAAGCAGTTGCTGGCGACGCTGGGGCCGGAGGGCTTCGCCAAATGGATGCTGGAGCAGAAAAAGCTGCTGGTCACCGACACCACCATGCGGGACGCGCACCAGTCGCTGCTGGCGACCCGAATGCGGTCCCACGATATCCTGGCCGCCGCGCCCTGGTATGCGCATGGATTTTCCAACCTCCTGTCGCTGGAAAGCTGGGGCGGCGCGACCTTCGACGTCGCCATGCGTTTCCTGAACGAAGACCCATGGGAGCGCCTGGCCCGGCTGAGCGAGCGCACGCCGAACCTGTTGCAGCAGATGCTGCTGCGCGGGGCCAACGGGGTCGGCTACAAGAACTACCCGGACAATGTGGTGCGCTTCTTCGTGCAGCAATCGGCGAAGGCCGGAATCGACCTGTTCCGCGTCTTTGACTCGCTGAACTGGGCGGAGAACATGCGCGTCGCCATGGATGCGGTGCTGGAGACCGGTAAGCTGTGCGAGGCGGCGATCTGCTATACCGGCGATTTGAGGGCGCCCGACCCGGGCAAGTACGATTTGAAATATTACGTGGGCATGGCCAAGGAGCTGGAGAAGGCTGGCGCGCATATCCTGTCGATCAAGGACATGGGAGGCCTGTGCAAGCCTGCGGCGGCGCGGCTGCTGATCTCGACGCTCAAGCAGGAGATCGGGCTGCCGATCCATTTCCATACCCACGACACCGGCGGCGTCGCGGTATCCAGCGTGCTGGCCGCGGCCGAGGCCGGGGTAGACGCGGTCGACCTTGCGGTGGACGCCATGGCGGGTTTCACCTCACAGCCCAGCATGGGTGCGGTGGTCGCCTCGCTGGCCGGCGGCGTGCGCGACCCCGGCATCGCCATGGCGACCATCCATGCGGCCTCGCATTACTGGGAGGAGGTGCGACGCCATTACCTGGCCTTCGAGAGCGACATCCGCGCCGGATCGTCGGATGTGTTCGAACATGGCATGCCCGGCGGGCAATACACCAACCTGCGCGAACAGGCGCGCTCCATGGGGCTGGAGAAGCACTGGCCGGAGGTGACCCGGGCCTATGCCGAGGTCAACCGCATGTTCGGCGACATCATCAAGGTGACCCCGACCTCGAAGGTGGTGGGCGACCTCGCGCTGTCGATGGTGGCCGGCGGGCTGACGGCGGCGGATATCGAGAGCCCCGACAAGGACATCGCCTTCCCCGAATCGGTGATCGAGCTGTTCTCCGGCAATATCGGCCAGCCGGTCGGCGGCTTCCCCGAGGCGCTGCAGAAGAAGATCCTGAAGGGCGCCAAGCCGCTGACGGTGCGCCCGGGCTCGATCATGAAGCCGGCGGATATGGAGGCCGAGCGTGCCGAGGCCGAGAAGAAGGCCCGCCGCCATATCAGCGACCGGGAACTGGCGTCTTGGCTGATGTATCCGGGCGTGTTCGCCGATTATGCGAAACACCGCCGCAAATATAGCGACACCGCCGTTCTGCCCACGGATGTCTATTTCTACGGGCTGGCGGCGGGCCAGGAGGTCGGCGTCGATATCGAGCAGGGCAAAACCCTGTTCATCCGCTGGCAGGCGACAGGAGAGCTGGACGACGACGGCAACCGCACCGTCTTTTTCGAGCTGAACGGCCAGCCGCGCACCGTGAAGGTGCCGGACCGTGCGCTGGCGGCTGCGGGCCACGGCCGTCGCAAGGCCGACGAGAGCGACCCGGGACAGATCGGCGCGCCGATGCCGGGCCTCATTGTCTCGGTCTCGGTCAAGGCCGGCGATGGTGTCGCCGCAGGGGACCGGCTGTTCGTGATTGAGGCGATGAAGATGGAGACCGCCGTCTACGCGGACACCGCCGGCACGGTGACGGAGATCGCCGCCGCGCCCGGCAGCCGCGTCGAGCCGCACGACCTCGTGCTCGTCCTGGGCGCGGGCTAAAGCCGAACAATCTTGAAAAACTCCATCCCGGATTTCTCACCGGGATGGCGTCGTCACGCGGTGGCCAAGCGGCCAGGACTCATGCTACGCGGCCCGCCCGGCCGGTCACGAAAGATGCAGACAGGGGCGGCGGCGTGCCGGTATCATGTGCGTCGAAGGTCCTGCCTGTGACTCGTGGTGTCCGTGGCCGGACGCACGTCTGGCGCCAATCCGCTGTGAAACACCATCATGCCCATCATCGAAAACGACCCCTGGCGAGAGCAGTATTTCGAAGGCATCGCCTGTCCCGGCGACGTGGCGATCCCGACCGATGACGGCGATGCCTACGACTTGTTCCCGCAGCACCGCTGGATCTACAACAAGCTGCTGATCGCCGAGAGCCAGGGCATCCGGTGCGCGCCCCACGGGCTCGCGCCGCCGGACTTCCCGGTGTTCTCCAAACCGATTTACAATATGCGCGGCATGGGAACCGGCAGCCGCGTGATCCGGTCGCTCGAACAGTGGCGGCGGCGGCAAGCGCCCGGCCATATGTGGATGGAGCTGCAGACCGGCCCGCATGTCAGCACCGACGCGGCGGTGGTCGACGGCACGGCGGTGTGGTGGCGCCATGTGACCGGGGAGCCGCTCAAGGGCGGCACCTTCGATTACTGGACCGTGCATGCCGAGGCGCGCCCGGAGATCGAGGACTATTGCGGCGAATGGCTGACCCGCAACCTGCGCGGCTACACCGGCATGATCAATTTCGAGACCATTGGCGGCCGCATCATCGAATGCCATTTGCGGTTCAGCGACCAGTGGCCGGACCTTTACGGCGCCGGCTGGGTCGACGCCCTGGTCGGGATGTATGCCGATGGCACCTGGACATTCGCCGATGCCGACCGGCGCACCGGCTACAGCGTCGTGCTGTTCGGCGCGCACGGCGTGCCATACGCGATCGACCGCAAAAAGGTGCCGGAGCTGATGGCGGCGCAGCCGGAGGTTTCCAGCATCCAAATCACATTTCATGACGACCGGCCGCCCGAGACGCATGCCATGCCGCCGGGCGGGTTTCGCCTGGCCATCGTCAATTGCTGGGATCTCGCGGTCGGCTTCGAGGTCCGCGACCGGCTGACGCTGCGATTCTGGTCGATGGGCCATACGCGTATTCCCCGGGGCAAGCGGCCGTCGGCCGGTTCCGGGCGGTGATCCCTGTGCGCCGTCCGTTCGCCCGCCGGAGCCCGGCATCGTGAGGATCGTCACCGACTTTCCCCGTCCGGTGCGCATCATCGAGAACACCTGGATCCCGATGCCGGACGGCGCGCGGCTCGCCGCACGGATCTGGCTGCCCGCGGATGCCGGAACCGACCCGGTGCCTGCGCTCCTCGAATATCTGCCCTACCGCAAGCGCGACTTCATGCGGGCGCGCGATGAGCCGATGCACCACTATTTCGCCGGGCACGGCTACGCCAGCGTGCGCGTGGACATCCGCGGATCGGGCGATTCCGACGGCCTGATCACCGACGAATACACCGAGGCCGAGCACGACGATGCGACCGCGGTCATCGAATGGCTCGCAGCGCAGCCGTGGTGCACCGGCACGGTCGGCATGTTCGGCATCTCGTGGGGCGGATTCAACGCGCTGCAGGTAGCGGCCCGCCAGCCCGGCGCCCTGAAGGCGATCATCACGTTGTGCGCCGCCGACGACCGCTACGCCGACGACGCCCACTACATGGGCGGCTGCCTGATCAACGAGAACCTGATCTGGGGTTCGGCGTTCTTCATGTACCACCTGCTGCCGCCGGACCCCGCCATCGTCGGCGAACGCTGGCGCGACATGTGGCTCGAACGGCTGGAGAACGCGGCGCTCTTTCCGGCCGAATGGCTGCGCCACCAGCGGCGCGACGAGTACTGGAAGCGCGGTTCGGTCTGCGAGGATTACGGTTCGGTCCAGTGTCCCGTCTATGCCATCGGCGGCTGGGCCGACGGCTACTCGAACGCCGTGCCCCGCCTGCTCGAGGGCCTGAACGTGCCGCGCAAGGGACTGATCGGGCCGTGGGCGCATACCTATCCGCACAACGGCCAGCCGGGCCCGGCGATCGGCTTTCTGCAGGAGGCCGTGCGCTGGTGGGACCATTGGCTGAAGGACATCGACACCGGGCTCATGGACGAGCCGATGTACCGGGCCTGGATGCAGGACAGCGCGGTGCCGCAGCCGCAATACGATATGCGCCCCGGGCGCTGGGTGACCGAAGAGAGCTGGCCGTCGCCGCGCATCGCCGGCCGCACATTCGTGCTCGATGCGGCCGGATTCCTGCTCGATGGTGAATCCGAAGAGGCCCGGCTGGAGGTCCAGTCGCCACAGGCGACCGGCGTGACCGCCGGCAGCTGGTGCGCGATGGGCAGCGAAGGCGAGATGCCGATCGACCAGCGACCCGACGACGGCCGCTCGCTGGTGTTCGACGGGGCGCCGCTGGAGGCGGCGCTGGAGATTTTCGGCGCGCCTGAACTGCACCTCGTCTTCGACTCCGACCGGCCGGTGGCGCATGTCGCGGTGCGCCTCAACGACGTGTTCCCCGACGGCACATCGGCGCGGGTCACTTATGGTATCCTCAACCTCACGCATCGCGACAGCCACGAGGCGCCCGAACTGCTGACGCCGGGACGCCGCTACGCGGCAGTCGTCCGTCTGAACGACATCGCCCATGCCTTCGCCGCGGAAAACCGCATCCGCGTTGCCATCTCCACCGCCTACTGGCCGATGGTGTGGCCGGAACCCGAGCCGGTCATCCTCGGCGTCCATGCCGGGGCGAGCCGGCTGGTTCTGCCGGTGCGCCCGGACCGTGCGCAGGACAAGACGCTGCGCCCGTTCGAGGCGCCCGAAAGCGGGCCCGTGCGGCACAGCACGGTGCTGCGCAATTCGACGCCACGCCGGAGCGTCGAACGCGACCTGCCGACCGGCGACGTCGTCTACCGCATCTTCGACGACGGCGGCGAGTTCGACGGCGCGGCGCTGGTGCACCTCGATGACATCGATCTGGATGTCGGGTTCGCCATGCTGCAGCAGTACCGGATCGGCGAGGCCGACCCGCTCTCGGCCGAGGCCGAGATCGTCGCCCACACGCTGCTGCGACGCGGCGAGTGGGCGCCGGAGCTGCGCGGCCGAATCACCCTGCGGGCGACCGGGGAGGCCTTCATCGTCGAGGCGAAAGTGACGGCGAACGAGGGAATGAGCGAGGTCTTCTCGCGCACATGGGAAGAGACGATCCCGCGCGACGGCGTTCGCAACGGATAGAACGCTACGCTACCCGTTACTCGGCTGCGGCGCGCACCTGCGCGACCTCGCCCTTCGAGACGCGGCTCCGCCGCTCCTCAGCATGAGGACACAAACGTTGGAGCCTCATGCTGAGGAGGGCCGGCGCGCCGAGCAGCCGCCGATAGGCGGCGTGTGCGAGCCGTGAAAAGTGGCCCGTCTCGAAGTATGAGGTGGCTGGGTGCCGGACAATCTTGAAAAGCAGCAGCGGGTGCAAATCGGCCCTACACCGGGCCGCGTTCGGCCGCCGCGCGCGACTGCGCGGCCTCCAGGATCATGCGCAGCATGTCGCGGTAGTCGATGCCGGCGAACCCGGCCATGAAGGCGAGCTTGCCGTCGTTGGCCCAGGCCGGGTTGGGGTTGACCTCCATGAGCTTGATGACGCCGTCGTCGCCGGCGCGGAAATCGAACCGCCCGTAGTCGCGCAAGTCCAGGCGCTCGAACATCGCCACCGCCGCTGTTTCCAGGGCGCCGCGTGCCGCCGTGTCGAGACACGCCTCGCGGAACCGGACATCGGTCCAGTACGGCGAGTCGGGCAGAGCCTTCGATTCGAACCCGAGCAGCCGGGGCAGCGCCGGGTCGAGGCCGTCGTAATCGACCTCGAGCGGCGGCAGCACGGTGAACCCCTGGCCCGGGTTGCCGATCACGCCGACGCCATACTCCGCCCCCGGCAGGAACTCCTGCACGAGGACCGCCCTGCCGGGCAGCTCGGCCCGCACCTGCGTCACGCGCGCGGCCGCCTGGGCGCGGTCGTGCACGATCGCGTCCACGGTGATGCCGACGCTGCCGTCGGCGCAGGACGGCTTGACGAAGGCGGGGTAGTTGTCCGGCAGCCGGGCCGCGACGTCGTCGCCGGGGCGGATATAGATCTCGTCGGGCACGGCGATGCCGAGCTGTTCGGCCATCCCGCGCACCACCGCCTTGTCCCAGGCCAGCACCATGGCCGCCGGCGGCGCCCCCGAATAGGGTACGTCCAGCATTTCCAGATAGGCCGGCAGGTTGAGTTCGCGGAACGGGTCGTTGCCGAAGCCGGTGTCGCAGAAATTGACGACGAACTGAGGCGGCGCGTCGCGCAGGTCCTCGAGCATCGTCGTGTGGTCGTCGAGGTAGCGAAAGGCATAGCCCTCGAGGCTCGCGAACGCGGCCTTCATGGCGTCGCGCGTCGCCAGGTCTTCCTCGTGGAACGCGCCCTCGCGCTTCGAGTGGTCGGCCAGGCGCGGGTCGCCCAGCAGCACCGTGACGTTTGGGAAGATCGGCGGCTGCGGCATTCCGGGCCCCTCGCGTCCCCGTGGCTTGTCTTCAGCGATTGCCGGCTGTTGGCATGAAACGCGCCGCTCTGCGGCGTCACCGCACGGCCGGGGCCCGGATCAATCCGAAGCGTCCAGGACGTGCTTGTGCGGATGTCGACGGTCGCCGCGCTGATTGCACTTGCGCACGTAGTTGATCATGCCGCCGGGATTTTCGTGCTTTACCTTCAGAGCCGCGATCAGTGCGTCCTCCGCGGTCACGGTGACAGTCTGCGATTTGCCGCCGACCTTCAAACCAACTGTGAATTCAGTCGTCATAAGAGTCCCCCGCTGGGTCTCACGATAGAGGAAAGATTATAACGTGCGTCCGCAGACTTGTCCGAGGCGCCGTCAGGTTTTTCCCCCGCGCGACTGCCCTGACCAGGCCGGCCCCTGATATGGCGGCAAAACGTTGAGATCCGGACCGGCCGGGACCAGAAGAAGCGGGTGGTCCGGGTCAACACGCTGCACGACCGGCCGCGACGCCGAAACCACCCCCTCGGCCATACGAAACTTCGACCGGACCTCTGAAATATATGGTGGGCGCACAAGGACTCGAACCTTGGACCCGCTGATTAAGAGTCAGACTAATACCCGTGACAGTAGGCGTCAAGGCGGGACACCAAAGCACCCTCAAACCCCTTGTTTTCTGCGGTTTTTCCTTGCATGTCACGGCATGACCCCTTATGTCTTATGACTAGGCCAGACAGGTTCATTTGCTACCTATCTGCTACCTATTTTCCATCTGGGAGACTTCCGACATGGCTAGCAAGGTCTATCTCACCCCGGCGAAGATCGACGCTATAAAGCCCCCTGCAGCGGGGCAAGCATCGCTTGCCCGGAGCATGCCATTTGCGCCTCGATAATCGACCGCGTCGCGCCGCACCGATCCGAACGCGGACACCGGGCGTCGCGAGAGGCCGCGCGCAACCGAAACAACTTGCCCGCAGCTTGGCCTGCCAGGTTACGCAGCCGCACACCCCGATTGTGGCCAAATCAGCGCCTCTTCCGTTTGTGCCTGTACTGGTCGGGCACGACGGCGGCCACGATGATCACGCCTTTTACGATGTTGATGTAGAAAATGTTGATCCCAAGGAAGGTGAAGCCCGAGGTGATGATCCCAAGGATCAGCACTCCTATGATGGTCCCGGTGATCCGCCCAACGCCGCCGAAAAGCGAGGTTCCGCCGATAACGACCGCCGAAATCGCGTCGAGTTCCCACATCAGGCCGGTGCCCGACTGTGCGGTCAGCGCGCGCGAGGTCTGAACAATCGCTGCCAGCCCATAGAGCCCGCCTGCCATCGCGTAGACCAGCATCTTGTGGCCGGCGACGTTGATCCCGGCCATGCGGGCGGCGGCATCAAATGCACCTGGTGGCCCAAGCCCTCGATCTCCCGCGCCCAGTGATGCGAGGTGGCGCACGCCTCCATACCAACCAGGCAGGGCCGTTGTTTCGTGAAGAACGGCAGCATCTGAGCCCGCCTCAACTGTCGGCGGACGACCACGCCACCCTCCGTGTCGAGGCCGTGGACTTGAAATACGTTCTTCGCAAGATCAACACCAATCGTGATAACTTCGTTCACGGACGGCTCGTATTTCCCCGTGGTCCATGGAAACCACAACTTTGGCACATCGCGATGCCGGCGGGTGGGAGCCGTCCACTGCATCAGAAGCGGTCAAACAGAACTCCCGGTGCATAACGTAACAATGCCGACCAGTACGCGTTTGTCTGACGCACCTTCATGACGCGACATGATGGATGGTAATTTCTGACGACATAAAGCAGAACTTCCCGGCGTTTTAACGTTTACGCCATGCTATGCGAGCAAGCCAGCGATGCGAAAATCGCTGTTCTCCGTTTGCGCGTTCAGGCCTAGATATCGCCCGCGGAACTAGCGGTTCCCCAACGCTGGCCTGCCTCAAAATAGTCAGGCTTGAAGACATTAGGATACATAATCTTGTCGTTTAAGAACATTCTCGTGCGCCTGCGCCGCTGGAGCGATGTTCACAAAACCATTCGTGAGTTGAACCAGCTTGATGACCACGAACTCAATGATCTCGGCATCGGCCGGTGGCGTATCGCTGAAATAGCCAAACGCTGTGTCGGTTAACGCAGCCATATAGGGGAGGGTTATACCGTTCCCCCGAGTGACCCTTCAAGCGTCGCCAACTCTCGCCCGCCAGCCATCATGTCCTGTAGCTCTTCAGGCGTGATTTCGCCGCGCTTCGCCGTCCCCAGCGTCTTACCGCGATCGAGCACAGTAAACCTGTCCCCTACCGCTAGCGCGTGGCGTACATTGTGGGTGATAAAGACAACAGCAATACCCTTAGTGCGAACCTTGTCTACGGTCGCAAGCACATTCGATGTTTGCCGAACACCAAGAGCCGAAGTCGGTTCGTCGAGTATCAGAATTTTCGCACCAAAATGCACGGCACGCGCAATCGCGACCGTCTGGCGTTCGCCACCCGAAAGTGTGCCGACAGCTTGATCGGGGCCGCGCAAATTGATCCCCATCTTATTCATTTCCTCCATCGTCACGTCATTGGCGTGCTTGTGATCGAAGAAAGACAGGCCGGCGATTTTCATTGTCGGCTCGTTACCCATGAAGAAATTTCGCGAAACCGACATCAGCGGAATCATTGCAAGATCCTGATAGACAGTGGCGATTCCCGCCGCGATGGCGTCACGAGGCCGATCAAAATTCATCGGCTTGCCTTCGAAAAAGATCTCGCCCTTGGTCGGCTTGTGGACCCCCGACATGGTCTTGATAAAGGTCGATTTACCGGCCCCGTTGTCGCCAAGAAGGCAGTGGCATTCACCGGGAACAACATCCAATGAAACACCGGCCAGCGCGATCACTGCGCCGAAGTGCTTTTCGATGTTTTTCATCTGAATGATCGGTTCGGTCATCTCACTTCTCCCCCGTGATCATGCGCCGGATATAGGTGTTCAAAATGACCGCGAGCAGCAATATCGCGCCGAGGAAAACCCGGAACAGGGAGCTTTCGACGCCGGCGAAGAACAGGCCCTGTTGGACGACGCCGAAGATCAGGGCGCCAAGCGCCGCGCCAATCACGGAGCCGTATCCTCCGGTTAGCAGGGCGCCGCCGATGACAACGGAAATGATCGCCTCGAATTCCTTCAGCAGGCCGCGGTCGGCGGCGGCGGAGCCGAACTCCATCACCTGGCAGGTGGCGAATACCGTGGCGCAAAAGGCCGTGAAAACGAACATCAGGATCTTGACTCGATTAACCGGGACACCGGTATATCGCGCGGCCTGCGCGTCACCGCCCGAGGCGAAAATCCAGTTTCCGAATTTCGTGCGCGTCAACAAGATGTGGGCGAAAACGATTAAGGCGATCGCCCAGACGATCAGCATCGGGATTCCCTCGACCACCGGCTGACCGGCACGGTTGCCGGCCACGAAAGTCTCGACCAGGCCCATATCCGCCAACCAGACGAAAACGCCATTCAGGATTTTCCCCCCGAACAGCGGCGCCAGCCAGTCGCCCTCCGCCGCTTTGCGAACGCCGCCGATGATGGTTTTGTTTGTTGTCGAAATGGCGATGAAAATCGTCAGGCCGCGCAAAATGTAAAGGAAGGCCAATGTCACGATGAACGACGGCAGGCCCGTCTTGATCACGAGGTATCCGTTGAGCCAACCGATCGACATCGCCACGGCGAAGGCTACCAGGATGGCAATCCACATGGGAAGCCCCCAGGTAACCGAAAGCAGGGCGATGACGATCCCGGAAAATCCGATCATCGATCCAACAGAGAGATCGAATTCGCCGGCGATCATGAGCAGGCAGGCGCCGACGGCGATAATGGTGAACTGAGCGGATACAACACCCCAGTTCATGATACCGTCTGCGGCAAACATGCCCGAATCGCGGGCGACGAGAAGGAAGAAAATGAAAACGAGGATGGTCCCGCAAATCGATCCCAGTTCCGGCCGGATCAGGGCCTTGCGGAATCGCGATGTCTGCTTGATTCGCTCATCCTGATCGATATCCGTTACGGATTGATCGCTCATCAGCTATCCCCCACACATCTGTTCAAATCGATTCTGTCACGCGCATATCGAATGACGAATCATCCCTTTAACTGAAAAGCCGTTATTTGCAGGAAAATCGGGGCGGCGCCGACAAGCGCCGCCCGGCCGTCGAGTCGGTCAGCGGTATTCGCCAGCGAACTTTTCGACCATCCCGAGGGCATCCTTGGTGATAAAGCCCGGGCCGGAGTTGATGTTGTTGCCCGGCAGAACGCCGTAACGATGGTAATTGGCGAGAACGATCACTGGCAAGTAGGCTTGCAGGAACGGTTGCTGGTCGATACCCCAATTGATGGTGCCGTCCTTGATGCCCATAACGATCTCGGTGCCGAGGTCGAAGGTGCCGAAATAGATGCTGCCGGCCATGCCGTTTTCCTTCAACGCCGAGATCGTCGGGCCCGCCGAGGTGGGGCCGAGCGTGAGTACGGCGTCGGTCTTCGGGTTGGCCTTCAGATAGGCCTTGACCTTGTTCTTTATCTCTGCCGGGTCCTGACCGGAATCGATCATCGAACTGCCGAGCGGAACGCCCAGCCCATCGGCGAAACCGCGGCACCGCTCGCCGACGACGGGATTGGATACCACGTGATTGACGCATAGGAAAGACTTCACGCCGTCACGCTTGGCGCGCTGACCGGCCGCCAGTCCGGCATCGTATTCGGGCTGGCCAATATACATCAGGGCGCCCACTTCGGCGGCCTGTTCGGGTGTGCCGGAATTGATGATGATGACGGGAATGCCTTTGGCTACTGCGTTCTTGATCGGACCGCTCAGAACGTCGAAATCGGCAAGGGTCGTGATGATGCCCTGGGGTTTCGAAGCCGCCGCCTGATCGATGATGCGGGCCATGTCGCCGATGTCGCCAGAGGTCGGATTGCGGTATTCCACTTCCACATCGAGTTGCTTGCCCGCGAGGGCCAGGCCATTCTTGATGGTGTTCCACCAGGAATCGGAATCCGGGGCGTGGCTGACCAGGATGATCCGCTCGCCCGCGGCCACCGCCGGGGCAATGTTCGCGCCGACAAGCGCAACGGCCGCAAGCCCGGCAAAAAGTAGCTTCTTCATTTGAAATTCTCCCTGTTCGAGTGCTTCCCCCCGGAAGCATCATTTCACATTTCCGGGGCCTTCCGGCCCGTTTTTCCGGCGCGAGTGCCGGGACCCCTGCAAGCCGCAAGCAATATGTGCACTTGCAAGAACGGTCAGTCCCCCGATTTTTCACTGGAATTAGGGGCTACCGGTAAACGAGAGTAACGCGATTTTGTCGGCTCTGCAACCGGTTGCAAAACGCTTGCCTCTCCGACTGGAATTTGCCAAGCTTTCCCTTGTCCACCCGTTAATGGAATTTGCGCTGCAGAGCCGCTGATGGGGCGGACGCCGGCACCGAGGATTTGCCGGTCACGGTTTCGGAGCGCGCCGCAGGGCTTAACAGAGATCACATGCCAGGACCTGTACACAAAAGAAGGAGTGGTGCGCTGCCATGGCGGTGACACTCAAGCACGTCGCCGAACGGGCCGGAGTTTCGCGTTCCGCGGTCTCGCGCACCTTTACCGAGGGCGCCTCGGTCTCGGACAAGACCCGACACAAGGTCGAGAAGGCCGCGGAAGAGCTGGGTTACAGGCCCAATTTTCTCGCGCGCAGCCTGACAACCCGGCGCACGAAACTTATCGGGCTTGTGGCCGACAACTTCCACAATCCGATCTTTCTGCAGGTCTTTGACCTTTTCACCCGCGGGCTGCAGGAGCGCGGGCTGCGGCCGCTGCTGGTTAACCTCTCCGGCGAAACCGAGCCGGAAAACTCGGTCCGCATGCTGCAGCAATATTCCGTAGACGGGGTGATCGTCGCGTCGTCCACCCTGCCGCCCACCTTCGCCCATGCCTTCCGGCAGGCGGGCGTCCCGGTTGTGCATTCCTTCGGCCGTTACACCAGCACACCGGACGTGCATATCGTAGGGATCGACAACAGGCTTTGCGGCCGGATGGCTGCCGAGACGCTGATCAGGCGGGGCTATTGCCACGTCGGCTTTATGGGTGGCCCGGAGGCGGCGACCTCGACGCAGGACCGTTTCGCGGGCTTCATGGAGGAGGCGGCGAAACACCCCGACATTCGCGTCAGCCACAGTTTCAGCGAGGCCTATTCATTCACCGCCGGCCGCACGGAAATGTCCCGCCTTTTGCAGGGCGGCCGGGCCGAGGCCTATTTCTGCGGCGATGACGTTCTGTCGATCGGGGCGTTGAGCGCGATCAAATCGGCGGGGCTTCGCGTGCCCGAAGATATCGGGGTCATTGGCCTGAATGACATGGAAATGGCGGGCTGGCAAAGCATCGACCTGACCACCATTCACCAGCCGATCCGGCAGATCATCGAGTCCTCGATCGAACTGATCGTCGCCATGCTGGACGAGCCCGACCGGGAACCCGAGACCCGCCTTTCCCGATGCCGCATCGTTGAGCGGGGAACGCTCAGGCCTCTCTGAACATGGGCGGGCGGGCATCGACCCAGGCACCTTTGTCGCCAGCCGAGGCCACCGCCGCGTGGACCGCAGCCATGGAGCGCAACCCGTCCTCTGCCCGTGGGTAAAGATCCGCCGCGGGATCGGGGACGCGGCCTTCCTTTCGGGCACGGATCACCTCGGCCAGATCGGAATAGATGTTCGCGAACGCGAGCGGCATGCCCTCCGCGTGGCCGATGGTGACGCGGGTGGTGCGGTCGGCCTCGGGAGAGAGGTTCGCCTCGCCCCGCTCGATGATCTCGACCCGGCCCCCGACCGGGGTCCAGTAGAGCTGGTTGGGCTGCTCCTGGGCCCAGCGAAGCCCGCCTTTCTCGCCGAAGACCTGGATCGTCAGCCCGTGCTGGCGGCCGATGGCGACCGAGGACGTCCAGAGTCGCCCGACCGCGCCGCCGTCCATGCGGAAATTGACCATCGCATCGTCTTCCAGCGCACGGCTTTCGATGCAGGAAACGAAATCGGCCGACAGCCGCGCGACCTCCTGCCCGGTGACGAAACTCGCCATATGGAGCGCGTGGATGCCGCAGTCGGTGAATTGCGCCGAGACCCCGACCTGCGCCGGATCGTAGCGCCAGCGGATCCGCGGATTGTCCGCATCCGCCGCGTCCGCATGGTGGCCATGGGCGAATTCGGCCATCACCAGCCGCACCCGACCCAGATCGCCGCGCGCCACCATGGCCCGCATATGGCGCACCAGCGAGTAACCCGAATAGCCGTAATTCACGGCGCATATCTTCCCGGTTTCGCGGGTCAGGCGCACGATCTCCTCGCCCTCCTCGACCGTCATGGTCATCGGCTTTTCGCAAAGAACGTGAAAACTCGCCTCCAGAAACGCCTTTGTAATCTCGAAATGGGTCGCGTTCGGTGTCGCGACGGTCACAAGGTCAATCCGGTCCGTGCGCCCCGTTTCGCCCACCAGCATCTCACGCCAGTCGCCATAGGCCCGGTCTGCCGCCACGCCCAGCCTCTGCGCAAAGGCACGACCTTCCTCGGGTCTGTGATCCAGCGCCCCCGCCACGAAATCGAACACGCCGTCGAGCCCCGCGCCCAGCCGGTGCGCCGGGCCGATCTGGCTGCCTTCGCCGCCGCCGATCATGCCCCAGTTCAGCTTCGTCATGGCGGGCTCTCCTCAGTTGAAGCCGATCGACTGCAGATAGGTCCGGTTCGCGATCGCATCATTGATGGGCGAGGTTGCACCGGCGGGGTCGCGATCCTGCTCGACCGTGCACCAGCCTTCGAAGCCGGCTTCCAGAAGCGCCTGGCGCACGGCGGGAAAATCCACCTCGCCATGGCCGAGATTGCAAAAGATCCCCTGCGCGCAGGCGTCGTAGAACCCGGTGCGTTGGGCGATGACATCCGCCTTCACCTTCGGGTCGGTATCCTTGAAATGCATATAGGAGATTCGCCCGACATGGCGCTTCACGAAGGCGACCGGATCGAACCCCGCATATGCGTGGTGACCGGTGTCGAGACAGATCTTCAGGATCACCTCGTCGACCTCGTCGAGAAGCCGTTCCAGCTCGGGTTCGAAATCCATGAAGCCCGCCGCGTGGGCGTGGACGCCGACGGTCAGTCCGTATTCCCGCACCCCCATCGTCGCAACCGTCCGTATGCGGTCGACAAAGGCCGCCCATTCCGCGGCGTCCATCCGCTCGGCCTCTTCCGCGCGGCCGGCCGTCGGCGCGCGTCGCCGGGAGATCGAATCGATCAGCACCAGATGCTTTGCCCCGTGCGCCTTCAGCGCCTTGCAGGTCCGCACGGCCCCGTCCATGACGTCGTCCCACTGGTCCGGATCATGGAAGGCCCGGAAGACGACGCCGCCGATCAATTCCAGATCGTGTTTTGCCAGCGCCTCGCCCAGTATCTCCGGGTCTTCGGGCATGTATCCCACCGGACCAAGCTCGATGCCCTTATAGCCCGCTTCGGCACATTCCTTCAGCACGGTCTCCCAGGCGGGATTGCGGGGATCGTCCGGGAACTCGACGCCCCAGGAGCACGGGGCATTTCCAATTCCGATTGTCATTTCGTCAACCTGTCATTCTGTCTAGAAGGTCTCCAGCGTCAGCCATGACCGGCTTTCGCCCGATGCGATCGCGGCGGTCACGACCCGGTGCACTTCGAGCCCGTCCCGAAAATCGGGGCAGACGCTCTTCCCTTCTGCAACGGCGTTCAGGAAATGGCTTGCCTCGATGATGATCTGATCCTGATAGCCAGTGCCATGACCCGGGCCCGGGCAGAAGGGCAGATAATCCGGATGTGCGGGGCCGGTCAGAATCTTCCTGAAGCCGCGTTCGGCCTCCGGCCCTTCGCAACGATAGAGCCAGAGGGCGTTCTGATCTTCCTGATCGAAACGAATTGCGCCCTCAGTGCCCGTTAATTCATAGGCGTATCCCATCTTCCGCCCCGTTGCGATGCGACTGAAAAAAAGTTGGCCCATCGCGCCATTTTCAAACCGGCACATGATTTGCCCCTGGTCGTCATTGGTGACTGCTTCAGGGCCTGCCGCACCGGGGCGCTCGGCATGTACCGTTTCGACCTGGGCCACCAGTTCGCGCACCGGCCCCATGAAGCTGAGGGCCGCGTTGATCATATGCGGTGACAGATCTCCCATGGCGCCGTTCGGCGTACCGCGCGTGCGCCAGCTCGCCGCGGCGTTGGGATCCGCGTAAAGATCCTCGGTATGCTCGCCACGGAACCAGACGATCTCTCCGATCCCGCCGGACGCAACCAGCTCTCGGGCGAATTGTGTGGCCGGAGTCCAAAGATAGTTGAAGCCGATCATGTTGACGACCCCGGCCCGTTCGGCCGCCGCTGCCATGGCGCGGCTGTCCTCCAGCGTGGCGCTCAGCGGCTTCTCGCAAAGGACCGGCTTGCCGGCTGCCAGCGCCGCCTCGGCAATCTCGCGATGTGTCTCCTGCGGTGAGGCGATAATCACCGCTTCGACAAGAGGATCGGCCACCAGCGCCCGCCAGTCTGGCGTCGCGCGCCGAAACCCATAAGCGCGGCGATAGTGTTCCGCCGACTGAGGCCTGGTCGCCGCAACCATCTCAAGCCGGGGGCGAAGCGGCGTATCGAAAACAGCCGCAACGGAACGCATGGCAACGGCATGCGCCTTTCCCATATAACCGCCACCGACGATACCGATCCCAATTTCGCGCAAAGCACAGCCTCCGGAAAAATCCGTTTGCAACCGGTTGCAAAATTCGTATCCTCAATACCGACGCAAGGTCAACGGGAAAAGTTGGCCCCGGGCCCTCAAACCACCTTGAAATCGCCAGAGGGACACATGACTGCAAAGGCCGAAACCATTCGCCTGACCCTGGCTCAGGCCATCGTCCGCCATATCGCCAGCCAGTATATTGAGATTGACGGTGAAGAACAGCGCCTGTGCGGCGGCGGTTTCGCGATTTTCGGGCATGGGAATGTGACCTGCCTTGGCGAGGCATTGCATGACCACCGCGAAGAACTGCCGTTGTATCGCGGACAGAATGAACAGAGCATGGGATTCGCGGCAGCGGCTTACGCCAAATACCATCTGCGCCGCCGGTTTATGTTCTGCACCGCCTCCGCCGGGCCGGGCACCTCGAATCTGGTGACCTCGGCGGCGCTGGCCCACGCCAACCGTCTGCCGGTGTTGCTTCTGTGCGGCGATACATTCCTGACCCGTTTGCCGGATCCCGTTCTGCAGCAGCTCGAGAACTTCTATAACCCGACGCTGGGCGTGAATGATGCGTTCCGGCCGGTAACCCGCTACTGGGACAGGATCGCCCATCCGGCACAGATCATCCAGTCGCTGCCCGCAGCCATCGCAACCATGCTCGATCCGGCGGATTGCGGTCCGGCTTTCCTTGGCCTGCCGCAGGATGTGCAGGGCTGGGCCTATGACTATCCGGCAGTGTTTTTTGAGAAGAAGGTACACCGCATCCGTCGCGTCACGCCGGATGCCGACGAAATCGCTGATGCCGCCGCGCTGCTCAAGGGCGCCGAGCGTCCGATGATCGTCGCCGGCGGCGGGGTGCAGTATTCGGGTGCGGTGGCCGAGCTGGCGGGCTTCGCCGAAACCCACAACATCCCCGTGGTCGAAACTATCGCGGGCCGCGCGAATCTGGTCGCGGGACATCCCCAGAATATCGGGCCCATTGGCGTGACCGGATCGGATTCCGCGAACGCGATTGCCGGGAAGGCGGATGTGATCCTTGCCGTCGGAACGCGATTGCAGGATTTCACCACCGGCTCCTGGACGGCCTTCGATGAGAACGCACGCTTCGTCTCGGTCAACACCGCGCGGCACGACGCGGGCAAGCACCGCTCGGCCCCGGTGGTGGGCGATGCGAAACTGTCGCTGACCGCACTTTCGGGCGCCGTCGCAGGGTATCGCGCCCCCGAGAGCTGGAGCACCGAGGCCCAGGTCGAGCGCGCGAAATGGGATGTCTATGTGGCCGGGAATGTACGGGCCGGGAACCGCCCGAACTCCTACGCACAGGCGATCGGAGTCGTGAACGAGCTCTGCGGCCCCGAGGACCGGATCGTCGCCTCGGCTGGCGGCCTGCCCGCCGAGGTGACGGCCAACTGGCGCACGCTGAAGACCGGCACGGTGGATGTGGAGTTCGGCTATTCCTGCATGGGCTACGAGATCGCCGGCGGATGGGGCGCGCGCATCGCGCAGTCCGAGAACGAACCCGGACAGGACACCATCGTCTTCACCGGCGACGGCTCCTATCTGTTGATGAATTCCGATATCTATTCGTCTGTCCTGACGGGGAAGAAGCTCATTATTCTGGTGCTGGATAATGGCGGCTTCGCGGTCATCAACAAGCTGCAGAACAATACCGGTAACACATCGTTCAACAACCTCATCAAGGACTGCAACATCGCCGTCGCCCCCTTCGCGGTGGACTTCGAGAGCCATGCCCGCGCCATGGGGGCCGAGGCCGAGACGGTCGCAAACCCGGCCGAGCTGGCGGAGGCCTTCAAACGGGCGAAAGCGGCAGACCGGACTTATGTGATCTCGATGCAGGTCGACGCCCACGACGGCTGGACCACGGAAGGCCATACCTGGTGGGAGGTGGGCACGCCCCATGTGAGCGACAACAGATCCGTCCGCGCTGCGCATGAAGAGATCGAAGCCGCGCGGGCACGTCAGAGGAAAGGCGTCTGACGTGGAATGCTATTCCGCGGATACGGCCGATCCCGTCGCGATCTCTGACGAGCTCCTGCACGGCAAGGGCGCGGTTCTGATTTCGGGGCTTTTCACACCGGATCAGATCGCCGAGGCCCGCGCTATCGTGATGGAATATTCGGAGAGCGAGGGCGAAAAAGTCACGCATTTTCAGGGCAAGGCTGAGGCCGAGGGCCGTGTCGCCCTGCAGCGGCGGGTCTGGAACCTGCTGCCCAAGGGCGAGGTGTTTTCGCAAATGGCCGCCCACCCCGTGCTGATGAAGGTTCTGCGGCGGTTCCTTGGCTCCGAGTTCACCATGGGCTCGATCGCGGCGAACCGGATCCTGCCTGGCGGCCCGGGTCAGGAGCCACATGTCGATTACCCCTACTGGGACTTCCACAAGCCCGAAACCCACCCCATCGGCCTCAACGGCAGTTTCCCCATGAATGCGCAGGTCTCGGTCCTTCTCGACCGTTTTACCGAGGCGTCGGGCGCCACTGCATACGTCCCGTGTAGCCAGAGGGAACTCCGCTACCCGACGGTCGCAGACAAGTTCCACGAGCATGCGGAGCGGATGCTGGGCGAGCCGGGAGATGTCGCGCTGTTTTTCGGTGCCATCTGGCACTGTGCAATGCCCAACAGCTCTGATCATGACCGGTCGGCGATCCTGATTCAGTATCTGCCGAAATGGGTGAAACCGCTGGAAGACATGCCGGCGGCGCTGCCCGCAGAGTTCATCGAACAGGCAAGCCCCGATCTGCGGCAGTTGCTCGGGCTCAACTACCCTTATCCGGAAATCCTCGACACCGCGCGCGCCGGAAACGCGGAGGGGCGGGTATGACCGATCTATCGCGCATCAGCCGAAACGATTTCGTTATCATCGGCCGGGCCGGCATGGATCTCTACCCCGACCCGCCGGGGACGAAGACCGAAGAGGCTGCGCTTTTTTTTGCTTGCCTCGGTGGCTCTTCGGCCAATATCGGCGCAGCGATTACGCGCCATGGCGGCAAGGCCGCGCTCGTCACCTCGGTCTCGGATGACGCGATCGGGCGGTTTTCGCTCAATGAGCTCGCGAAATACGGGATCGACACGACACATGTGAAATCCGTCGGCGGCGAGGCACGCAACTCTCTTGCACTGGTGGAATCGCGGGTCGAGGACCACCAATCGGTCATCTACCGCAACGGCGCCGCGGATTTTCAGATGACCACCGAGGATGTGGAGGCGGTCGATTACGACTCGTACGGCGCGCTCATCACCACCGGGACGGTCCTGGCCGCCGAACCGTCACGCAGCGCAGCCTTCCATGCATTCGGCCTTGCCAAGGCGGCCGGTCTGCCGTTGATCTTCGACGTTGACTACCGGCCCTATTCCTGGCCGTCGCCGCAAGTCGCGGCCGAGACCTACTCCCAAGCCGGCGCCATGTGCGACGTGATCGTCGGCAACGACGTAGAATTCGATTTCATGGCCGACGGCGCCGGCTTGGGGCTTGAGAAAGCGCGCGAACTGGCCCGGTCAGGCGCAAGCATCGTCGTCTACAAGATGGGCGAGAACGGCGCGATCACGCTGACGCCCGACGAAGAGTTTCAGACCGGCATCTACCCGGTCAACGCGCTCAAACCCACCGGGGCGGGCGACAGTTTCATGGGTGGATTGGTCGCCTCGCTCGCCGCAGGACACGACTTGCGCGACTGCGTCCTGCGCGGCTCGGCCTGTGCGGCGATCGTCGTCTCGCGCGTCGGCTGCGCGCCCGCCATGCCGACGACAGCCGAGCTGGAGGACTTCCTCGCCAGCCATCCCGGCCCGACCGAACCCTGAAAGGAGATCCCATGCATATCGCCCCCTATGACAATCACAACAAACCGATCGTCGACGTCGATAATGGCTGTGTGCCGCTCAACTACTTCAACATCGTCAAGCTGAGGAAGGGCGAGGCCTTCGAGTACCGGGTGCCTGGTTACGAGACCTGCGTCGTACCGGCCACCGGAACCGTGGATGTCGAGGTCGAGGGCGCGACGTACGGAAAACTCGGCAACCGCGTCATCGACGTCTGGGACGGCGAGCCCGAGGGAGTCTATGTACCGACAAACGCAGCGGCGCAGATGGTCTGTGTGTCGGACACGGCCGAGGTCTTCGTCGCCGGGGCGAAATACGGCAAGACGCTCGATCCCTTCGCGGTCCGCAGCCATGAGATCGACATGGTGCAGTACGGATCGGACGACACCAAGACCCATCGCAAGATCAAGCATATCCTTGGCCAGCAGCAGCACGGGAAGGTCGGGCGGCTCCTGGTTTCGGAGCTTTTCACTGTGGGTCAGGGCGGCTGGTCGGGCTTCCCCTCCCACAAGCACGACACGGACCACCTGCCCGACGAATCCCGGCATGACGAGACCTACAACTTCCGTTTCCGGCCCAATTACGGCTCGGGCCTGCAGATGCTGCAGCGCGAGGAGAACACGCCGGGCGACGCCTATCATATCGTCGACGGCTCCACGATCTGCATCGACAAGGGCTACCACCCCTGCGCGGTGTTGCCGGGCTACGAGATGTACTATTTCACCATCCTCGGCGGGCTCAGCCAGCGCAGCCTGAAACAGAATTTCCAGCCGGCCCATGCCGGGCAGCTCCACACCATTCCCGGGATCATGGATATGGTGGCGAAGTTCAAATGATGCTGGCGACGCTTTCCGAGGTCCTGCAGCCTGCCCTGACGGAAGGCTACGCCGTCGGAGGGCTCGTGGTTCTGGGCTGGGAAGACGCGCGCGCCTATGTGGCCGCGGCGGAGGCCGAAGGCGCTCCGGTCATCCTGCAGGCAGGCCCCGGTTGCCGGGCGCATACGCCGCTCCGGGTGCTCGGCGCCATGTTCCGCACGCTCGGCGAGGGCGCGTCGGTCCCGATCGTGGCCCACCTCGACCACGGTCATACGGCCGAGGAATGCCGCGAGGCGATCGACTGCGGCTTCACCTCCGTGATGTTCGACGGTTCGCGCAAACCTGTGGCGCAGAACATCGAGGAAACCGCCGCGATCGTCGAAATGGCCCATGCGGCGGGCGTGTCCTGCGAAGGCGAAATCGGCTTCGTCGGCTATGACGAGGGCGAGGCCTCGGCCCGGACGGACCCGCAGGACGCCGCCCGTTTCGCCCGGGAGACCGGAGTTGATGCAATGGCGATCTCGGTCGGCAATGTGCATCTGCAGCAAGCGAAGGACGCCGAGATCGATCTCGACTCGCTGCACGCGATCGAGGCGGTCACCAAGGTTCCTCTGGTCATCCATGGAGGCTCGGGTGTGCCGGTGGAGATGCGCCGCCATCTCGCCCGCACCTCAAAGATCTGCAAATTCAATATCGGCACCGAGCTGCGCATGGCCTTCGGCCAAGCGCTGCGGGACGCCGTCAACCGCGATGCCGACCGTTTCGACCGCATATCGATCATTAAGGAGACCGAAGAACCGGTCTGCGCAGCGGCCCGCAATGTGATCCGGGATTTCGGAGCCCCCGGCGCGGGTTGGTGACATCCCGACGATCGGAGTTCCGGACTGTGGCCGCATAGCGGACAACGCCCCTAGCCGCAACTGTGGCGAATATGGTACGGCTCGCCCGATCCAGCATAGGCGGACAGGGCCTGGCCATGAATGATCGAGAACTCGTCGACCGGTTTGAAGCGGCGCAAGCCATTGCGCGCGAGGCCGGAGAAATTGCCCTCGAATATTTCCGAAAGTTCGACGACCTGCAGGTCACGCAAAAAGGTGCTCAGGATATGGCAAGCGAGGCGGACGTCGCGGTAGAGGTGCTGATCCGCGAACGCCTGGCGGCGCGATTCCCCGAGGACGGGTTTTACGGAGAGGAAAGCGGGAGATCCGATGAGCGGGGCGATGGCGAACGGCTGTGGGTCGTGGATCCAATCGACGGCACGGCTTGTTTCGTTACGGGAATTCCGGTCTGGTGCGTGTCCATCGCCTTCGTTGTGGGCGATGACGCCCTGATCGGCGTTGTCTACGATCCCAATGCCGACGAAATGTTCGCCGCGCGCCAAGGTTCCGGCGCCACCCTTAACGGTCAGCCGATCCGTCCAAGCGACGCCGACAGTTTCGCCGACGGGATGGTCGGCGTCGGCTATTCGACACGAACCGCGCCAGCGCCGGCCCTGGAGTTTCTCGCCGGGCTGTTGGCGGATGGCGGCATGTTCATCCGAAATGGTTCAGGGGCACTGATGATCACCTATGTCGGGGCCGGCCGCCTGCTCGGCTACTATGAGGCGCATCTGAATTCCTGGGATGGCGCCGCCGCGATCGCCATAGTTCGCGAGGCCGGCGGCTGGACCAATGATTTCCTGGCCGGCGATGGCCTTACGAAGGGAAATGTGGTCGCCGCTGTAGCGCCGCGGCTGGTTCCTGCCATGAAGCGGTTGGCCGGCCTCGAGTGAAGCGCGGCCCGGGTCCGTCGTAGCCGACCGCCACATCTGTCCCGGAGCCGTTGCCGGGACAGCGCCGGCAAAACGTACCAAACAGTGAGGTATATTGCCTCGAAGGCAAGACGCGGCCTATCCTGTCCGGTGTCCTGTTCCGCCGATCGATACCCTGCGCCGAAATCCTCCGGTTATTCGGATGGTTTTTGGACTTGGCGGGACGGAGTCAGAATAAACAACGCACGGCCCGCGCAACGACGTAACGTGGTGGCTGGCTAACAGAAACAGGGAGACTCTTATGAGAATGCGGATATGCAATGGCAGCATACTGGCAGGCCTTTTGTTTGCGACCGTGCTGGCACCGGGCCTTGTGGCGGCGCCGGCACTCGCTGCCGAGAAACTCACGCTCTACTGCAGCCCGCAGATCGAATGGTGCCAGCTGATGGTCGCCGAATTCGAGAAGCGGACCGGCATCACGGTTGCGATGACCCGCAAGAGCTCGGGCGAAACCTTCGCCCAGATCAAAGCGGAGGCCAGCAATCCGAAAGGCGACGTGTGGTGGGGCGGCACGGGCGACCCGCATCTTCAGGCCGCCGAGGAGGGATTGTCCCAGGAGTACAAATCCCCGAAGCTGGCGGAACTCGCCGACTGGTCGAAGGGCCAGGCGGCGGCCAGCGGCTACCGCACGATCGGCATCTACATGGGCGGTCTCGGATTCGGCTACAACACCGAACTGCTGAAAGCCAAGGGCCTGCCGGAGCCGAAATGCTGGGCGGATCTGATCAAGCCCGCTTACAAGGGCGAAGTGCAGATGGCCAATCCGAATTCCTCGGGCACTGCCTATACGACGCTGGCGACCATGGTGCAGCTGTTTGGCGAGGAAGAGGGCTTCAATTACATGAAGGGCCTGCACCGCAACATCAACCAGTACACCAAGTCGGGTTCGGCCCCGATCAAGGCCGCAGCCCGCGGCGAGACGACGATCGGCATCGTCTTCATGCACGATGCGGTCACCCAGGCAGTAAGGGGCTTCCCGATCAAGGTGGTGGCGCCCTGTGAAGGCACCGGCTACGAGATCGGCTCGATGAGCATCATCAAGGGCGCCCGCAATCTGGAGTCGGCCAAGAAGTGGGTCGATTTTGCGCTCACCGCTGATGTGCAGAGCCTCGCAGTGCAGGCCAATGCATACCAGGTGCCGTCAAACATGGGCGCATCGGTGCCGAAAGAGGCGCCGAAACTCGATCAGATCAAGCTGATCGACTACGACTTCAAGAAGTACGGCTCGTCTGACGAACGCAAGCGGCTCCTCAAGAAGTGGGACGACGAGGTGAAATCCCTGCCGCAATAATAAGCTCGTGAAAGGGTACGCGTCGCAGTCGTCGCCGACAGGTCCGCAGGCGTGACCAGGACCGTCCTGATTTGGCTTGCCGTGGGCATTACGGGTTATGTCGTGCTGCCCTGGTACGCCGTTGAGGACGGTTTCTGGTCGTTCCTCTGGGTCACGGACGGCTGGCCGATTGACAGCGACTACGCGCCAGGACTGATGCAAGCGATGCTCCACGGGAAGTCCTGGCTGGCGCCGATCGGCATTATGCTGCTGATCCCGCTGGCCGTGCTCGGTCGCCCGCGGAGCGACCCGTTCCTGGCCCGGGTGTTGATCGTTGTGGGCGTAGCCGGGCTCACCTACCTGCTCGTGCAAGGCTTCGCTATCGGCCTGCGCGGCTGGAGTCTCGTGACGCTGGAGGCGATGTTCGGCCCGCTGGGCGACCGCCAGTTCGGCATGGGTTACGGAGCCTTGCTGGTCGCCGGCGCCTTCCTTTTCCTGCTGACCCAGGGGCTGGCGGCGCGCGGCGTGGTCGACGGTGACGGTTTTGTGGTCGGCGCCATCGGTCTGATCATCGCCCTGGTCGGGATGTTCATCTTCTTCCCCGTGACCCGGATTTTGACCAGCGCATTGCGCGACGATACCGGCGCCTATTCGGCCGGCGTGTTTCTCGAGAAGTTCACGGACCGGTCGATTTGGGGGATCGACTGCCTATACGGCGCTCTGACGTGCGGTGCTGCCTGGAACTCGCTTCTGCTTGCCGTGCTCACGGGCGCCGGAACGACAATGCTCGGGCTCGCGTTTGCGCTGGTCGCGACACGCACGGGGTTTCGCGCCAAGCGGCTGCTGCGGGTGCTGACGGTGCTCCCCATCATCACGCCGCCCTTCGTCATCGGGCTTGCCGTGATTCTTCTGTTCGGCCGGTCCGGTGCCGTGACGCAGTTTCTCAGCTGGGGCGTCGGTATCGAGCCAAGCCGCTGGATCTACGGCTTGTCGGGAATCTGGTTCGCGCAGATGCTGGCCTTCACGCCGATCGCCTTTCTTGTGCTGATCGGTGTCGTCGAGGGCGTCAGCCCGTCGATGGAAGAAGCGGCGCAGACGTTGCGTGCCGATGCATGGAAGACCTTCACCACCGTGTCGCTGCCGCTGATGCGTCCGGGCCTCGCCAACGCCTTCCTTATCGGTTTTATCGAGAGCATGGCGGATTTCGGCAATCCGCTGGTGCTGGGCGGCAATTACGACGTGCTGTCGACCGAGATATTCTTTGCCATCGTCGGCGCACAGAACGATCAGGGCCGCGCCGCTGTACTGGCCATTGTGCTGCTGGGATTTACCTTGTCCGCGTTTTACGCGCAGCGCCGCTGGCTCGGCCGCAAGTCCTACGCGACGATGACCGGCAAGGGCGATTCAGGCATCCCCGTCGCGTTGCCGGGGCGGCTGCGATGGCTGGCCATGGGGACGGCCCTGCCCTGGGCACTGCTGACAGCAATCATCTACTGCATGATCATGTTCGGCGGGTTCGTTAGGATCTGGGGCCGCGACCACAGCTTCACGCTGACGCATTATGCCGACGCGTTCTCGATCACCACCGGCGCCGCGGGCCTCGTGTGGAGCGGCGCAGCGTGGAACTCCTTCTGGACGACGATCACCATCGCCAGCATAGCGGCGCCACTGACCGCCTCCATCGGGCTGCTGACCGCCTATCTTCTGGTCCGACAGCGTTTCGCCGGCCGCGATGCGTTCGAGTTTGGCACCATGCTGAGCTTCGCCATTCCGGGTACGGTCATCGGAGTGAGCTATATTCTTGCCTTCAATGTGCCACCGATCGAAATCACGGGCACCGGCGCCATCCTGGTGATCTGCTTCATGTTCCGCAACATGCCGGTCGGCGTACGCGCCGGCATCGCCGCGATGAGCCAGATCGACCGTAGTCTCGACGAAGCGTCGTTGACCCTCGGCGCGGGCAGTTTCACAACCGTCCGCCGGGTCGTTTTGCCGCTGCTGCGCCCCGCCATCGTCGCCGCTCTGGTGTTCAGTTTCGTACGGGCGATCACCGCGATCAGCGCCGTTATCTTCCTGGTCAGCGCCAATTACGACATGGCCACGTCCTACATTATCGGCCGCGTGGAAAACGGCGATTTCGGACTCGCCATCGCCTATTCTTCGGTGCTGATCCTGGTCATGCTTGCGGCCATTTCGCTGGTCCAGTTTGTGGTCGGCAAGCGGCGCGTGTTCCGCAACACCGAGTACAGCAGCACACCGGAACTCGTGGGGGGCAGGACATGACGACCGCAGGAAAGGCCGCATCGGTTACGTTCGACAAGGTTACCAAGGCCTATGGAGAGGTGGTCGCCTTGCGCGACGTCAGCTTTACTGTCGCGCCGGGTAACCTGGTGACCCTGCTGGGCCCAAGCGGATGCGGGAAGACGACGACGCTGCGTCTCGTCGCGGGCCTCGAGATGCCGACGAGCGGCCGAATCCTGATCGGCGACGCCGATGTGACCAGGCTGCCGGCTACGCAGCGGGACATCAGCATGGTCTTCCAGTCCTATGCCCTGTTCCCCCATATGACGGTGCTGGAGAATGTCGCCTATGGGCTGGTGGTCTCTGGGCGGAAGAAGTCCGAGGCGCACGCGATCGCCGAGGAGGGGCTCGAGCAGGTCGGACTGGGCGGCTACGGCAGCCGCCTGCCGAGCGAACTGTCCGGCGGCCAGCAGCAGCGGGTAGCGGTGGCCCGTGCCCTGGTGCTGGAGCCGCAGGTGCTGCTGTTCGACGAGCCGCTCAGCAATCTCGACGCCAAACTGCGCCGCCGGGTACGCGAGGAAATCAGGGAATTGCAGAAATCGCTGGGCCTCACCACCATTTATGTCACCCACGACCAGGAAGAAGCGCTCGCCGTATCCGATCGCATTATTGTCATGCGCGAAGCGAAGATCGCGCAAGACGGCAGACCGCGCGACCTCTACGAGACCCCGGTCGATCGCTTCGTCGCAGACTTCATCGGTGATGCCAATTTGGTAGAGGGCGAGATCACGGACGTCAATGGTACACGTGCGGTTGTCCGCATCGGTGATACAGTACTGCGCTTGCCCCACCGGGATCTGGCGCCCGGCCCCGTCGAACTGGCGATAAGGCCGGAAGCAATTCGTTTGTCGACCGACCCGGCGGCCGATGATGCAATCGCCGGGACGGTTACCAAGGCCATCTATCTCGGCAGCCGCATCGAGTATCTGGTCGGCTCACCGCTCGGCGAACTGTTC
>Ga0224512_10001032_pt1 | contig 27737 bp, 27 predicted proteins | sample SF_May12_sed_USG_4_FD_169103 | JGI IMG/M metagenome (GOLD analysis project Ga0224512, IMG submission 169103) | Sediment microbial communities from San Francisco Bay, California, United States - SF_May12_sed_USGS_13 | ecosystem: Environmental > Aquatic > Marine > Sediment | place: USA... | reverse complement strand
CTACGGAAACTCTGATTAATCCGTCATTGCGACGACTGCATGGAGAAGGTGAGGCCGGGAACCGGCCGAGAGGCTGGCCTGGGCCATGCAGGAGGTAGAGTACCAACAGTAGGCACTTTAGGCGACGCAGGAGCAGTTACCGAGGAACGAAGTGACGAAGCAATCTCCAAACGTCTGATTCTAAATCCTGATATTGCCGCGCTATGCTAGCAATGACGCGATTTCTTCAAATAATCAAAGCTTCCCTGAACGCCCTGCACGCTGACTTTTACGGCAGGCTGCCGCGATTGGCAGCGGGGAGGAAGTGCAAGGGCCTGTCAGGCACCTGGCAGACAGGTGCCCGGGATGCGTGAACCGACAGTTCAGTCGTCAGTGAGTACGTCGTAGATCTGTTCCTGCAGCATGGCTTCGTCACGCATCTCTTCCAGCTTGCGTCGGGCCAGTGCCTGGCGCAGCTTCCTGAGCGCGGCCACGCCCTTGCGGCGCCCGCGGCGCGACTTGGTTTTTTTCAGCACCTCATCGTGAGTTGCAACGCCCATATCCGCCCCCATGGTGTGTATTCCGTGGATTAAATGGTTTTCCCTGCACTATGAAAGGGATATCGGCCGCCGTATGATACGGCTTTAGCGGGAACGCCAGGGCCCCGGCCCGGTCTTGACCGGCAACCGCAGGTACGATGCAACTTATTGATATTAATAAGGTTTTAATCGTCCGCCCGAAGACCGTCGAGACGCTGACCAGGGCCGTCAGCACCCGTTTTCCAGGGAACGCCCCGAGGACATGATCATTTCAAGACATTCCCCCCGCCGGTGCGCGCTGCTGGCACTGGTCACCGGTCTCGCTGCACCCGTGCTGCTCCATGCCGGTGCCTGGTCGGGCTATATCCAGGCGGAGGCCCGGATGTTCCAGCACGAGCCGGCGGATCCCCGTCAGCACGGAGATAACCTGTCCCTGGCGACCGAGCCGGAGTACTACACCGAATGGGACGACGGGCAGCAAAGCCTCACCCTCGAGGGCTTCCTGCGCTGGGACCAGCATGATCCCGAGCGCAGCCATGCCGACATACGCGAACTGGTCTGGCAGAAGGCAGGTGACAGCTGGGAACTGCGCGCCGGGATCAGCAAGGTGTTCTGGGGGGTAGCGGAATCACAGCACCTGGTCGACATCATCAACCAGACCGATCTGGTCGAGAACATCGACCAGGAAGACAAACTGGGCCAACCGCTGGTCAACCTGGCGCTGATCCGTGACTGGGGTACGGTTGACCTGTTCATGCTACCGGGATTTCGCGAGCGCACCTTCCCGGGCAAGCGGGGCCGGCTCCGCAGCCTGCCTTATGTCGACACCGACCATCCCCGGTATGCCTCCGCTGCCGGGGACAGGCATGTTGATTTCGCCATGCGCTGGTCACACTACATCGGTGACTGGGACTTCGGGCTGGCACATTTTTCCGGCACCGCACGCAATCCACGTCTGCTCCCGGACCTCTCGGGCAGCGGGGAAGCCGTGCTGGTACCGCTGTATGAAACCATCGACCAGACCAGCCTCGACCTGCAGGCAACCCGGGGTGACTGGCTGTGGAAACTGGAATGGTTGACGCGTTCCGGTCAGGGAGACCGCTACAGTGCACTGGTCGGCGGTTTTGAATACACCGCCGTGGGTATCTTCGACACGGCGGCCGACCTCGGTTTCATCGGCGAATACCATTTCGACGACCGGGGCGAGGCCGCCCCGACACCCTTCGAGGATGACATCATGGTCGGGCTGCGCCTGGCGCTGAACGACACCCAGTCCACCGAGGCCCTGTTCGGTGTGATCGCCGACCGCAAGGACAACGCCCGGTCCTATAACCTCGAGGCCAGCCGCCGTTTGGGGGACAACTGGACCGTGGAACTCGAGCTGCGGCTGTTTTCCAGCGCCACACAGGGCGACCCCCTGTCCAGCTTCCTCGCTGACGACCATGCGCAGCTCACCCTGGCACGGCATTTCTGAGTCCTGCCCGGAGCGCGAAACGGGGAACTTGTCCGGTACCACCGGTATCAAAGGAGAATGATGTTGACTGGAACAAGAAAGGCCACTGCCCTGGCAACTTCGCTCCTGCTGGCCGCACCGCTGCTGCCGGCATTCGCCGGTGCCATCTTCACCTGGGTCGACAAGGACGGCGTCACCCACTTCAGCGAGTCCCCGCCGGAAAACAGCTCGGTCAAGGCGCGCCAGATCGAGGTCGAACCGGTACCCGTGGTGGGCAACACCGGGGGAGACGATTATTATTCAGTGGTCCAGCAGCTTGAACGCATGCAGAAGCGCCGCCTGGAAAACGAACGCGCCAGGCTGGAAAGTCTCCAGGCCGAGACCGCCGCACGCCAGGCCGAAGCCGATACCGCGAAGGCACAGGAACTGGAAAACAGGGACGAACCGGCACCCGCCATCGTCTATCCGGTACCGGTTCCCGTTCACCCGCCCTACCGTCACGATCAGGGCGCTCACCGTTACCCCGACCGCCAACGGGATTACCGGGACGACAGGAAACACCCACCCAACACCACCCGTAATCCGAAGTACAAGCCAGACCCCGAACATGATTCCGACCGGCGGCGGCACCCCCACCGGCTCGGCAAGTAATGTAAAAGGGGACAGATTGATATCCCCACGGCTTGCCGTGTACAGGCCTTCCCGCCTGACAGAAAATAGATCTGCCCCCTGCTGTTTAACCTTTGCAAATTTAATGATTTAGCCCAATTTCCACTGCGGCGGCCTTATACTCCTCCCGGCTGGCACGTTAAAATGCCTGTTCTGCCCGTCGGGGCGCGGTTAGTGCAAACCATGAGCGACGAAGAAGAGAGCCCGCTGAAGTTTCCCTGTGACTTCCCCGTCAAGGCGATGGGGAAAGCCGGCGTCAACCTGGACGTGACGGTCGTCGAGATCGTGCGCCGGCATGCCCCGGACCTGAGCGAGGGCGCCACCCGTACCCGCGACAGCAAGCAGGGCAATTACATCGCCGTGACTGTCGTGGTACGCGCCACCAGCCGCGCGCAACTCGACGCGATCTACCAGGACCTGGTCGATCACGACGACGTCATCATGGCCATCTGAGAACAGCACATGCCTGCATTGGCTGACACAGGAGACGACTGCGGTCCAGCGGCTTTAATGATGCGCAGGCTGGGCCTGGCGGACTATCAGAAGGTCTGGCGCGATATGCAGTCCTTCACCGCGGCACGCACAGCCACCACGCAGGATGAACTCTGGCTGCTGGAACACCCGCCGGTATTTACCCTGGGACGTAACGCCAAACACGAGCACCTGCTCGACACCGGCACTATCCCGGTCATCCAGGTCGATCGTGGCGGACAGGTCACCTATCACGGCCCCGGCCAGCTGGTTGCCTATACCCTGCTCGATCTCAACCGGCGCGGGCTGGGCGTGCAATCACTGGTAAAACTGCTGGAACAGGCGGTGATCGATCTGCTGGCGGGACACGGCGTCGAGGCCCACCGCCGCTGCAAGGCCCCCGGGGTGTATGTGGATGACCGCAAGATTGCAGCCCTGGGGCTGCGCATCAGAAAGGGCTGTTCATTCCATGGCCTGTGCCTTAACGTGGACATGGACCTGGCACCCTTCTCCATGATCAACCCCTGCGGCTTTACCGGCCTGCAGGTCACCCGGATGTCCGATCTGGGTATCAGTGCAACGCTTGAACAGGTCGCCTCGGAATTTCACCAACAACTTGAACGCCTGCTGGATAAACCGAACAAATGATCAATAACGAAAAGAAACAACGTGGCGCGGCCAAGACCGCCCGCATCCCCGTCAAGATCGAGACCACCACCCGACCGCTGCGCAAGCCGGCCTGGATCCGCGCGAAGTCACCGGCCAATCCGGCCGTCGGCCGGCTCAAGGGCGTGCTGCGCGACAACCGCCTGCATACGGTGTGCGAGGAGGCCTCCTGTCCCAACATCGGCGAATGCTTTGCCGGTGGCACGGCCACCTTCATGATCATGGGTGACATCTGCACGCGGCGCTGCCCGTTCTGCGACGTGGCACACGGCCGCCCCGACCCGCTGGACACGGATGAGCCGGAAAACCTCGGGCGCACCATCCAGCAGATGGGTCTGCGTTACGTGGTGGTGACCTCGGTCGACCGCGATGACCTGCGCGACGGTGGTGCGGCGCACTTCGCCAGTTGTATCGACGCCATCCGCGAGCACAGCCCGGACATCAGGGTGGAGGTGCTGGTACCGGACTTCCGCGGCCGCATGGACCGCGCGCTGGACATCCTGATCAACTCACCCCCGGATGTCTTCAATCACAACCTGGAAACCGTGCCGAGCCTGTACAGGAAGGTACGTCCCGGCTCGGATTATGCCTGGTCACTGAACCTGTTAAAGCGTTTCAAGGCCCTGCACCCCGAGGTGCCCACCAAGTCGGGCCTGATGCTGGGAGTCGGCGAAACCATCGAGGAAGTGGAACAGGTGATGCGCGACCTGCGCGCCCATGACTGCGACATGCTCACCCTGGGCCAGTACCTGCAGCCCAGCGTGCACCACCTGCCCGTGGAGCGTTACGTACACCCGGATGAATTCGACCGGCTCGGCGAGGTCGGCTACGAGCTGGGCTTCACCCATGTCGCCAGTGGTCCCATGGTGCGCTCCTCCTACCATGCCGACCAGCAGGCACACGCGGCACTGAAATAAGCGCCTTTGGAGTTCCGGCATTCCCCTGTAGCGACCGGATATGCCGTGTTCTCGCCAACCGCGTCAAAGCACGCCCGTGGCAGTTATTTATTCTTTTGTTACGCTGGCACCTTCCACTATAAGTGGGTAAACATAACCGTGGCCAAAATCCCTGTCCAGGGCTAGTTTCCCTTCGACGACAACAACGGCATCGACAGCTGCAACGCTGTCGGTGGTAATGGTCAGATCATTCTGAGTACTGCTGTCCCGGATATGGAGCCAGTTCCTGCTCATGATGTTGGGTGTGTACTTGGTGACCTGTCCCCGCACGCGTATTGCCTTGCCATCAAGCTTTTGCTTATCGGCGTAGACTTCCGCGATGGTGTTGCCGCCCTCTACCTTGTCAATATCTACGACAGCACTTGCTGCGGACGCCGGTTTGATATTTCCATGCGCTGAAACCTTTGCCGCTTTTGTGCCTGTCAGGTCATCTTTACCGGTAATAAAGCGGCTGACAAAATAGATAATTGGAAAATCGCGGTTCATCGAGTTGCTGTGAAAGTTCTTCATCGGCATCTCGGTCGTAAATGCGATCATGTCACCAAGTGCGAGCGACGTTTTGGAAGCTGCCGCCCAGACTTTCTCTTTACCGGTATCGACCTCGGCATAGGTGTAACCGGCGGCCTCGAGAATATCCGTAACCTTGCCATGAATCGTGTTCGGGACCGGCTGCTGTATTTCATCAGCATTATTCGCGTTGGCATCGGCTGAATTGACTATGCCTGCATTGAGCAGGGCGAATGAAGAGCAGGCAAGCAGTGCTATAAATAAACCAGTGCGATATAACATAACGGGATAACCCTTGATTGATTATTTAACAGGCGTTGAGTGAAACAGACGAATGAAAGGAACCGCTTTATCTGCCCGACTTAAACCGAGCGGTCACGATCATCAGAATATATAGCACACCCAAAGACGCAGCAAGCTTCCAATCAGACAAAATCGGTGTTTTTCCAGAACGGGGATTCACCCGTCAGGCATCTGAGCCTGCTGCTGCAGTAAATACCATTGCTGACTTGACATGGATCCGCTGCATCGGGGACCTCGACAAGGTGCGCGAGGCAGCAGGGCATGTGGACCCGGGGCCGGATTCGGCCCCGGGAACAACAGTAGCATTTTGGCGAAATTTGTTTCTGACCTGCTTCAGGCAAAGCCTGATGAAGTCGTCATTCCGGGCGGAGCGCTGGGGAGCCCGGAATGACGCTAGGCGGGTTAATCGGGGCTATCCTGCTTGTTGAAATTCCAAATAGACTTTGTCACCATCCGGGTGACTGCAGAAAATAATCAATAATTGAATATAATAAATTCCTCATGCACAACCCTGCATCTATTTTTACCCGCCTTGTTATCGTGCAACAGCAATCGCCCCAAGCCCGGCCGTCAGCCGGCCACACCTCGCGTCCCGGACCAACTGTAGTGACACCTGTCAATCAGCGCCGCCTTCAATGACATTATCAACCCGTGGAGATCCTGACATGAGCCAACTCACGCCGGAAGAAGAAGAGGAAATTCTCAAAACCGCCCCCCGGGGAACGTTTGCCCTGATGCTGCTGCTGGGTGTGCTGTTACTCACCGGCTGGGCCTACATGTTTTTCGCCATGTTCGTAGAACACGGCCCGGTGAGCTGAAGGAGACACCCATGTCGATTGATCCGTTGAGATATATCTGCGAAGACCCGCTGGAAAGGAAATGGGCATGGATCTCGCTCATCCTGGCCTTTGTGATGGGGGGCGTACTGGGTTTCTATGCCCTGGCCAGCAATCTGCATCCGCCCAGTAATGTCGAGACCATTGACTCATCACGACTGCACCTGAGTGAGGAGTTCGCCGAGGACAATCTGGGGGTCAAGTCCAACCCGGATGGCAGCCTGACCATCACCATGGTGGCGGCACGCTACGGTTTCTACCCGCCGCGCATCGAGGTCCCGGTCGACACACCGGTCACCCTGCGCATGGCCAGTGCGGATGTCCTGCACGGGGTGCATGTACCCGGTACCAATATGACCACCATGGTCGTCCCGGGCTATATATCAGAGGTAAATACCATGTTTACCAGAACCGGTGAGTTTTCCCTTTTGTGCAACGAGTTCTGCGGACTCGGTCATGATCACATGTGGTCACGCCTGGTTGTGGTTGAAAATTCTGCCGGGGGTCAATAGCCATGGACGATACAAAAGCCGCCGGACTCGGTCTGGTCAACATGTGGGTGGGATTCATCGCCTTTCTGGCCGCCGCCGTGATGGGTCTATACCAGGTGCTCGAACGCAGTGGCTTGTTTCCCGATCTGGAATCACCGGCCCTGTATTTCGCCTCCGTCTCAACACACGGGGTACTGATGGGCTTTGTCCTGACCACCTTCCTGGTCGTCGGATTTGGCTATTACACGGCCACGACCAGCCTCAAACAACCCCTCTGGAACAGGCGACTGGCATGGTTCGGTTTCTGGTTGTCGATTACCGGTGTGCTGCTGGCCGCCGTGCCACTGCTCACCGGACAGGCCTCAGTGCTCTATACCTTCTACCCGCCCCTGAAGGCGCATCCGGCCTTTTACATCGGCGCAGCGCTGCTGGTGATGGGTTCCTGGTTCTGGTGTCTGGAGATGGTCATGATGATGGCCGTCTGGAAACGGGCACATCCAGGTGAAACCGTACCACTGGCCATGTTTGGCACTACGGCAAACGCGATCATGTGGTTTATCACCAGCCTAGGAGTCGCCCTGGAGGTAGTTTTCCAGCTGATCCCCTGGTCCCTGGGCCTGATCGAAACCGTCGATGTGGGGCTGGCGCGCACACTGTTCTCCTGGACCCTGCATGCCATCGTCTATTTCTGGCTGTTTCCCGCCTATATCGCCATGTACACCCTGTTGCCGAAGGCCGCCGGTGGCAAGCTGTTCAGTGACCAGATGGGGCGGGTCGCCTTCATCATGCTGCTGGTGTTCTCCATACCCATTGGCTTTCATCACCTCTACATGGATCCCTTCCAGGCTGCCGGCTGGAAATTCCTGCACATGATCGGCACCTTCATGGTGGCCGTGCCCACCCTGATCACCGGCTTCACCATCATCGCCTCCCTGGAGATAGCCGGGCGCCTGCGCGGTGGCAAGGGCCTGCTCGGCTGGATCGCTGCCCTGCCCTGGAGCAATCCCATGGTGACAGCCGCGGGACTCGGCCTGCTGATGCTGACGATGGGCGGGTTCGGAGGCATGATCAATGCCAGCTATTCAATGAACGCCATGGTGCACAATACCCAGTGGGTCACGGGGCATTTCCACCTCATCTTCGCCGGCACAACGGTGATCATGTACTTTGCCATCGCCTATTACCTGTGGCCCAGGATGACCGGGCGTCGGCTCTATTCAAACACGCTGGCCCTCACCCAGCTCTGGTTGTGGTTTATCGGCATGCTGATTCTGACCCTGCCCTGGCACTACCTGGGGATCGCGGGCCAGCCACGTCGCATCTCCTCCACACCCTATGACGCTGCGCTGGTGCAGCAATGGGATGCCAGCGAGCTGGCCATGATCATGGGTGGGTTCATCCTGCTGGTCTCGGCGGTGATGCTGGTCTTCGTATTGGTCAGGACACAGACCAATCCGCAACGTGAACCCGGCATGACTGTGGAATACGCCGAGCCACTCCATCCCGTGCTGCGCATCCCGCGCCTGCTGAACGGCCTGGCCTTCTGGACCGCCCTGGTGGTGGTCTACATGATAGCCAGTTATGGATATCCGATTCTGCAGTTCTTTCTGATGGAAACCCACGGCACTACTCCCTGGAGTATCTGATCATGATGCGATTAATCACGCTGTGTACAGTCATGGCACTGCTTTCCCCGACGGCAGGTGCCGAACCCTCCTCGGCAGTCGCCTTTGACAGCGCAACACTGAAACTGCTGGCAGATGCCGATCCGGCGCGGGGAGAGGAGCTGGCGAAGACAGGTAAATGTTCCAAGTGCCACGGCGATGCCGGGATCTCGGAAGATCCCGAGGACATCAATATCGCCGGCATGAGCAGTAGCTATATCTTCAAGCAGCTCAAGGACTATCTCGACAAGAAACGCGACAGCCGGGATATGTATAAGAGCATCAGGGATCTCGATGCCCGGCAGCTGGCCGATCTTGCCGTCTGGTATGCATCGCTTCCGCCTGCACAACCTGCACCGGATCGCAACATGGACCGGGCAGTTCTGCGACTTGTTTTTAAAGGTGATCCAGAGCGCATGCTAAAGGCCTGTGCATCCTGCCATGGCAGAAACGGGAGGGGAGGCCAGTTCGATCACCCCGCCCTTGCGGGACAGCACCGGGAATATCTTGTCCTCTCGATGAACGAATTCAGGGAAGGTGACCGGGAGAATGATATCTATGCACGAATGCGCAACGTCGCCGAGGCCCTCACCGAGAAGGAAATCAAGGGGCTGGCAGCTTATTACGCCACAGTCGTACCGGATGAGGCGAAATAGGTAAATCCCGGTGATGTTGCCATATGCCTGATAGCGCCACAGCAGCTTTCCAGCTGGACACCACAGCGCCACTTGAGAGCGCCTGTTTCCACTGTGGTCTGCCCGTCCCAGAGGGCATACCCCTGCCAAGCCTGGAAGTCCTGGGTTCGGAGCAGGCGTTCTGCTGCCATGGCTGCCATGCGGTCTGCGCGGCAATCACCCGTGCCGGACTGGACGATTATTATCGATACCGCAGCGAGACAGCGGTATCTGCCGGGGAATCGGTCACACCGGAGTTTATCGAGCAATTGGGCATCTACGACAGGCCCGATATTCAAAAAGATTTCGTTCTCCATGAAGGTGACAGCTGCGAGGCGTCACTGCTTTTGGAGAATATCCGCTGCAGCGCCTGCCTGTGGCTCAATGAAAGACACCTGCGCAGTCTACCCGGCGTGCTCGATGTACATATCGATGACACCACGCAACGCGCCCGCGTACGCTGGGACCCGCAGGTCATCCCGATGAGCAGGATCCTCGAGGCTGTAACCGATATCGGATATATCGCCCATCCCTACGACGCAACGCGCAGCGATCAGCTGCAAAGCCTACGTCGTCGCCGCAGCATCGAGCGACTGATATTTGCCGGCGTGACAGGCATGCCGGTGATGAATTTCTCACTCGCCACCTATCTGATGGGTGATGTGGATGCGAGCGGTCAGTTGCCCCTGTGGATCACTATCGGACGCTGGACCAGCCTCCTGGTAACGACATCGATCCTTGCCTATTCCGCTCAGGATTTCTTCGCTGGCGCCTGGAATAACATAAGAAATCGCCAGCTCGGGATGGACATCCCCGTGATCCTCGGACTCTCGACCGCCTTCCTGGGAAGCCTGCATACACTGTTCACAGGTCATGGCGAGGTCTATTTCGACTCTATCGTGATGTTTGTCTTCTTCTTGCTGCTGGCCAGGCGCTGGGAACTGCATGGCAAGATCCGGGCTGCCAATCACCTCGAGCGACTCTCACGCGTGACTCCGCGATTCGCGAACCGTCTGGACTCGACCGGAGCAACCCATCCGGTTGCCGTGCAGGATCTGGTCCCGGGAGATCGCATCCGGCTACTGCCGGGAGAGAATGTACCTCTTGACGGGGTCCTGCTCGATGGCTGCAGCAGTTTTGATGAATCCCTGTTGACGGGTGAAGCCAGGCCCGTTCTGCGCCAGCCCGGGGATGAGGTCGTGGCCGGTTCCGTAAACGGGGAACAGCCGGTCAGCATCAGGGTTTCACGCACGCTTCAATTCTCGGCCGTCAGCACCATCCGGAAGCTCGTGGAACGTGCCCTGGAACAGCGCCCCCGCTATGCATTGCTGGCCGAGCGAGTGGCGTCCTGGTTCGTTGCAATGCTGCTTGTTATCGCCACCGGTACCGCGCTGTACTGGCTTGTAACAGAACCGGCACAGTGGCTGTCCAACACCATCGCGGTTCTGATCGTAACCTGCCCCTGTGCGCTGGCGCTGGCCACGCCGGTTGCGCTGGCTGTAAGCGCGGGCCGGTTTGTTGAACTCGGGGTGCTGCCGTTGGGTATGCGCGCCCTTGATGCACTGGCTGAGAGCGATATATTTGTGTTTGACAAGACCGGCACTCTCACAACCGGGCAAGCGACGGTGAGCGAAGTGATTCCGACCGGCCCGCTGGACAGGAGCGATTGCGAGCGTCATGCCGCGGCGCTATGCGCCCATTCCGAACATCCATTCGCAAGGGCCGTCAGCAAACTGGTCATGGATCCGCGGATTGAGATGGACAGGATCGAGAACCTGCCTGGCAAGGGTTTGCGCGCCCGGATCGACGGCAGGGAATGGCGACTTGGAAAAGCCGAATTTGCCACACAGAATCTGGCTATGACGGCAGATATGCACGCCCTGGTGGAGCGCTGCCGGGCAGGAGGCCAAAGCATATCGCTGTTGTCGAATCCTGACGGCGTACAGGCCGTGCTGATTTTCAAGGACCCGTTGCGACCGGGTGTTGTACAGATGCTCTCCGGTCTGTCCCGCGCAGGGGTAGGTCATTTTGCACTTTTGAGTGGCGATACCGGGCACAGTGTTTCACGACTGGGCACACTGCTGGGTATCGAGGATTGCCTGAGCGGCATGTCGCCCCAAGACAAGCTCGCCTGGATCCGCGCGAGACAGCAGGAGGGACACCGCATCGCCATGTTCGGTGATGGCATCAATGATGCTCCTGCCATGGTGGCTGCCGATGTATCGCTGTCATTCACTGACGCCACCGATCTTGCCAATGCCGGCAGCGATTTTCTCCTGCTGGGCAGCGATGCGACGGCACTTCCCGTGGCACGCGTGCTCGCACGCCGGACGCAACGCATCATCCGGGAGAACCTGCTCTGGGCGGCCTGCTATAATCTGCTTGCGGTGCCGTTCGCGGCGGCAGGATGGATTCCGCCCTGGGGCGCTGCATTGGGTATGTCGTTCAGCTCGATGTTTGTGGTCTTCAATGCCCTGCGCCTGCAGCGGACCGGTCTCATGAATGAACAAGTGCCTTGCGACAGCGACTTTTCACCACCGCACCCATATGGAATTGATCTGGCCCGGTAAAAATTAGGAATACTGAAAATTGAAAGCTATACTCCATGAAAATACGAGAAGAAATAGTGGGCGGATATGCAGAATCTGGCCACGTGAATATATGCAATAATCTGCCAACAAGAGAGGAGACACCGTCATGTCTGTAATACGAATGATAACCCTTACACTGGGGACCGGCCTATTGCTGGGAGCCACTCAACTGTCTGCCGCGCCCAGCGCGAGCATGCTCGCCGATACCTGTGCCGGCTGCCATGGCACCGATGGAGTCAGCGTGGGCCCGGCGACACCCAACCTTGCCGGCATTTCCGAGATCTACTTTATTGACAGTATGGCAGCGTTCAAGAAGGGTGACCGGTACAGCACGGTAATGCAACGCATCGCCAAGGGGTACACGGATGAAGAGATCAAGCTCATGGCATCCGTGTTTGCAAAACTACCGGTACCAAAAACCGTTCAGGAGACCGACCCGGCCAAGGTGGCCCTGGGAGAAAAACTGCATAAGGACAACTGCCACAAATGCCACGACGAGGATGGCGCCCTGCCCGACGATGATGCCGGGATACTTGCCAGCCAATGGCTTTCCTACCTGAATCATTCCATGGAGGACTTCAAGAGCGGCAGGCGGGAAATGACCAAGAAGATGAAGAAGAAGGTGGACGGGCTGACCGATGAAGAGATCTCGGCACTCAATCACTTCTATGCGAGCCGACTCTCCAGCGGCAGCGGACTATAAAGGGGATACAGCACAATGAAAAACTTCACACGCAGAGACTTTATCAAGCTCATGGGCAGCGCGGCTGCCGTCAGTGCAGTCGGCTTCCCCGCCATTGCCGCCGCCGGCGGCAAGAAGCAGGTTGTGGTTGTCGGGGGCGGGCCAGGCGGCGCCACTGCTGCCAAGTATATCCTCCGTGCCGATCCCACGATCGAGGTCACACTGATCGAGCCGAACAAGCATTACTACACCTGCTTCTTCAGCAACGAGGTCATTGGCGGTGATCGCAAGCTGGACTCGCTGAAGTTCAGTTATGACGGCCTGAGCAGACGCGGCGTCAATGTGGTGCACGATACCGTGACCGGCATCGATGCCGAAGCACGCAAGGTGACCATCAGCAGCGGCCACAGCTTCAGTTACGACCGCTGCATCGTCGCGCCGGGAATCTCCTTCGGCGACGACATCGCAGGCTACGACATGGCCGCGGCCGAAAAGATGCCACATGCCTGGAAGGCCGGCGCACAGACCGCGCTGTTACGCAGTCAACTGGAAGCCATGCCCGATGGCGGCATGGTGCTGATTGCGGCACCGCCGAACCCGTTCCGTTGTCCGCCCGGTCCCTACGAGCGCGCCTGCCAGATGGCCTACTACCTCAAGAACCACAAGCCGAAGTCCAAGATCCTGATCCTGGACAAGAAAGACAAGTTCAGCAAACAGGGGTTGTTTACCCAGGCCTGGGAACGCCATTACCCGGGCATGATCGAATGGGTAAAGGCATCCGATACCAATGGTGGCGTGACGCGTGTCAACGCCAGCGCCGGTACCGTATCGACCGAGTTTGATACGCACAAACCGGCCGTTACCAATATCATCCCGTCACAGAAGGCCGGCGAAATCGCCCACACGGCGGGCCTGACCGATGAGAGCGGCTGGTGCCCGATCGATGGCAAGACCTTCGAGTCCACCATTCACAAGGGTATCCATGTGATCGGTGATGCCGCGATTCAGGCCCCGTTGCCGAAATCGGGCTATGCGGCCAACTCCGAGGCAAAGGTTACGGCCGCCGCGGTGGTGGACCTGGTCAACGGCCGGGAGCCGGGAGAGCCGTCCTGGGTGAACACCTGCTACAGTATTGTTGCGCCGGAAGACGGCATTTCCGTCGCCATGGTCTACAACCTCGTTGACGGCAAGGTCGCCAAGGTCAAGGACGCCGGCGGTCTGACGCCGGCGGACAGTTCCCCGGGAGACCGCAAGCGCGAATACGAGTATGCGCACAGCTGGTTCAACAACGTTACCCAGGATATTTTCGGCTGATCCAGGCGGGTATTACAGTGAACGGGGTCTGCAAGGCAGACCCCGTTTTTTTATCTCGCACCGCCCACCGAACGGTGACCGGGATCAGTGTTCCCAGGGCACCATTTCAACCCCGAGGCACAGGCGCACGGTCTCGCTGACCATGAGCGAGTGGCTGCGCATATCGAACTGGTAGCGGTTTACCTGCCCCTTACCCTTCAGGAAGATACGGCCCGGCAATTCGTCCAGTCCCTCCTCGAGAATATCGATGCCAACATTGAATACGACCGGCTGCGTCCTGCCGCGCAGGGTAAGGTCGCCGGAGATGTAGCCCTGCCGGGGTGACAGCCATTCAAATCTGCGACCTGTGAACAGTATCTCCGGATAACGGCTGGTATCCATGAACTTGTGGCTCTGCACCAGCGGCGCCAGCTCTTGATTGCTGACTTCCATGGTGGTGGTATGGATCAGCAGCAGCGCCTGTCCATACTGATGATCAGCGGAAGGCATCACCAGGCCGCCGACGATATCGGTGAACTCGCCCCGGAATTCCTGCATCGGGAAGTGCCGGACACAGAACCCCACCCTGGAGTTGCCCGGCACGACGCGATACAGGCGACCTTCGCGGGCCGCGCTGCGCATAAGCTCAAGCAGCTCGGCATCGACCCGGCCGTCTTCGAATGGCCGGCACGGCTCACTGGCTACGGCAGTCGCCGTGGCCAGCACCAGCAGTGCCGCCAGGCACGCGCGAAGACCCCTGGCAAGCTGCTGGTAGCTGTATATCAGGAGACTGGCAGATTCGATATCCACTATCGGTAATGCGCTCAATTCCCTATATACAAAGCATAATCGTTGCCCCGAAGATCTCCTTAATTGAAGTCAACAGGGCACGAAATACCCTGCATACCAGTACATCAGGACTTCGTACAAAGGGGCAGGTAATTACCCGGGCAGATGGTCAACAAACCGACAGCAGCAGAACTGCTGATTGACATTTACCGGTTTTCGGGTTGTACAAACAGCGTATTTTCTGCAAGCCGGTAAGGAACTGCCCGGCCAGAGCGGCCTTCTGCAGCCCGACCGGAACGTCGCCGGCGATCAGCCCCGCGCCGCCCTTTTTCTGCCCTGGCCGGGGCGCGGATGCCGATGCTGCGGTTGCGGCCGGGCATCGCCGGACTTGCGCCGCACGTGCTGGTGTCTGGCATTCGGCGGAGTGCGCTTGTCACCGGAACGGCCCTTGCCATTGCGCCCATTCGGAATGGGCTCTGCCCGGATCCCGGGATCCGGCGCATAGCCATCCAGAACCACCCGGGGGATCTCGCGCTTCAGCAGCCGCTCGATATCCCGCAGCAGCCGGTGCTCATCCACGCACACGAGGGACATTGCCTCACCCTCGTTGCCGGCGCGACCGGTGCGGCCGATGCGGTGCACATAGTCCTCCGGCACGTTGGGCAGTTCGTAGTTGACCACGTGGGGCAGCTGGTCGATATCCAGGCCGCGGGCGGCGATATCGGTGGCAACCAGCACCCGTACTTCACCGTTTTTGAAATCGGCCAGTGCACGCGTACGGGCACCCTGGCTCTTGTTGCCATGGATGGCGGCAGCGCTCAGGCCATCCTTCGCCAGCTGCTGGGCCAGGCGGTTGGCACCGTGCTTGGTACGGGTGAACACCAGCACCTGACGCCAGTTGCGTGAGCCGATCAGGTGGCTCAGCAGTTCCCGCTTGCGTTCCCTGTCCACCGGGTGAACCACCTGCGCGATGCGCTCGGCGGTGGTGTTGCAACGCGGTACCTCGATCAGCTCGGGCCGGTTGAGCAGGCGGTCGGCAAGCTGCTTGATCTCGCCGGAGAAGGTCGCGGAAAACAGCAGGTTCTGGCGGGCACCGTTCTCGGGCAGCAGGGCAAGCACCTTGCGGATATCGTGGATGAAGCCCATGTCCAGCATCCGGTCGGCCTCATCCAGCACCAGGATTTCGACTTGTGACAGGTCGACCGTCCTCTGGCCGGCGTGATCCAGCAGCCGGCCCGGTGTCGCCACCAGGATATCCACGCCGCGGCGCAGTTTTTCTATCTGCGGATTGATCTTGACCCCGCCGAAGATCACGGTGGAATTCAGGGGCAGGTGGCGGCCGTAGGTCTTGACGCTGTCTTGCACCTGGGCGGCCAGTTCCCGGGTCGGGGTGAGGACCAGGGCGCGCACCGGCCGGCGGCCCTTGATTGCCGGGCGTGCGTTCAGCCGTTGCAACAGGGGCAGCGTGAAACCGGCCGTCTTGCCGGTGCCGGTCTGGGCGCCGGCAAGAATATCCTTGCCGGCCAGGATGACGGGGATCGCCCGGCGCTGGATCGGGGTGGGTTCACTGTAGCCCTGCTCGCCGACGGCGCGCAGGAGTTCGGCCGACAGGCCGAGGGTATCGAATGACATAGGGGTACACTCCAGTCTTGCCCTTCCGCAGACAGCATTTGCTGGCGGGAGCCGGTCCGGGCTGGATTAAGGGAATTCTTGTGTCAGCGGGAGGCCCTGCCCTGCCCCTGCTATGGAGGGGGAAGGAGGCGGAGCGAACGGCTCAAGAGTTTTTCCGGCGACCTCGGGATCGCTAGGGGTGCTAACCGGTCAGGCACCCGGAAAGGCGGTAGTCTAACAGAATCAGGACTAGTGGTCCTTTTTATTCTGCTTTTTCGTCCTGCGCCCTGCTTTTTTCTTTTTCCCGGCCTGCTCAAGCCGCGAGATATCGATGCGTTGACCGCATACCCGCACCTTCCTGAGATCCTGGAACACCTCTTTCGGCATACCCGTGGGCAGATCGACCAGGCTGAACTCCGTATGAATATCGATATGACCGATGTGCTCGGCGTCCAGGCCCGCCTCGTTGGCTATGGCGCCGACGATATTGCCGGGCTTGACGCCATGCTGGTAGCCCACTTCGATACGAAACCGTTCCATACCCCTGGCGGGCCGGTCCCGTGACTTGCGCTGGCGCGGCTCGACCCGCTCCTTGCGCTTCCCGGACTCGACCCGTTCCGTACGCTTCCCGGTACTGGCACGGGCGGGCTTCTGTTTATCCGGCTTCAGCAACAACTGCCGATCGCCAATGGAGATGCTGGCCAACGCCGCGGCGATCTCCAGCGCCGGCACATCGTGCTCCTGCTGGTACTGTTCCACCAGGCTCTGCATGAAATCCAGTTCACCGGCGGCCAGGGTATCGCTGATGCCCTGTTTGAACGCGGCGATCCGTTTGTTGTTGACTACCTCGGTCGAGGGCAGCTCCAGCGGCTCGATCTTCTGGCGGGTCGCCCTCTCGATGGTGCTGAGCATCCGCCGTTCCCGGGGCGCAACGAACAGGATGGCATCGCCCTGGCGGCCGGCCCGGCCGGTGCGGCCAATACGATGTATATAGGCCTCGGTGTCATAGGGAATGTCATAATTGACCACGTGACTTATCCGCTCCACGTCCAGGCCACGGGCGGCGACATCGGTGGCCACCAGGATATCCAGTGAGCCCTTTTTCAGACGTTCGACCATCTGCTCGCGACTCTTCTGCGGCATATCACCGTTCAGCGCCGCGGCCGCGTAGCCCCTGGCCTCCAGCCGTTCGGCCAGCTCCGTGGTCGCGATCTTGGTGCGCACGAACATCAACAGGGCATCGAAGGGCTCTACCTCCAGAATCCGGGTCAACGCATCCAGCTTGTGCAGGCCACTGACCAGCCAGTAACGCTGGCGGATGGTCGCGGCGGTGGCGGTGCGGGCCTTGATGGCGATCTCCTGCGGGTCGCGCAGGTGACGCCGTGCAATGCGCTGGATCTCCCTGGGCATGGTCGCGGAGAACAGCGCCATCTGCCGCTGCTTCGGTGTCTGCTCCAGGATCCATTCGACATCATCGATGAAACCCATGCGCAGCATCTCGTCCGCCTCGTCCAGCACCAGCGCCTGCAGGGCATCCAGCTTGAGCGTGCCCTTGCGCATGTGGTCCATCACCCGTCCCGGGGTACCGACCACCACATGCACGCCCCGCTTCAGCTGTCGTATCTGGCCGGCATAGTCCTGGCCGCCATAGACGGGCAGCACATGGAAGCCCTTGATGTGGGAGGCATAACGCTGAAAGGCCTCGGCCACCTGGATGGCCAGTTCGCGGGTTGGCGTAAGGACCATCAGCTGTACATGCTGGTTATTGATGACGAGACGTGACAGCAGTGGCAAGGCAAAGGCGGCGGTCTTGCCCGTGCCGGTGGGGGCGTGTCCCAGCAGGTCCAGACCCTCAAGCAGATGGGGTATGGCCTGGGCCTGGATCGGGGTGGGGGATTCGTAGCCCACCTCATCGAGCACGCTCAGCAGCGGGGCAGGCAGCTTCAGATCGCGGAAGCTGGGGACAGGGGCGACGGCATCGGACATCGGGTATTCCTGGTAAGGAGAAAAAGACGCGGCCATGGGTATGGCCGGGCGGCGCAGTATAATGCCCTGCCCGGTGATTTAGTACTGCCGTCCCTGCCAGGGACCGTGACATCGCCTGCGGACCTTGCCTTGCCCGGGCGCATTTAACGGGCACTGAATACCAGCCTGTCACCTGAATGGAGCACCGGCCCCGCCGGGAACATGATGAATTTAAAACAGATCTGGGTCGACGCCGATGCCTGCCCGAAGGTGATCAAGGAAATCCTGTATCGGGCTGCGGACCGGGTGGGCCTGCCGCTGATCCTGGTTGCCAACCAGCCCCTGCAGGTTCCCGGATCGCGCTATATCCGGTCGATCCAGGTGGCCGCCGGCTTTGACGTTGCAGACAACCACATCGTGCAGCAGGCGGAAGCGGGCGACCTGGTGATAACCGCCGACATCCCCCTGGCCGCCGAGGTCGTCGCCAAGGGCTGCCTGGCCTTGAACCCGCGCGGCGATCTCTACACCGAAGACAATATCCGCCAGCGTCTGAACATGCGGGATTTCATGGACACCCTGCGCAGCAGCGGAGTGGATACCGGGGGACCGGCGGCGCTCAGCCAGGCCGACCGCCAGGCCTTCGCCAACCAGCTGGACCGGTTGCTGGCAAGGTAGCCCAGGAAACCCGTCATGACCGGCGCTGCAGTCCCACTGGTTCCCGGTTACAGACAGGCAGACAGGATATCGACGGCCTGTTGAATACCCTCCGGCTCGGGTGGTTCCGGTAACGGTCTCTGCCACAGGCGCTCCAGCGCACTCGCGAAATCGCCTGACCGGAACCGGGCGACGCTGATTTCCTCCAGGCAACCATGCCGGCGCGCCCAGGCGTTCAAGTGCGGCGTCTCCGGCCAGTCCGGGCGCGCCAGCGTCAGGATCGGCACCGCGTTGCACACCGCCTCGGCATAGGTCCCGTATCCCGGCTTGGTCAGCACGGCATCGGCCGAGGCCAGCACATCGATGAAGGACAGGGGCAGGCTGCCGGCATCGAAGCAGTCATCGCGTGCGGCAGCCGGTGCTGATGGAAACACCCAGGCCACAGCGTGCATGCGTGGCCAGTTCGCCAGCGGCAACGCGCTGTCGATCCCGCCCAGGGCAACCAGCACCACCCGCGTTCCCGGCGCCACGCCGAGTTCCCTGCAGAGGGCCTGCCGGTTGCGTCTGCCGCGTCGTGCAATCGGCCCGATGGCGGCATAGTTGTCCAGCTCCGGCATGGGCAGCGCGGGTCGCGGCGCCAGGAACAGGTCAGCGGCACGGTAGCCGGCCCACACCTGATCCAGGAGAGGGCGGGTCAGCGGGGTAACGCCGGCGTAGGCGGAAAGGATTGCGGCCCAGTTGAGCGAACACAGCGCCACCGCCGGGATTGCGGTTTGCGCAGCGGCGGCCAGCAGGCGGTAGGGAATATTGGCCAGCAGCAGGTCGGGGGCCAGCGCCTGCAGGCGTTCGGCATCCGACTGCAGTGCCGCGTCCCAGTCACGATGGAATATGTCGAAGGCCGCGCCCGTGGCCGCCGCGTCCACTTCCCAGGCACTGCGCATGGGGATGACCGGATCGATCGCCAGCGGCAGGTGGGTGAATTCAGGCACCAGCCGTCCGGCCAGCACGGCCTGCGGCAGTTCGCTCATCACCGTCAGCCTGAGCGCCGGCAGCCGCGCATGCAGGCCATTGAGTACCGGGGCGCACTGGGCAAGGTGGCCGTAGCCGTGCCCGGACAGGGCCAGCAGCACATGCGGGGCTTGCATCATTCGACCGGCCGTCAGGGCATGATCAAACGCTTTCGGGAAGCAAGCGTTCCATCAGGTAACCCAGGCAGTCCTGGCGGATGATGGTTTCATCCAGCGTGAACATGGACGGCATGAAGGCCCGGGTGGTGACCAGGGCGCTTTCGCGGACGGTGAAATAACGGTCCTGCACCGGCCTGCCGTTTTCATCGCGCACGTCCAGCAGCAGGCTGTCACCGCGTTGCAGCCAGCCCAGCTGGGTGCCCGCCGGCAGCTCCCGGAAATTCATGTGATCGATGGCATCCACCAGGCGCAGATCGGCCGTGTCGTCCGAAAATCCGAAGCTGACCGCCTCGGGGATCTTCACCGTGGCCACCGTGTGGAACAGGTCGACATCGTGGGAAGGTACCGGCTCGCGCGACAGTTCGTTCAGTTTCAGGCAGGCCTCGATGTAGTCGCGGGCATGATCCACGCCGTACTTGTGGCTGGGCTTGCCGCACTCGATGGTGACCGCCGGGCAATGATGTGACATGGCCATCGACTGCACACCCAGTGGCCGGATGAAATACACCACGGTACGGCTGAAGAGGGAGGCCAGGTGCAGGAACTGGTTATCGATGCGGTTGATGCAGGCGTAATGCGGATTGATGCCGCTGTTGTTGTGCACATCAACGCTGGCAAATACCTGCCGCGCCTGCATGGTGTCCACCACCTGCCGCATCATCTGCAGCTCGGGCGCATCCGCATGGTCGGTTCCCGGCCACACCCGGTTGTAATCCAGCTGTTCATCCTGCCGGCGTACCCCATGGCGGGCCGCCGCCACGTTGCCTATGAACAGGGACAGGGCGCGTGGCAATTCACGTTCCCGGTAGTCACGCAGCAGGGCCTGTACGGCGTAAAAACCGGTGTCTTCATTACCGTGCAACAGCACGGTGACGAACAGCGGTTCGGGACGGCGACCCTCGAGATGGATCAGGGTGGGCCCACCCAGCAAGGCCTCCAGTTCAGTCGCCCCGGCCTCCAGCAGTCCCTCGGGCAGGGTTTCCCGCTCACGCAACATGGCTTGAATCTGCTTCTATTTGCATCGATTAGCGTCGATTATTGGTATTAAATTCTCTATTAATCGCGATCTTACCTGATCATGATCAAACCAGATTCCACTCGTGAACCGGCTGGCCGCCTTCCTGGCGTTCGTAGTAGGCCTCGGTCAATGCCTCCATGCCGGCCCCGTGGCGCGCCACATAGGCCCGCTGCCAGGCCGCACCGGTCCGGGCACTGCTGACCCGCGCTTCAATGATGCCGAGATATTTGTCAATGTCGACTGCGTCGATCTCCAGTGTCTCCAGCCCCTGGCGCGCCAGCGGCAGCAGGCGCTGCAGGATCAGGGAGCGGATCGGGCCCTTTTCGCCATCCAGCCAGAAGACAACCGCCTCCAGGCTATGGCGTGCGGCCGTATAGAAATTATCGCGTGCCCGGTCGAAGGGAAGTTGCTGTTCCGGGGGAATATCGGTGTCGATCAGCGCCCGGCAGAGCCCGAAAAAAAATGCGGCATTGGCAATAACATCCACCACGCTCGGCCCGCCGGGCACCACGCGGTGCTCGATGCGCAGGTGGGGTATCCCGTCGTAATCGAAACCGATCAGGGGCCGGTTCCAGCGCCAGATGGTCCCGTTGTGCAGGCGCAGGTGCGACATCTGCTCCAGCCCTTCCTGAAAGGTCATGGGCAAGAGCACGGGATAATGCTGCTGGTTCTCCGCGAAACACTCGAAGATCGAATTACGCACATAGCCCGAACCAAAGGTCACGCGCCGCATCGGGCCGTGACTGGCCCCGGCAAACCCGCCCACGGAGACCGACTGCTCGAACAGCGGAATCCGGGTCTCGTCCCAGAGATCATGGCCGAACAGGTAGGGCGAGTTGGCGGCCAGCGCCACCATGGGCGCGGACAAAACGATCGAGGCATTGTAGGCGCGCAGGGCCTGCCGTGGATGCACCTTGAGGTGCAGCTGGAAGGACGTGGTCGCCGATTCGAGCATGACGCTCTTGTGGGTGGTCTTGAGGTGTTCGCGCCCGTGGATGTCGAGCTCCAGCGGCTGCCCCCCGCGCAGGCGCAGTACCTGCTCGTTAAGGGCCCGGTAACGTTTCAGATCCGACATGTTGGCCGGGTTGAGTTCGGCCTCGCGCACAGTGGGCAGGATGCCGATCATCAGCAGGCGCGCATCCAGTTCCGCCGCCACCCGTCGGCAACGTCCCCAGGTCGCGCCCAGGCTGGCCTCGAAGCGACTGAGCGCCGAGCCCCACAGGTGCTGCGGGTAATCGTTCAGTTCGACATTGAAGCACGCCAGCTCGGGGACCACCATGGGACTGTCGAGACGCGCCAGGAATTGCTCGTTGACAGGCGCCGGCCGCGCGTTGCTGTCAATCAACCAGGCCTCCAGCTCGAACCCGCCCATGCGATCGCGCGGCGAGAAGACCCCCTGCCTGAACCACTCGCCAAGCAACTCGGTCTCTCCCCGCAGGGACTCGGCATAGGCCGCGAAGTCCTCCGGGGTAAAATGCGATTCGCGTATTTCCTGACCCATAAGCGCCCGACGATTCAGTGCCGCCTCACTGCTGGTTGATGACTACCCGGTTGACGGCCTCCAAGCGCTGCGGCGTCCCGATATCGAACCAGGCACCGGTGTAGTGCTCCCCGCTGACCTGGCCGGCATCCATGGCCTTGCGCAACAGCGGCCCCAGCGGGAAGGCCCCCGGGGCACAGCCCTCGAACAGCTGCTTGCGATAGACACCAATGCCGCTGTAGGTCAGCATCCAGGGTCCCTGCCGGGCGACCTGTCCGTTGGACAGGGCGAAATCACCCCCGGCATGGTGCTCCGGATTTTCGACCAGTACCAGGTGCGCCAGCCCGGCAGGACTGTCAGGCAGGTTCCCGAACGGAAAGTCGGTCCAGATATCGGCGTTCACCACCAGGAAGGGTTCTTCACCGAGCAGCGGCAGGGCCTTGTAAATCCCGCCCCCGGTCTCGAGCGCCCCCCCGGGTTCCGCGGAATAGGTGATGCTCACACCGTAGGCACGGCCATCGCCCAGTGCCTTGACCAGCTGCTCGCCGAGATGTGCATGATTGATGACCAGCTCCCGGATGCCGGCCTGCGCCAGCGCGTGGATATGGCGCTCGATCAGGGGCTGGCCGCCGATGCGCAGCAGGGACTTGGGCGTGCGGTCGGTGAGTGGACGCATCCGCTCACCGCGTCCGGCGGCAAGGATCATGGCTTTCATTGGCTGCTCCGGCTGACTTTCCCTATTCCCGGGTGGTGTTGACTGCGTCACACCCGTCACAGTGCAAGCAAGTGTAACATTACCTTTATCCGGCACCCTCGGCACCATTATAATGCCGCCAGGCCCATCACCTTGCATCTTGTTCTAAAGGAAAACCAAACCATGAAATCAGCACAGCTCATCAAGTCCACGGTCCTTGCCACCCTGATGGCAAGCCTCATCAGCTGCACCACCATCAACCCCTACACCGGTGAACAGCAGACCAGCAAGGCCACCAAGGGTGCCGGCATCGGCGCCGTCGCCGGCGCCGTGGTCGGCGCCATCAGCGGCGATGATTCCAAGGAACGCCGCAAGCGCGCCCTGATCGGCGCCGGGGTGGGCGCACTGGCCGGCGGCGGCATCGGCTACTACATGGATGTCCAGGAGGCCAAGCTGCGCCAGCAGCTCGAGGGCACCGGCGTGGGGGTCACCCGCATTGGCAATGAAATCATCCTCAACATGCCGGGCAACATCACCTTCGCGACCGACAGCGCCAACATCAACGCCAATTTTTACGACGTGCTCAACTCGGTAGCCCTGGTGCTGAAGGAATTCGAGAAGACCGTGATCATCGTGGCGGGACACACCGACAGCACCGGCGCAGACAGCTATAACCAGCAGCTCTCCGAGCGCCGTGCCGGCAGTGTCGCCCAGTACCTGCGCAGCCAGGGCATCACCGACATGCGGGTCATCGTCGAGGGCTACGGCGAGTCACGCCCGATCGCCTCCAACGACACGGCCCAGGGCCGCCAGATGAACCGACGCGTCGAGCTGACCCTGTCGCCGATCACGCAATAGGAAACACACACCCGGGCCCAACCGTAGGTCGGGTCAGGCCGCAAGGCCGTACACCGACAGTGGCAACGTCGGATTACGCTCTTGCCAATCCGACCTGCGGGGTCAGTCGAGCCGGTCGATGACATCCTGCATGATGAATTCGCCCAGCCCCGCCAACGCCGGGTAGCGCGCGGCAACATCGATCACGTATTCCAGCGTGCGCGGGATATCGGCGAGATAGCCGGGTTTGCCATCACGGTGGTTGAGCCGGGCGAAGATACCGGCGGCCTTTAAATGGCGCTGCACCCCCATCAGGTCAAACCAGCGCAGGAATTGCTCCGGATCTTCATGCGCGCTGCGCAGGATGCCGGACTGCAGGGCCAGTTCCTGGTAGCCCAGCGCCCAGTCCTCGACCCGTGCACGCGGCCAGCTGATGTAGCAGTCACGCAATAACGAGACCAGGTCATAGGTCACCGGGCCGATCACGGCGTCCTGGAAATCCAGTATCCCCGGGTTGTTCTTCCCGGTAACCATCAGGTTGCGCGAGTGGTAGTCGCGGTGCACACACACCTGCGGTTGCGCGAGCGCATTTTCTGCAAGCACTTCAAAGACACTGTCCAGCATCGCCGCCTGCGTGCCACTTAAAGTAATTCCCAGGTGCTCCCCGACCAGCCAGTCCCGGAACAGCCCCATCTCGGTCATCAGCAGGTCACGGTCATAGTCGGGCAACGCGCCGGCTCCCGGCGTGCAGGCCTGGAGGGTCGCCAGTGCACCCAGGGCATCGCCATACAGGCGATCTGCACTGCCGGTGTCCAGGGCATCGAGATAGAGCCGGCTGCCCAGGTCTGACAGCAGCAGGAATCCCTGCTCGAGATCCACGTCGATGATCTCCGGTACGTTCAGACCGATATCGAAGAACATGCGCGCCACCCGGATATAGGGCGTGCTGTCCTCCCTGTCCGGCGGGGCATCCATGACAATGAAACTGGCGCCTTCATGGGCAACCCGGAAGTAACGGCGAAAACTGGCGTCTGCGGAGGCCGGCTTCAGGGAGTAGTCGCTGAAGGCGAGCTCATCCTGAAGCCATTGCTTCAGGGCTTCGATCCGTTGGGGCACAGTGAAAAATCCATCGCTGAGTATCGGGGGCCTGAACGCGCCATTATAGGCAGAGGCACCGTGCCTGTGCACGGCCGCAAGCCCTCTCCCGTTCAATCAAACCGGCCGGCAACCGATAGAGACAACAAGGCATTCCGATAAATCCGCGCCCGGGAAGCGGGCCGGACGACTGTGCCGGCAACGCGCAGCCACTCAATGTCAGGCGTCAGCATATTGACAAAGGATCCATGCATGCCTGCAAACAAGGGCATTTTTTGAATCAAATTTTTGACGCAGGCGGGTTCGGTATTAGGTAATTAGTTATATTAATCAGTTATATATATCCAATGGCAGGAAAATTGCTTTATTAGTTATCAGGATGTAATACGCGAAATTCGAGGAGCGGAGTAACCTGTGCGAGCCCTGTTAAGGAATGAGCTGAAATTGGCCGGCGCCCCACCGCCAGCGGAGACAGGTGTGGCGCCAAGCGCGGCGTGGAGCCGCCAGTCCGCCTACCAGCAGGTCAACCTCTACCAGCCGGTATTCCGCCAGCCGCAAAAGATCTTTTCCGCCGTGACGCTGCTGCAGATCCTGGCGGCCGTCACCCTGCTGCTGCTCGGCATCTATGTGCACGCCCAGACCAAGCTCGCCGGCCTGCAGCGTACCGCGACGGCGCTTGGCCAGCAGTATCAGCAACTCGAGACCCAGCTGACTGTCCTGGAGACGGTCAAGCAGCCCGTCGCAGACGAAACCGTGGAAGCGGAGATCGGCGCCCTGCAGGACACCATCCTGGAACACCAGGCATTACTGGCCAAAATCGAGCAGCTGGCCATCAGGCCCAACCCGGGCTTCGGGGCCTTCCTCGAGGTTCTGGCCCGCCACACCCTGCCGGGACTGTGGCTGACCGGCATCGAACTCCGGGAAGGTGGTGACGTGGAATTGCGCGGCACCGCCAGGGACCCGCAGCTGGTACCCCGCTATCTGCAACAGCTCCCCGATGAACCCCGTTTCAAGGCCTTGCGCCAGGGATCGGTGAACATCGTCCGGCGTGAATCCGGGAAACCGGAAATAGATTTTGTGCTGGACAGCTCGGAATCGGGGTGGGGACGGCAATGAAAGAACAGCTGAAACAGCTGGCCACCCGCATCGACGCCCTGCAGCTGCGCGAACGCGCCTTGCTGTTGCTCGCCGGGATCGCCATCGTCTTCGTACTGGTCGACACCTTCGGCCTGCAGTCGAGCTACCGACAACAGCAGCAAAGCCGGCAGGAGATCGAGGACCTGGAGCTGCAACTCGCGACTTTGAGCGCCCGCTCGCAACTCCTGGCCAACCCGCAAGGCAACGCCTCAGCGCAGGATTCCGCGCAGGAGCGCACGCGCCTGCAGGGGGAAATCGCCGAACTCGAGGAAAGACTGCAGGGACAACTCGGCGTGCTGTTGCAGCCCGAGCAGGCGGCCCGGGTACTCGAGCAGGTACTGGGCCCTGACCAGGAACTGAAACTCACCCGGATGGATGCCGTCGGCCGCCAACTGAATACTACGGCACAACAGGATAACGGCGACACCTCCGGGGCGGGGATCGGGCGCTATGAACTACGGCTGCAACTGGAAGGCAGCTACCTCGCCACGCTCAGGTACCTGCGGGCGCTCGAGGCCCTGCCCTGGAAATTTTTCTGGGAAGAGCTGGATTTCGAGGTACTGGAACACCCGGTTGCACAGGTGACACTCGATATCTACACCCTGGGATTCCTGGAGGGATGACACGGCAATGAACACGCGCTTCAACACTGGGACTGGCGCAGTACTGGGGCTGCTCGTACTGGCGCTGCCACTGCTGGCAGGCACGCTGCAGGACCCGACACGGCCAACCCCTGGCGCGCTGTTCCAGCCGTCTTCAGCCTCCCGTCCCGGCGCCGATATATGGACATTGAACTCCACGCTGGTCGCAGACGACCGGCGCATTGCGGTAATCAACGGCACCCATGTAAGCGAGGGCGAGTCGATCGGCGGTGCGCAGGTGCTGAAGATCCGCAAAACAGATGTCCTGATCCAGGCAGCGGGACGCCGGATCACCCTCCAACTGATACCTGACACCCTGAAGATGAGGCCATGAATAGCCACGCGAACAACAAGATGTATCTGGTGTTGCCGCTGCTCAGCCTGCTGCTGGCGGCCTGTCAGACCGTGCCAATGGAGAACCGGCAGAACCTGGAATCGATCACCGCGGCACTGGAGGATAGCGCCCGGCCGTATGAGCCTGCCGCGAGCATGGCCCCGCCACCTGAGGTCGCCAGGGCCCTGCTGCCACCGGTCAAGGTGGATATCCAGGAGATCGTCAACACCACCGAACCGCGTTTCGACATCTCTGTCAACGCCGCCTCGGCACACGAATTCTTCATGAGCCTGGTTAAGGGCACGAACAGGAACATGGTTGTGCACCCGGATGTCAACGGGGAGATCTCGCTGAGCATGAACAACGTCACCATGGAAGAGATCCTGATGACGGTACGCGACGTGTACGGTTTCGAGTTCCGCCGCAACAACAATACCTACCAGGTATTCCCCGGCCGTATGCGCACGCGCATATTCAACATCGACTACCCCGATGTACAACGCTCGGGCAGCTCACGCACC
>Ga0224512_10001031_pt1 | contig 27758 bp, 31 predicted proteins | sample SF_May12_sed_USG_4_FD_169103 | JGI IMG/M metagenome (GOLD analysis project Ga0224512, IMG submission 169103) | Sediment microbial communities from San Francisco Bay, California, United States - SF_May12_sed_USGS_13 | ecosystem: Environmental > Aquatic > Marine > Sediment | place: USA... | reverse complement strand
CAGACTGAACGCTGTCGCAAGACGACTTAACGAGCGACCGAGAGAAACGTTACAATTTTACTCACCGGCCGAAAAACTAGGTGAGTGTGTTGCATCGACCGGTTGAAACCGCAGTCATTAGCGGCCCTTCCGGACTAGTTTAGCTCAACGTCTGCTTTGAAGCGTATAGCGGACGACCTGGAATCGAATTTTCGGTCGGCTAGTCCCGAACGTCCGCTTTCACGCAAAGCGGTCATTGAAACCGCTTAGTAATTAGGGAATCGAAGGACAGCCAACGGCCAATAGCGGCCAATAAGCATATGGATCAAATCAGAGGATTCGTTTACACTCCAGGCAAAGGAATTGCATATTCGTACCTGATTTTAAACACTCGGGAGCTTCATCTATGAATATCAAGACAGTGGGCTTCGCATTCATGGTGGTAGCCGCGACATCGGGCTGCGCCAGCACCATGGATACGGACACTCAAAAGACGATAGAAGGCACTGAGACGGTACAAGCCGCTGACACAGTACAAGCCACCGGCAGTGAATCCTACGATCCCGACGAAGTCACCTGCAAGAAGGTCACCAAGACCGGGACCCGGTTTAAAACCAAGGTGTGCGCTACTAATGCCGAATGGAAAGCTTCCGCGGAATACGCGGAAAATGTGGTCGAGGAAATGCAATCGAGACCTCAATATGGACGTGACGAACGTTAACTTACCTGCCTAAGCCACTCTCTGAGTATGACAGGTGTTCCAAGCATCCCAGCGCAATATTGAATAGGACGCCGAATAGTATTGACCCGGTCGCGGCGAAATCCATACGACCTCCTATCGACATTTACTGTCCAATGAGCGCTTGGGGTCAACAACAGACCTCTTGCTCGATATTACCTCAACGGCAGCTTTCAGAGGCAAAGCAGACGCATGCTGGCTGCCAGGCTGAAGGAAATTAGGGTCTATGTCTTGAATGACCGCTTTCTCCGATAGCAGTCCTTTGGGTCATCCAAAAACAACAACATTAAGGTGCTGCCAACGGCCAGAAGCAGACGCCGAATACCGTCCAACGCACATTCGGACGCCTAATGAAATCGTTTTCCAATACCGCGCATGAAATTAGTCATTACTAATGTAGCAACTCCCATGACGATAAGGGCGATTGCTATTAGCCAGGCGAGTATCTGTGGATAGAAAATAATCAATACGCCCAGCGCGATGAACAAGATTCCAGGGATCAGCATCCACAAACCGGAACCGGGTTTCTCCATCATGCCCTTGCAGGCCTCTGCCATGGGGCACATTGACATTGGGGTTGTCTCAACCATGACCTCCTCCTTTTGGAGATTGTATTAAGCCGCAGCGTGCAGGCCGTGATCACAGCCAAAGATGTAGTGACAAATTGGAATGACATCGTGGAACGTGCAGGCTGCCGCGAAAAAAATCACGACGAACGTCAGCACAAAGATTATCGGCCGATGGTGTCTCTCTACTACTGTATTGAAAGTTCCCATATTCTTGCTCCTCGCCGACGTGTCATGCTGCCTTTGCCGCGGCATAATTGAATGTTGCCTTAACAATCGTATCCTTGCCAAAGCTATGTTTGATTGGGCAGAGTTCCGCCGCTCGTTCCATCTTTAGCCGATCTGTCAGCCCGAAGTCCCTCGGTACGTTGAATGTCAATGTGATCGCATCGACATGTGGATATGGTTCGCTCGTCTCCGTCAATTTGATATCAACCACCGTGTCTCTGAGATTCAGCTTGTCACGTTGGGCCACAGCCCCCATCGACAGAAGCATGCACCCTGCGACACTAATTCCGAGCAGGTTGCCCGGTGAAAATTCATCGCCCTTAGCGGTGATCGGACAAGTGATGGCGACGGTATTGTGGTGCGGCTCTCGCAGCGCGATAGCATGCTGATCGCCGTCATAAGTAAGTTTCAAGGTATTCATGATCGCCCCTCCATCCAAAACAACGGTAGCCCGGCGATCTTGGGGTCCTTCGGGGAGTCATCCATGGCTTCTCGGAGGAAGCGAGGACCCGTGGCTTTGCGTCACCAACTTTGGCTGGTTTTGCCTTTATCGCGGTGTCACTTTCGCGCTTTATGAAAACACCGTCAATTCTGGGATTTACCTAAATTGGAGTTGGTCTAACTCGAGACTGGGGGCATGTTTACATCGGGTCACTAGCGATCCTTCAGGCCAATACTAGCCCAATGTCTGCTCTCACCAATAGCGGCCATTCAATCAATCAGAAATGCACAGAGCTGACCGGCAACTAACGGCCAAAAGCAGCCGCCGAGATTACTGCCAATTGACTCGAGAACCGTGGGTAATGTCGATTTGGTAGCTGATATTGTCCGGCAAATTTCGGCCACCTGCGCCGCGACAACTTAGCTCGAAATCGCGATCGCTGTTTCCAGAGATTTCCCACACATCGTCGTTGCAAACATTGACCAATACCTGTCCTGCGAAAATGCGAATCTCCACTGTTGCGAGATTCCACACATTATCGCCGTTGTTCGTGATAACTCCACGAACCGTAAAGGTATTCTGATCGGGCACCAACTCATGGCTAGCGATGCTCAGTTCCTGTGGATCTTTGATCCAACTCGTTTCGCTAACAGCCCAATGATCCTTTGCTATCTGATACGCGACCATTACTACAACGACGCCTGCTGTGAAGCTCGCGCCGGTAGCGAACGACACCGCCATGTTCTTCAATAAGTTCTTCAAAAGCGTCCCTCTTTCAAAGCGTTGGTGACCGGCTGGAATGGGTCAGTAGCGGAAATTATAGCCTGAACTCAGCGACCGTCGCCTTTCGGCCAACAGCGGCCATTGAGATCAGCGGAATCGCCCAGTACGAAGCACCTGCACCTCCTAACCGTAGGCTCCGAGCTTCGAGACCATCAGGAAAAAAATGACCAAGACGCTGGCGAACGCCAGAATGCCCAGCATTACCCAAGTGCGCATTAGGTTCTTGTAGTCGTCCCGGCTGCGGCCATCTGTGATCAAGTTTCGAATTCGTATTTGGATCCTGACGACAGGAATCCAACAAAGCCCGACGAGTACGTAAAGCGAGATAACCGTCATGAACCAAGGTGAAGTAAAGGCAATATTCAACTTGTGTGTCAGCCACAAGCCAGTGACGAATTGGAGAATTACAGCGGGAGTCGTGAACATCAAATCTGCCAGGACTACATTGCTCGTGGTAACTCGCAAAGCCTCGTCACTCTGACTGAGATATGCCCTGAACATGAAAAAGGCAGTGCCGATACCTGTGCCAAACAGCACGGTCGCACTCAAGATGTGTACAAGCTTGATCCAGAGATGGAAAGTCATAAGTCAGGAATTCTCGTCAACGCTGCAACTGATATCCAGCCCAGATATCTCGTTATTGAATTCGGCCAATGAGAACATGCCCAGACAGGAAAATGCACCGCGAGCTGAGATCTCATCGGCAGCCAACTTGCGTGCGAGAATAAGCGCCGGGCTGCACGGTATTTCAGGGCCATGGTTCTGGCGCGCTGTAAGATTCCAGGTGACTGACTGTTGTTTGTGATCTGTCGATTTTCCAGACAGCTTTATGCACATTCCCCCAACATCGGAGCCCAAATTGATGAGCCTATCGTTCATCCATTGAAATGTGGGAACAAATCTGTCCCATGTCTTGATAACACCAGCCCTCGTCAGCCACCCCATCAGCCAGAGCGCAATTTGTTCCCATTTCGCTTCCAGAGAGGCATGGAAAGTAACCGTGTCCAAACCGTCCACGTATTCCGGTAACAAGCCAAGGTCAGGAACATCGCACGCGCCGGACAACCTCAATCCGAGATCTGGATAACGCTGTGTCTTCATGTCCTGCCAGCCATACTTGGTGACCCACTTGCCGCCGACGAGCACCTGAAACGGCATCCCGCAGTAGCTCAGGACTGCCGCTACGGTGCCCTGACCGCGAGGCGTTTGGTGCGCTGGCGCAATCGAGATCTCGACCCTCTCAATTGCGTCGAACTTGTGCCGTAGCGAATCAATGACCACGCTGGAAAGCCCTGGCAAGGTGCTCGCACCAGAAACCAACAACACGTTTTGTTGCATCGCCTCGACATGCAGTGCGTCGAAGCCCTTGACGAAGTCCCGACCGTCAGCGAGATCGATATAGTGACTACCGGAGCTTATGCAGGTTTTCGCGACCCGATAGTCCTGCCCCTGATAGGGCCCAGCGGTGTGGATCACGATGTCAGGCCTGAGCGCTGCCAGGTCATGTTCGAACTCGGGTGAAAACTGATCAAGTCGCGCGCCATCCATCGGAACGCCAGGAACGAGCTCCTTCAGCTCGTCAACTAGTGTCCGAGCTTTTCGTTCACTCCGGCTTGTGACCACAAGCTCGGTGTTCTTTTCCCCAGCTATTCGGCGACAAATTCTGCCCCCGAAATGCCCGGTGCCGCCAATCACTATGATTCTTTTCAAGATTAACCACGCAGTGTCTGCTATGAGTCAGCAGCAGCCAGTCAGCAGTTTATCAACAAAACTTCTGCAATCGGCCAGAAGCAATGGGATGGACTCCTCCTCAACCTTAACGGCATCGCAATGTGCCAGACTGAAAGAAGCGTTTTTTTCAGTGACAGGAAGAGAAGGAGTCCACTTATGAAGCTTAGTCGTGTTGGTGTGGATTTGGCAAAGAACGTGTATCAGTTGCACGGTATTGATCGTCACGGCAAGACGGTCTGGAAGCGGCGGTTACGGCGCGGGCAGTGGCTGCAAGCGTTGTTGGACAAGGCAGAGCCGGGTTGCGAGATTGGGATGGAAGCCTGCACCGGTGCTCACCATTGGGCCAGGGAGCTACAGTCTCGAGGCTACATGGTCAGATTGATTGCGCCGCAGTTCGTGAAGCCCTTTGTGAAGAGCAACAAGAACGACGCCAACGATGCCGAGGCGATCTGTGAGGCGATGAGCCGACCGCACATGCGCTTTGTGTCGGTGAAGAGTGTTGAGCAACAGGACATCCAGGCGACCCACAGCGTGCGCGAGGACCTCAAGGCGCACCGCAACGCCAAGGCCAACCAGATCCGTGGCCTGGTGGCCGAGTACGGCCTGGTTGCACCACAGACTTTGCTGGCACTGCGGCGTACGATCCCCGAGTGGTTGGAGGATGCGGAGAACGGCCTGACAGACAACTTCCGATCCTTGTTGCACGGGCTGTGGAATGATCTGCTGACGCTCGAGGATCGTCTCAAGGAACTCGATAAAGAGATCGAGAAGCTCGCTCGTAGCAACGAAGTGACCAGACGGCTGCAACAGCTGCGCGGTGTCGGGCCGTTGGTGGCGACGGCGATGGCCAGCAATACAGCAAAGGCAGACAGATGGCATCTGCCTTGGGACTAACACCCAGGCAGAACAGCTCCGGCGACAAGTACCGCTTGTTCGGCATCAGCAAGCGCGGTGACGTCTATCTGCGCACGCAGATGATCCACGGCGCCAGGGCTGTTGTCTCGCAAGCCAGGCACCGGGATGATCCACTGAGTCGCTGGGTGACCGACATCGCCAAGCGACGACACCCCAACGTCGCAGCGGTGGCACTGGCCAACAAGACCGCGCGCATGGCCTGGGCCATGCTGCGCAACGACAAAGACTACGATCCGAGCCTGGCCGTCGGCTGAGCCCGATCAACGAAGGAGATCCTCAACAGCGATTGCAGAAGCAAACTGCTTGATGGCAAACAGGTCGAACCGGCGTCGGCCCACCCCGAGAATGGCTGGGTACTATGAGTACGAAGAAGCGATTGGGAGCTGACGCGCGAATAGCCCATTATGGCCCGGCATCAACGTATGCCGACTTCAGAGGCCGGATATACGTACGCAGTCGCGCCACGTTTGCCTTCAGCAATTTGCTTGCAATGAGGAGGAGTCCATATACGGACATTCGCGGTCACGGCCAGTACTTTGGATTATGGAACAAGAACAATTTTCCCGTACGCTCCCGGCTCCAGCACCGTCACATGAGCCACGGCAGCTTCCGCAAGCGGCATCTGGCGACCAATGATGGGCCTGATCTTACCTTCCGCCGCTCCGTTGAGTATGTCCTCCATCATGAGCGCCACCTGTTCTGCCGATGCATTCCAGAGCGCGATGCCGCGTATGTCCAGCTCTTTCATCATTGCGACGCGGGGGTTGATCGTGATCTCGCCTCGGTTGCCGATAATGACAATTCGCCCGAATTTTGCCGCGAGATCCATGTCGACAGCAAGATTCACGTTGGCGAGCATCTCAAGGATCAGTTCTGGGCCGTTTCCACCGGTAAGTTGCGTGACCTCGTCGATATAGCGCTCCTTGCTGTGGTCTACCACATGATCAGCGCCCTCTGCTCGGATCAGATCCAAACCGTTCGTGGTTCCGCCACTACCGATCACCATCAACCCAGCCCGCTTGGCCAGTTGAATCGCCGACGTACCAACCGAGCCGGTCGCGCCATGGATGAAAACAGTTTCCCCGGCGATGGCTCCACCCCGCTCGAATAATGCGTAGTGAGCCGTCGTGTAAGAGACACCGAAGGCTGTCGCCTCTGCAAAGCTGACGCCCTCTGGCAAAGGCATGACCTCGTTAGCCTTGCGCTTGACCTTCTCGGCGTAACATCCGGTAAGGTCGAAGCTAAGAGCGGTCCCGACAAAGACCCGATCACCAACTGAATGCCCTTCGACGCCCACACCAACGGCCGAGATCACTCCACCTGCGTCGCCGCCAGGGATATATGGCAGTTCGGGAACGATGGCGTAGCTCCCATTCCGCATATAGGTGTCGGCTGGATTGACTCCCGCTGCATACACGTCCACTACCACTTCGCCATCGCCAGGAACCGGATCATCCAGCTCTTCAAGTTGCAATACTTCGGGCCCACCAAAGAAATGTGCGCGAATGGCTTTCATTCTTTAACTCTCACTCTTCGCCAACAAATGCGGGTTGACCCGTCGCTCCGCAGCCTACAAACATGGGGCAGGAGCAAACTGCGGAACGTCCACTTTGGGTCGGTAGCCGTCGTTCAATATTACTTCGATCTCGCCATTCGAACGACCGCTTTGGGGTCCACACCGGCCGGTCGCTGGTGGCAAGTAGTAGCCTTTTCCGACACTTTTAATTACACAAGAGCATTTGCGGCGATCAGGCGGTTACGCCGCCGTCGATGGGTATGGCGGCACCGGTGATATGCGTTGCCGCATCGCTTGCAAGGAACAAAGCCAGTCCTGCAATTTCCTCCGGGGTGGCGACGCGGCCATTGGGGCTTTCTTCTGCGGCTTCTTCAAGGTAGGCGTCGAGCTCCATCCCCTGTTCTTCGGCTTCGGCGGCAAGCATCGGCGTATCCACATCTCCGGGGCAGATCGCATTGACACGTAATCCCTCGCGCGCGTGGTCTTTGGCCATCGCTTTGGTCAACAAGACGATACCGCCCTTGCTGGTACAGTAGGCCGCCGCGCGTTCGCCACCGCGCAATCCCCAGTCGGATGCAATATTGATGATATTGCCTTCGGCGAGGAGCAGATGCGGCAGGGCGGCACGGCTCAGGAAAAATGGTACGTCGAGGTTGATGGCCATCGTGTAACGCCATTCTTCATCGCTTGTATCGCCGACATCGGCACGCACGATGACACCAGCGTTATTAACCAGGCAGTCGAGATGCCCGAACTCGTCAAGCGTGTCGCGCACGAGTTCGTCGCAGTCCTCGGATTCAGCCAACTCGCCCGACCACGTGACGATTTTTGCCGAAACATCAGCGACCTCCTCGAGACGGCCCTCGTCTCGACCGGCGGCCATGACGTCCCAGCCTGCCTCAGCGAAGGCAATCGCAATGGCGGCACCGATGCCGGAGCTGGCTCCGGTAACAAGAACGACGCTCATGGTAATTTCCCTGACAGCATTAACGTGTTATCCAGTGTATATCATGAGATTGGACAAGCGTCGTCGCAAGGAGGAAAAACAGCGGATGGCAAGCATAGATATCAATGCCGATCTCGGCGAAGGTAATGCTGCAGATGCTGAAATTCTGAGTGTCGTTTCGAGCTGCAATATTGCTTGTGGCGGACATGCAGGCGACATGGCCAGTATGCGCGCGACCGTAACTGCGGCCATCGAGAACGGCGTGGCAATCGGCGCTCACCCGTCCTACCCCGATCGCGAAGGATTTGGCCGGCGCAACGACTTTCTTGCGGGAGCCGATCTCCTGACGACACTGGTGGAGCAAATCCGGGCGTTGTCCGCCGTTGCTTCGGAATACGGGGCCGCGCTGCATCACGTCAAGCCGCACGGCGCGTTGTACAACGACGCGTGCGCAGATGCCGGGCTGGCCGACGTCGTGGCAGAAGCGGTGGTCGAGGCCTGCAATGGTGTTTTCCTTGTTGGCCTGCCGAAAAGTCAACTGCAAGGAGCAGCGGGTCATCGTGGGCTGCCGTACCTGGCCGAGGCATTCATCGACAGGACCTATCTTGCCGACGGTCGCCTGGTACCGCGTTCCGAGCCAGGTGCCGTGCATCGTAGTCTTGCGAGCATGGAAGCCCAGGCAATTTCGCTGGCACGGGACCACTCGGTTACGAGTATCGACGGTCGACTTGTTCCGCTGTCAGCAGACACGCTCTGCGTTCACGGCGACACGCCAGGAGCGGCGGCGGCGGCGCGCGCGGTTCGTCTTGCCCTTGAGCAACAGGGAATCGAGATCCGTGTCGCGGGCTAACAAGATACATGCCTGTGGTGACGACCTGGTCAGCATTGACGTGTCGGATCCGGAAGAGGGCCAGAGCCTGGCAGAGCGCTTGCGTGCAACCGGCGATTGGATCGAAGTAGTCGGTGGCATCGATGCTGTCGTGCTGCAGTTCGATGCGGCGATGCACGATCCCGACTTTGTGGTTCGCAAGATCCACGAGATCAAGAGCCAGGATGAGCCTGCCGTGGCGATGTCGCCGGATGTCGTCGAAATTCCGGTCTGCTACGGCGGTGAATTTGGTCCGGATTTTGACGCGGTCTGCGCCATGCTCAAGCTCTCCGCCGAAGAACTGATCGCGCTCCATGCGGGCCGTGATTACACGGTCGATATGCTCGGGTTTACGCCCGGCTTCGCTTATGTCGGGGGACTGGATGAGCGCCTCAGTGTGCCACGTTTGCGCGAGCCACGCGTCAACATCGCGGCGGGCTCTGTTGGGATAGCGGACGGCCGCACCGGGTTGTATGCGCTGCCGGGCCCGGGTGGCTGGGTACTGATCGGCCGCACGTCGTATCCGTTATTCGATGCGACAGCCGATCGTCCATTCGCACTGAGCCCGGGCATGCGGGTTCGTTTTGTCGCGGTGCACGAGCTGTGACGCTGGAAGTACTGAAACCGGGTCCACAGACGACGATCCAGTCCGTGCCACGAACCGGCCAGCGTCACCTTGGCGTGCCGTCCAGCGGGCCGGCAGATCCGCTGTCCATGGCGCTGGCAAATCGGCTGGTCGGCAATGACCTGTTGGCGCCGGCGCTGGAAATAACGCTGGGCGGATTGTCGCTGCGCTTTCATGCGCCTACAGCCGTTGCCCTGACCGGTGCGCAGGCCCGTGCGACGCTGGCTGGCGAACCGCTGCCACTTCACTGCACGAGAGAGGCTAATGCCGGCGATAAACTGCGTATCGGTCCGGCAGAGCTGGGTGCGCGCGTCTATATTGCGTTCGCCGGGGGGTTGTTGGCGGACGAGATTCTGGGTTCAACCTCGACATACCTGCCGGCGGCGCTGGGCGGGCATCAAGGACGGGCGTTGGAAAAGGGCGATCGCCTCACCATCGGTCGTTATGGGCGGCCGGTCGAAACGCTCGTTACGCCCGACAAGTTTCAACCGCCGATGTCCACGAGCTGGGCGCTTCGTGCCTGCGATTCGAGAGAGACGGGTTGGCTGCGCGATCGGCAGCAGTTGTTTGGCACGAAGTTCAGGGTAGCAGACCGCTGCGACCGCATGGGAATAATGCTCGAAGGGGCAGAACTGGAAATCGACTCGGATGGCCGCATGGCAAGCGCGCCGGTATTTCCCGGGACCGTGCAATGTCCGGAGGACGGGCGCGTGTTCATGCTGTCAGTCGACGCGCAGACAACGGGCGGGTATGCGCGTGTCGCCCAGGTTGAGCGTGCTGATCGCCACTTGCTGGGGCAGTTACGCCCCGGCGATCATGTCAGGTTGTTGCGGCGCGACCGGGACAGCGCGATCCAGGAACTTCGCGCCAAGCTGGGCTACTGGCGCGAATGGCTCGATGACGTCGAGCGGGTGATCTAGCCGTCTAGTTGTCCGAAACTTGTCCCTGCGGCGAGTATTTCCTGCCGTTTCTCCAGGCCTCATGATCGTAGACGCTGCCGTTCACAATGACCTCATGCATCTTGTTCAAATATCCCGGCGCATTCCGGTTTTCACCGTAGAAGTATTTGTAATGATGCCGTTCACGGGTCTTGCCATCAGGCATGGTGAAGGCGTCAATTCCGGGGAATTGTCCTTCCAGGCCGAGCGCGGCCGCGACAGTCGCCGGAAGATCCGTAATTGACGTCGGCGCGTTGCTGACGCGGTACTCTCCAGTGTCATTGCTGCGCTTGATTGCAAGCAATGGCACGGCCATGGCTGCGGACATTGAGTCGATAGCGTCACTCTCGTTCTGCGGATCGAAACCATCGAGACGCACCCACGCTCCGTGGTCTGCCATCAGGATGATCAGGCTGTCATCGTAAATACCCAGCTCCTTCATGCGCGAGAAAACATCGAGTACCGCCTGTAACCCACAGTCAGCTTGTTGTAGTACGTTCTCGCGACCCGTTGGACGCACGCCGTCAAACTCACAATGCTCATCGCCGACTGTAGGGCGATGAGCAAACATCAGATGCATGATTTTGTAGACCGGCGCTTTCCTGTCCGCCCGCATGTCCTGCGAAAGATTCCGAGTAAACGAGAGGTCTGCGAAATACTGCATGTGCAGGTAGGATGCGGAACGGACCATGCCCTGCAAGATCCATAGCTCATCCCTGTGTATCAGCGCTTTGGCGAAATGCGGTAGCGCACGGAATAGCGATAAATCGATGAGTCGCGCAGAGTCATTGATGATGTAGTCTCGTGCCGAAACATGGGCGCTATTTGAGATTCCCAGCGCGTTGGCATGGCGGTTCTTTGCGTACACGTTTCTGAGCGCGACCTGGGCCGCAATGTCGACCTCGAAACCAGCGGCACTTGCCGAATTTAAAATTGTATTACCGGTCAGGGTCTCATCGACAAAATCGAGTACCGGCATATGATTCTGATACACCTTGCCGCTGAGCATTGCCGGGATTGTAAGTTGTGTGTAAGGAAATATGCCCAGGTTGTCCCGAAAGACCGTAAACCCCCGCAGTTGTTCTCTGACGTCCTTACCCTTATCAAGGGGATTGTCCACTAGCTGTTCGAAGAGGTCGGTCTGCAGGCCGTCCATGACGATGTGCACGACGTTTTTCGACGTAGAAAATCGCAGAAGTGCCTCCCGGCTCGACTGATTCTCCTCGATATCTGAATGTAGTAGTGACGCAGCATCATTGCCCGCCATCCCGACGGCCGCCGCTATGAGTTGAATGACGCACATTACGATTGCTGCACGCACAAATAGAGGACCTGTTCGCTTGAAAGCAAAAATCGACACAATAATCACGCCGGCCCAAATTACAGTGTCCAATACTCCACGCCAGGCGCCGGCCATCCATTCGATACTGCGGCCGTCCAGTGCTCCGTAGTCCCAGACCAGGATATTGGCCTGCAGCCAAAGAAGGCATGCGACGGCCCCTATCAATGCCTGTATACGCTGGTAACCACCGGCATTCAGCAAGGCCGCCACCAAGCCAACAGCGAAGATCAGCAAAGCGAAGTAGGGGAGATAGGCGAGTGCTATTTGAGTGAAGGACGCCGTGAATTCAGACGGATTACCTGAGTAGATCAGAAGCGGCGTAAATACGCACAACGTCAAAAGCGGCAATGCCGCAAGGGCGGCGCCATACAGGAAGCGACGAATCGCACTCACCGGCGATCGTACCAATACAGTGCTCGGCCACTCGAGGAAACAATCGATGATTTGACGATGCGCGCATGGGCAGCGATTGCATCGCGGAACGATTCTTCATTGTAGCCGGGAAAAATATCCTCGCGCAGGCTCAGTAGCCTCTTGACCATCGGATCCTGTTTTGGAACAAATTCGATGACGCCTTGTGGCGCAATATCGATGATCCAGCCCAGGACTTCCCGCAACGGAAGGTTTTTGCTGATGGCCAGGTGGTGTACAACGGCAAGGGCAAGGACGCCGTCACCGCGCGCCCTTGGCATGAGCCCCTGGCGCTCTCTCTGCATCCATCCCTGCGAGGGGCTGGGATTCGCGGCGTCGAGGTGCAACGGCAGAAAATCGACGTCCAGCTCCTTTGCACGCCGGAAAGCATAATCAAGTGCTCCATGGTCGAAATCGAATCCAACCGCCCGACGCGCACCGGACTCAAGCGCCAGGATGGAGTAATCGCCTGTGTTGCAACCGATATCGAATACCAATTCGGGCGCTGCACTTTCTATGAACCCTTTGACAAAATCTCTTTTGCGTTCGGTTTCTTCGTCAACGTAGCTGTTATCGCCTGCGTAATTCTGCCAGACGGTCGCGCCCGACTTGCGCGGCTCGAGCTTTGAAATCCAGCCTTGCAGCGTATGCAAAATCTGTTCGAATCCGATCTTCGCCAACTTCCGTGTTTTGGCTCGTTGAGCCGCTTTGTCGGCGCTACCAGACGCACGTTGCAGGCGTGCCTGCAAGAACACATGCGTCAGGATGTTCCAGGAAAAATGCGATCGCCAGGGGAGAATGTTGCGAAGTTCCTCAGCCGAAATACCGTCCATCGTACCGCGATACCAGGCGTTATGAGGAACGCCGAGGACCGATCGCAACAGCAAGGGGTTGACGAATTGCTCACAGAATTGCCGGTGCCCGGCCCAGAACTCGCCTTCGTCATACATGCGCAGCGACAGACTGTCGATGAAGATGGGTTTCGTGCCAAGGAATTGCACGTTAAAGGCGGTTGCGTCGGACAAGGTCACGTTCTTCTGCAGCGCTTTTTGGTGTAATTCGAGGTGCGCCAGCGCTGCGGTCTTCAGCGCCTCGAATGACCATTCGTAGGGATAGGAGACGTATGGAAGCCGCGGGTGTTCTATTACCAGGCTTGCATCAGCGGCACTCTCGCCCAGCAGCTTTTTGTCGACGCGATCTTCGCCAATCAGCAGGCCCGCGCCCACGAGTTCGTCAACGAGCCCGGTCGCGCGGACAGCTTCGAAATCAGTAATCCCTGCCGGCGTGACCGTACGAAACACTCGATCAGCCACATAGTAGATGCGCCCTTTGTTATCACGGAAAGAGCCGGGTTCGGAGGTCGCGGCTGCCACCTACGGACCACTCTGGGACTCGGACTCCGTATCGACAACCTCGCCGGTCTCTTCTTGTTTCACGGCAGATGAACCGACAAGGTTTGCGAGAAAAGCCTTGAAACTGTGCCAGTGGAAGCGCAGCACTCCCATTGCAACGGCGATTGATGCGAGCAGGCTTTGCAGCAGAATACTGCCCGTGCCCGGGTCCAGGTACGCATAACCCGGCGTTGCGAATACAACGCAGGCAAGTAACAGCCAAAATGTGTGTCGAACTGTAGCGCGCATTTTCAACCCTCGGAAGGCCGTGAACCAAGACTCTCGGTCCGTATACTGAGTGTAGCGTTTAACATAGTCTGGCCGGCGCAAATCACAATGATGGAATTCACAGTATTGCCTTTTAGGTCATCTCCGGGATGGTCCGGGCCGCGCAGAATGGGCGGCCGTGCGGAAAAAGTGGTGGGCCCGCCAGGACTCGAACCTGGGACCAAGGGATTATGAGTCCCCTGCTCTAACCAACTGAGCTACAGGCCCTTTTTCCGTTGTGGCCTGACGACAGGCCTATATAGGGAGCGCGATTTTAGCAGAAAAAAGCCGGGCATTGCCCGGCTTCTTCGCTAACGAGTGTCGCGCCGAATCAGTCTTCAAGCAGGAAGCTCCTGAGTTGATCCGAACGAGTCGGGTGCCGCAGCTTCCTGAGCGCTTTCGCCTCTATCTGACGGATGCGTTCGCGGGTGACGTCAAACTGCTTGCCGACTTCCTCAAGCGTGTGGTCGGTATTCATATCGATTCCGAAGCGCATGCGCAGCACCTTGGCTTCGCGCGGTGTCAGGCCTGCAAGCACCGAATGCGTCGTTTCCTTGAGGCCTGAGGTCGTCGCAGAGTCGACGGGCGAATGCACGGTCTGGTCTTCGATGAAATCGCCGAGATGCGAATCTTCGTCGTCGCCAATGGGCGTTTCCATTGAGATCGGCTCTTTCGCTATCTTCAGTACCTTGCGAACCTTGTCCTCGGGCATCTCCATGCGCTCGGCCAGTTCATCGGGCAATGGCTCGCGTCCCATCTCCTGCAACATCTGCCGCGAAATGCGGTTCAGCTTGTTGATGGTCTCGATCATGTGAACCGGGATACGGATCGTGCGCGCCTGGTCAGCGATCGAGCGCGTAATTGCCTGACGGATCCACCAGGTCGCATACGTCGAGAACTTGTAGCCGCGCCGGTATTCAAACTTGTCGACGGCTTTCATCAGGCCGATATTGCCTTCCTGGATAAGGTCCAGGAACTGCAGGCCACGGTTGGTGTACTTTTTCGCGATCGAGATAACGAGTCGCAGGTTCGCTTCCACCATTTCTTTTTTCGCGCGGCGGGCTTTCGCCTCACCGATTGACATCTGTCGGTTGATCTCCTTGATCTCGCTGATCTGGAGTCGGGTCACTTCTTCCACGGCAATCAGCTTGCGCTGGGCACGCGTGACGTCATCTTTGAGTTTGGCAAGTATCGAGGAATGCTTGCGCTTGGCTCGAATGTGTTTTTCGATCCAGGCGAGATCCGTTTCGCTCTTCGGGAAGCTGGACAGAAAGTCCTTGCGCGGCATGCCGGCATCTCGAACGCAAAGTTGCATGACGAGACGTTCCTGGCTGCGAATGATTGAGACGACATCACGGAGATTGCGGACCAGCGCGTCGAACAACTTCGGCGCGAGCTTCAATTCCATGATCTGGTCAGCCATGTCGGCGTGCGCCTTAACAGTCTTCTTGTCCTTCAGGCCATGCAGGTCCAGGTTTTTCATCGCGCGGTTGAAGTGACGACGAATAACTCTCACACGCGCTTTCACTTCATCGGGATCCGGGCCTGTATCTATGACTTCATCGTCATCGTCAGACTTCGGCGCAGGCGGCTTGATTTCGTCGGGCTCATTGGGGTCAATGAATCCCACGACAAAGTCCTGCATGCGAGTCTCGCCACCGATGACCCGATCGGCTACTTCAAGCAGTGCCTCAGCCGTGGGCGGGAAGTGCACCATATGGTATTTGACCTGGTTCAGGCCGTCCTCGATACGCTTCGCGATCTCGATTTCGCCCTGACGAGTCAGCAGTTCGACAGTGCCCATCTCACGCATGTACATGCGGACAGGATCCGTCGTGCGGCCGAATTCTGCGTCTACGCTTGCGAGTGCGGCTTCGGCTTCTTCAGCACCATCATCATCGGTCGCCGTTGCGTCGGACAACGTTATCGATTCGACGTCGGGTACTTTTTCGTGCACTGCAATACCCATGTCGTTAATCATGTTAACGATGTCTTCGATCTGTTCCGGGTCGACGATGTCATTCGGCAAGTGATCATTGACCTCTGCATAGGTCAAATACCCTTGCTCCTTGCCGCGGGCAATCAGTGCTTTAAGCTGTTTAGCCTGCTTGCTTCCGCCGACGGCTGCTTTTTTCTCTGTCAAGACAAAACCTCTACGGGCAAAAGATACAAACGATTAATAATACGCGCTCAAGAGAGCTCAATCCACCAATACTTCGTTAGTCTTCGACTTAATTCAGCGCCCTGAGTTCCGATTTCTCGTCGTCCGAGAGCCCACTAACGCGCTGTTTTTCAATAAGAAAATCAATCCTCTCCTTGCGCCCGGCCAATGCCAGCTGGTCCAGGCACTCGCGCAACTCTGCAGCCGGGTCAAACTCCTCATCGAGGGGTAGTACCGCTGCGGCCAGTTTGCCGAGGTGGCGGCCCTGTTCGTCATGTCGCCAGCGTTCAAGTAACCCGGCCGTCGTTATATTGGGTTCAGAACGCACCGTTTCAATGAGCGCCCGTAACAAATCGGTGCCTGGCCGATTGACGCTCGCGAGCTTGTCGATTTCGAGATTTCGGCCAGCCTCGGGGTGGTTCAGGATAATGGTAATGGCATGCCGAACAACGGATGGTTTGCCTGTGCCAGGCGGCAGCCGCCGTTTCCTGTCGGCGCCGGCGAATCTGGACGTCGCGTCCCGGGCGTGCGCCGGTCCGCTCGCAATCATCTTCTCGAGTTTTGGCGCGGTCAGTCCGACGGCTGCAGCGAGACTCTCGATCAACAGCTCCCGGTAAACCCCTGGCGGTATTTTGTTCACAAGGGGCCGTGCCAGTTCGGCCAGTCTCGCTCGTCCATCGACAGTTTGCATGTCGACCTGGCTGGCAAGTTCCTCAATAAGAAACTCGGACAGGGCGACACCGTTATCCAGGGCGTTAACGAATCCGTCAGCGCCATGCTCGTTAACGAAGGAGTCGGGATCGTGCCCATCGGGCAGAAAAACGAAGCGGATCTGGCGACCCTCGCGGATTTGAGGCAGTGCGTTTTCCAGTGCTCGCCAGGCAGCCGCTTTGCCCGCGCGATCGCCATCGAAGCAGAAATGAACGTTTTCGGTCAGGCGGAACAGGTTATTCAGGTGTTCGCTCGTGGTCGCTGTGCCGAGTGTAGCGACTGCGAAGTCGATGCCATGCCGAGCCAACGCAACAACGTCCATGTAGCCTTCGACGACGACGAGCTGCTCGATCTGACGCAAAGCCTGGCGGGCCTCGAACAAGCCGTAGAGTTCGCGGCCCTTGTGGAAAAGCACGGTCTCGGGAGAATTCAGATACTTTGGCTCACCGTCACCCATGATGCGGCCGCCGAATCCTATCGTTCGGCCGCGTGCATCCCGAATCGGAAACATGATGCGATCGCGGAAACGGTCGTAATGCTGGCCGTTGTCCTTGCGAATAATCAGGCCAGTGGCAAGCAGCCGTTCGCTGGCTTCCGCCGATTGTCCGAACTTGTCCAGCACGTTGCTCCAACCGTCCGGTGCGTAGCCAATACCAAAGCGTTTTGCGGTTACGCCGTCAATACCGCGTTCTGTCAGATACGCAACGGCCGCGGGCGTGTCTTTCATTGCCGCCTGCCAGTGTCTGGCAACGGCATCCATTAGTGAAAACAGCTCGTCATAGCGACGGGCCGGCTTGTCGCTTTCGCTTCTCGGGACCTCGACGCCCATCGAGTTCGCGAGACTCTCGATGGCCTCTACAAAACTCATATGATCGAATTCCATCAGGAAGCCAATGGCTGTGCCGTGAGCTCCGCAGCCAAAGCAATGATAGAAACCCTTGCCGGGGCTAACCGTGAACGATGGTGTCTTTTCATCGTGGAAGGGACAGCAGGCCTTGAATTCCCGGCCGGCCTTTTTCAATGGCACGCGGCGACCGACAACCTCGACGACATCTGCTCTCGCGATCAGATCATCAATGAAATCCTGAGGAATCAGTCCGGACATATTAGTACTAACGGCGACCGGGCAATGCCGGGTCTTGGTTGTTGTTACGAGGTCTGAACTCTTCGGTCAAAGGGCGTTGAGGCGTTCCTTGACTGTAGCACTGACAGCACCCATGTCGGCGCGGCCTGCGGCCTTGGCTTTGATCTGAGCCATGACCTTGCCCATGTCACGAATGCTCTCGGCTCCGCTCGCCCGAATGACCTCGTCGACCATGGCAGCCAGTTCATCGGCTGCAAGTTGCTTGGGGAGATAGGTGTCAATGACGGCGATTTCGTCGCGCTCGATTTTCGCGAGGTCCTCGCGCTTACCTTTCTCGAATTGCTCGATCGAGTCGCGACGTTGTTTGACCATTTTGGTCAGCACGGCGAGTACCGCGGCATCGTCCATTTCAATGCGCTTGTCGACTTCGATTTGTTTAATCGCTGCGAGCATGAGCCTCACCACTTTCAGCCGGTCTTTATCACCGGCCTTCATGGCGACCTTCATGTCTTCTGTGATTTGGCCTTTGAGGGACATGGGCAGGAAAAGTAAGCAATATGCTTCACGAATGCGAAGCTTAATTCGTTTTAGTAAAGCCGCTTGCGCTTGGCTTCGTCACGAGAAATGCGCTTCAGGTGGCGCTTGACGGCGGCCGCTTTCTTGCGCTTGCGCTCCTGGGTGGGCTTCTCGTAGAACTCGCGACGACGAAGCTCGGTCAGGATTCCAGCCTTTTCACAGGCACGCTTGAAGCGCCGCAGGGCAGCGTCAAAATACTCGTTCTCTTTTACGCGAACGCTTGGCATTGTTCAGGTATTCCGTCCAGACATAAATAAACCCGGCACAGGGCCGGGACTGAGCCGCATATGATAACGCCGGATTTCCCGGTTTGCAAAGGGTTTGGGGGCGAAATGCGGCGCCGGCGGAGGCCGTCACACGGGCGGCCTGTCGCGGGCACGGCCCGCTCCTACACGGTATCATCCGCCGCCTATGAATATTCTGGGAATCGAAACCAGCTGTGACGAGACCGGCGTGGCGTTGTATAGCACCAAACGCGGCCTGATCGCCCATGCGCTGCACAGCCAGGTTGACCTGCACGCGGTCTATGGCGGCGTGGTCCCAGAAATAGCGTCGCGTGATCACGTCCGCATGTTGCTGCCCCTGATCCGGCAGGTTCTCGGTGAGGCGGGCATCGAGAAGCCCGATGCGATTGCTTATACGGCGGGGCCCGGCCTGGTCGGCGCGCTGATGGTCGGCGGGGGCATGGCGAACGGGCTGGGACTGGCCTGGGCCTGCCCCGTCATTCCCGTGCATCACATGGAAGGACACCTGCTGGCACCGATGCTCGAGGAAGATCCGCCCGAGTTTCCTTTTCTGGCGCTGCTCGTGTCGGGGGGGCACACGATGCTCATCGCCGTGCGTGCGCTGGGCAACTACCGCTTGCTCGGAACCACGTTAGACGACGCGGTCGGGGAGGCATTTGACAAAACGGCAAAGCTCCTTGGCCTGGGATATCCCGGTGGGCCCGCGCTGGCGGCATTGGCAGAACAGGGGGACGATAAGGCTTTTGCTTTTCCACGACCCATGTTGCACAAGCTAGGATTTGATTTCAGTTTTAGCGGCCTCAAGACGGCTGTCATGCTCGAAGTCCGGAAGGCCGAAGCTGCCGGCAATTTGAGCCGAGCAGATGTTGCGGCATCGTTTCAGCGCGCAGCTGTCGATACGCTGGTCGCACGATCGATAAAAGCGGCCAATGCGCATCGACTCGAGCGGATAGTGGTCGCGGGCGGAGTGGGTGCAAACAAGTTGCTGCGAAAAGAAATCGCGGAGCGTTTCGATGGCTCCGTCTTTTATCCTCGCATGGAATTTTGTACGGACAACGGTGCGATGATTGCCATCGCCGGCGCGCGCCGTTTGATAGAGGCAACGCCTGCGGACGAAATAAAAGTGCGGTCACGTTGGTCAATAGCATCATTGGACGTGCCGCGAGCGGCGCAATGAGAAAGGAATAGCAATCAAATTATGGACAAGATTTTTCTAAACGAACTCAAGGTCGATACGGTCATCGGCATCTGGGAATGGGAGCGCAAGATCCGTCAGACGGTCATTATTGATCTGGAAATGAGCGCGGACATCGCAAAAGCGGCGGCCACTGATAATGTTGAAGACACGCTGAATTACAAATCTGTTGCCAAGCGCATTCAGTCCTTCGTTGCGGATTCGAGTTTCCAGCTTGTCGAAACGCTCGCGGAGCGAATTGCCGGAATCATACGTGATGAATTCGGGGTTGAGTGGGTAAAAGTCCGGGTCAATAAGGTCGGGGCGATCCGGGGCTCGCGCGATGTGGGCATTCTCATCGAACGGGGCCAGTGGTCCGACTGAAGACGAGCCCGGGAAGAGTCATGTCAATCGTTTACCTTGGGCTCGGGAGCAACATACGGCCCGAAGATAACCTGAGCCTTGGCGTGCGCGAACTGCGGCGGCATTACGGTGAGGTGGATGTCTCGTCCGTGTATCGCAGTGCGGCCATCGGCTTCGAGGGCGATGACTTTCTGAACCTCGTTATGCGGTTCAGGTCGAAAGAAACGCCGGTTGAAATCTGCAACGAAATCGAACGATTACATAATCTGGCGGGACGCGATCCCGGTAACGAAAAGTGGGTATCACGTCCGCTCGATATTGATCTGTTGCTTTACAATGACCTGGTCATCGACGAGCGCCCGGTGCGGGTGCCGCGCAGCGACATACTGGAATACAGCTTCGTATTGCGGCCGCTGGCGGAACTCGCTCCGGATCTCGTGCATCCGGTAACGGGCAAGACAATGCTGGCGCATTGGCGGGAATTTGACACCGAAAGTCAACCGCTGGAACTCGTTGGCGTTATTCTGTAACGGAGGTTTTATGCGCAAACTGGTTGGTGTGCTGCTCATACTGTCCCTGGCTGCCTGCGGCGGCAGCGGCGATGGTCTTGTGGGACCGCAGACTGGCACAGCTGCCTGCAGCAATGACGGGCAGAAGCAGTTCGTGCTGGACAATCTGTACGCCTGGTACCTCTGGAACGATTTGTTGCCGGCCAACATCAACATCGCGGACTACGCTACGCCCGAAAACCTGGTTGTTGAGGTCACAACGACATTCGGTCCGCAGGATGCCAACGGTAACCCTGTTGATCGATTCAGTTCTGTAGGCTCAGCGCAGGCCGACGCGGAGTTCTTCGGCGAAGGCAAATTCGAGGGTTTCGGCTTCAGCTACAGGATTGTCGATGCTGCTACCGATGACGTACGCCTAAGCCGGGTATTCTCGGGAAGCCCTGCGGAAAACGGCGGCCTGGCTCGGGGACAGCAGTTTGTCAGTCTCGATGGCAGGAGTATTGCCGATATCCAGGCGAATGAAGGCATTGGCGCCGCGTTCAGTAACGATACTGTGGTTTTTGAGATGCAGCGACCGGACAACAGCGTGTTTACGGTGTCAATCACCAAGGACATCGTCACGATTGATCCGGTGCCTCAGCGTCGCATCATCGACGCCGGCAACGGTGTGATGGTTGGTTACATGGAGCTGGCGCAATTCATCAGCACAGCAGACCCGGTCTTCAACGATGTATTCACTGAGTTCATAGCGGCCGGTGTAAACGACGTCATTATCGATCTGCGCTACAACGGTGGTGGCCTCGTCAGCACGGCCAACCTGCTGGGCGATTACCTCGGCGCATTCGCCAATGATGGCCGCGTGTTTTCGGAAACCCGGTTCAACGCGGATCGTGCGGCGGCGAACAACAGCACGGAATTTTTCCAGCTTCAAGGTAACTCGATTAGCCTTGGTCGTCTCGTGGTTATTGCAACGGGTGGCACGGCGTCTGCGAGCGAACTGGTCACGAACAGCCTGGAAGCGTATTTCGACGTCACGATCGTCGGCGATAACACGTTCGGAAAACCGGTCGGCCAGATTGGTCTGACGTTTTGCGACAAGATTCTTCGTCCAACGTCTTTCAAGACGGTCAATGCGGCCGGCGAAGGCGATTATTTTGACGGCCTGCCGGTTGATTGCCCGGCAGCTGACGATTTGGATTTCGCCGTTGGTGGCGATTCGGATCCGAACATGGTGGCTGCGATGACCTATTTGAATACGGGTGCCTGCCCGGTTGCAGCAGCGCCTGGCGGGCAGTTCAAGCCTGGCGGAGCAGCCGGCATCGAGCAACGCGATCGACGCGGGCCGGCGCACCGGGAATTTGCGGACGCATACTAACGCCACCACCCCCTGCGACCCACCAATTTGACCGCGGCGTCGATCGCCGGGGAATCTCAGTCGCTCGGACAGCTGCTCCGCAAACTCGCTTTGTGAGACACCCCGGCATTCACCACCGCTGACCGGGCATGCAGCATGAGGGCGGTGAGCGCGGGATGTCTTGCGAAGCGACATCGCGTAAGCGCGAGCGAGCAAGATCATGCCGCGATCGCCGCCCCCTATGACGTGTTTGGTGGTGAGGGGACTACCAGCCGATCGATCGTCCGCCGTCCACAACGATGATCTGGCCCGTCACGTACGTCGCATCTCGCATCAGGTACAACACGCAGCCGGCGATATCATCGGGATCGCCTGGTCGCTGCAGCGGCACCTGTCGCAGAATCGTTTGCTGTGCAGCGTCGCTCATGCCGTCCTCAGGCCAGAGAATTGCGCCGGGCGATACGCCATTCACGCGGATATCGGGTGCCAGGTCTTTTGCCAGCGAACGAGTCAGCATGGCGAGGCCGGCTTTGGCCGGGCCGTAAACGGCGTGATTGCGCAGCGGCCGCTGCGCGTGAATATCAACAATGTTGACGATCGTGCCGCCATTCTGCCGCAGATGCGGTATTGCCGCCTGCGTGAGGAACAGCGGTGCTTTCAGGTTGCTGCCAACCAGGTCGTCCCACTGCGCTTCGGTAATGCTTCCCACCGCGGTCGGGTAAAAAGTCGACGCGTTGTTGACGAGACAATCGAGGCGTCCGGCCCAGTCCACGACACCCGAAATAAGCTGTGGCAGCTGTTTCATGTCGAGCAGGTCAGCCGCAAATGTTGCAGCCGAGTCGGCTCGTTCATTGTTAAGTCGTGTCGCGAGGCTGTCGGCCTCATTCGCCGATCTCCGATAATGAATCGCCACGCGCGCGCCGTTTTCATGAAGCCGTGTCACAATGGCCGCGCCGATTCGTCGGGCGGCGCCGGTTACGAGCACGACTTTGCCATTTAGGTCCTGTTCTGACATCAAGAATCCTGACCGATAATCAAGAAGACATTCTTAAAGGCTTTACAGCTCACATGCAACACGACAACCGCCCAGTGCTCCCACGACCTGATGCAACAAGCGCCGAGCACAGCGTGCGCGTAGCCGAATTCATTCGCACGCGAATGGCGGATGCGGGTGGTAGCCTGAGTTTTGCCGAGTTCATGCAGCATGCTCTTTATGCGCCCGGTCTAGGCTATTACACAGCAGGTTCCAGCAAATTTGGTGCCGACGGTGATTTTGTGACGGCGCCGGAAGTGTCGCCGGTTTTTGGCCGCGTGCTCGCACGACAATGCGCCGAGGTGCTGGCCGATGTGCACGGGGGAGCGATCCTCGAATACGGTGCAGGCAGTGGCAAGCTCGCTCGCGACATACTCGAGACACTGGCCCGGCTCGATGCACTTCCCGAACGATACGAAATCCTGGAAGTATCGGCCGAGCTGCAGGAGCGCCAGGCGCGATATTTGCGAGCAGAAATTCCCGACCTGGTATCGCGTGTTTCATGGCTCGACAGGCCGCCCGCAAATCATGCGGGTGTCATCATTGCCAACGAGGTGCTCGACGCGCTTCCGGTTGAACGGTTTGTGCGGAGCGACGCCGGTGTCAGGCAACTGCGTGTTATTGATGACAGTGGTGTGTTTGCCATTGCTGAAGCGCCCGCACCGGATAATCTCTTGAACGCCGTGCTCGCTATAGAAGTTGAGCTGGGCCTGAGTTTGCCTGTCGGGTTTGTCTCTGACATTTCTCTGGGATTACCGGGCTGGGTCTCGGCACTGGCGGATACGTTGCAACACGGCGTAGCATTTCTGTTCGACTATGGCGTCACGCGAAGAGAGTACTACGCAGCTGAAAGATCGGGCGGATGGCTGCGATGTCACTTTCGTCATCATGCACACAACGATCCGTTGATCCTGGTTGGTATCCAGGACATCACTGCATGGGTCGATTTCAACACCGTTGCGGAAGCAGGGCGGAATAGCGGACTCGACGTGGCAGGCTACTCGGCGCAAGCACAGTTTCTGCTCGGTGGCGGACTCGATGCCGAGATGCACGAATTTGCATCGTTGCCACTGGCGTCACAGCTTGAATTGTCCGGACAGGTTAAAACGCTTACTCTGCCGGGGGCAATGGGCGAGCACTTCAAGTGCATGGCGCTGCGGCGCGGCGATGTCAGCACACCATCGGCGTTTCGCATGGCTGACAGGACACATACTTTATGAATGAACAAATAGTCGGCCGAGGCATGCAGTGACAGGATGGCAAATCATCGTATTGGCGGTCGTGCAGGGATTGACCGAGTTTCTGCCGATCTCAAGTTCCGGCCATCTCGTGCTGGTGCCTTATCTCGTCAATTGGACGGACCAGGGGCTCGCTTTCGATGTCGCTGTGCACGCCGGCTCGCTCGTGGCTGTTTGCGTGTTCTTCCGCGGAGACCTCCACGGGCTGCTGCGCGGCGCCGCACAGGTCCTGGGAGGCGAGACCAAACTGCCGCAGGCCAATATGGCGCTCGCCATCGGGCTCGGTACGATACCTGCGGCACTCGCGGGCCTGTTGTTCGCTTCCTGGATCGAGGCGAACCTGCGTGATCCGTTAGTAGTCATGTACACGTTATCCGGCTACGGTGTCCTGATGGCACTTGCGGACCGGTACGGAAAAAGAGAGCGCGTTATCGCCGGCGTTCGCATCAGGGATGCAGTCATCATAGGATGCGCGCAAGCGCTGTCACTCGTCCCCGGCACCTCGCGATCCGGCGTGACCATCACGGCCGCCCGTTTACTGGGCTTTAAGCGCCAGGACGCTGCGCGATTTTCCTTCCTGCTGTCGGCGCCCGTGATTCTGCTGGCGATGCTCTTCAAAGGGTTTGAGATGATCGTCGGTGATGCGGCGGTGGCGTGGGGGCAACTCGCGCTCGGAGCGGCAGTTTCCGCTATTGTTGCGTACCTGAGTATCGAATTTTTCATGCGCTTCGTCAGTCGCATCGGTCTCGCGCCGTTCGCGATCTACCGTCTCGCGCTAGCTGCGATTATTTTGTATGCCCTCGTTTAAGACACTGCCATTACAGACATTGCTGCTGGTCGCGAGCAATGCGCTTGCTGTCGAGGGCTACATCATCGGCGGGGGGCTTGAGGGAGATTCGGCGGATGGCCTGGGAGCGTCAATAGTTGGGGAACTGGGTATAACGGAGAAGACCTGGATCTCGGGCGCGCTGGCGAGGAATACGCTGGATCTGCCTTTTCGGGACGACCTCGAAACCTGGTACGGCGATCTCGGCATAGATCATTGGTTCAAGCCGTTCGGAGTCCGGGCCGGCGTTGCATACTGGGGCGACAAAGACAGTCTCGAGTCGACCGACTGGCGCGCATCTGTCTACTGGCGCGCGAACAAATTTTCGGTCGCCGGCGACTACGAGTCGCGCGAATTCAGTTTTGATCTCTCGACCGTCGATCTTTTTCCCGCGCGCCGGGGCGGATTCGATGCCGAGGGTATTGGCCTTACTACGCGATTCGAACTGACGGACTCGGTGAGTCTCGGCTTGTCGGGTATGGACTACGACTACGATGTGAACCTGAGGCTCGACAGCAGTCGGGGCCTCCTGGAATTGCTGTCGTTCTCTCGCTTGAGCCTGATCAATAGCCTGGTTGACTACCGGGCGTACGCAACGCTCGGGCTGAAAGCCGGCCAGCAACGCTGGCAGTTCGACGTCGGTACCTGGAAGGGTGAGGTCGATGGCGGTACGACTCGCTCAGCGACAATTCGATTTCTGAATTCGCTTGGTGACAACGCTGACGTCGAATTTTCGCTCGGCCTCGATGATTCTGAAATTTACGGGTCCGTAACGTTTTTCTCAGTGTTTCTGTATTTCTACGGCGGCAGCTGAGCGACGGTAATCCTCCAGCGCGATTTCGCGCGCCCGACGAATGTCGGCCGGTATTTTCGATGCTTCGCTGGCTTTGGCAATAACTCCTGCATCGACCGCGGCCGCCGCTGCCAGCGCACCTCGCAGGTAATCGGCCTGTGGGTAAAGTCGATCTTCAAGCCCACCACGCCCACGCGCATCGGCCTCGCACGTGATCAGAAACTTTTCAAAACGCCCTGGGCGCCTGAACGCGTCGGTACCCTCCAGAACCTTGAGTAGCGTCTTCGCACGCAACTCGAGTGCACGATGACAGTGAGTGTGAAACTCGGCCGCGAGCAGCGCCAGGTCCCGACAGGCATTCGGGACAGGGAGCCGCTTTGCAATTTTGCGAATCAGTTTGCAGCCGCGACCCTCGTGGCCGGGGTGGCTCGGCAATCTATGGCTGGGCGTATTACCCTTGCCAAGGTCGTGCATCAACGCGGCGAAGCGTACTTCAAGGTCTGCGCTGAGCACTTCCGCCTGGTCGAGCACCATTAGAACATGGACGCCAGTATCAATTTCCGGATGCCATTTTTTCGGTTGCGGCACGCCGAACAGTACATCGACCTCAGGCAGCAGGACTTTCAAAGCACCACAGTCGCGCAGCACTTCAATGTAAGTTCGGACACTGCGGCCTACGAGTGCCGCCTCGGTTTCCTGCCAGACCCTGTCCGGCACGAGTGCGTCTACTTCTCCGTCCATAACCATCTGCCGCATCAGCTGCAACGTCTCCGGCGCAATCGTGAAGCCCAGGTGATTGAACCTGGCCGCGAATTTTGCAACGCGAAGAATCCGTACGGGGTCTTCGGCAAACGCATCGGATACGTGTCGCAGCACGCGCTGTTGTATGTCGTTGATGCCGCCGTATGGATCGATCAGCTTGCCGCTGGCGTCTTTGGCGATTGCGTTTATCGTAAGATCGCGGCGCAGCAGGTCGTCTTCGATTGATACGTCCGGCGAGCAGTTGAATGCAAAGCCGTGATAACCCGGTGCCGTCTTGCGTTCCGTTCTGGCGAGTGCGTATTCCTCGCCGGAATCCGGATGCAGAAACACCGGAAAATCCTTCCCGACTTGCCGGTAACCTTGTGCCAGGAGCTCGTCGGGCGTAGTGCCCACGACGCACCAGTCCCGCTCATTGTGCGGAATGCCAAGCTGTTCGTCCCGAACAGCGCCACCGACGAGGTATACCTGCATCGCGCAATAGTACCCGACAATCGTTGTTGACGTTCGGGTGTGGCGACCCGCAGAGTAGCGGAATGCGACAATGCGACTGCATCCTGCGATCGACAAAAGTTCTGCTACTGGTGTCTCTGAGCGCAGCCAGCTCGGGCTGCTATTACATGCAGGCGGCGGCAGGGCAATGGGAACTCACGCGCAAGCGCGAGCCGATTGCAGATGTTATCAGTGATGACGATACCTCTGCCGAGCTCAAAGACCGCTTGCGGCTCGTGCAGGCAGCACGTCAATTCTCAATCGACGAACTGGCTTTGCCGGACAACAAGAGCTATCGAAGCTACGCTGACATCGAACGCGAGTTCGTTGTCTGGAACGTATTTGCCGCGCCCGAGTTTTCGCTCGAACCAAAACAATGGTGTTTTCCTGTTGCCGGATGCGTCAGTTACCGAGGCTATTTTTCGAAAGACGCCGCGATTCGGGAGTCCGAACGGCTCGCCCGGGACGGCTACGATGTTGCAGTTGGCGGCGTGTCGGCCTACTCGACTCTGGGGAATTTCAATGACCCGGTCCTGAGTTCGATGATGAGCTGGGACGACATTCAGCTCGCAGGCGTCTTGTTTCACGAGCTTGCGCACCAGGTGCTCTACATCAAGGGCGACTCGGGATTCAACGAGTCGTTCGCCACTGCGGTTGAGGAGTTCGGTCTCGAACGTTGGCTAAAGTCGAACGGACGGCCCGAAGATATCGAGGTCTACAGGCAACGACGGCAATTGCGCCAGGACCTCATGA
>Ga0224512_10001030_pt1 | contig 27781 bp, 30 predicted proteins | sample SF_May12_sed_USG_4_FD_169103 | JGI IMG/M metagenome (GOLD analysis project Ga0224512, IMG submission 169103) | Sediment microbial communities from San Francisco Bay, California, United States - SF_May12_sed_USGS_13 | ecosystem: Environmental > Aquatic > Marine > Sediment | place: USA... | reverse complement strand
CAAAGAAGCTGTCGGACAAAACTAATTCGATAGTAACTTAAAACCTATTTTTATTTTTTAATCATTCGTCTTCTTGCTCAAAGCCCCATGATTTTACTAATTCTTTTTGGAACTTGTCAGATTGTTTTTCATCTAATGCAAATCCACAGTTTTTATGAGTTGGAACTACAGCCATACCATCAAGTTTAAACTCTACTTCAAACAAATGGATTTTTGAGCATTCGCACATTTCTGGAATTTCTGTACATTTTCCTCTATATTTGCTTATTTGAATATCAAACTGCTACCTATTTTTATCATTTTTACATAGTTGAATAAGGTTTAACTATCCGTTTTGCTAATTTTTATTAGATTTGAGCAAAACATTCATGTTTCTTCCAATTATTACTGTTCTACTTTTAGGTTCATTATTAGTTCCCTCGGCATTTGCCCAATTCCAATCTGGTGGCGTTGACATTGAAGGTTCATGGTATGCTGGTGAAGGTCTCAAACAAGGTGATTTCTTTTCTTATTCGATGTGCCATGTAGATTACAAGGAATGTTCTAATTTTGAAATGGATATGTGGATTAAAGGTGATAAACAAGTTGGAAGTGAAACCAAGTGGCTAGCTGAAGTTGTTGTTTATGATGGCAATAAACGCATTGTAGGTGAAATGGAGTTGGGAAAAATTGCTCCAGAACCAACTGGTGGTAGTGAAGAATTAGGTCTTTACAGGGGTGCGTTCAAGTCTTCTGTTGTTTGGTTATCTGCATTTGCAACATCTGATGATAGTGGTGGTGGAAAAGGACCAAAAGATTTCAGTGATGTATCTTGGGGTAAGATTGGAAACATTGGGGGCGAACAAGTTCTTCCAATGAGTCTTGAAACGATAACTATTCGTGCGGGAACTTATGATACTGTTCTGGTGGGATGGAAAACTGGGGGAACTTTAAGCAAAGTTTGGCTTGTAGATGATTTTCCATTTCCGATAAAAGCTACTACATACACTCATGTTTCTGAAGGAATTCCTCCAACTGAATATGATTTTGAATTATTAGATTATAGAGAAAACGTTTTAGAGAGCCCATTTGCAGATCTTATTTCAACTAAAAATGAATTCGCAGCTGCAGGGTGTATAACAAATTTTGAAAAAGAAGCTAGTCTAAAAAAGCCTACCACCAACTTTGATTACCAAGTGCATGTTTTCTATGGCCCTGAAGATCCAGTTGAAGGTTGTGAAATGCAATGGCTCATTAAATTTATTAGTAAATATGATGACACTGAATTTTTGAATCAAGTTCAATTTGATATTTGGGTTGTGGATGATGAATTTAACTTACCTCCTCTCCGTTCAATTGCAAAAGAAGAAGGTAAACAATTTCTTTATTCACCTTCTGGCCAATTTATCCTTGATATGATTGTTAAAGAAGATCCTGGCACGGCAAATTATGTGATATGGATTTATGGATTGGCTCCAGATGGAATTGTCCCATCAGGCGCTTCTGATTATATTGAAATTCCAATTCTAATATATGCTGCTGATGGTACTACTCCCGTTCAAAAAATTCCTGATTGGATTAAGAACAATGCTGGATGGTGGGCTGATGGTGCTATAGATGATGATTCATTTGTTCAGGGAATTCAATTCTTGATAAAAGAAGGAATAATGAAGATTCCACAAACTACACAAGGTTCTGGTGGAACTACAAGTGGTATTCCTGATTGGATTAAGAACAATGCTGGATGGTGGGCTGATGGTGCTATAGATGATGATTCATTTGTTCAGGGAATTCAATTCTTGATAAAAGAAGGAATAATGAAGATTCCACAATCTTCTTAAAGTTCAAGTTCTTCAGGTTCAGAACCTGAAGCTTGGTATGAGTAAAAAACCAAATTTTTCATGTTCTACATTCAAATTATTGGAGTTTGATTAGAGGTTTAATAAGAAAATGGTAGGTCTTTTTAATCATCCCAAACGTCATTTAAAAAAATTACTGAAAGATGGTGAATATGATGAGGCTATTGCATTTGGAACGAATTTAGAATCTAAATTTTCTGATGATCCTGACTTCATGTTTATCATGGGTAGTGTTTATTTTATTGTAGATGATGCAAAGAAAGCACTTCCTTATTTTGAAAAAGCTTTTCAATTAGATAACAATGATGTTGAAATATTAACTTTAAAAACCAATGTACATTTGGCCCTGCAACAAAAAGATGAAGCCATTGATTGCTGTGTACGCATACTTGAACTTCAACCAAAAAACTTTGAAGCTAAAAAACTACTTGAAGAACTTGAAAGTCTATAAATTATAAAATTACTCCGTCTTCATCATCTGGTATGCGTTTTCCATTAGCCAATCACAAAATATTGTTACTTTATCATCAAATTCTGTCCAAATATGTACTGAATGAGGCAAGATATCTATCTTCCAACTGTCTGTAAATACTCTTACCCCTTCTTTATTTTCATACATGTACGCATCTTCTGTTTTAACATCTCCAAGAATTTCTTTTGCTTTTTGCTTGATTACTTCTCTATCTATGGGGAATCTTTTTCTGTCATAATCTACAATTAAACTTAAATCTCTTTTCCCATACATTTCAAACTCTTCAATTCTTCCTGCTTTTGGAAAATTTATGATTAATTTGATATTGTATTTTTTTCCAACCTCTTTTCCAACCTCTACAATTCTTGCATATCCAGTTGCAGGATTCTTCTTTAGAAGGAATCTGATTTGTGCTAGGTCTTTTTTTAGCTGATCTTGCAAGTCGGAAACTAATTCTGAGAATATCATAATAATACTTTAAAAAATTCCTATTATAATCATTAATTTTTACCAAGATTGGTTTTTTTAGACCTTTGATTGATTCAGAATATGGCAATGCCTTTAGATTATGATGGAATGAGAACTGATGATACCTCAGAAAGAACCGATAATGTAGATGAATACAGGCGAACTTGTATGGATTTCATCGAGGATATTTCTCATGATTATGAGGCATGGGTTGATTATTACAAATTACCTGAAGATGAAGATAAAAGAAGACGTGCTGGCATTCGTGGAACTATTACAAGAACAAATGAATGGATTGCAAAAGTTGCACAATCAATCAAAGCAGTTGATGTTGTTATGAATGATGGAATACAAAAAATGGCCGAATCTACTGCTGGCAAACCCCTTGAAATTGGAGTATTTGTAAATCACAAATCTGGTTATACTGAAACAAATCCTGGTATTATTGATGTGAGTGTAAAAGGAAATGGAAGAAAAGGACGAAAAATGAAACTTGGATTTCATTTTAAGGATGATCGATTTAGAATAGAATCTACATGTGGTGCATATATTGATGAGGATAATTTACCTACTCAAGAATTTGAAACAATGGATATTCATCTAAAACTTCATGCAGAAAATGCGAAATCTCGTGATGTAATTTCATTTACTGTAACCTTTAGTGAAATTGAAAATGATGTAGAATTTGATAAAAGAGGTGTTTCAACTATTGTACATTTGGTGTGATCTATCGTAAGATTTCTTTTTCGATATAATCAATAAATTTTCCAGTGTTTTCAAGTTTTATCGAGTTGATTTCTTCCAAGTTGTTTAAGAAATTCATTTTCAGATACCCTTCAGATGCTGTATACAAAACATCATCAATATGGAATGTTCTGGCATTGCTCATTCCATAATATCGTGAATCTTCAGCAGAATGAGTCACTGTTCCTTTGAGGTTAAACCCGTCTACATTATCTAAATCAAATACATAGAATCCACTCCAACGATTGTAATCTGGTGCAAACATCTTAGAACTTGAAATTCCATTAAGATTTTTAGCATCTCCGCTAATTGGAATTGAAAGAACTCCGCTTGTCTTATCAAAGAAGAATGCTTTGTGATTGTTTAGTGCTTCTGAATATGTTGAACTGTCCCCAACTATGATGTCATCTGCTACCTTTGGATTATTCACATCTGCGACATCAAACAATGCAATTTTAATTCCTAATTGCTGAACTCTACCATTATCAATTTCTTTTGTATCTCTACCAATTCCGATAATGTATTTTTCATCATATGGGTGCAAATAATTTGAAAATCCTGGAATTTTCAACTCTCCTAGAATCTTTGGGGTATCAGTTGCCAAGTCAATTACAAAGAATGGGTCAATTTGCTCAAATGTTACCAAGTAAAGTCTATCGCCCATAAATTTTGCTGAAAATATGCTCTCATCAGGTGCAATATCCTCTAATTCGCCAACTATGCTAAGTTGTTCATCTAAAATATAAACTGCATTTGAACGAACAGTTCCCTGATGTTGAATGTAATATTCTGCAGTAGTTGCAACTCTAAATCTGTCTCCACTTTCATCCATGGAGAATTGATTTAGTAACCTACCTGGAATGGAGCCCTTTGCAACATATTCTATTTTATCTTCATCAATTGATATTTTATGAATTATTGTCTTTCTAGTCTCCTCTTGAATTTTTGCATCATACTCGTTTAATGCTTCTCTAATTTTTTCAAATAATTTTTCTTTGTCATTTTTATCCATTGCATTGTATGATTTTTGCATTAATTCCGAAATTTTTATCCACTGTACTGATGAATTAATTGATGAGTCGCTTTGAATTGATTTGATTTCATTTTGAATATTGTTTGGTAACAACGGAACTACGACATCAAAGAATCTGTCTCGTGATGAATTTTCATAAAAACCAAATGGCATGTTTTGCTGATATGTCAAGTAAAAATTATCTTCAGATACATAAAATGTTCCAGAATATCCCATAAGGAACGTTTCGGAATTTATTTTATCTCCAAAAATATCGATTGCAGTTAATGTGTTAAAGTTTGAAAATTGCTCTACATTGTCAAAGTAGAATGCTTCAGGAGTCATGATTCTAACTGAATCCTCCATGATTATTGGAAGTCTTGGATACTGATAGTCAATGTTGCTGTTTGTTACAAAGTATGCATAATCTCCAATCATTCGTGCATCTCTGAAATGGCCATCAATAGAATAATCTTTGAGAATTGTTGGGTTTTCTTTATCTGATACATCAACAATTAACGCATGTGTGACAGAACTGTAAGAACGTCTAGGAATAAAGTCATACTGTGGGATGATTTCGTCATCGCTTTGTCCATTGTAAAATATCACTAATCTATCATCATTTAGGAACATATTTTGAATATATTGTGATTCAATATCTAGTGCAATTTTGAGAATTAATTTTGCAGACTCTGCTGGATATGCGTCAATTATTGTTAGTGTGTTTTGTGATACAATGTAGACGTATTTTGAATCATTTTTGAGATAGTCTGGTTCATCTACATTTTCAACTTGAACATTTGTTGTTGAATAGTCTGAACCTCCGGATTCTATTTTAGATGCACCATCTGAAGGCATTGGTGCAACAGAAGGCACTGGAGATCCTACAGATTCTTCACTATCAAACATTGCTGTATCAACTGCCATGGTTGTTCTAAACATTCGATCATCATAGAAATTTCCTTCAAATAATGCAGATGCATCAAGTATGTTCTTTAGCTCAGTCTGTGATGATATTTTTTTAATATTATTAGTTCCTTCAAAATATTCTGATGTTGATTTGTCAACATAAATTATTTCAGGTTCGGGAATTTGTGTGGCTTGAGGTTTTTGATCAAAATCAACTGAATACATAATTCCTGCTGTAACTATTACCGAAATGGCAATTACAATTGGAATTATTATTTTTGAGTTCATTTTTTTCCTCACTTTCCTCAGACATTCATTTTTTTGAAAACTGTAATTTAGTGATTACTACTGTTTAGTAGTTTGAGATAAAAGGTTTAGTAAAATTGAAATTTTACCAAACAATTTACATATGCTGGATTTTCAATATCAACTCTAATGTCTACTGATGAATTCTCTGATGATGATTTAACTGAAAAAATCAAAATTCTTGCTACAGATGATGAAAAAATCAAGTCGTTTGGTGAGATATTTACTAATGATTCCAGTCGTGAAATCCTTCAATTACTCTTTAATGAGCAGTTATCTGCAACTCAGATAGCTCAAAAAAGTAACGTTTCTCTTCAACTTGTAAAGTATCATCTTAACAAATTACAAGATCTTGGTGTTGTAAAAATCTCAAAGATTGAAAAAAATTCAAAATCACAAGACATGAAAATTTACACTGCATCAAAGTTTAGTATTATTATCGTTCCTCCAAAATTCTCAGAAAAAACTAAAGAAAGTAAACTTCTTGTTCGTTCTTTTAGAAATATTTACAAAGTTGCAGGACTGGGAATTGCAACTGGTATTTCAGGATTATTGTCATTATCCCAATTTAAAAACAAAACAATCCATGTAGATGATTCTACAGGTGGAGAATTTTCGTCTGTTGAAGAATCTGCCAAGAATATGGAATCTGTCCCAATTGATGATTCTGTACGTTCACTCCCTGCATCTGCACCTGTGATTGCTGAATCTGAATCACAAGATATCTCTCAACGTAGTTTGGAAATTGCAGAAACTATGGTTGAATCTGAAATTTCTGTAAATTCTGATTTGTTTTTACCTTTTGTAATAATTACTGTGATTCTAGGTGGAATTACTGCATGTTATTTATGGAAATTAAAAAAATCCAATTAAATTATTCTAATGTTACTTCAATTGTAACCCTTTTTTCCTTAGCTCTTTCTTCTCCAGGATATTTTAGATGAGAAATTTTTTCATTTAATGTTTCATCTGTAACTAATTTTGCATTTCCAATGAATACATTATCATTATATTGAATTTTGACTAGAGGATTTACCAAGGCATTCTGAAACCAATCCCCATCTGGTCTGTGTCTTGAAAAATAAATTTTTTTGTTATAATTTACTGCTCGAAGCATTACTGAATGTTCTTTGCTTGTCTTTCTTCCTTTAGTGATCAGGATTGGCCTGAATAACTCTTCTTTTATCTTCATGCGTAATTTTCTTCTGTCAAGTATTTTAACCTCATTGATAGAAATTTCTGATATTTGATGTGATAAGCAAATCTGTCCAGTTGATACTATGTCTGTAAAACTTGAAGGAATGCCTGCCAATATGGCTACTGCTGATACTTTTACTGGAAAAAAAGTGATTGATAGAGAGGGAATTGAATATGGAAAAGTTAAACATATTCACATTAACCAAGATACCCTTGTCGTATGTGGTGTAACAATCCATCAAGGATTTCGTAGGGACTACTATTTATCTGAGGATTATATTGACAAGTTTTCTAAAGAAACTTTACTTCTTAGCAGGCCTCCTGTAAGAATTGGAATCCCTGTAACTGATATTGATCGTCACAAAATAGGTAAAGTGAAACGGTTACACAAAAATTCTGATACGAATGAATTAGAATCAATAGAAGTTAGTGATGGCTTAATGCACTCTAAAATTCTATCCAAATCTGAAATTTGGGGTGTTGGGGAAAAAGTTATTTTAAGAATGACTAAAGAAGAGTTTAAGAATCTTGAATAATTTCTTTTTTTTAAAATAATATTTTTTGATTAATCTGTTTGTTTAGAACATACTGTACATACAGGAATTCCTTCTTGAACTGTTACTTCAACATTTGATGAGTGGCATTTTTGACATAATCCTTTCATACCAAAGTTTCTATATTCTGTCTTTAAATTTTTTGCGAGGATCGACTAGACTAATACTTAGCAATTTATAATTGTCAAATGCGATCAATGTGTTGTATTCCATAGAGACAAAATCTCTTACAAAATTATTTAGTGATGTAATCGCTGTAAACGACATTTCCTTTTCAGTTGAAAAAGGTGAGATCTTTGGTTTTTTGGGACCTAATGGTGCTGGAAAGAGTACAACGATGATGATTTTCACTACTTTACTAAAACCCACATCTGGACAAGCTTTGATTTCTGGATTTGATGTGAAGACAAATGCAAAACAAGTTAGAGAAAATATTGGATATGTTCAGCAAGAATCAACAGTTGATGAGTATCTTACTGGACGAGAAAATCTTATCCTACAAGCAAAACTTAACCATATTCCAAAAAGTGAAATTAACAAAAGAATTGATGAGGTTTTGGAATTAATTGAACTTGTTGATAAACAAGATCAAGCAGTTGTTACATATTCTGGTGGGATGAGAAAAAGATTGGATATTGCAGGAGGTCTATTGCACAGACCCAAAGTATTGTTTCTTGATGAGCCTACAGTTGGACTAGATATTCAAACTCGCCGAAAAATTTGGGAATATATCAAGAAAATCCATACAGAATTTGATATGACCATCTTTCTAACAACTCACTACATGGAAGAGGCAGACAAACTATGTGATCGAATTGGAATTATTGATGGTGGAAAAATACAGGTGATTGATACACCAGAAAATATGAAAAATGCGATGGGAAATGAAGTTATTTCACTTGTAATTGAAGAAGGAGAAAATCTTGATTCTTTTTTATCTAAGATTAAAAAAATTGAATTTGTAAAAAAAATAAATGAAGATGGTTTTAAACTCACACTTTTTGCATCAAATGGAACTAAAGTCATTCCAAAAATCTTTCAAATCTCATCTGAACTTGATATAAAAATTACATCCATTTCGCTAACCCAGCCAACTCTTGATGATGTTTTTATTTCTTACACTGGACATGAAATTAGAGATGATGATGATTCTGGATTCAATAGAAAACGTGAACATGCAAAGATGAAGAGGTTACGTGCATGAACACTTTGATGTATGATACTTATACAATTTTTTGGAGAGAATTAAAGAGATATAAAAAATCCCGTAGTGGCGTTTTAATTAGATTAATTCAACCTGCAATTTGGATTATTGTAATTGGAAATACATTTTCAGGAACTCAACCGTTAATTCAATCCGTTGGTTTTGAAGGTGAATACATTGAGTTCATGGCACCTGGTGTCATTATACTTACTGCAATTTTCACTAGTATTTTTGGAGGTGTTAATACGCTATGGGATAGACGATATGGTTTTATGAACAAGGCTTTGTCTTCTCCCATTTCTCGTTCTGCTATTGCATTAGGGAAAATGTCTGCAATTTCTTTGATTGCAGCATTGCAAGCCAGTTTGATTTTGGGAATTGCTTTAGCCATTGGCGTTTCTTTTCCAAATCCAATTATGATTGCTCCCATCATGGCAATCGTGATTTTGTTTTCATTGGGATTCTCTGGAATTTCTGTAATAGTTGCAGCAACTGCAAAGTCTCAAGAAACCTTTTGGGGCATGATTAATTTTCTTGGAATGCCATTGTTTATGCTAAGTCCTGCACTATTTCCGTTGGAATTGCTGCCTGATTGGCTTGCAGTTATTGCAAAATTAAATCCAGTAACATATACCGTTTTACTGGTAAGGGAATTAATGACTGGTATTTCTGAAGGTGGAATTCCGATACTTTTGAGTCTGGGAGTTCTCATCGCCTTTGTACTTGCCATGGTTGCACTTGCAAGCTATGTGTTTACGCGTGAAGTAAACAAGCCATTTTAACAGAAAGTTGACAAAAATTACAACATTAGTTAACTCTGGTTATGTTTCCGTGATTTTATTATGATTGTTTGTTGAAACTATTTCTTACAATTGTGATGTTTTCTGTATTTTTGATATCTAGTTCTTTTGCTCAAATTTCTTTTGGATCTGATGACTATGATCTTGTTTCTGAATGGGGTACGTTTGGAGTTGTTAAACCTGGTCATTTCTCTTATCCTCAATTCATTGCAGTAAGTGATGATGATGGCAGCATCTATGTTAGTGATTTTGGCAACAAACGCATTCAAAAATTCTCAAGTAGCGGTGAATATATTACAGATTGGGGTCAGAGTGGAAAACAGCTAGGCAATTTTTACAATCCATCTGGAATTGCAGTGGGCATTGATTCTGTTTTTGTAGTGGATCGTGATTTGAATAGAATTCAAAAGTTTTCCCTCGATGGAGAATTTATTTCAGCTTGGGGAACAAAAGGAACTGGTGAAGGACAATTCCTTTATCCAAATGGAATTGCTATTAACGATGAAATTTTGTATGTAGTTGATACTGGAAATCAAAGAATTCAAATATTTTCAACTGAAGGTGAGTTTATCTCATCATTTGGTTCGAGTGGATTAGGTCAGGGTAAATTCCTAAATGTTGTTGGAATTGATGTTGATGTTGATGGGAATGTCTATGTCACTGATAAAGGAAATAGTAAAATTGAAAAATTTAATGCTGATGGAGAGTTGATCAAATCATTTCCATTTTATTTTCCAAGCTATATTTTTTCTCCTGACGCGATAACTATTGATGATTCTGGTGACATGTTTGTTGTGAATTCTGCCACGGGTAGAATTTTGCACTTGTCTCAAGATTCTGATTTGCGATTAAGTCAAGCTGATCAAGCTGGTCCATATCATGATTTCTTTGAAGATATGACTGATTTAGAAATCGGAATTAATGGCGAACTGTTAGTTGTAGATTCACCTTCTCATACAATACAACTGTTTGAAACTCCGTTTTATGAAGAACCTGAAATCTCATATTTTGTTGCACCCGAAGTTATGAGGCCTTTACCACGAGATCAAACAAAACCTGTAATTATTGCTCCACCTTCATTGGTTGTTGAGGCTGAAGATATTCTAACTACTGTGTCCATTGGTGATGCAACTGCGACTGATGATAGTGGAATCAAAGTAATCGTTAACAATGCTCCTGAGGCTTTTTTTATAGGCATAAACAATGTTGTTTGGATTGCATTTGATAACTCTGGACATAGTTCTGATGCATCCCAAAGAATTACTGTAAATACTTGTGGACACAATTATTCTAATTATAACATGATCCAGGGAACTATTGGAGATGATGTAATCCAAGGAACTGATGGCGATGATCTTATCTTTGGATTAGCCGGAAATGATATAATTTCTGGCGGTAACGGAAATGATTGCATTTTTGGAGGCTATGGCGATGATATTATTTCTGGCAATGATGGAAATGATACGATTAAAGGCAATCCTGGAAATGATATTTTAAAAGGCCAATCTGGAACTGATGTAATTTATTCAAATTCAGGTTCTGATGTAATAGACGGAGGTGCAAATTCTGATAGATGTTATCCGTCAGACTCTCACAGTGATTTATTGTTAAATTGTGAAGAATAGTTTTTTCCTATATAGAACTATTACTACTATCTAGAAGTATGTTCTATAACTAAATAACAATGACACATGTTATAGGTGAAAATTCCTTTTGCATACTCAATGACTTACAAAAACGTAAAAAACATTGCAATTTTTAGCATTGTTGCATTATTTACTCTAGGTTCCTTTGAACTTTCAAATGTGTCTGCTGAAGAAAGTGAAGAATACAAGATGATAGGAGACATTATCCCTGTACTTACATTTACATTCAGAGATGGAATTGAGACACACACATTCCCTATCTTTGAAATGGGTGAAAACTTTGCAGATAATTCCGGAACATCCTTTTCAGTAGAAGGAACTGTAACTTCTTCCCCATTATTGCATCAAGCAATGGATGAGGCATACAAGTATAGGTTATCTAATTCTGCATTTGATTACCAATTCAAATACTTTGATGTTGATGTAGATTTTGTAAAAGAGGACAAATCAATAATCATTCTGGATTATAATAATTGCAGAATTAATAATTATCAAGTGGAGACAGTTGATTCAAATGACTATGAAAGTTATTTCAAAGAAATTGGATTTGCTATCGTAGATAAAATTGATTTTGTATGTAGTGGAGTAAGTTCTGACAATGATGCAAAAATGACATCAAATGATTCCTTTACTGATTATGGTGAATCTGGATTCAATTTTGCTAACGATATGAAAACTTCAGTAACCCTAATGTTTGAAAATGGGGCAGAAAAAATTGAATTTCCTGTCTTTAATCTAGTTTCAGGTTATGAAGACTCTTCTGAGAATGTTGTTGCAGAATTTCAAGTAGAAGGAATTTTGGACTACTATCCGTTACTGTTTAATGCAATTGATAAATCAAGACACGTATCTGGATTGAGTGTTTCTTCTAATGTTGATTTTGATGCATTAGTAGAGTTCCACAATGACGAATCCGTACTAAGAGGATTTGATTTCAAAGATTGTCGTATATCTGACGCTCGAATAACTACTCAGACCGATAAGGAAGAAGGATTTACTGGAAAAAGTGGATTCGCTTTAGTTCTTCAATCGACTTTTACTTGTTCTGGAATTAATCCAGTAAACATGTATTATGAGGAACTTAAAGGCGATGCACCTACTTGGAAAACTACTCATATCTCAAATGACTATGTGGAACCAATTCAAAATACTGACAAGGGTCTAAGTGCTATTACCACTTTTACTTTTGCTAATGGTATTGAAACAATTGAATTCTCCATGTTTAAACAAAGTGATGTGCTAACTGTTACAGAAGATACTGGCAGTGATTCAATTACTCGTAAGGCAACATATCCTACAATAGAGCTAAGAGGAATCGTTGGAGATTATCCAATGTTATACAACAATGTGGATGATACTCTGAATATTCAAGGTGTTAATGGAGCAAATTCAGGAATTTTAGTTGACATTGATGTTGACTTGGTTTCAGGCGAAGAAGTAATTCGTGGTTTTAACTTTGTAAATTGCAGAGCAATTGATTACACTGTTTCCACCCATACAAATTCTGAAGAGAGTTATGTTAAAAATCAATTCGCGCTAGAAAATATCTTTGTCTTTGAATGCCAAGGATATCATCCAAACAATCCTGTATACGATGCAATGTTTGATGTAGAAAAAGCAAATACTCCAAGTACTTTTGATCTAAGAAATACAGATCAGTGGGATCCAAATTTCACAGTTCGTGAATAATTCCTTTTTCCTTTTCCTTTTTTATATCTGCAATATTTTTCAAAATACGATCAGATCACAATTTGTAGCATCACATGTTTCTATATAGAACAATAGATCTTATGTTCATTAGCCCTATATCCAAAATTATATTCATTGAATTATGGGACAATGGCTATCTTGGATAAAATCCAATGAAAAAGAACTTTTAACACTTCTTGATAATTTAGCAAAAAAAGCAGTTGAAACCTCTGAAGCAGTTGTGGTTTTATTCTCTGATCTAAGTAATGCTGAGCAGGGTGAAAAGATTCATCAGCTTGAAACTGAAGCAGATGTTTTGACACGTGAAGTATTTTCTGAACTAAACAAGACTTTCATCACTCCTTTAGATCGTGAGGATATGCAAAGAATTGCATCAAAAATTGACGATGTGATTGATTTCATGGACGGTATTGCTGCAAGAGTTTACAGCTACAAAATCACTACTCCTCCTCCATATTGTGTAGAAATGGCAAATGAACTAGTCAAGGCCACAAAAGAAGTAGAATATATGATTTCAAAATTACAGCGAATCAAAAATTCAAAAGATATGATCCAACATTGTAGAAATACTGGTGATATCGAGCACGTCGTTGATGACTTGTATAGAGAGGCCATCAAAGAACTATTTGAATCAGAAGATGCAATTAAAATCATCAAGCTAAAGGATATCTATGAAACAATGGAGACTGCATCTGACAGATGTGTTGATGTTGCAGATGTCATTGAAGATATTGTTTTAAAATACACCTGAGATGATTAAATGATTGAGATAGCAATAGGTGCAATCATTGTTGCATTAATCTTTGATTTTGTAAATGGATTTAATGATTCTGCAAATTCTGTTGCTACTGTAATTGGAACCCGTGTTTTAAAACCCATTCATGCTGTTGGTTTATCTGCAGCGATGAATTTCATTGGACCCTTTGTTTTTGGTGTTGCAGTTGCGACAACTATTGCAAAAGGGATTGTTAGTCCTGATGACATCACAGTTTACATGATTATAGGTGGATTGGCAGGTGCTATTGGTTGGAGCACTCTTTGTACTTATTTTGGATTACCTATCTCAAACAGTCATTCATTAGTTGGAGGAATAATGGGTGCAGGTATTGCCGGATTAGGTTTTGAAAAATTAGTTTATGGTGGTCTGACCAAAGTCTTTGCAGGAATTGTCATTGCCCCAATTGGTGGAATAATCTTTGGTATTCTACTTACTACATTAATTATTACAATATTTGCAAGTCGTAGACCTGGACCTGTAAACAAAACTTTTGGTAAATTACAAATAATTTCTTCAGCTTGGTTTGCTTTAACTCATGGAGCTAATGATGGGCAAAAAACAATGGGTATTATCGTTCTAATTCTATTTTCAGCAGGGCTGATTCCTGATCTAGAAATGCCACTATGGGTAATTCTTGCTGCAGCAACTGCCATGGGGCTGGGCACTTTTTTTGGAGGTTACAAAGTAATCAAAACACTTGGTGTCAAAATTACAAAACTCAAACCGTATCAAGGCTTTGCAGCAGAAACTGGTGGTGGATTAATGCTGGCAGTATTTGCAGTATTTGGTATTCCTGCGAGCACAACTCATGCAATTACTGGAACCATCATGGGTGCAGGTGCAGCCCGTAGGAAACGTGCTGTAAGATGGAAGGTTAGTAAACAGATTGTATTTTCATGGATTATTACAATTCCGGGTAGTGCTGCAATGGGAATTGGGTTTACTTATCTAATTCATCTATTTGTTTGATTTTGAATAATACCTTGGTTTTTATTTCAGCAATTTTTTTTTTGAAATAATAAATGGACATATTACAATTAATTCAGTCGAATTTACTTACTCCTATAATTCTATTCTTTATGTTTGGAATAATTGCAGCTAGAATAAAATCTGATTTAAAAATTCCTGAAGCTATTTCTGAATTTTTGCCAATCTATCTTCTTGCAGCAATTGGACTTCATGGTGGAATAGAAATGCGAAACACAGGATTTGAAAACATGTTGATTCCAATGTTGGTTGCAATTGGGCTATCTTTATTGTTTACATTAAATCATTATCAAATCTTACGAAGATTGGGCAAGTTCAATATCTTTGATTCATATGCTTTAGCATCTACATATGGTGCAGTCGGAGCAGTAACATTTTCAGTCGGATTGTCATTTCTCAAAACCCAAGGTGTGACATCCGAAGGATATCTTGCGGCCGTTTTAGCTATTTTAGAGCCAGTTGCATTTATTCTGGCAATATTTCTAACAAACATGGCAGTATCAAAACAAATTCGTCAGAAAAAAAAATCATTCACTAAAGATGATGCCTCTGAAATTGATGTTGGACTGCAAGAAACTAAAACAAAACTCTCTCAAGTATTACATGAATCAATTACTGGTAAAGCAATTGTCATTCTTTTAGGAAGTATAATCATAGGTTATATCATAGGAGAAGAAGGATTTAGTTCTATCAAAATTGTTTTTGATGAAATGTTCACTGGTGCAATTGTTATTTTTATGATTGAGATGGGAATAATTGCTGGTCAAAGATTAGATGATATCAAAAAAGTTGGAATTTTCCTTATTGCATTTGCCATAATTATGCCAACTTTCAATGGAATTGTGGGGGTTCTAGTCGCTACAGGTATGGGTTTGAGCCTAGGTGGTGCTGTAATGTTTGGTTTACTTTTGGCTAGTGCTTCATTTATCGCAGCTCCCGCAGTATTGCGCCATGCAATTCCACAGGCAAAACCTAGTCTTTACATCACATCTGCTTTAGGAATTACTTTCCCATACAATATCATAGTCTTACTTCCAATAATGTTTTCAATCTCTACTCTTGTACATAATGGAGATGGATCGATAGACTTATTCCATTATATCATAAAAGATTGGATATGAAACTTTACAACGTAAAATTACTTACAATTACTTGTGAGATTCTTGCACAGAAAAATATTATTGAAATTCTAAGCAAACATGAGATTACTGGATATACAACTTATGAGGTGGATGGAAATGGTGCGCGTGGAATTCGCGGGCAAGGATTAAAAACTGAAAAAAATGTTAAAGTTGAAGTGATTCTACGTGAGGAAAAATTACCTGATGTTGTAGAGGAAATATCTAGAACATTATTTGCAAACTTTGCAATCATTCTATATGTCAGTGATGTGGGCATATTACGAACTGAAAAATTTTAACAGCAATTATCGTCTAAACACAAAACTGAAATTTTCTTACTAGTTTTTACTACATTTGCTATTAAATTTGATAATTGATTATTTGAAATTGCATATATTGCTTTTTTACCCTCATCTCGTGATTTTACGATTCCACATTTTTTTAATGTCTTAAGATGATGTGATACTAGCGGTTGATCCTTTTCTAATTTTTTTACAAAATCATTTACACATAGCTCTTTGTTTTTATGTAATAGTTCTAAAATTTCAAAACGTGTATCGTCACAAATGCATTTTAAGAGACTGACTCCATTCATATCAATTTAAATTTATATAAACTGATATTTATGTGGTAGTAAATAAATGCCTGAAAATATCCTGTTTGCATGCGTAGAAAATGCAGGTAGAAGCCAAATGGCTGAAGTATTTTTTAGAAAATTTACTCCAAGTAGATTTAGTGTTTTTAGTGTGGAAACAACCTCTTCATTTCAATTTAATCTCATTGCAATTCAAGTAATGAAAGAAATTGGAATAGACGTGATGAATCAGCACCCAAAACTATTATCTGTTTTCATGATTAAGAATTCTTCGAAAACTGTCAACATGGGATGTGTGAATAGAGAATCATGTCTATCTTTGTTTGTCAAGTATATTCTTGATTGGAATATTTCTATTCCAAAAGAAAAATCACTTGATGAAGTAAGAATAATTCGAGATACAATAAAATTCAAAGTGACGAATCTTATCAAAACTCTTGAGGCAACAAGTTAATGGTGTATTCTAATTTACAAATTTTCACAGTTGAACTAATTGGAACATTTATTCTTGTAGTTTTTGCAACTGGTTCAATAGTTTATGATGCTGAGGTTTTTGATGGAAATTTGGGAATTCCGTTTGCAGCTCTTGCTCCTTTTGTTGCATTACTAATTGGTGTGTATTCTTTTGGAAAAATATCACTGGCCCATTTTAATCCTGCAGTGACTATGGGTTATTACATTACAGGACACATATCAAAAATTCAAACTGTATATTATTTTGTTGTAGAAATAATCGGTGCACTGTTAGGCTCTCTTTTTGTTTTAACATTCATTGGGGAAAAAGTAAATCTTGGCACAAATGCTCCGAATTCTGATTTTTCAATTTTTGTAATTTTTCCAGTTGAAGTTTTAGCTTCAGCAATGCTTATGGGAGTTATTTTTTATGTTGTGTATACAAAAGGTTTGAGAGGATTTAGTGGGGTTGCAATTGGAGGGATAGTTGGATTGGATATTTTGTTTTTGGCCTCTATTTCTGGGGCATCGATGAATCCTGCTAGAGCCCTAGCCCCTGCATTGTTGTCTGGAACCTTTGAAAATCTTTGGCTCTATTGGAGTGCACCCTATGTTGGAACTATGATATCTGCCATTCTATTTAGAAAGAAATTCTCGGCACAAAGAGCTAAAAATTACGAATAATAATGACCAAAAATACCATTGAATGGTGTCTGAATCCAAGAAACTGTTCAATATTGCAAAAAAAGTAATCCCATCAGGCGTCAATAGCCCTGTCAGGTATTTTGAGCCTTATCCTTTTTTTACAAAAAAAGCAAATGGCGCATACATTTGGGATGTAGACAATAATCGTTACATTGATTTTTGTAATGGTTATGGGGCACTACTTTTGGGACATAGGCGAAAAGAAATTCTCAAATCTGTTTCTGACCAATTATCAAAGGGGACTCTTTATTGTACTCCAACTGAATCTGAAATTGAACTTTCAAAATTAATCATTGGAAACTTTCCGTCTATTGACAAAGTAAGGTTGATGAATACCGGTGGTGAGGCAACAATGACTGCAATCAGACTAGCACGCGGATTTACAAAAAAGAAAAAAATAATTAAATTTGAAGGGTGTTACCACGGTGCACATGATTCTGTTTTAGTAAAAGCAGGATCTGGATCTGCACATAATGGAATTTCTGTGTCTGATGGGGGATTAGATGAGGTTTCAAAAAATACGTTGGTTGTAGAGTATAACAATATTGAAGATTTACAAAAAACAATTAGAAAAAACAAAGACATTGCAGGAGTGATTGCAGAGCCAATCCTTGCTAACATGGGTTTAATTTTACCTGAAAAGAATTTCCTTTCTGATTTACGAAAAATTACTAAAGAAAATGACATTCCGTTGATTTTTGATGAAGTGGTTACTGGTTTTAGAGTTGCACCTGGTGGGGCTCAAGAACATTTTGGAATAAAACCTGATTTAACAACAATGGCTAAAGCATTAAGCAATGGATTTACAATATCTGCAGTAGGGGGCAGAAAAGAAATTATGGATTTACTTTCTCCAGGTGGCAAGGTTTACCAAGCAAGTACGTTTGCAGGTAATCCAATTTCTGTAAGTGCTGCTATCAGTTCAATTAAAACAATTAACAAAATTAAAAACAAACTCTATTCAAAACTTGAAAGATTCAATTTGCTATTTTCCACTGCACTAGATGACATGGCTACAGATATGAAAATTCCCCACCAAATCAATTTTACTGCCTCGATGTTCCAGATTTTCTTCACAAACAAACCTGTTGTGGATTATCAAACCTCAAAGAATGCAAATGCAAAGAAATTTCAAAAATTGTTCCAAACATTATTGAAAAAGAAAATTTTCATTGCCCCCTCTCAATTTGAAGTAGTTTTCCTTTCTGATGCTCATACTGAAACTGATCTAAACAAAACACTTGATGCATATCATTTTGCATTAAAATCGGTAAAAAATTGAAGTACATAGTTGGAGCTCGAGGAAGTCAACTCTCTGTTGCACAGACTAATTGGGTGATTTCTGAATTAAAAAAAGTAAATCCTGATTGTGATTATGAAATCAAACCCATTACAACAAAGGGTGATACTGATACAAGACCATTATTTACAATTGATCAAAAAGGAATTTTTGAAAAAGAGATTGATAGGGCTGTTGCTAAAAAAGAAGTAGATTTTGCTGTACATAGTCTCAAAGATGTTCCATCTGAACTAGATGAAAATCTAATACTCGCATCTATTCCAAAACGTGAAGCAGTTAATGATGTATTCATTTCTTCAGATGATTCAACATTAGATGATATCCGAGAAGGTTCAGTAATTGGAACTAGCTCATTACGACGTGCAGTTCAAGTGTATAGGAAAAGACCTGATGTAATTGTAAAACCCATTCGGGGAAACATTGAAACTAGAATTAGAAAAATATCTGGAGAAGATTACGATGCAATTGTTCTTGCACAAGCTGGAATTTCAAGATTGGGAGTTGATGTAAAATATACTTTATTATCTATTGATGATTTTTCTCCATCTCCTGGACAGGGTGCAATTGCTATAGTTGCAAGAGCCGATGATGCCGAAACAATCTCCATGCTAAAAAAAATTGAAGATGGTGATTCTCGTTTAGAAATTGAGGCTGAGCGTTCACTTTCAGATTATGTTGATTCTGGTTGTAGATTTCCTTTGGGAGCCTATGCAAAATCTGATGGCTCTGAGATGACTTTGTCAGTGTCTGCATTTTCTGTAGATGGAAAACAATCTCTTCATGTAAACAAAACTGGAAAGAAAGAAGATCCTAAATCTCTGGGAAAAAGTGCTGGAGAAGAACTACGTAGGAAAGGAGTAAATGATCTTGCATTAAATTGGAGAGAAAAAGTAGAGGAATGGAATAAGACATGACTGGAAAAGTGTATCTTGTTGGCGCAGGTCCTGGAGATAGTAAATTAATTACATTGCGTGCGGTTGAATTGCTTGAAAAAGCAGATGTAGTTTTGTATGATAGATTAGTAAGTAAAAAAATCATTTCAATGATTCCAAAAAAAGCAAAAAAAGTCTATGTGGGTAGAGCGGTAGGGGATGATACTACTCATCAAAACTCAACTAATGATTTAATGGTACAATATGCAAAATCTACAAAAAATGTGGTTAGGCTAAAGGGAGGTGATCCCATTATTTTTGGACGTGGTGGTGAAGAGGCAGAGTTCCTTAAAGAAAATAAAATAAAATATGAAATTGTTCCGGGAATTACTTCTGGGATTGGTTCTGCAACGTATGCCGGTATTCCGCTAACTCATAGAAAATATGCATCATCAGTAGTTTTTGTAACCGGACATGAAGATCCAGAAAAGAAAAAAGAGATTGTTAAATGGAAAAATCTTGCAAAGTCTGTTGACACAATTGTAATTATGATGGGTCTTTCGCGTATAGATGTCATTTGCAAGCAACTCATCGCTGGAGGGATGGATAAAAAAACTCCGGTTGCTGTGATTCAAAACGGTACTACTCCTAAACAAAAAATGATCAAAGGAACAGTCACAGATATTGCAAAAAAAGTTAAAGAAAATAAAATTACTCCTCCAACAAACATCATTATTGGGAATGTAGTCGATTTGTCAGAAACTATTGGGTGGAAATAATGTTAGATGGGAAAACTATTGCAATTACTCGCTCAAAAGATGATGCTTCTGAATTCATTTCACTCGCTGAAGAAAATAAAGCAACACCAATTGCATTACCTACAATAGAGCTTGTCAGCAAGGGAGAAAAAATTGTTGATGAATTTTTAGAATTTGTTACTAAGTACAATCCTGATTATTCCGTTTTTATGAGTTCAAAAGCTGTCAAATTGTTATTTGATACAGCAAAGAATGTTGGAAAATTAGAAAAATTGCAGTTAGCAGTTGCAAATACCATTGTAATGTCTGTAGGGCCTAAAACTACAATTGCACTTGAATCTGAAGGAATCAAAGTAAATCATCAACCAACAACCTACTCATCAGTCGGTGTTGGAGAAGAGTTTACAAGAATTCATGCAGTTGGCAAAAAAGTAATTGTTCCACGTAGCGGCGCATCCACTCCATTTCTAAAAGAACTGCTAAACAAAATTGGAATTGATGTGTTGGAAATTCATTTGTATGATGTGTGTGCATTTAGGGATACTGCTCAGTGGAATGGTTTTCGTGAATTATTTTCTCAAAATAAAGTAGATGGTATTGTCTTTACCAGTGCATCCTCTGTTCGTGGATTCTTTGAGATAATGTCAAAAGACTATGAAATGGATGTATTGCTTGATAATCTTGAAAAATTATCTGTAGTCTCTATTGGACCCTTTACATCTGATGAATTAAAAAAATTCAAAGTCAAAAATACTGTTGCCGAAGTTCATACTGTAGCTGGTGCTTTTGATGCAATGAAAATTACATTAACTGTATAGTGGTAAATTTAGCTACAGCTATTTAGCTATGCCTATTTTTCCTCATGTATTTATAATATAACGGGGTTATGACAAACATGACAACTGAAAATCTAGATATGGATTATTCAAAATATGATTTTAAAGACTCTACAGAAATGTATGTCCACCTTAGCAAGAAAGGCCTGTCTAAGGAAACTGTAATTAGCATTAGTAAAATGAAAAATGAGCCACAATGGATGCTTGATTTCAGATTACGTTCTTATGAAATTTTTATGCAAAAACCAATGCCAACTTGGGGTGGAGATCTTAGTGTAATTGATTTCCAAAATATCTACTATTATGCAAAAGCATCTGACAAAGTAGAAAAGAATTGGGATGATGTCCCAGAAAATGTCAAAAATACATTTGACAAACTTGGAATTCCAGAAGCTGAAAAGAAATTCTTGGCAGGTGTAGGTGCACAATATGAATCTGAAGTTGTATATCACAGTCTAAGAGAAGACTTGGCAAAACAAGGTGTTCTCTTTTTAGATACTGATGCAGCTCTGCATGAGCATCCAGAACTATTCAAGAAATACTTTGGTAAAATTATTCCTCCAGAGGACAACAAATTTGCAGCATTAAACAGTGCAGTTTGGAGTGGTGGTTCGTTCATCTATGTGCCTCCAGGTGTCCATATTGATATGCCTCTGCAAGCATACTTTAGAATTAACGCAGAAAACATTGGTCAGTTTGAAAGAACATTGATCATTGTTGATGAAGGTGCAGAAGTTCATTACATTGAAGGATGTACTGCCCCTGTTTATTCTTCAGAATCACTTCATTCTGCAGTTGTAGAGCTAGTTGCACTCAAAGATGCAAAATTAAGATACACGACAATTCAAAATTGGAGTGCTGATGTTTACAATCTTGTAACAAAGCGTGCTTATGCACATGAAGGTGCAACCGTAGAATGGATTGATGGAAACATTGGAAGCAAATTGACAATGAAGTATCCTGGAGTATATCTAATGGGTGAAGGAGCCTATGGTGAGACCCTTTCTATTGCATTTGCAGGTAAGGGACAACATCAAGATACGGGTGCCAAAATGGTTCACCTTGCACCAAATACCACTTCTAAAGTTACATCCAAGTCCGTAAGTAGACTGGATGGACGTTCCACTTACAGAGGAATGCTAAATGTAGCAAAAGGCGCAACTGGTGTAAAATCCACTGTAAGATGTGATGCATTACTCTTGGATGATACATCAAAGACTGATACCTATCCGTACATGGAAATCAATCAAGAAGATGCAACAATTACTCACGAAGCAACTGTTGGAAAAATTGGTGATGAGCAAATCTTCTATCTTATGAGTAGGGGATTTAATGAAGAAGAAGCATTATCTCTAATTGTCAATGGTTTCATGGAGCCATTTACAAAAGAATTGCCAATGGAGTATGCTGTTGAACTAAACAGACTCATCAAACTAGAGATGGATGACTCAGTGGGATAAACTCCCAACAAATAATTTTGATTAATCATGTCTCAAGAAACTCTTTCAAAACTCAACACAAGTCTCATCGATGAGATTTCATCATCAAGAAATGAGCCTGATTGGCTAAAAGATTACAGAAAGAATTCTTTGTCTATCTATGACAGTTTACCAATTGAGATGTCTCCTCTTTACAACAAATACACTGATGCAAAAAAGATGGATCCAGAAAAAGTTTCTCTTTCAACATCCACAACAGAAACAATTCCTAGTTTCTTAACAAAACGATTAGGTGAACTAGAAAATGAAATATGTATTATTCAAATTGGAATTAACATCCTCAAAATTAATCTGCCTGACGAACTAAAATCAAAGGGGTTAGTAATTTCCTCCATTTCTGATGCAATAAAAGATAATTTTGAACTGGTAAAAAAAGCACTAGAGGCTTCAAGCTCTAACGATGATAAATTCACAGCACTAAATAATGCAGCCTTCAATTCAGGCATATTCATTCACATTCCACGTAATTTGATTGTGGATAAACCAATCCATTTCCTAACTTGTCTTTCTGAAGATGGACATTCTACAATTTCAAGAAATGTAATCTTTGCAGATGAAAGTAGCAAGGCAACAATTGTTCAGGAATTATACTCTCCAAATATCCAAACTCAACAAGCATATCTTGAATTAATGAATACTAATCTTGGAGCAAATGCACAACTAGATGTTACCACTCTACAAATGATTGATCAACATGCTGTAACCTTTTCAACAAGAAGAACAGATTTGGCTCAAGATGCCAAAGTTAACTGGTATTCTGGATTATTTGGTTCAATGCTATCTAGATACAAAATTGAATACTTTCTTAACGGTACTGGCGCATCATGTAATGATTCAGAAGTAATTTTTGGAAATAATGAACAGTCATTTGACATTCAAACTAACGTTAACCATGAAAGTCCCGCAACTGAAGGCAGAGTTGTTGAAAAATCTATTCTTAGAAACAAATCAAAATCTCTTTTCAAGGGAATGATTAGGATTAAAGAAAATGCTGCAAAGTCAAACTCATTTTTGTCTGGTCGTTCAATTTTATTAGATAAAGATGCAAAATCTGATGCAATACCTGGATTGGAAATTTTTACAAATGATGTAAAGGCTACTCACTCTGCATCAGTTGCGCAAATTGACGAAGAGCAAATCTTCTATTTGAAAACCAGGTGTCTTACTCATGAAGAAGCTGAGCGAACAATTGTTGAAGGATTCTTAGAACCTCTTTCACGAAAAATGTCATTTCAAGTTAGAGCTTGGATTGCTTACCTTATTGAATCCAAATGGGAAAATAAGGAACTTACAATTAACACTGATGAAGAACTGGCCAAATTTGTTGAAATTGAGGAAACACGTTACAACGAAGACTCTGAAATCGAACAACATTACAAGTATAGGTGATATTTTGTCTGGATGGATTAAAGCTTGTACTATGGAGCAGGTAAAAGAAGGTCAACTTTTTGGATTTATACATGAAGATAAGAAACTCCTCATAGCTAATCTCAAAGGACAAATTCATGCAACTGATTTGATCTGTACACATGCTGATGCTGATCTTTCAACTGGCTTTCTCAGTGATGAAGGTGTTAGGTGCCCATTACATCTTTCTGTTTTTAATTTAGTAAACGGCAAACCACAAAATCTTCCTGCTGAAATTCCTCTCAAAATATACCGTGTTAAAATAGATGCCAACGAAATTTTTGTGGAGCTTTAAGAAATGCAAAGTACAGAATCCCTATTTGAAAATATAAGAAATGATTTTCCAATACTAAAAAGAACCGTTAGAGATAACAAACCTCTTGTCTATCTAGATAATGCATCTACAACTCAAAAACCCAATCAAGTAATTGATTCTATTACTGATTATTATCAAAATCACAATGCAAATATTCACCGAGCAGTTTATGCCCTAGCTGAAGAATCTACTGAAGCTTATGAGGCAGTAAGGGATAAAGTTGCAAACTTTGTCAATATTAAAAATCGTCAAGAAATTATCTTTGTTAGAGGTACCACTGAGGCAATTAATCTAGTCGCATATGCATGGGGCAGACCTCACATCAATGAAGGTGACATTATTGTTACTACTGAGTATGAACATCACAGTAACATTGTACCATGGCAACTTCTAACTCAAGAGAAACATGCTAAATTAGAATACATTGGAATGGGTGATAATGGTGAATTAATTTTAGATGATCTTGATAAATATCTTGCAACAGGCAAAGTCAAACTTGTGACTTTTAGTTTAATGTCTAATGTTCTTGGAACCATTACTGATGCTAAAAAAATCATTGAAAAATGTAAAGCAGCTGGTGTTCTTACACTAATTGATGGTGCTCAAGCAGTTCCTCACATGAAAGTAGATATTGAAAAATTAGGGTGTGACTTTTTTGCATTTTCTGGACATAAAATGCTAGGACCAACAGGAATTGGTGTTTTGTGGGTTAGAAAAGCAGTACTTGAGACTATGAGTCCTTTTCATGGTGGTGGTGACATGATTAGAGAAGTTCACAAATATGAAACAACATGGAATGATTTGCCTTACAAATTTGAAGCAGGTACTCCTAACATTGCAGATGTTATAGGATTAGGTTCTGCAATTGATTATCTTACCAAAATTGGAATGGATACTGTACGGGAACATGAAGTTGAACTGACTAAATATGCTATTGAGAAATTATCTGCAGTCAAGGGACTTCATATCTATGGTACCGACGATATTGCAAAACGTGGAGGTGTAATCTCCTTTAATTTTGCCGATGTTCATCCTCATGATGTTGCTCAAATTATTGATGAAGAAGGAATTGCAGTTCGTTCTGGTCATCACTGTGCACAAGTATTGATGGAACGACTAGATGTTGCTGCAACATCAAGGGCTAGCTTTTACATTTACAATACTAAACACGACATTGATATTCTGGTAAATTCATTAAATATTGTGGCAAAGGTGTTCAAATTATGAGTAGTAATGCAGACATTTATCATGAAATGATCGTTGATTATTCAAGAAATCCAATCAACTATGGGGAAATTGAAAATCATGATGTAACATTTCATGACTCTAATCCGCTTTGTGGTGATAGTATTGATATTGATATAAAAATTGATGAAAATAAAATTACTGACATTAAATTTCATGGAAAAGGATGTGCAATTTGCATGGCATGTTCATCTGTCTTGACTGAAATTACAAAAGGTAAGAGTATTGATGAGGCAAGGGCTATTGAGAAAAATGATGTACTAGGTGAATTAGGTCTTGAACATCTGCAGGCTGTCCGAATAAAATGTGCATTGCTTTCTCTTAAGGTACTGAAATCTGCACTTTATACCTACATTGGAGATAATCTCAAAGATACTCAAGATGTAGATAAATTAAAAGAAGAGGCAGCAAATCTGTACTAGTATGAATGATTTTATTCCTACAACTCCAATTTCACTTCAAATACGAAAAATAATCTTTGAAAAATTCAATGATGTTGATGTCAAATTTACAAATGATGAAATTTTTGAAGTGATTAAAAAAAATGGTGATTTTAATCCTTCATGGATAATTGATGATACTGAATCATTTTTTAATGATATTTGTAATTCAGGTCTTGCAAGAAATATTGCCCAAAATTTTACTACTATCTGGATGAAACTATTTGATCCAATTGAGAAATTTCATTGCAATGCATGTGACAATGATATCTACCTTGGAACATCCGAGGAAAGAATTTGCCCGAATTCTTCTTGCAAGTCTTCTATCTAGATCTGTATTTTATTGCGGCATCCTCTAATGCCTTAATCATCGGTAACTTTTCTCCTGTAAGGTAGAGTACTAGTGCACCGCCAGCAGTGCTGATGTGATTGATTTTTTCTTCCAATCCCTGTTCTTTTAGTGCAGTAGTCAAGTGTCCTCCACTGACAATTGCTGTTGCCATTGAATTTGCAACTGAATTAAGTAATGCTTTTGTTCCATAACTAAAATTTTCTTTTTCAAAAAATCCTGCAGGCCCACTGATAAATACAGTTCCTGCACCTGTGATTAATTTTGAATAATATTCTACAGTTTTTGGCCCTAAATCAAAAATTTTCTCACCTTTGTTTATCTCTCTTACATCCATCTCGACTCTTTCACCTTCTTTGTCAATTGCAATGTCCACGGGCGTTGCAAATACATCTGGATATTCTCCTATCAACGTATGTGCTTTTGCTACAACTTCGTCCTCTCTTTTGATATCCAGAGGTGATTTGATTCGAGCTTGAGCACGCATGAAAACATTACCGATTAATCCTGTTAGTAAAATATGGTCTGCACGACCATTTTGAATTAGCAGCTTAATTGCCTCCAATCTGTCTGGAACTTTTGAACCTCCCAGTACAATGACATGCGGTGCTTTGGCAACTGTCATTATTTCATCCAGATTTCTGACCTCCCTTTCAACAATTCTTCCTGCACATGCAGGTAAAACATGCGGAAATCCTACTATTGATGGATGTGATCTGTGTGCACTTGGAAATGAATCCAACACGCACAGATCAAATAGTTTGGATAAGCGAGAAACCATGATTGTTTTTGCCGCATTTTCTGGAGTAAACTCGTAATTTTCTTCAGCACACAATCGGAGATTATCTAATAGTAAAATATCTCCATCATCTAAATTTTTGATTGCATTTTGTGCAGCTTCTCCTATGACATCTTCTACATATTTTATTTTTTTATCCATTAATTTTTCAAGAACTTTGGCATGTTTGTCCATTCCAGTATATTCATTATTTCCAACTCTTCCCTGATGTGATGCCACTACCACTTTGGCTTCTTTTAATGACTGGAGAGTTTCAATGGCTTCTTCAATTCTTCTGGTACCTGAAATCTCAAGTGTTTTTGGATCTATTGGGCAATTCATGTCAACTCTTAAAAAAACAGTTTTACCTTTTAGGTTAAAATCATCTAGTGTGAGTACCTTCACACTCTGTTTATTGGGTCCTTGGTTAAATTCTTTGAGTCGATCAGAATTGTTTTCTTTAATTTCATTTCTAAACGCTG
>Ga0224512_10001029_pt1 | contig 27794 bp, 23 predicted proteins | sample SF_May12_sed_USG_4_FD_169103 | JGI IMG/M metagenome (GOLD analysis project Ga0224512, IMG submission 169103) | Sediment microbial communities from San Francisco Bay, California, United States - SF_May12_sed_USGS_13 | ecosystem: Environmental > Aquatic > Marine > Sediment | place: USA... | reverse complement strand
CTGACCGTACCGATCTATGTGGTCGCGCGCATCGGTGTGGGGCAATACCGCAAGCACGTGTACCCGAAGATCGCCACGTGGAAGATCTTCAAGGCCGTCAAGGCCTCGAAGGTCTACAACGTCTACCGGCTGTTCCAGCCCTGATGGCCCGCGTCAAGCTGTTCCGGTGGCAGTCCCTGATCCCGCTCGGGATCCTGTTCGTGCTGCTCGGTGTCCTGCTGTGGCTCTTCCTCGACGTGTTGGTCGAGCGTTCGGTGGAACGCTCGGGCACGTACATCGTGGGCGCGCGAGTCGATCTCGCCAGCGCCGACGTGCGGCTCGGCGATGGGGTCGTCGTGCTACGCGGTCTGCAAGTGACGAATCCCGATGCCCCCATGACGAATTTGATCGAGGCGCGGGAGATCGTGCTCAACGTGCGCATGGCACCACTGCTCGAGAAGAAGCTGCACATCGACACCCTGGCTCTGCGGGACATGCGCTTCGGAACGCCGCGCGCCGAGTCGGGAGCGTTGAAGAACCCACCACCCGGGAGTGGGCAGATCAAGCGGGATATCGACCGCTGGGCACGGCAGATCAAGATCCCGTCGTTCAGTCTCGAGGGGTTGGGGCAGGTGGTGAACGTCGGCGCCATCCGGCCGGAGAGTCTGCAGACCCTGGCGCAGGCTCGGGCCATCGTGGCGGCGAGCGACTCGATGGTCGGGATGTGGGACCAGCAGATCCGGGCACTCGACCCGCGCCCGCAGATCGATTCCACACGGGCGTTCATCGCCGAGTTGCGGGCGGCCGATCCCGCGCGGCTGGGCGTCGCCGGCATCACGACGCTCGGCACCAATGCCCGTGCTAGACTCACGGCCGTGACGCACCTGCGGAACCAGGTGGCGGCACTCGACTCGTCGGCGCGCGGTGGTGTTGCCGACGTGCGTTCGCTCGTGCAGGGTCTTGCCGATGCGCGCGACGCCGACATTGCGTTCGCACGCGGCCTGCTCAAGCTGCCGTCGCTGGAAGGCCCGCAGCTGTCCCCGGCGATCTTCGGCGAGGCCGCACTCAGCTGGGTCAAGCCCGTGCTCTATTGGATGCGGATCGCGGAAGAATACGTGCCGCCAGGCCTCAACCCTCGGCGGTACGCCGGACCGCGGCGAGCACGCCGTCGCGGCACGACCGTGCTGTTCCCGACCGGCCAATCCACGCCGCGCTTCTTGCTGGGGTTTGGTGAGGCGAGCCTCGCGCTCGGCGGGACCGGTGCGGCGGCCGGCAGCTACGCGGCACGGATCACCGGCCTCACGTCCGACCCGATGCTCACCCGCACGCCCATCGCGCTGCTCGCGTCGCGGACCGATGCCGTGCGCGGGCCGCGAGATATCCGGGTTGCGGCGCTCCTCGACCACGCCTCGCGCCCGATTCGCGATTCGCTCGCCGCCGACCTCAGGGGCATCTCGCTGCCGTCCGTGACGCTCGCGCCGCTCGGCGCACGACTGCTGTTGGGGACCGGGATGTCCAACCTGTCGCTCGCGCGATCCGGAGACCAACTCGACGCGCGCTGGCTGTGGCGCTCGCCCGACGTGCGCTGGGAACGGCTCACAGGCGCCACACCCGGTGACGCCGCAGCGCAGCGCATCGGCACCAAGGCGTGGGCCGACGACCTCCTGTGGCGCACGATTGCCGGGATCGACAACGTGGAGATCGACCTCCGACTCTCCGGTACGGTGACGCGGCCATCGCTCGCGGTGCGCTCCAACGTGGGAGAGACGATCGCCCAGAGCCTGCGTCGCGAGTTCGGCCGTGAGGTCGAGCGGGCCGAGCAGCAGGTGCGCGCGAAGGTGGACTCGCTGGTGCAGTCGGAAGTGGCGCGCGCCAGGGCCATGGCCGAGACGGCCCGCGCCAAGGCGATGAACGAGATCGCACCGCGAGTTGCCGAGGTCCAGCAGGTGGAGACCCAGCTCGACGCCGAGATCCGAGCGCTCGTGCAGCGGTTACCGGCCGGCGTGCGCGTGCCAGCGCTCTCGATCCCCGGACTCCCACGAGTGGGCCGGCCCGACACCACCGTTCCCGACACCACGCGCAAGACTCCGCCGGACACGACGCCGCCGGACACGACGGCGACGGCCGTGCCGGACTCGACGCCGAGGCACCGGTCATGACCGTTCCCAAGGACCGCTTGGCCGCGAAGGCGAGCGATGCCGTGTCCCAGGTGAGCGGGCTCCTGGATGACGCCGCGCGTGCCGATGCGAGCGATGCGCACGGCTACCGGATAGACCGCGAGCTGATCGACGGACTGCAGGAGTCGCTCACCAGCGACGCCGTCCTGGCCCAGGTCGATCTCGGGCGGCTCGCGGCGCTGTTGGAGCGGTGTACCAAGCGGGTCGCGGCCGGCGACACGCCGGCTGAGCAGCACCGGCGGCTGGTCTGGGACGTGCTCGATCTCCTGCGGCGGCCCGCGGTGGTGCGACGCATCGACCGATCCGACGTTGCGGCGTGGGCGGACCGCATGCTTGCCGCGGTCGAGGCGTCGCACTACACGGTGGGACACCTGTTCCGGCATCGGGCCAAGACCTATGCCTCGAAGGTCCTCTTCGAGCTTCCGGGACGTGGCGGCCGCAGCCTCACCTGGCGCGACGTGGCCACCCGGGTCGATGCCGTGGCACGTGGACTCATCGCGCTGGAGGGCGAGAGTCCTGTCGCACCGGTCGCGATTCTCTCGGACAACCGACTCGAGATGGCGTTGACCGACCTGGTGTGCCTCACGTCGGGGTTCCCCGACGTCATGGTGCCCGCCAGCTCCACCGAAACCGACGTGGGCTATATCCTGCGTCACGCCAAGGTTCGCACGGTGGTGGTGTCGGGACGGGAGCAGCTGCACAAGGTCCAACACAACCGGGAGCAGCTGCCCGATCTGTTGCGGGTGATCAGCTTCGATCCCATCGACGAGCGCGACGTGCTCTCGTTCGCCCGTGTCGAGAAGCTGGCGACAAAGACGTCGCCGGACGATCTCGCGCGCCGCCGCGAGCAGGTGCGCATCGATGATTTCGCCACGGCGATGTACACGTCGGGAACCACCGGCACGCCGAAGGGCATCCAGTTCTCGCAGCGGAACCTGGTGTTCAAGCGGTTCGCGCGTGGCCTGGCACTCCCGGGAATCGGCGATACGGACGTCTTCCTGTGCTATCTGCCGCTGTTCCACACGTTCGGTCGCTACCTCGAGATGCTGGGCTCGGTCTTCTGGGGCGCCAAGTACTGCTTCCTGCTCGATCCGTCGGTCGAGGCGCTGGTCGACGGCATGCGTACCTACCGCCCTTCGGTCTTCATCAGTGTGCCGAGAAAGTGGATCCAACTGTACGAGGTGATCGCCCAGCGAGCCGACCCGCTCGAGGCACCCGATGACGAGTTGCGGGACGCGACCCGCGAGGTGACTGGTGGGCGGCTGCGATGGGGTCTGTCGGCGGCCGGGCATCTCGACCCAGAGATCTTCAAGTTCTTCCAGAACCAGGGCGTGGAGTTGCACAGCGGCTTCGGGATGAGCGAGGCGACCGGTGGGATCACGATGACGCCGGCCGGGGAATACAGCGACAACTCGCTTGGACCGGCCCTGCCCGGGATCGAGATGAAGGTTGCCGACGACGGCGAGCTGATGATCCGCGGCCCGTACGTGATGATGGGCTATCTCGATCCGCCGGATGGGTCACTCTCGTTCGACGCCGAGGGGTGGTTTCACACGGGCGACCTGGTCGACATGGACGCCCAGGGGCATATCCGGCTCGTCGATCGCAAGAAGGAGATCTACAAAAACATCAAGGGCCAGACGATCGCGCCGCAGCGCATCGAGAATCTGTTCCGCGAATTCGAGTCGGTGGGACGGGCCTTCCTGGTCGGCGACCACAAGCCGTACAACACGCTACTGATTCACCCAAACCCCAACTACAAAGAGCTGAATTTCTCCTCGATGGCCGCGGACGATGTCCGGGACCACTTCCGCTCGCTCATCGTCTCCGTCAACAAGTTCGTCGCACCGTTCGAGCGTATCGTGGATTTCGCCATCATCGATCGGGACTTGGATGCCGACAAAGGCGAGTTGACACCCAAGGGCACGCCGCGGCGGAAAGCGGTGGTCGAGAACTTCAGCGAGGTCATTGCCGCCCTCTACCATCGTACGCGCTTCCAGGTGGGTGGCGTGGAGCTCACGCTTCCCAACTGGCTGTTCCAAACGCTGGGCCTCACCGCACAGGACGTGCGCGTTCGCGACGACCATATTGCGCTCCCGTCGATCGGGACCGGCATGACCGTGCGCCGGATCGACGAGGGACTGGTCCGGATCGGCGCGGCGACGTACGGGGTACCCCGCGCGACGCTCGACCTGGGCGCGTTCCTCACGACACCACAGCTGTGGCTGGGGAACGAGGATCTAGTGGCGTTTGCGCCGCTGGATCTCCAGGCGCGGGAGCGGTACAGCCGTGGGGAGCAGCGGATGACGTGGCGAAGCCGGGCCGAGCCGTACGAGCCGTCGGATGCGGACCGCGAGGCGCTGCCGGAGTCGATTCGCCGCTCCGAGTGGGACCTGCGGGATCTGGATCGGGCCGGACGGATGCTCGCCGCGAGTGACGACGCGAGCGCACTCGATGCCGTGCGTCTGCTCGAGCGCGTGCTCGCCAACGAGGAGGGGCCGCTGGCGGAGCCCGCCAGGGCACTACTGTCACGCGCGGCGGGCTCGTCGTTCAGCGAGGTGCGACGGCGGGCGTTTCAGATGCTGGTCCCGACCGAACGGCCCGCGCGCATGGTGGAGACCCTCGAGCGGTTCTTCGAGCGAGACCCCCATATCCTCGATTCCGAGACGTCGGGCTTCCTGGGCGAGCGAACGCTCCCCGAGCCAACGGTGGCGGCGTTCATCCGCGTTGCCGAGCAGGCCTGCTCGCCGGAGGACGGCCATGCCGACGGCGTGGATCTCGCGCGGTCCCTGTTGAGTTTTCTCGCGGAATACGGTGCCGCGCACCCGGCGAGGTACAGTCGCACCCGCGCGTTCCTGGTGCGCATGAGCCTGTTTGCAGCCACCCCGGAGGTGCGCCGCCACGCTGCCGATGCCCGCGTCACCCTGGAGTTCGGGTTCCGCCAGTGGCTCGGGCCCACCACCAAGATCGCGGTCGATACGGAGACCGGACAGGAGTACCGCTGGGAGGACGTGGTGGTCTTCGAGGAGGGCACCGATGACGAGCATCGGCGCCGCATCCTCTCGGCCATCCGGAACACCCCGTTCCTCCGCGAGGGCCTGTTCCTCTTCTATCGCGGGACCGTGATCAAGCTCAACGACGTACCGCCGGGCGGTGTCTGGATTCGACTGCTGGGCGAGCGGCACGGGAAGGCGGTCTACCGCATCACGGTGCAGACGCGGACGCAGGAGTCCTTCGATCTCGCCGTGAACCTGAACCTGTCCATATCCGGGGACGCGTTGCAGGAGGAGATGGACTGGCTCGTTTTGTGTGGAGACGACGACGTGGGGCCGCCGGTCGTGGAGCGCTTCGGCGGATACTTGGCGGAGCAGGATCTCTGGAGCGAGGAGTACGTTCCTGGCGACACACTCGACCGGGAAATGCGGCGTCTCGCGCGACGGACGAATGCCGAAGAGGGGCTCGCCCAGCTCTGGCCATTCCTGGCGTGGAACGCGTTGAGTGCCTACGTCGACTTCTGGCGGCGCACCCGAGGCACACAGGAGATCGCCGAGCTGGACCCGGGCGACGTCGTGCTGCCGACCCACGACTACCACACCGGTACGCGGATCGTCTCGCTGTCGGCCCGCCGGCCCCACGCCGGCCTGCCCGCAATGCTCCGGGGGTTCAAGGAGAAGTTCGTCGATCCGGTGGAGCGGGAATACGCCGAGCTCCAGGGCACGGTGGGATGGGACGTGGTCTTCGCATCGATGCTGGAGGTGCTGGGCGAACAGGGTGGGTTGGCGGCCTACCGACACGCGCTCGACCACACGACGGACGTGCCGGCCGAGTTCCGGGCGGCGCTGGTCGCGTACGTTTCGACCGTCGAGGCGACGGGCTTTCTGCCGATGCGGCTGTATTTCGCGGCCAAGCGGTACCGCCGTTGGGCGCGACTCAACGAATCGGCTACCAATCCGGCGCGCGCCGCCACGCTGCAGGAGCTGTACGACACCTACGGTCTCGACAGGCTGTCCAAGAGCTATCCCGAGGTGCGACTGCGGTTCTTCCGCGATACCGTGTTTCGGGAGAGCGCAACCGATCTGGTGCAGGGGCTCGACGAATTGATCCGGTCGATCCGCGCCGGCGACACGTCGATCGAGGACCTGGCATCAGCGGTGGCGGATCTACGCCAGCGATACCGGGTGGAGCCGGACGACGACTACTTCCTCGCGCGAATCCCGTTTGGCTATCTCCGACCGGAAGATTCCGTCGACTTCATCAGCATGGACCTGGGTGGGGGGGCGCAAAGCGAGATCGTCGTCACGCTGGAGGATTCCGACGCAAACCTGTTCCGGGTCCGCCATGCGCTCCTTCCGAAGGAAGTGGAGCGGCTGCACCGCATTTTCGTCGGTGCCAAGCTCGACGTCCGGTTCCGTCCCGAGCACCGCTACCTCGTGGCGATCAACGAGCGCGAGCAGATCATCGGCGGGATCTTTTACGAGGTGATCGAGGACGGCGAGACGGGTCATCTCGAGAAGATCGTGGTGACCGACCGCTACCGCCGAAAGGGTGTGGCGGACGGGTTGATGCGGGAGTTCTTCAACCGGCTGCGTGCGGCCGGTGCCAAGCGGGTGACCACCGGGTTCTTTCGGCCGGAGTATTTCTACTCCTACGGTTTCACCATCGAGCGGCGCTACGCCGGGCTGGTGAAGTCGCTCGAGGAGGAGAAGAAGTAGGGCATTCCCGGGTACCGGTCCCGTACGACAAAGGGGGATCCATTCGGATCCCCCTTGTCAGGTGCGACGCGTCGGTCGGCGCTTACTTGGCGGCGCCGGCCAGCTCTGCAGTCGTGACGCCCGCAGCTTCCTCGAGCATCGTGGTCGTCAGCGACTTCGGACGCTCGATCGGATACCCCAGCGCCCGGTCCCACGTGATGTTGGCCAGCACCCCGATGGCGCGGCCAATGCCGAACAGCACGGTGTAGAAATCCCATGCCGTGATGCCGTAATACCACTGGATCACGCCGGATTGCGCGTCCACGTTGGGCCACGGGTTCTTCGCTTTGCCGTGCTCCTGCAGCACGCCCGGGGCCACCTTGTAGATGGTGGATATCAGCTTGAACAGCGGGAACTCGGGCAGGTGCTTGAGGCAGAACTCCCGCTGGGCCATATAGCGCGGGTCGGTCTTGCGCAGCACGGCATGCCCGTAGCCGGGGACCACCTGGCCGGCATTGAGCGTGTCCCACAGCGCCTGCTCCACGTCCTTCTCGGTGTAATCGTCCTTCCCCAGCTGGGTGAGGAAGTTCATCGTCCACCGCAGCACTTCCTGGTTGGCCAGGCCATGCAGCGGACCGGCGAGCCCGTTGATTCCGGCCGAGAGCGAGTAGTAAGGATCCGAAAGTGCGGACGCCACGAGATGTGTGGTGTGCGCCGACACGTTGCCCGACTCGTGGTCGGAGTGCAGGACGAAATACATCCTGGCCACGTCGTCGTACGGGCTGCCGATGCCCATCTGATGAGCAAAGTTGCCGCCCCAATCGAGATCGGGATTCGGGGCAATGTGCGTGTCGCCCTGGTACTTCATCCGATAGATGTACGCGCCGATGGACGGGAGCTTGGCGAGGAGGTTGGTGCAGTCCTCGAACATGGGATCCCAGTAGTCCATCTTGTTCATCCCCTCGTTGTACCGGTGCACGAACACGGATTCCCGCTGCATCGAGAGGATCGCGGCCGAGAACAACGTCATGGGGTGCGTGTCACGGGGCATCGCCCGCAGCATGTCCATGACGTAATGGGGGACCTGCCGCCTGGTCTTCCAGTCTGCCACCACCTCGAGCGTTTGTTTCTCGGTGGGGACGTCACCGGTGAGCAGGTAGTACCAGAACCCTTCGACGTACGGATAGTCCGAGCCCTTGGGTCTGGGCAAGGCGGCAAAGGTCTCCGGAATCGTCTTGCCGCGGAACCGGATTCCCTCCATCGGATCGAGGTACGAGATGTCCGTAACGAGGCATCGGATGCCGCGGGCGCCGCCAATGGCCTGCCCGATCGTCACCTCGCCGAGCTTGACGTCCGAATAGTCCTTGAGCAGCCGCGTCGTGCGGGGCCGGTGCTCCTCGATCTTCTTGTAGAGCGTCTTCTTGAGCGTTGACATGCGGTCCTCCTCCTTGAGCCCCCTCCACCCGTGGGAAGATTGCCGATCGGGTTTGACAGTTAACCGGGTTAAAGATACAACATTGAGACCCCAAAGGTTAGCCAGGAGTTCCGCTCATGCGCCCTGCCACACCCTATGCGACGCCGTGATTTTCTGAGATCCCTAACCGCCCAACCGCCTAACCGCCTATCCACCTACCCCTTCGCGAATTTCGTGTGCAACGCCACCGGTCTTCCCTGTTTCTTGCGCATGCGCAGGTTCAGCATCTCCACCATCACCGAGAAGCTCATCGCGAAGTAGAGGTAGCCCTTCGGGATCTCCTGGTGCAGGCTTTCGGCCACCAATGAGAACCCGATCAGCAACAGGAAGCTGAGCGCCAGCATCTTGATCGTGGGGTGCCGCTCCACGAACGCCGAGATGGCCTCTACCGAGATCAGCATCACGATCACGGCAATGATGATCGCCGCCGCCATGACCCACAGTATCCGGACCATCCCCACGGCAGTGATCACGGAGTCCAGCGAGAAGACGATGTCGAGCAGCATGATCTGCACGATCACGCCGCCGAACGACGCGGCGGCTTTCGTGCTACGGCCTTCGGTCTCACCCTCGAGCTTGTCGTGGATCTCGTGCGTCGCCTTGGCGATGAGGAAGAGGCCACCGATCAGAAGGATGAGGTCGCGTCCCGAGATCGCACGCCCGAAGACGCTGAAGAACGGCGCGGTGAGCCCGATCAGCCAGCTGAGGGAGAACAGGAGCCCCAAGCGCGTGATCATGGCGAGGGACAGACCGATGCGACGGGCGCGCTTCTGTTGGCCCGCGGGTAGCTTGCCCGCCAGTATCGAGATGAAGATGACGTTGTCGATCCCCAGCACGATCTCCAGGACCGTGAGGGTGACCAGCGCGATCCAGATCTCGGGATTGGTGAGCCATTCCATGAGAGGCCTCGTCCGTCAGTCGTTTTGGTGGGCGGGAAAGATATGCGTCTGGCCGGACATGTGGATATGGTTCGGCGGTGGGCCAACCTCGGCCCAGTCATAGCCCTCGACGGAGAAGCGATGGTGCTCGACCTACCCCGCAGCGCGATGGTGGTGATCCTGGCGTGCGCGCTCCCCGCCGCGGCGTGGCCGCAGCAACCGTCGCCGGCCGTATCGGCGTGCGACCGGCCCGAGTCTCGGGAGTTCGACTTCTGGATCGGCGAGTGGGACGTGGTCAATCGCCATCGGGCTCAGGCGCAGGACGACCCGACGTGGTACCAAACGGGCGTGGCCACCGACCGGGTGTTCGCGGCCGTCGGCGGCTGCGCCATCGTGGAGCGGTGGTACGGCAAGCTCAGCTTCGACGAGATCGTCGGATTCAGCGTGCGGGCGTTCGATCCCGCCACCGCGCAGTGGAACCTGGTGCTGCTCTGGCCGGGCCGGAACCGGCCGGTGTTCGGCGCGCTCGAAGGTGGTTTTCGACACCACCGCGGTGAGTTCTTCACCGAAGCGGCCGACGCACAGGGCCGAGCGGTGCTGAGCCGGTTCACCTTCTCCGACATTCGCCCCGACGCGCTCCGGTGGGACGCCGCCGTGTCCCCCGACTCCGGCCTCACGTGGCGCAGCAACTGGATCATGGAGTTCACCCGGCGCGACCCGGAGGCGGGCCCCCTGCCAGACCCGATGGCCGATGGCGTGCGCCGGTGCGACACGCCCGAGGTGTACGAGTTCGACTTCGCGCTGGGTGACTGGCAGGGGACCGCCACGCTCCAGGATGGGAGCAGCGCTCCGATCACGCTGCGATCCGAATCGATCCTCAAGGGGTGCGGCGTGCTGGACCTGATCGCCGTCGGCGACCGGTGGGAAGGCCTCGAGGTGCGAACCTTCGATCCGACCGTCGACGCCTGGGTCGCGTATCGGCTCGACACGGACCACCCCGTGCTCCACCGGCTCGAAGGACGGGTCAGGGGTCGAGAGGCGGAACTGCTCGGCACCCGCGGTGCAGCCGATGCGCCGACGATGGTGAGGAGCCGCTGGGAGTGGCTCGGCGCGTCCCGAATGCGGTTGGCCCTCAGCGAGTCGGCCGACGGCGGCGTGACCTGGCGTGTGACATTCCAGGCCGAGCTCGAGCCCGTCCCGTCCTCATCGCAGCCGTAGCGTCGACGGGCATCGAGACCGTCGGCGTTGCGGTTCCGCGCGCCGCTCGTACACTTCGGTGTCCCACCAGCAACGCGGAGTAGCCATGTCCCGAGTCGACCTCGTCCTCCTGTGCCTCGCCGCCACCGCCTGCTCCAACGGGTGGCGTTTCGAGACCGGCGCCATCGAGCTGACGCTTCCGCCAGGCTCGGGTGAGCCCAGTCTCTATGCCACGAGCGCCGGAGACGCCGTCCTTACGTGGCACGAGCCCATGGATGACGGCCGGTCGGCGCTCCGGCTTGCCGTGCGGGCGGGCGGAACATGGACCACGCCGGTCACCGTCATCGAGCGCGACAACTTCTTCGTCAATTGGGCGGACTTCCCCTCGTTCGTCGAGCTGGAAGACGGGACGTGGGTAGTACATTGGCTGGAGACGGTGGCATCCACCAGCTACGCGTATCACGTGAAGCTCGCGATGTCGCGCGATCGCGGGGCATCATGGAGTGCGCCGATCGTGCCGCACCGTGACGACTCACCCCAGGAGCACGGTTTCGTCTCGATGGTCGCCCTCCCGGGCGGTGGCATGGCCCTGGTCTGGCTCGATGGGAGGAACATGGCCGCCGCACACGGCGAGCACGGCGGCGACATGAGCATCCGCACGACCACTGTTGGTGCAGACGGATCGCTCGGTGAAGAGGTGCTGCTCGACGACCGCACGTGCGAGTGCTGCCAAACGGCGCTGGTCCAAACGCCAAGCGGTCTCGTGGCCGCCTATCGCGACCGGTCCCCCGAAGAAGTCCGCGATATCGCGATCGTGCGTCAGGTGAACGGCGTCTGGACCGAACCTACGCACGTGGCCGACGACCACTTCGTGTATCCGGGCTGTCCGGTGAACGGTCCACAGCTCGCCGCCACGGGAGATACGGTGTCCATCGCGTGGTACGCGGCGCCGGAAGGTGCCACCCGGGTGCAGGTGGCGTTCTCGCTGGATGGTGGAGAAACGTTCGGCGCGCCGGTCCGCGTGGACCTCGGCGACCCGCTCGGCCGGGTGGACATCGAGACGCTGCCCGACGGCTCCGCGCTCGCGGTGTGGGTCGAGCGCACCGAGGCCGCTGCCGCGATCCTGGCGCGGCGCGTCCGTCCCGACGGCCGCATGGACGCGGAGTGGCAGGTATCGCCCACGGCGGAAGCGCGCGCGAGCGGATTCCCCCGCATGGTGCGGCTCGGTGACGAGATCGTGATTGCGTATCGACTCGTGGGCGAGGATGGCGGTGTGCGCGTCCGTACGGTACGGCGTGCTGGCTGAGCCGATGGATCAGGAGTCGGTGTTGGATTCCGTGGGCTTTGACCTCGGACGGACAAAGCGCAGCAGGAACGCGATGCCGAGCACTACAATGCCGCCGTTCAAGAGCCGCCGGTCGTCGAATCGGATCCCGGCGAGTACCAGCGCAGAGCCCACGATGAACGCGATGACCTTGAATCGAAAGAAGCGACCCCGCCGTCCGTCGGTTCGGCTCGGGAAGAACATGCCGACTCCACTCTCCTGGCTGATGGTGTCATGAGGAATCTGGGTCGCGTGGCGCGGCTTGCGCCACCCGTCGCGGTGCTCGGGACGGTGCTATACATCGGCGCGTGCCCGGTGGGCCCGCTCCCACCGCTCGGGCCGTTCCTCGATCCCGTCGCCGGCATCTGGTCCACGGCAACGACGGCCACGCTTCCGGTTCGCGCCGACGCGACGATCGCCGGACTCACCGACAGCGTGGTGATCCGATACGACGACCGGCACGTGCCCCATGTCTTCGCCACGCGGGAAGACGACGCGGTTCGCGCACTCGGCTATGTGGTGGCCCGCGACCGGCTGTTCCAAATGGAGCTGCAGACCCGCGCAACCGATGGCACGCTCACCGAGCTGGTGGGTGCTGCCGCACTCGAGCTGGATCAGCAGATGCGTCGGCTTGGCCTTGCCCGGAGTGCGGAACGAGAGCTGGCCGGCCTCGCAGCCGACGGCCTCGACCGCCGATTGATCGATGCGTTTGCCGCGGGAGTGAACGCGTGGATCGACCAACTTGGGCGCGGCCAGCTGCCGTTCGAGTACCACCTGCTGGGCCGACGTCCCGCGCGGTGGCAGCCGGTGCACAGCCTGTACCTCATCCGGCGCATGGGCTACACGCTCACCTACTTCGGTCCCGAGTTCGAGCGCCTCCGAGCGGCCAAGGTGGTCGGTGTGCAGGCGGCGGACGCGTTGCTGCCCGTTCGGGCCCCGATACAGGAACCGATCGCGCCGTCCGGCGAGTCGTTCCCCACGTTCGACCGGACTCCACTGCCGCCGCCGGCTCCCCAAGCGCGGTCGACCACCGCGAACGATCGCACGCTGGGCCCGACCTTCGATCCCCGGCGCCGGGGGGCGAGCAACAACTGGGCGGTCGCGCCGTCGCGTTCGGCATCCGGCCACGCGCTGCTCGCGGGCGATCCCCACCTCGAGCTCACGCTCCCGTCGGTGTGGTACGAGGTGCACGTCAACGTCGCGGACATGCTCGACGTGTACGGCGTCACGCTGCCAGGCAGCCCGGCCGTGATCATCGGGTTCAACCGCGACGTCGCATGGAGTTTCACCAACTCGCAGGCCGACGTGCTCGACTTCTACGCCGAGGAGCTGGACGATCCCGACGACCCCACGCAGTACCGGTTGGACGGCGCGTGGCAACCGCTGGAGCGCCGTATCGAGGAATACCGCGCCGCCAACGGCGCACTGCTCGCAATCGACACCGTGCACGCCACGCACCGCGGTCCCGTCGTGTGGCGTGACGGGCGTCCGTATTCGATCCGCTGGACCGTGCTCGAAGCGAGCGGGGCCGGTGGCGCCGTGTATCGCGCCAACAAGGCGCGTTCGGTTGGCGACTGGCTCGACGCCATGGAAACCTACGAGGCGCCGATCCAGAACGGCCTCGTGGCGGATCGCGCGGGCACGATCGCCGTGCGCGCGGGCGGCTGGTATCCCGTGCGACCCGGTGGGCGCGGTGACACGATCTTCGACGGCACGCGCAGCGCGAGCGACTGGACCGGCCGTCTGGGGCTCGATCGCCAGCCGTTCGCCGTCGATCCCGCCCAGGGATTCCTCGCGTCGGCCAACCAGCAGCCGCTCGTGGGTCCGGACTACCTGGGCGGCGACCCGGTGTCGCCGTGGCGGGCGCTGCGGATCAACCAGCTGCTGCGGTCGGATTCAACTGTGACACCTGCGGCCATGCAGCGGTACCAGCTCGACTCGCGCAACGTGCGCGCCAACGTGTTCGTTCCGGCCTTCCTCGAAGCCGTCACGCGCGGTCGCGCGGCAGGCAGCGTTGGGTCGGAGGTCGACGACGCTGCACGGATCCTCGATGAATGGGATCGCCGCTACACGAAAGACAACTCGGCAGCGGTCCTGTTCGAGCTCGCGATGCGCGAGCTCGCGCGCCTCACGTGGGACGAGCTGGCGGTGAATGGCACCGCGCAGGTGCGCCCGAGCGACATGACGCTGTGGCGATTGCTGCAGGATCCCGCGAGCCTGTGGTGGGATCGGCACGAGACGGCGGACGTGGTGGAGCAACGCGACGCGATTCTGCTGGCGAGCCTCGCCGCCGCGCGGGATACTGCACGGGCCCGGTACGGTGAGCCGAGCGACGACGGGTGGCGCTGGGACCACGCGTGGTCGATGAACATCTATCACGCGCTCCGGCTTCCGGCACTCTCGGCACTTGGCATCCCGCACGCCGGCGGACCGGGGACGCTCAATCCCCTGTACGCACCGCGCGGGGCCGAAGGCGCGAGCTGGCGCATGGTGGTGGAGCTGGGCCCCGAGGTTGCGGCGCGCGGCATCTATCCGGGAGGCCAGTCCGGCAATCCGGTGAGCTGGCGCTACGACGATCGGCTGCCAGGCTGGAAGAACGGTGAGCTCCACGAGCTGCTGTTTCCGAAGCAGTCCGCCGACCTGCCCGCCGATCGCACGTCGGCGGTGCTTGTCCTTCGTCCGGAGGGAGGGTAAGGCGCATGCGCACCATAGCCCGTATCGCGCTGCTCGCCGTCGCGTTCGCCACGGCCACGCTGGCCTTTGGATGGTGGAGCGTCGCAGGGGTGGGCATCTTCTGGGGCCTGGTGGCGGGACCCGGGCGTCACGCGGGGCGCACGGCAGCACTGGCCGCCTCGCTCGGCTGGCTAGTGCTCCTGGTGGTCACGGCGCTACAAGGACCGGTGCTCCGAGTGGCCGACCGGGTGGGTGGCGTGCTCGGCGTGCCGTGGCCGGTGGTGGTGGGGATCACGCTGCTCTTCCCGGCGGTTCTTGGAGGAGTGGGGGCGGTGGTGGGGAGGGTGATACGAGAGGGTAAAGGGAAAAGGGAAAGGGGAAAAGGGTAGCGGGAAGGGTGCAGCGTACAGCGCACAGAACATGGAGGGTGAGTGATGGCGGCAGGTGTATCGTATCTCGACGAAACGCTCGGTGCTTGGCGGGATGTGCGGGAGGGGCTGATCGAGGAAGTGAAGAACATCCCGGCCGGCGACTTCGAGTTCCGGCCCACACCCGAGGTCCGCAGCGTGCGCGAGTTGGTGCAGCACATCCTCGAGGTGGCCATGATGATGACCGGCGAGCTGAGCCGAGTGGATACGGATCTCAAGCGCGCCCCGTGGCCGGATCTGCTCGCGATGTACGCGTCCGCGGCGTATGACGCGACCACCAAGACCGATCTGGTGCGCCTGCTCGAGACGCAGATGGATCAAGCGGAGCGGCAATTCCGGAAGTCCGGTGAGCGGGCGCTGTTCCAACAGATGGAGAACTTCGACGGATCAATGTGGACCAAGTTCCAGTGGCTGCACCACGGCATCGCCCAGGAGATGTACCACCGCGGACAGCTCACGCTCTACGCCAGGTTGCTCGGCCGGGAACCGGCGCTGACGCGGAGGATTAGGGGAGAGTGAAGAGACAACGGGAAAGGGGGAAATGGGAAAAGGGAACGTGCCCTGGGGTGCACTCCCTTCCGTCTCACTTCGCCCTTTTCCGTGTCTTCTCTTTTCGCTCTTTCCGTTTCACCTCTTTTCCCGTTTCCCTTTTCCCTTTTCCCTTTTGAACCCATGCGCCTTCTCTTCGTAGCGACGCTCCTCATCGCCCTCGCGTCCTCTCTCCACGCTCAAACCGTTCCCCCTCCGATCGTCGTGCAGGCAGGGCCGCCGCACGCGGTCGAGACCGGCATCGCCATCGATCCGACCAACATCGATCACATCGTGGGGTCGGCAGTCAACACGTTCGGTGATCCGCGCGTGCGCAAGATCTCGAACCTCACGTACATCACGTGGGATGGCGGGAAATCGTGGACCACTGTCGCGATGCCGAATCCGCATCAGAAGGTGCAGGGAGACGACGCGGTGGTGATCGACCACGACGGTCGCGTGTACCGCACGTACCTCGGATTCCGCCACTTGAGAAATCCCAACGGCGTGTACCCGCGAAACGGCCTGTTCCTGTCCGGGTCGGAAGACGGCGGGCTCACCTACGAGCCCGAGGTGATCCTCATCGAGCACTTGAACAGCATCGTGCCGTTCGAGGACAAGCCCTATCCGGGCGTGGATCTGTCCGCCGACAGCCCCTATCGTGGCAGCGTCTACGTGACGTGGACGCGGTTCACCGAGTACGGGAGCAGCGCGCCCGAAGACTCGTCGTACATCTTCATCGTCGCGTCGCACGATGGTGGCCGCACCTTCTCACGCCCCGCCCGGATTCCGGCCGGCGGCGGCGACGCGCTCGACGGTGACGGGACGGTCGAGGGCGCGGTGCCCGGCACCGGGCCGAACGGGGAGGTGTACCTCGCCTGGTCGGGTCCGCGCGACATCGAGTTCACACGGTCGCTGGACGGTGGGGCCACCTGGGAACCCGCACGGACCATCCTCACCCAGCCCGGAGGCTGGGCCATCGATATCGCCGGGCTCGGGCGCGCCAACGGAATGCCCGTCACGGCCGCCGACATCTCGTCGGGTCCGTACCGCGGCACGGTGTACGTGAATTGGGCCGACCTCCGCAACAACGGCGGCCGGGACGGCGACGCCGACATCTTCCTGTCACGCTCCACCGATGGCGGGATCACCTGGAGCGAGCCGCTCCGGGTGAATCAGGACCCGGCGGGGAACGGCCGCGACCAGTTCTTCACCTGGATGAGCGTCGACCCGACCGACGGGTCGGTCAACATCGTCTACTACGACCGGCGCGAGGGTGACGGGAATGGCGTGCACGTGTACCTTGCGCGGTCGGTCGACGGCGGCCGCACTTTCCGGGAGTACCGGTTGAGCGATCGGGCCTTCGTTCCCCGACCGGACAGGTTTTTCGGGGACTATAATGGCGTCAGCGCGTATGGCGGCCGGGTGGCGGCCCTGTGGACCCACTACGGATTGACCGCCATGGAGCTCCGGGCCAGCGTGATCGATTTCGACGGGCTGGTGCCACGGCCCCCGTCACCCAGGACCCTGCGAGAACGTTGAGCGAGGAGTATGCGATGCTGAAGGCGAGCCGTGCGCTGCCCGTTGCGGTGTTGTTGCTGATCCTGCCGGGTATGGCGGCGGCACAATCCGTCTCCGTCGGTGTGCTGGGGGGATTCAATCTCGTCAGCTACACGGGCTCGTCGGTCGAGAGCGGCTGGCGGCCGGCGCTCCGAGCGGGCGGGACCGTGATGGTCGCCCTCGGGCCCAAGCTCGAGCTGGCCGGAGAGGTGACGTTTTCGGATCTGGGCACCAACGCGCTCAGCCTGGAGCGGGCCCCTAGCGCGCCCGGGATCGTCGAGACCCGAAACTCCGTGAGCCTGAGCCACATCGTGGTGCCGATTCTCGTGAGCGCCGTTCTTCCGGTGAGTCCGGACGGCCGGATTGCCGTACGGCTGGGCGGCGGCCCGTCGGTCGGGTATCGGGCTCGGTGCAGTGCCGTGACACGCGTCCGAACACTCGATGAGACCGGCGCCATCCTGTCGAGCAGCACGACCGAGGACACCTGCGGTGGCACGGCCAGAACGATCGATGTCGGCCTCGCCGCCAATGCGGGCGTGCGGTTTCGCCAGCCGTGGGGTGACCTCTTTACCGACGCGCGCTACCGGATCGGGCTCGCGTCGCCGGTCGCCGGGTCCGGCGGCCGGTTCCAGCAGATGAGCGTGTCCGTCGGTGTCGCGTTCGGTCTCTGATCCCCTCGCACGTGAATCCCGCAAGGCCCCTGGCTCGTAGGGTCCATCGGGCTCGAAAGGAATCGCGCTGAATGAAATTCCTGCTGAAGACCGTGCTGCTCGTCGTCGTGATCCTGATCGCCGTGCCGATCGTCGCCTATCGTTCGGTCAAGCCGTGCACCATGCTCAAGAAGGAATTGGTGGAGCGGGTGGAGCGCCGGACCAAGGAGGCGCGGGCCGAAGTACGCGAGGCGGTCGGCGACCTCGGTGAGAACGCGGGCCGCGTGGCGGACGACATTGCCGAGACCGTCGAGGGCATGGCGGTCGGTTTCGCCACCGGTCTCGCCGAGGCGAAGGTGGAGCGCATGTCCGCCCGCGAGTGTGTGAGCGAGTTGATCGATCTCAAGCTGGGCGGCGATCCCGACTCGCTGTAGCCCACACCCCAAGAAAGACAAAGGGGAGGGTGAGCCACCCTCCCCTTCCTCTCTTCTACCGAACGGCCTGCTTACGACTTCCCCATGCCGAGGGCGGTCATCATCTCTCTCGTCTTGGTGCGGCAGGTGGTGCCCTTCTTCACGGCGTCCATCAAGTTGCCGGCCTCGGCCGACTTCGTCGCCTCGCCCCACATGGTCTTCACTTCGGCGAGCGTGGTCTTGGCGCCGTCCACGCTGGCGCGCGTGACACCGGTCGGCAGGCGGCTCATGCGCGACAGCTCGTTCACCCGCTTCTCGACGGTTCCCACCATGCCCGGCAGGCTGTCGGTCATCATCGTCCAGTTCGCCGTCACTTCTTTCTTCGTCGTCTCGATCGCGCCGGCGAATGCGCCGATCGTGGTCGACGCTTCCTTTGCGCTGGCCAGAGCGGTCGTATAGTCCTTCTGCTCCAACGCCGCCTTGGCCGCTGTGATCTGGTCGCTCGCCTTCTGATACTCCGCGGCGACGTACATCTTCGCGTCGGCAGGAGCCGCGGCGAGCGCCTCCTCGGCGGCGGTGATGGCGGTCTGTGCCGGCTTGCCCGGCGAGCAGGCCACTGCAGCGACCGCGACGAGTCCGAGCGCGGCGCGTTTCCATGAAGCGTTCAGCATGCTGGTTCCTCCAAAGAGTTCGTGGGGAGTGTCTCTATGTCGAAACGGCCCCGCTCCCCCGGGGCCGAAGTCTGCGAATGATGCCGCAATCATAACGAGCGCAGTGCGAAACGGTAGGCCCGATCGACGCCGTCGCAGAAGGGGCGCCCGTCGGCCACAGGCAACCATGGTCGGCGGACGCCCACAGGCCTGCTGCCCTACTTCTTCTGTCCGGGTTTCGGCATCGGCTTGTCGGCCGGCTTCTGCCCCGGCTGCCACGCGGGGGGCTTGCTCTGTTGCGGCTGCGTGGGCTTCTGCCCCGGCTTGGCCTGCTTGGGATCGGGGGGTTTCGGGCTGGTCATCGGATGACCTCCTGATGAAGAGGGTTGACCTACGGCACCAAAAAAGGCCGCCCCCCAGGCCCAGCCCGGAAGGCGACCCATCTCAGCTGCGCACGCAGGGTGCAGGTCCCGCGCGGCGTATGGCACGTCATTTCTTTGGCGAGCGGTATCGTGACCGCTCTTGGCACCGCGTACGCACACCCTCGCGGCGCCCTCACAGTGACCCGCTCCGGAGTCCGGTGCGGGTGTGCAGTCGGCAATCTATAGTGGCCGGTGTGGCGGGCAAGGGGGGTGGTTAGGCGGTTACGGTTAGGCGGTTGAGCGGTTAGGCGGTTCTACGGTGAGCGGTTAGGCGGTTAGGGCGATAGGTTGGGGGCGGGTGTCCGCCGTCAGTTCGGTGATGACGCCAATTGCTAAATAGGAGATGGATATGCGCTTAGGGGTTCTTGCTCTGTGTGCGCTGTTCGCCTGGTCCGGTGCGGCTGCTCAGGAGCCCGCGTCGTGGGGTGACAATCTTGAATTCGCCACGTTCTCGATCGCGGCCGTGGATCCGGAAACGGGGGAGACCGGCGTTGCCGTCACCACGCGGGTGGCATACGGTACCGAGTTGTTGGCCCTCATGGCGGGCGGAATGACGGCCCAGGCTGCCCTCGCGCAGGAAGTGGCCGCGGATTCTGGTGCCAGGCGGCGGCAGGTGGGTGTGATCGGGCTCGACGGGCGCGGGGCGCAGCACACCGGCGACCGCACCAACCCGTGGGCCGGTCACCGGGCGGGGATGAACTACGTCACGCAGGGGAACCTGCTCGAGGGTCCGCAGGTCCTGGATGCGGTGGCGCGGAGCTTCGAGGAGAGCGCGGGGCAGGGGCGCCATCTCGCCGACCGGCTGATCGCGGCGCTATCGGCGGGGCAGGCGGCGGGCGGTGACGCGCGCAAGGGGCGCGCGCAGTCGGCGGCGGTGGTGGTTGCCGATCCGCGGCCCGACGTGTCCCGCCGTCCCGACCGGATCACCGCCAACATCAATGTGTGCGAGCACCCGGAGCCGGTGGCCGAGGTGCGGCGCATCTACGACGCGGTAAGTCAGACACTCGGCTACCGCGACCTGCAGCAGTTCACGGGCAACGATGTCTGGCAGCTGCGCGTGATCCTCCACGCGCTCGGCGTCTATCGGCCGGACGCCGACAGCCTCGTGCCGAACCGTGAGGCGTTTCTCCTCTCGCCGGATCTCGTGCAGGCGATCGACGCGTGGCGCGCCGCGCAGGGCCTCTCCACACCGGCCAACGGCTCGCCCCCCGGCCTGGTGGACCGCGAAACCGTTGCCCGCCTGTGGGCGGCGCTGGCCGAACAGGGGAAAGAGATCGAGGTGCGGGAACGGCTGAAGCGGTGGACGGCGGTAAGGAGATAGGCGGTTAGGCGGTTGAGCGGTTAGGCGGTTGGGATCTTCCGTCCTACGTCTTACTGCCTAAGAGCAGAGAGCCGGAAGTCTGTCGCCCCCGGCTCTCTGGGCGTAGCGAAAACGCTACTGAGATCCGACAAGTATCATCAATCTACGCGTTCCCATACCCGGAGGCAATGCTGGAATGGTGCGGCGGGTGCCGGCGCTGGGACTCGAACCCAGAAGGACTTGCGTCCAGAGACTTGTCGGATCTCCGCGTTTACCGATTTCGCCACGCCGGCACCACTTCTCGGTTGGCAAACTTCGGCACGCAAAAGCGCCTGTGACACGGATGACCCGGACGCCCCACCGAGCCGCAGGAAGAGCATTGGACGGGGCGGGCTTGAGGGAGTACTCCGCGTATTGCGCTGCGGATCAGAAGAGTGCCGATCCAACGATTCCAACCGCCTAACCGCCTAACCGCCTAACCGTGAAACCGCCTAACCGCCTCTTTCATCCGCACTCGGCCCGTAGGTCGCCGGGACCGGCACGTCCAGCAGTCGCAGGAACACCGACAGTTGGCCGCGGTGATGGATCATGTGGTTCATCACCATGCTGCGGACCACGGTGATCTTGGGCAGCGTGAAGACCGCCTTGCCACTCACCTTGAGCGTCCATGGCTTCATGAAGTCCGGGTCCGACGTGGCGGCTAGTGCCTTCCGCGCGTCGGCGGCGTTCTTGTCCAACTGCGCGACGATCGCCATGGTCGCGTCGAGGATTTGCGGCTTGTACGGCTTCTTTCCCGGCGGTGCAATATCCAGCTCATCTTGGGTGCAGGCGTTCACGGCCCACACCGGCAACTCGGACAGGTGCGTGGCCAGCCGGCCAAGCGGCATCGATTTCGGGTGCGGCCGCCAGTCGGCTTTGCCGTCCGGCACGCGCTCCACCATGCGCCGCGTGTTGGCAATCTCGGTGTCGAATTCGGGGAGCAGGGAACTGGCGATTGACATGGGGGCGGGGCTCCTCGGATGAGGGTAGGCTCGTAGGACGGTAGGCTCGTAAGACAGTAGAATAGTATGGCGGTAGGACGGCAGGACGGTAGGCTCCAACCGCCTAACCGCTCAACCGCCCAACCGCCTATCCTGGCCTTCCCCTGCCACCGCCCCTATGTTCTTCGCCATTCACCCCGCAGGAGGTTTCGATGCGTCGCATCGTATTCGCCGCGTTCGCCCTCACCGTGGCGGCTGCCTGTCAGCCCGCGACGACCGATTTGACCGAGGCGCAGCGCGCGGAGATTGTGGCGGCCGTGAGCCAGGTCGCCACGGACAACTGGCGTGCGTGGCTGGCCCAAGAGGACGTCGACGAGGTCTTGAGCGTGAGTTCCGACTGGGCCGGAACGCCGTGGAGCGGCACGAGTTCGCTCGACCAAATGCGCAGCGACATGGGGTTGCACTGGGACCGCTGGGACTATGACCAGGACGTCGAGTACGACTGGGACGTGTGGGTCTTGGCACCGAACGTCGCGGCGGCCAAGATGACCACCGACTACGTGCGCACCGATGTCTCTGGCACCGTGCAAGAATGGACGGTGAACTGGGCAACGGTGTGGGTGCTCGAAGACGGTGCGTGGAAGATGCTCCTGGCGAAGAACGACTGGATCGAGAAGGAGCCCGCTGGCGGATAGCCGGCGGGTGACCGCGGCAGGGCGGCACCGCGGCTGAAACCGGGCCCGGGCACTCTCGTTAAGGCACCAACCCCAAGGTCTACCCGTGCTCGCACTGACCGTCACTCGACGCATCCTCACGGAGCTCTGGCATACGCGCCGGAGTCTGATCTTCTGGGCGCTGTTCCCGGCCTTGATGTTGCTCCTCTTCGGCTTGATCTACGCCGGCGACAGCTCTCCGGCCGACTCGTTCAACTACACGGCTCCGGGCATCCTCATCGGGGCGGCCTTCTTTTTCAGTTGCCTGGGCGGTCCCATCGCCGCGATCGTCGCGGAGCGGGAGCGCAACACCCTGAAGCGCCTGCTGCTCTCCCCGCTGTCGGGCACCGCCTACTTCCTGGGGCTGCTGCTCGCGTTTCTCGTGGTCGCCGCCGGACAGACCGTCGTCGTCTACGCCATCGCGTTTGCCTTCGGCGGCTCGTTTCGCGGGTCGCTGGTATTGGGGACGCTCGTGGTGGTCCTGAGCGTGGCATCGTACGTCGGGTTGGGATTCGTATTCGGCTCGCACTTCACCAAGCGTACGGAAGAAGTGAACGGCCCCGTGGCGGCGATCGGGGTGCCGCTCCTCGTCTTGGGCGGCACGTTCTTTCCGTCATCGGTGCTGCCCGACTACTTGTATCGGATCGCGCACCTCAATCCGATCTTCCACATGAACGAGGCCATGGATGCCGTCTCCGCGGAGGAACTCGGCGCCGGCGCGATCGTCGATCATCTGGTATTCCTGGTGCTCTTTGCCGGCGCGACGCTCGCGTTCGGCGTCCAGTCCTACCGCGCGATGCTGCAACGCGAGCGGGTGCTGTGATGCCGACGGTGCTCGGGGTGGACCGCGTCAGCAAGGCCTTCGGTGAGCGACAGGTGCTGTCGGCGCTGAGCTTCGCGATCGAGCGCGGCGAGGTCTACGGGCTCGTTGGGCCAAACGGTGCGGGCAAGACCACCCTGATCAACATCGCGTGTTTGGTCGTCCCGCCAGATGCGGGGGCGGTGACGCTGAACGGTCGTCCCGTCACTGCAAACGCGCACGCCCGTGTGGGCGTGGCCAGCCAGGACGTGGCGCTGTATCGCGATCTCACGAGCGAGCAGAATCTCGAGTTCTTCGCGGCCCTGTATGGGTTGACCGGTGCGCGGCGCTCGCGGCGCGTGGCCGTGTGTTTGAGCGACGTCGGGCTCGAGGATCGGGCGGACACGATCATCTCGCTCTTGAGTGGCGGCATGCGACGCCGCCTCCACATTGCGGTGGCGATGCTGCACCAGCCCGACCTCCTGATCCTCGATGAGCCGACGGTCGGTCTCGACCTCGAGTCGCGTCACCGGATCTGGAACGTGGTCCGGACCGTGGCCGACGATGGCGGCACCGTGCTGGTCACGACACACCAGCTCGAGGAGGCCGAGGCGCTGTGCCATCGCATCGGCATTCTCCACTACGGCCGGCTGGTGGCCGAAGGCCCGATGGCGGAGTTACGGCGGCACGTTGCCGCGGCCGAGCTGGCGATCATCGACGCGGAGGACCTCGGTGCCGTGCGCCGCCGTGCCGACGAGCTGGGACTGACGCACCGACCGGCGCTCGCAGCGGTTGCCGTGTGGCTCCCGGAGCGGCAGTCGCTGGACCGTGTGGCTGCCCTCTTCAGTGGGATCGAGCTTCGGTCCGTCACGCTCAAGCCCGTGGGGCTCGAGGAAGTGGTGGCGGAAACGACGCAGGCGGCAAGAATTAACCGCCCAACCGCCCAACCGCCTAACCGTGAAACCGCCTAACCGCCTAACTTCCTCCCGCCTTTTGAAACAGCGCCGGCAGGTCCAGTCCCGTCTCCACCCCATCTGCGGGATTCCACGTGAGCGTCACGTCGGCGATCTCCGGTCGGTCGTCGTCCGGGGTCCAACGCTCGACCAGGCGGGCGTCGGGATCCACGATCCAGTACTCCGCGACGGCTGCGCGCTGGTAAATGCGCCGTTTTGCCAGCCGGTCTCTGGCGGCGGTGGCGGGGGAGAGGACCTCCACGGCCAGGGCCAGTGTTCGGACTTCCGACCACTCCTTGACCGGTGAGGCCGGATCTTGGCGGATGACGAATACATCGGGCTGCACCAGCGTTCGGGGGCCGAGCACCACGTCGGCGGGGCTCGTGAACACGCGAAGATCCGCGCGGCCGCGCACGGCCTCCGTCAACGCCAGGTAGATCTCGCCGACGACCGCCTGATGCGCGAGCCGCGGCGCCGGCGTCACGACATGGTCCCCGTCGAGCAGCTCGTGCCGGAGCCCGTCCGTGGGCAAGGCGAGCAACTCATCGATGGTCGATACCGGGTGCGCGGCGGGCATACCCATAATGTGCGACCCCTCGGCTCATGAGTGCAATGCATCCGGGAGAGTGGGGCTGCGGTGATCTCGAGCCGGTACCGGAGTCCTGCCGAGGGTACCCTCCTACCGCCTAACCGCTCAACCGCTTAACCGCCTAACCGTCTCACGCAATCTTCCGCGCACGCTCCGCTCCATTCGTCACGAACCCGACGACGTCGCCGATCACCGACGAATCCATCAGCACGTCTCGATGCCCAAGACCGGTGGTGGTGCGCAGCCTCTCCAGCAGGCCGCGTTCAGCGAAGCGCTCGCCGCGTTCGCGGCACGCTCCAGCACGGCGAGTTCCAAGGGGTGCGGGAACTGTTAGGCGGCAAGGAAACATCGCCCGAGACTCGAATGACCGCTTACGACCGTTGAAGTAGTTGGTACTCTTTTTGCCGCTGGACTAATTTGTAGGCCGCTTGCCCAGTGCGGGCCATCGTACCCGGGTGATTGTCTTGTCCATCAACAGATGAGGAAAGCCCATGCCGATACCCACCGAGCCCATAGGAAGCGTTCCGAGGACCGCGCAATTGCTTGCGGCAATGACGCTACAGACTCAGGGGCGCATCGATTCCGAGGCGTTCCGCACCGTCGCGGAACGGGCCGTCGCCGAAACCATTGCCGCGATGGAGGCGACCGGATCGCCAGTCGTCACTGACGGGGAACAGAGCAAACCGAGTTTCGCCACTTACCCCCTCGCCGGCCTGGATTCCCTGGCGCCGGACGGCGTCGTGATTCCGTTCAGTGATGGTCATACGCGTCAACTGCCGCGCCTAACCAAGGGACCGTTTCGATACGGAACTTATTCCGGAGGTTACGTCGAGGTTGCAAAGCGCTATGCAAAGAAACCGGTGAAGCAGGCCGTGATCTCGCCGTCGGCCCTCAGCCTGCTCTACCCGGCGAACGGAATTGCCGGCTATGCTCGCGATCGCTTTTTGGACGATCTGACGGCGGAGAGCGTAAAGGACATCCGCAGCGCGTTCGACGCAGGAGCAGTGAGCGTGCAGATTGATTTCACCGAAGGTAGACTGTCGGTCAAGCTTGACCCATCGCGGGTGCTATTGCGCGACTTCGTTGGACTCATCAACCGAGTGCTAGCGAATTTCTCGGAGTCCGAACGCAGCAGAATCGGCGTACATACCTGTCCCGGTGGCGATCAGGACTGTACTCACAGCGCCGACGTGGATTACGGCGACCTTTTACCGGATCTCTTCAAGATCAACGTCGGCAGCGTGTTCATGCAGATGGCAAGCGAGCGCGACACGCCACGTATTTACAAGATCGTCAGCGGCCATCGTCGACCGGAGCAACGCGTATTCGTTGGCGTCACTGACCCGATTGATCCGGCAGTGGAGACGCCCGAAATCGTGCGGGACCGAGTGCTTGAGGCGGCATCGTATCTGCCGGTCGAGTATCTGGGTACCACCGACGATTGTGGATTCTCGCCGTTCGGCGACGACGTCTCGACAGCGCGCGAGACCGCCTTTGCGAAGATCAAGGCGAGGATCGACGGCACCCGGATGGCGGAGAAGGTATTGGGAATCTAAGACCGACGATGCACGGAGAAAATTTACCTGACCCCGCTTCGGCGGGGTTCTTGTTTTTGGAATGGAGTGCTACAGGTGCTTTTCGATTGACCGCTTCTGGCCGTACTGAACACCCGCGATCGGCTGAGATCGACCCTGAACCGACATTCGCGTTGCCGGAAAGTTCGGCTAACGCGGCTCAGATCGCGCCGAGCACCTCTCGAAGATCCGTCCCCGCGTTCGCCCCAGCGAGGGCCAGAAGGTCGGTGGCGAAGCCACGCATCTCATCGCGCGCGGTCGCGGCGTGGGCGGCCAGCGCGATGCGCCCGAACTCGCTCTGCAACAGGGCCGCGATCTTACCGGCACCCAGCGCGGCCGGGATCCACCGCATTATGTTCAGGCCTCGGGGCAGGATGGGATAGCCCGCGCGCCGGATCGTGGCGAAGCTCTGGGCGGTGGCCCGCATGGTCTGCGTTAAAAGCGCGCGGTCTGCAACCACCGCCTACCGCCTTACCTTTTTGCCATCCTACCGCCCTTAGCAGGCCCGCATGCCGTCGCTGACGCTCCGGCATCGGATCAGGGGGATCGCGGACCGCGACCCCCTGCGCATTTTGTGGTAGATTAGGGTTCGGTGGTCGGCGGCCAGCAACGGTTCAGGAGAAACGCTTACCCTCCTACCGTCTTACCGTCCGACCGCCCTCCGGGACGTAGCGCAGTCCGGTAGCGCACCTGAATGGGGTTCAGGGGGTCGCGGGTTCAAATCCCGCCGTCCCGACTCTCCAACATCAAGCCTCACAGTGGTTTCCGCTGTGGGGCTTGATCGTTCCCGAACCCCATGTGTTGCGAGTCGTGTTGTGAGTTGTCAGCTCACCGGCTCGCCAACCGCTGCGTGGGGTGCAGCACGATCTGCCGCACCGTCTCCGCATCGGTCTGGAGATAGCTCTTCAGGAGCGTCTCCGTGTCCCTCCAGCCCCCCGCAGCGGCCACGTCCTTCACCGGGTAGCCCTTGCGCTCCGTCGCCCATTTGCGGCGCAGCGTGTGCCACAGGCCGCCCTTCTCCAGCTCGACCTCGGCCAGGGCGGCACCCCGCCGCAGCCAGCTGTCGAGCAGGTGCCGGTCGCACGGCACCGCGGGGTTCTTCGGGGCGGGGAAGACCGGCGCGTTGCCGATCGACTTCTGCGCCCGGCGGGCATCGAGCAGCGCGGCCTTGACCGCGTCACTCATCGGGACGACCTGCTCGTACCCCTTCTTGTCGTGCTCCGCGCGCCACCTGATCGTGCCGGCCGCGAAGTCGACGTCGGCCCACTGCAGGTTGGTCCAGGCGCTGACGCGCCTCCCCGTCCCCTCCGCCACGACGAGCGCCAGCTTGAGCAGCGGGTGCACCCGGTCCGCCACCTCGAGCAGGCGAAGGTACACGTCGTGGGTCATCACCGGCTGCCTGGGGTTCTTCTCCCTCGGCAGCCGGATGCCGTGCAGCGGGTTCTCTCTGAGGAGCCTCCGACCGCTCGGTGTCCGCTCGCGCACCGCCCAGTTCAGGGCCAGCTGCAGGCCGACCAGATCGTACTCGATTGTCCGGTCGCGAACCGGCCGTCCCGGGATGACTGCTGTCAGCTGCGAGTCACCGGCCTTCCGGGCCAGGGCGTAGCGTCTGACGTCGGATTCCGAGAGACTCGCGACGGTGCGGTTGGGTCCGATGAATGCCACGACCCGTCGCAGCCGCCGCTGATCGGCCACCTGCGTGCGCGGCTTCTTGCTCTTGTGCGTGGGGCTGTCCAGGTACAGCCGCTCCAGCATGCCGAGCGTCAGCGTCTCGTGCTCGATCGCCATCTCGTTGGCGTGCAGGGACGCGAGCAGCTCGTACGCCTGCCGGAGGGCGAGGTC
>Ga0224512_10001028_pt1 | contig 27795 bp, 16 predicted proteins | sample SF_May12_sed_USG_4_FD_169103 | JGI IMG/M metagenome (GOLD analysis project Ga0224512, IMG submission 169103) | Sediment microbial communities from San Francisco Bay, California, United States - SF_May12_sed_USGS_13 | ecosystem: Environmental > Aquatic > Marine > Sediment | place: USA... | reverse complement strand
GAAATACCGCCGTGCCTTCGCGACTGGGTGGCGCGTAATAATGATCGAGGCGACTTCGCTCCAACCAGTCTCGACAGAAGCCGCGATCGAAAAACGTGAAGCCCCAGGCGTTCGCGACAGAAAATTCATGCGGCACCAGCAATGGCAGTTCAGTCGGGTAGGGCTGCGTTGCTGCCAATGTTTCGCCGGCAACGCCATCCTGCGGTACCGGCCGCTCTTCGACCGCAAAAACCGGCTCGCCGGTTTCCCGGTGCAGCACGAAAATCATGCCTTGCTTGGTCAACTGCACGACCACCGGGATGCGCCGACCGCCGCGTTCGATGTCGATCAGTATCGGTTGCGCGGGAAGGTCAAGATCCCAGACGTCATGGTGGACGATCTGGTAATGCCAGACGATTTCGCCGCTCGCGCCGCGCAAAGCAACAACCGAATTGGCGTAACGATTATCGCCGGGCCGCGTGCCGCCGAAAAAGTCCGGCGAAGCGCTGGCCGTCGGCAGAAACAGCAAGTCCCGTTCTTCGTCTACGGACATCATGCTCCAGACGTTGGCTGCGCCGGTTATCTGCAGCGCTTCTGTCGTCCAGTTATCGGCCTGCGGGTCGCCCGGATTCCGCGGCACCGGGTCGAAAGTCCACTGCAATGTTCCGCTGCGTGCGTCAAAAGCCCTGACCATGCCGCTCGGGCCATCGATCCGGTTGAACTTGGTATTGTTGGACGAACCGATGACGACGATATCGCCGATTACCGCAGGTGGTGACGAAAATTGCACGTTGCCGTCGCGATAATTCGCGGGTCTGCCAATCGCCGCTGCTTTGGCCTGCACTTCGGCCATCAGCATCGTTTTGATGTCAACTTGCCCGTCAGTGCCGAATTCCTCGCAGGCCCGGCCGTTGCGCGCATCGATTGCGATCAGACGCAAGTCGAAGGTGCCCATGAACAGCCGCTGAGCGCAGCTTTCAGAGTCAGGGGTTGCGGTATCCTGCCAGTAGGCGATGCCGCGACAGTTATACCGCGAGCCGGGCGGGCCGAGCAGCAGCTCCGGGTCGTAGGTCCAGCGCGCTGCACCGCTGACCGGATCCAGGGCGATGATGCGGTTAAACGGGGTACAGAATACGAGTGATTGTCCCGCCGACGTCGGCAGAAGAATCGGCGTGGCGTGGAAGCTCGCCGATGCGCGCTGTTCGGGGTGGCGCGCGATAGCGCCGGTCCGGTAGGACCAGGCAAGTTCGAGGTTGGCGACGTTCGCACGATTGATCTGGCGAAGTTCGGAGTGATGGGAACCGCCCTGGTTACCCCCGTAATACAGCCAATCCTCGGCCCCGGCGGCGGAGCAAAATAAGCTGATCAGTAGCAGTATTAATCGCATGCAGATCCGGCCGCGCGCACGTTTACAGATGGTCGGCCGGCGAAATCATCCGCGCACAAAAAAACCGGAGAATCGACAGCTGTATGCCGATCGTCCGGTTTTGCGAGGACGGTTTGCGAGCCTGTACAGGCTTTAACGTATCCAGGCCGGCTCGAATTAAAAGCTGAAGTCCACGCCTAATGAAACGGCCCAGAGGTCGGCGTTATCGACGTCATACCAGTCGAATACGGTGCGAATGCCAATCGTTTCGCTGACCTTGACAATCGCGCCCGCGCCGAGCAAAAGTCCCGTCGCGTGACCCAGAGATCCCTGGTCCGTCGTGCCTCCCTCGAGCAGCGTGTCGATGTCGATATCATAATCATACATGCCGATCTTGCCGAACAGATCGATATCGGAATCCGCGCCGCCGATCGGAAGGTAGCCGACGACCGACAGGTTAAAACCGGAGAACGACAATTCGGTGTTACCACCATCTTCCGACGCGTTCAGGTCGGTCTCAAAGCCGCCACTGTTGTAGTAGCCACCTTCTATTCCAAACCATGAATTAAGCTGCGCCTGTCCGTAGACCTGCAGTCCGACCCCGGAATCACTGACCGGGAAGCTTGCATCCCCCTTGTAGTCAGAAAAGGAAGCCGCGATGCCCGCCCTGAGCTGCATTTCGTTCTCGGCGTTTGCTGCGAACGCCACCAGGACCAATGCGGCCGCCATGGTAATTCGTTTCATCGAAGAGTCTCCTTCATTTACCCCGGTCTAGATGCCGCCGCGTTAGCGGGTGGATTCCGGTCCGCGCGCGCTAATCCGCGTCGTGGCAAATTCCGGGGTCCCCCTGACCTATGGCTGGCCTTCGTTATATTTTTGTCGATCATGCGCTTTTTTCGCCCAGATCGGCAGGCTTCACTAACGAGTTTGAAGTATACGGCCACGACCGTTGGGGTCAACTTTGTTAGCGGATTACCCCAGCGCTCTGCGAATACGCGAAGACCTTGATCAACTAATGTCCAATGCACATATATCTGCTTGATAATCTAAGGTATTTTAGAATGACGCACAAGCCCGGCGGCAAATTTTGCGGCTTAGCCCGGCTATTTATGATGCGATAAAAAATAGTACAAAGTGCCTGGATGGCTATTCAATAGTGACCAGCTGACACCTCGCGCGCACCGGCACTTCATGCAGACCGGGCCCCGCGGGCCTTCTTTACTGGTGGGCCAGCGGTGCCGCAGGTGCTGGCCTCCATCCGACCCGCCGGGAATCTCCCGATCCCGCGATAGCGCTATGCCTGCTCAGAAGGTGTTTGACAAGGCGCACCCTGACGGCAAACACTAAGTGATGGTCATTCAATCCGATTCGTTGCGAAAGCCGCCGTTTAATCCGGCCGACGGCGTATTCATTGCGCAGGATTTTCGGCCCGCGACATTGCGCGCGGTCAGCCTTGGCAATCTAAGTCCGTTTGTGCGCGCACTGCTGATCATTGATGGGACGGTGACCAAATATATCGAGGCGTATACCAATGAGCCGGTTACGGTCAGCTGCCTGAAGCAGTCCTCCCACGCGCTGGGCGATGATCATCAATGGCTTGATGCACCGCGAGGCGCCCGGATTATTCACCGTCAATCAATGCTGGTGGGTCAATCGACGGGCCGTTTGCGCGCCTATGCGGAGTCATTGATAGCCGTGGAAAGATTGTCGCCTGGCATGCAACGGAGCCTTGATTCGGAACCCGGCGGCCTTGGCAAGATTCTGTTTGACAGCGGGATTGAAACGCGTCGAGAAGGTCTCTGGTTTGGCCGCGAGCTGTTGACTGATATGCCGACTCCGGTAGCCGCGCTTTGCGACGGTGATTTTCTTACGCGGACATACCGCGTGATCTCGGGCGGTGCGCCGTTGATGATGATCACCGAGCGATTCCCTTTTCACGGCGACTTGCGCACGGGCAATCTCGCCACGGTGGACTGACGAATTCGCGCAGGTTTGATACTGTGCATCCTGCTATAACAATAAATGCAAGGCACGTTAATGAATAGCAGCCGCGATTTTCTTCACGTTTCCATTAAATTGGTTTTTGTCGTCCTGGCAATTACGCCATTTGGTGCGAGCGCCATCGCTCAGGACTGGATGCATTACGGGGGCGATGAGGGCGGCAGTCGGTTTTCATCGTTGACGCAAATCAACCGCGAAAATGTTACCGATCTGGAACTCGCGTGGACCTATAGAACTGGTGCCGTCGAGGCAAATTCAAAGCTGCGGATGTTCATAGATTTTCAGGCCACACCGATTCTTTTGCCCGAGGAAGCTGGTGGACATTTAATCGTCTGCGATCCATTTACCAAGGTGATCGCATTGGACCCGGGCACTGGTGAAGAGCGTTGGACGTTCGAGCCCAAGTTCAGCAAGGTGCCTTATGCGGGGCGTTTTAAGTGCCGGGGACTGGCGCAGTGGCGTGATCCTGATGCGGAGGCTGACGCCGCGTGTGCAACGCGCTTGTTTTTGCCGCTTCCGGATCTTCGTCTGCTGGCGATAGATGCGCGTAACGGCAACAGGTGTTCGGACTTTGGTGACAATGGCGCCGTCGACGTCAAGCCGTTGATCGAGGCGATGGAGCCGGCTGAAGGCGTCATCGGCACGCAATTGTTGTCCACCGCCGTTATTGTCAGCGGCGTGGTGGTTGTGACGACGACCTCGAACAAGTTCAAGAGCGCCAGTTCGGTGAATGGCGCAATCAGGGGGTTCGATGCGCGTAACGGCAAATTGAGATGGACGTTCGATCCACTGGTTCGGGTCGCAACAGATGGAATGGAACCAACGCCGCAGAGCGTCGGGGGTGCAAATGTCTGGACGATGATGTCTATCGACTCGGAACGCGATTTACTGTTTCTGCCAACCGCGAGCCCGGCGCCGAATTTCTGGGGTGTACACCGGCCCGGCGATAATCGCTACGCGAACTCAATCGTCGCTTTGCGGGGTTCGACGGGTGAGGTCGTCTGGCATTTCCAGGTTGTGCACCACGATATCTGGGACCGGGACATGTCGTCACAGCCCATCGCCGTGGATATCAGGCGAGAGGGTGAGACGATCCCGGCGGTCATCCAGCTCACGAAGTCCGGCATGGCCTTCGTGTTTAACCGGGAGACCGGTGAATCATTATTCCCGATAGAAGAACGCCCGGTCCCAACCGATGGCATTCCGAACGAGCAGGTCTCGCCAACCCAGCCCTTCACGGTCAAGCCACCGCCGCTGGTGCGCCAGACCCTCAGTCCTGATGATGCCTGGGGCTTCACATTCTTCGATCGAAATTTTTGCCGCAAGCGTATCGCATCGCTTCGCCACGGCAATATGTATGAACCGCCCAGTCTTGAGGGCACGATCATGTACCCTCAGGTTGGCGGCGGCAGTAACTGGGGTGGCGGCGCTTTCGATCCGCAACGCAATCTGCTGATCACGCCGGTTTCCCAAATTCCTTATTTCATCCGCCTGATACCCCGCGAGGATGTCGATCCAAAAACGGCAAAATTGCCGCAGGCCGGCGCGCCGATGCAGTTTCCGGGTTACATTGGCGGAACGCCCTATGCGCTCGAGCAGGGTCCGTTGATGTCGCCATTCTTTGCGCCGTGTACCGCGCCGCCATGGAATATGCTGGTCGCCGTCGATATGGCCGAGGGCGAGATCAAATGGAAAGTGCCGTTTGGCGCGTTGGATAAGCTCATGCCCGTACCCGTGCCTTTGGACTGGGGCGTGCCATCGGCAGGCGGGCCAATTATTACGGCGGGAGGCCTTATATTTATTGGCGCGACCGCGGATTCGCGCATTCGAGCCTACGACATCGATACCGGTGAGGAATTATGGCAGGACATGATGCCGACCTCGGCGATGTCGTCGCCGATGACATATACAAAGAATGGGCGGCAGTACGTGGTCATCGCGGCCGGCGGACACAGTTGGTACTATCCCGCTGGTATCGACGATTACTTGCTTGCCTACGCGTTGCCGGAATAAACAGGCGCCACCATCGCTGGCTTATAAACTATCATTAACGCTTGCCGGGCCGCAGTTAGTTATTGGTGTCGATCGCAGATCATCGCGCAGCTGAACCTATCCCGGTTTCGCGGTCAGTTTTTCCGGAAACTTTTTTTCCATCAGTTCGAGAAGCTGGCGCGGATAGTCTTCGACACGATCGAGTTTGCGGGCCGGTCCGGCCCAGACCGTATGTCCGGGGTGGTTTTCCATGTCCATCCACGGCAACCATGGCGCAATGAAAGTGGGTGCCGCAGTTGTATAGACTTTTGCCGAAGATATATCGTGAAGTTCGGCAAGTGATCCTCGTATCAACTGGTGTTCCCCCATGGGTAATCCCTCGGGATAAGCGCGTCGCATGGTGAGCCAGATGTTGTCACCGGATTCTTTCCATTGCAGAAAACGGTTAATTGTCAGGCTGGTGTCAATTGGCTGTGGATCGTCCGATCTCTTGAATCCGTGAGTTGAATATATGTAGTAGGCATTGATGGAAATAGAATTTGGCCGTACTGCATTGCGCTTACCGGTGATGGGATTGTCGAATACGTCCAGGAGTCGCCCTGTTTGCGTATCACGAAAGAAGCTAACCGTAGCGCCATAGGCGTGATACGAACCATCTGCCTGTCTTTCATAGTAATCGATTTCCGAGCCCTCGAAATCCACCATCGGCAGCGGCGCCTTGCCGGGCTGGACGGCATAAATCGTGCCGCAATACCAGTGCGGTACATCCTCGGCCACCAGGCTGCCGCGCATCTTTATCATGGCCGTCAGCGCATCCGCCGGATCAGCAAGATCCAGTGTGCGTTTTATGTTTGTGGCACGACCTTTGCCGGGTAGACAGGTCACCAAACCCGCCGCTGCAACGGACCGACAGAATGTGCGCCTGGAATAGTGCCACGTCCTCATAGAAAACCCTCCGGTTCGACCAAAAATAATCGAGAGCCCGATTACGGGTCGCAATTATATGCAGGAACAGGGAAGCAGGCCGAGCCATGGGCGTCGCTGAGACCTTTGTCCCCGTAAGTGTCGAGTCAGCGGGACCGGTAAGACCTGCGGTTTCGCCGCCGCAGCGAGCGGGGTGCTCGGAAATCAGCTGCTGATTTCAGCAATTTCAATTATTCAGGAATGAGAACCAGTAGTTGGTCGCCAGCGGCGTCGGCAACTAAAGTGACGCATCGGGCGAATATGTACGAGCGTGGATTATGTTAAATCTGGTCAGTGACCCACGGATAGCCGGGTTGCTTGCTTTCCTGGCCGGCTTGCTGGTTGGCAAGGCTGTCGCATTTTCGCGGTCGAAGGCTACTGAAAAGGATTCCAGGTCAAATGATCGCCTGCTTCGCAGCCTCGAGGCGGATCTGCGGGTCGCCAATAAGAACCTGGCAAAGACGAACGAGACACTGCAGAGCACCAGCGTGGAACTGGAATCCGCGAACGCGACCGTGTCCGATCTCAAGAAACTTGTGGACGAGCGTACCAAGGAAGCCGAGGAAAACCACGAACTTCTGAGAAGTGAATGCGAGAAGACTAGATCGCTTCGTGAGGAACTGAGCGGGCGAGCCGAAGAAACTATCCGTGCAGAGGTTTACGCTCGGCAGGTGGAAGTCGAGCTGAGCGTTGTGAAGGCGGGCACGTCCGCCGTACATGAGGAAGTTGACCGTCTTGCCGCCGAACGGCAGGAGCTTACCGGCCGGCTCCGCCAGCTCGAAGATGAATTTCTGCGCGCAGAATTGGGCGATGAAGAAGGGTTGGAAGAGTCACTCGACCTCGACGAACCGCTTATCGGTCTTTGATCTGTCTCGGGTCGGGCCCGAGCCGCCAAAGCCCGCACCATAATCGGACAAGTAATTGCTGATCAGCTGATCTATAGTCAAGATCGTGCCAAAATCTCGTGCCTGAGCGCATAGTATCCGGGCTAAATTAGCCCAATTATAATGCGAGGGCTCGACCATATTGCGGATCGTCAGGCCTTGGCGCAAAGCAACGCGAGCGGTTTGCCGAACGACTCTGACAGGGGTGATTGACTCATGAAGCTGGGTTTGATGGTTGGCAACGCGCCAACCCAATTCAATGTGCCAATTAAGCAGGTCAAAGAAGCCGAACAGCTGGGTTTCGATTCGATCTGGACTTTTGAATCTTACGGCGCGGATGCCGTCTCACCCGCAGCCTGGATTCTGGCGCAGACGTCCCGCATCAAGGTAGGCACGGCCATTATGCAGATGGCTGCCCGCACGCCCACCTGTGCGGCGATGACGGCAATGACATTGAGCGCGATGTCCGGCAATCGTTTTATTCTCGGCATAGGCCCATCGGGTCCGGGCGTTATCGAAGGCTGGCATGGCGTCCCGTATGGGCGTCCATTGACCCGCGCAAGAGAATACATCGCGATTATTCGCAAGATTATCGAGCGCAAGGAACGTCTGCAGCACTCGGGATTTCATTATCAGATTCCTTATACGGGTGAAGGCGCAAAGGGGCTGGGGCAACCGATCAAGAGTATCTTGCACGGCGATCCCAACCTCAAAATCTTTACCGCGGCGATCACGCCTAATGGACTGCGATGCGCCGGGGAAGTGGCCGATGGTGTCTTTCCGATTTGGATAAATCCGGACAGGTTCGACCTTATTGGACCGTTTCTCGAAGAGGGCTTTGCCAGTTCTGCGAGTCAGAAAAGCTTCGACAATTTTGAGGTTGCACCGCTGGTTAGTGTGGTTCTCGACGATGATCTGGATAAGTGTCGCCAGGCAGTCAAGATGCACCTGGCTTTGTATATCGGTGGCATGGGTCCCCGCGGGCATAATTTCTACAATGACTATGCGAGTCGCATGGGTTATGAAGCGGAAGCCCGGTCCATACAGGATCTGTATTTGTCGGGCAAGAAAATCGAAGCTGCGGCGGCCGTTCCCGATCAACTGGTCGATGATTGTGCATTGGTTGGTTCTGCGGACCGCATCCGCGATCAGTTGCAGCGCTGGAGAGACCCGGAAACGGATGCCCGTATTGGAACACTGATACTTAGCGGCGCGTCGGTCGAAGCGATGCGATTGCTTGCGGAGGAATTACTTTAATGGCAGCGATAGTCCCCGAATTTGGTATCGCCATACCGCAGGTCTTTCTTGATGGAAAGGCAGACATGGAACTGGTGCGCAGCACCTTGCGTCGCGCCGAAGAACTCGGTTATCAGAGTGCCTGGGTTCAGGATCAGGTCGCCAGTGACGTTCCATTGCTCGAGTCGATCAGTTTATTGTGTTATTCGGCTGCCGTAACGAGCACTCTAAAGCTTGGCGTATCGGTCATCGTGTTCCCGATCCGCAACGCACCGCAGCTGGCAAAAAATATCGGCACGCTCGATCATATGAGCGATGGTCGCGCCATTCTGGGCATCGGTCTTGGTCCGGTTTTCGCCGGAGATAATTATTTTCAGATTTTCGGCACTAAGGCCGACGAAGCACTGCGGCGTTTCAATGAGGGTCTGGCGATCATGAAAAGTTTGTGGACCCAGCCCAAGACCGACTTTCAAGGCGAGTATTACACGCTTGAGAATACCGGCATGGAGCCCAAACCGGTGCAGAAACCGCATCCACCGGTCTGGTTTGGCGGGCAGAATCCAAAAATGTTACAGCGAGCCGTGCGGCACGCAGATGGCTATATGGGCGCCGGGCCGACGACGACCAGAGACTTCGGTAAGAATGTCGGGCATCTGCGTAGATTTCTCGATGAAGAAGGTAGGGACCCGGCCAGTTTTCCGATCTCCAAGCGGGTATATCTGGCCGTAGACGATGATGTCGAACGCGCCAAGGCGGGTCTGGATGAGTTTTTTCAGGCGCGTTATCCGTGGATGATTCAAAGTAACCCAAATTTTGTTGCTGATATCTGCGTCTGGGGCACGCCGGCCATGGTGACTGAAGGTTTGGCCGAAGTCCTGGCGCAGGGCGCCGAGATGATCCTCCTGAATCCACTGAAGAACTTTATAGAGCAGTATGAAATCCTGGCCGAGGAAGTCATTCCCGAGCTGCGTTAGAACTGTATCTGACGGATGGAAATCGATGTCATCCTCGATACCCGGGCCAGTGCCGGTCAACTGGCGGAGCTCGGTCAACTTGCCGAAAAAAACGGCATACGCGGCGTCTGGGTTTCCAGTCTTCTCGATTCTAGGGACCCTTTTACGAATCTGAGCGTACTGGCTCAATCGACGAGTCGACTCAAGCTCGGACCCGTTGCAGTCAACCCGTACGACATGCATCCGGTCAGGATCGCGTCCGCGTTGTTGACTCTGAATGAACTCGCCAGTGGTCGGGCACGAATCGTTATCGGCGGTGGGGGTGAGGCGCTCGATGCGCTGGGGATAAAGCCGCAGCGACGCGTGCGCGTCGTCGCCGAATGTGTCGAGATCATTAAAGCTGCAGCCACGGGTCAACCGGTCTCGCTGAGCGGCGAAATATTTGAGGTCAGCAAGCTGTGTTTGAACTGGTTACAGGCCAAGGCCCCGCCGATCTTTGTCGGCGCGAGCATGCAGCAAATGCTCGGCATGTCGGCGCGTGTCGCCGACGGGATCATGATGAGTGACATGCCACCGACGCTTGCCGCCGACGCTATTGCCACGCTTGATCGGGGGCTGGCGAAATACTCCCGCAGTCGACCGGAATTTCAGACCAATTGCTTCGCTGCATGGCATGTGTATGAAGACCTCCAGGAAGCGCGGCGGGAGGCACGCCGGTGGCTTGTGTTAAGGGGCATATTCCGACCCTGGCTATTGGGCGAATTCTTGACGGGTAAGGACGTCGACTTAGTCATGCGCAGCGCCCCTGCCTTTTGGCAGGCATTCAACACGCAGGCGCATATCGTGGAAGGCGTGCCCGACAACGTTTTGGATGCGCTGGTCGACAACCTGACCTTTACGGCTTCAGTTCAAGAGCTGGATCAGAAAATCGACAAGCTGCGCGAATATTCCGCGGCGGGTCTTTCGGGAATGTCCCTAAGGCTGTATCACGACCCCGCCGAGTCGATCCGTTTGCTGGGCGAGCGTGTGTTACCGGCACTGCGGTAACAAGGTAAAAAGCACCCGATCACCCCTGTCAATTGCACTGGAAATACAGGATTGGGCCGCTGGATTGCGGATCGCGCTAATCCCTTAACCTTCTTCAGGACGCAACTTTGAATTCGCGAGCAGGTCTGTTTTGTACCGGCGTTAGCGGCGCCGCGTGATATGACGCTGCGATGCGCTCAGCCGGTGGCTCGCCGTAGAGGGTCGTCCGGTGGCGCGCCGAGCGCCCCAGGGACTCGATCAGTCGATCCATTTTCTGCGGCGACAATTCCTGTCCGTGATTTGCTCCGGCGGCCCGCGATATAGATTCATTCATCAAAGTGCCCCCCAAATCGTTTGCGCCCGCCACAAGGCAATCGGCAGCGCCGGCTTCGCCCAGCTTCACCCAGGAGGTCTGGATATTGGTGATTAGTGGATGCAAGGCCAACCTGGCGATCGCGTGCATGAGTATGGTTTCGCGATAAGTCGGTCCGAGCCGTGAGCGCCCACGATGAAACAGCGGTGCTTCCATGTGCACAAATGGCAGCGGCACAAACTCGGTAATGCCACCGGTGCGTTCCTGGAGGTCTCTTAATGCCAGCAAATGCCGGGCCCAATGACGAGGATTTTCGAGGTGGCCGAACATGATAGTACTGGTTGTCGGTATACCCAGGCTGTGAGCAGTGGCGATGACCGATAACCATTCTTTCGTCTTGAGCTTGTCGGCACAGATGATTTGGCGAATCTCGTCGTCCAGAATTTCGGCGGCTGTGCCCGGCAGACTGGCCAGACCGGCATCGGCAAGGTCGCCGAGAAAAGCAGCGATCGATTTGCCAAGTGTCTTTGCGCCATGCGTGACTTCCAGCGGCGAGAACGCATGGATATGCATGTCTGGCGCGACGTCCTTTACGGCGCGGCAAATATCCAGATAAGTTTGCCCCGTGTAGGCGGGGTGAATGCCACCTTGCAGGCAAACCTCCGTTGCACCGCGGGCCCATGCTTCTTCCGTGCGCCGACTGATTTCCGCCATGTCCAGTACATAGGGGGCGCCACGCAGATTCTCGCTGGTTTTGCCTTTTGAGAACGCGCAGAACTTGCACTTGTAAAGGCAGAGATTGGTGTAATTAATGTTGCGGTTGACGACATAGGCAATGGTGTCGCCACAGACATCATGGCGCAGCGCGTCTGCCGTTGCGCAGACCTTTTCAAAATCTGTGCCACGCGCGCTGAACAATGTGGTGATCTCATTTTCGGTAAGTTGCAGGCCTCTCGTCGCGCGCTTCAGGATGCCGCCTAACCTTTGGTCGCGCAAACTTCGCCGCGACGTCTTCAGGCGATATGGAGGCGGCATATCGGCACCCGATGACCATGCATCATCGCGGGCCAGCCCCTCACTATCCGAATGTTTCAGGACCGGTGCGATCAGCTCTGGCGCAAGCCAGCGCTCCGTGTCCACAGCGTACTCCGGATAAATCGTAAGCCGTTGAGTCAGTGTCTTCCCGGCCCGAGCTGTCTGCTCTGCCAGATGGTCGAGTTGTGGCCACGGTGATTCGGGATTCACGTGATCCGGGGTCACCGGCGACACGCCCCCCCAGTCGTTAATTCCGGCGGAAATCAATTCCGGCAGTCGGTTCGGATTCAGGTTGGGCGGGGCCTGAATATTCATCTCGGGACCGAAAAGGTGGCGAGTCATCGCAACGGTCCAGAGCATTTCCTCGAATGCCGGAGGCGGTGCTGCGCGCATCTTTGTTCCGGGTTTCGGCACAAAATTCTGCACGATAATTTCCTGAATGTGCCCATAACGATCGTGCAGATCGCGAATCGCCAGCAGACTGTCGATGCGTTCCTCACGTGTTTCGCCGATGCCGATGAGTATGCCGGATGTCAGAGGGACCCGGGCTTCACCGGCAGAACCGATTGATGCTAATCGTGCTTCGGGAGACTTATCCGGTGATCCGAAGTGCGGACCTTCGCGTTCGCAAAGGCGCTGGGCCGCAGATTCAAGCATGATGCCCATTGACGGAGAGACCTGCCGCAGGCTCTCGTAATCGGCGCGGGTCAATACGCCGGGATTCAGGTGCGGCAGCAATTCGGTTTCCTGTAAAACCAGCGCAGCCATTTGCTTCAGGTAGTCAACGGTCGATTCGTAGCCCATGTCGGCCAGCGCATCGCGTGCGGCTTTGTAGCGAAGCTCGGGTTTATCGCCGAGTGTGAACAATGCCTCTCGGCATCCTGCAGACCGACCGGCTCTGGCGATTGCCAATACTTGTTGCGGCGACAGGTAGGCTTGCCCAACCCGCTTCGGAGTTTTTGCATAAGTACAGTAGTGACAGACATCGCGGCACAATTCCGTCAGCGGAATAAAAACTTTCCGTGAGTAGGTGACCAGGGCGCCTTTGTGTCGATCACGAAGTTTCGCAGCCGCATCCATTAATTCGGCGAGCGGCAGCTCGCGACCCATGCTAATGGCGTTGTCTCGATCCGGTCGATTTTCTTTCCAGGCTCTCATGCAAATGCCGTTGCATCAGTTCCAAGCAGTTTTTCGCATATTCGACTTACATTTAGATAGTCGCTGGTGCGCCCCGGCGAAGAATGTTGACACAACCAGATAAGGTCATCGGGCGTGTCGATGTCCCGGCTGAATGCAGCGCGAGTCATTTGTGCAGACCTTAATTCCGCTGCTCCTGCCGCTTCCAGATGGCGCCTGGCGCTGTCCCGGCCGAAACAAAATTCGATGGCTCCCGGTGGAGACATCACCAGGGCATTGGTCCCACCATCGCGGCTCGCCGGACAGATGCTCAGCCCGCCCGCATGCTGATTGAGCACCTCGTCAATATCTGCCGCCCGAAGCATCGGCAGATCGCTCGGCAGCACGAGCAGGACGTCGACACCTGCCAGTTTCAGATAGTCGGCCGCGCTGTCGAGGTTCGCGGACAGGTCAGCGCCCGGCGCGTCCGCCAAATAATCACAATGCAGTTCCCGCGCAAATCTTGCCACAACCGGTTCTTCGCCGAGCAGGGTTATGCCCTGCAGCATACTTGCGTTCCGCAGTGCCGTGACGACATCCACAGCCATATGCCGTGCCAGCGCGGCACATTGATCGTTGGTCAATGCTGGGCGCAAACGGGTTTTGGCCTTGCCGAATGCCTTGATCGGAACAAGGGCCCAGATTTTATTGGCTTTATTCAAACTATTCGCGTTCTCTTTACCGGCTTAGTGAATCGGCAAATTCCAAAGTCGCATTTGCGACACGTATCTTGTCCTCCAGCGACCTCATTATTGTGTCGCAGCTTGTGACTTTCAGCGCCGAAGTTTCGATCTCTGCCACCATGTTACCGTCTGTTGAGTCGAGGATGAAACCATCTAACAGTTCGTCATAGTGACGGGCGATGTTGTCCGCCGATGCTGTCAGGCCGAGTTCCGACATTATTTTGGCCGTCGGGCCCTTAATCGCTATTCCATGGACTATAGGCGAAACCGCGACAACCGGGGCATTCGTGCCACGAATCGCTTCCTTGATTGCGGGTATAGCCAGGATCGGATCAATGCTCAGGTAGGGGTTGGATGGCGCGATAATGATCGCGGATAAATCGGCTTTTCGCAGAACTTCGAGCACTTCGTCAGATGGAGAACTGTCGCTGGCCCCGACATAGTCCAGGCCGATGACTTCAGGTGCGGCCTGCTCTCTGACGAAGTAGTGTTGAAAATCCAGCGGCCCGCGATCGGTTGAAACGCGCGTGCGAACGGCCTGATCGGACATCGGCAGGATTCGCGTCGCTACCCCCAGACGCCTGCAAAAATCGCGCGTGATTTCGGTCAGTCGTTCGCCGGCGGCGAGCCGACGTGTGCGTTCAACATGCGTTGCAAGGTCACGATCACCGAGGCGAAACCAGGTTTCTCCGCCCAGTTGCGCAAGGGCCTCCATAAAGCGCCAGGATTCGTCGCGCAACCCCCAACCGGTTTCGGTATTGACCTCTCCCGCCAGGGTATAAGTCAGCGTATCGAGATCCGGAGAGATGGCGAGACCCAGATGCTCAAAGTCATCGCCGGTATTGGCAATGACGGTCAGCTGCCCGTCGCTTAAAACCCGGCTCAAGCCGAGTACGAGTTTGGCGCCGCCAACACCACCGGACAGGACGGCAACGCTGCCACTTGGTTTATTCACTGAAACAGGTTTTCGTTCTCGGGCCGCAGAATCGTTTTGGCATTCTGATTGGACTCACCGGCATCGATGCCTCTGACCAGAACAACCGGCACGGCTTCGGCCCCTTCGCCCATGATCAGTCCGGCGGCGCCTGCAATGCAATCAGCCGTCGCCACCTCGGCCACTTGCAGCACGCGCCCGAACATATCGACCTGCCCGCGCATATCCGTCAACGCTGTGATGCCCGCACAGCCGATCGCAATTCCCGTAGTACCCAGACGCCATGGGCGACCGACGCTATCGGTAATCAATATGCCGAGTCGAACACCGAAAATTTCTTCTAATGTTTTTCTCAGCAGCGCCGCCGAGGCATCCGGGTCTTCCGGCAGCAATAGCACGGTATCTTCATCACCGGCAACGTTAGAGCGATCGATGCCGGCGTTAGCCAGCACGATGCCAAGGCGATGTTCAACAATGATTACCCCGGCGCTATGCCGAACCACCCGTCGCGACTCTCGCAGGATTAATTCAACAAGTCGCGGGTCCTTGTCACCGTCTTGCGCCAGTTCACGCGCTTCTGCGGATGGCGAAATATCGTTGAGGTCGACCTGGCAGCCTTCGGCCTTGGAGACGATCTTTTGTGCGACCGCCAAGACGTCGCCTGTCCGGGGCTGCAGTCCTGCTGCGGAGATGGCCGCCGCAATAACCGCTGCAAGATCTGTATCCGCATCGACCAGCGGCAGATCCGGCACGGGATAAAGGGCGAGTGCCGGCGTGGGCATCTGCGGGCCGCCAGCTAGTCGATCCCAGTAATGCGGATGCCCGCATGGTCGCAGCCATAGCGATTATTCATAAAGATCAGGACCGACGTTAGTGCTTCCATGGCTGCGCTATTAGCGAGCGGGCCAGCATGCCAGGCATGAAAGTTAGCCTTGCGCGCCAGGTCGATGACCAGCTGCCGCGATTCAAGCCTGTCCCCGGCGACCAGCACATCGCAGGCCAGCTCTTTGTCAGATGCCATGAGGTCCGCTGCAACATTTTGGAACGCCGAAACCACCTCGACTTCCGCTCCGAGGATCTGCTGCGCCCGCACGGCCGCTGAGCCTTCCTCTGGTAATTGGACCCGCGCGACTTTGGGCGGCACAAGTGGGACGGTGGTATCTACGAGAATTTTCCCGACAAGTGCCGGTCTGATGCGCTCCAGCGTCGGCCTCTGATGCGCGAATGGGACGGTCAAGACGACGATATCGCCGGCTTGAGCGGCGGCCAGGTTTTCCAGACCGCTTATTTCGGCCGCTGGTAATTGCTGGCGCAAAACAGCCGCTGCTTCAAGAGCTTTGTCATCTTTCCGCGAGCCGATAATGATCTGATAGCCCGCCAGGGCCCAGCGTTTTGCGAGCCCGCTGCCGAGTGCGCCGGTGCCACCGATGATGCTGATCTTGCTAATATTTTGGTCTTTTTCCATGATTTTTAGTCTGCGTCCAATCGGCGAAGGCGCATGGTAGCCTGAGCGCGCTCAGCCGTCCAAGTAGCTTGGGTCCTGTTGACGCCCTGTACAGTGGCCTCGGGGGGCGAGACTGATGCAAAATAGCCCCAGCGTATATGCTGCGTCGAATATAGACCCAGGGTCGAATAATGCCACGCAGCATCCAGGCCCGAATTTATTGCGATTTTAAAGAGCCGCTGTGGCGGATCGAACGAAGCTTGTTGACCGCGATGCTGATGAGCGCTGCGGGGGCTGACGAGCCCGGATTGGAGGCAGGATGCAAATATATAAAGAATTCATTTTTGAGGCGGCCCATCTCCTGCCAAATGTGCCGGAAGGCCATAAGTGTGGCCGTCTGCACGGGCATTCCTGGAAGGGCGTGATTTATCTGGAGGGTGAACTCGATCCGCAAACCGGCTGGATAATGGATTTCGGGGACATCAAGAAAGTCTTTGCGCCGATCTACGCTGAGCTGGACCATCATTACCTCAATGAGATCAAAGGTCTGGAAAATCCGACCAGCGAAGTGCTCGCCAAATGGATCTGGGACCGCCTGAAGCCGGTCTTGCCGGAGTTGTCGCAGGTCGTTATCAATGAGACGTGCACCACCGGATGTATTTATCGGGGCGATGATGGTTGAGGCCGCATTGCCGCAGGCCGAAAACGAGCGGTTCATGGGAATTGCCCTGCAGGCCGCCCGGCGCGCGCTGGCTGCCGGTGAGCCACCGATAGGCGCCTGCCTGGTCAAAGGCCGCGAGGCCATTGTGACCCTGAGTAACGCCGTGATCAGCGAGTTGGATATCACCGCGCATGCAGAAATGCGCGTGATCCGCGAAGCCTGCCGACAGCTGCGCAAACTCGAATTATCGGGATGCCGCTTATTTGTAACGGTGGAACCCTGTCTGATGTGCATGAGTGCCTGCCATTATGCGGCGATTCCGGAAGTGATCTGCGGTGCCAGCCTCGCTGATTTGCATGCGCTCACCGGCAAGGAACTCATGGTTTCGCACCTCGATTTGGCCGCTCACAGCCAGACAAGCGTCAGCGTGATCGGCAATTGCCTGCGCGACGAATGCGTGGCCTTGCTCGAGACATGGGCCGGAAACGCCGCGCGCCGCTGACCGGAGCTTCTCAATGAACGCCCAGTACGACGCGATTGCGGAAAAATACCAAAGCACCCGGGCTTCGCCGTTACGGACTTATATAGAAGCCCACACATTTTTGGGTTTGATTGGTGACGTACGCGGCAAGAGGGTTCTTGATCTGGCCTGCGGTGAAGGGTTTTATACCCGTCAGCTAAGACAGTTGGGCGCCGTGCGTGTCGTCGGTGTGGACATTTCGCCGCAAATGATTGAACTGGCAAGGGAGCAGGAACGTCGAGAATCCATGGGTGTCGAGTATGTTTGTGCCGATGTCGAGGACCTAGCCTGTCAGGGCGAGTTCGACATCGTCGTGGCGGCGTATTTACTCCACTATGCAAAGAGCGAGCAGGCGATGATGCGAATGTGCCGAAGCATAATCAATCACTTGCCACCCGCCGGGCGATTCGTGGCCTTGAATGAAAACCCCGATCAAAGTGTCGAGCAGTACGCCGGCTATGCGCAGTACGGTTTTAACAAGACGGTTGAACAGCCTCGCAGAGATGGCTCCGAGATTACCTATTGGATGGTATCGGGTCGTGAGTTGTTCAAGTTTCAGGCCTGTTTCTTCGCGCGTGAAACTTATGAGCGGGTTATGCATGCCGCGGGGTTTCGCGATCTTGTCTGGCATCCACTGAGGCTTGCCGAAGCGGGCATCGAGGCGCATGGCGCGAGCTATTGGGAAGAATATTTGAGCAACCCGCCCGTCGTTGGTCTGGAGTGCAGGAGTTAGTCGATGCGCGCTCTGCACGAATATTTTGAAGCGCATGCAGCCAGTTCGCCCCACCGTGTGGCGATTACTTCCAGCGGCGGCGCGCTTAGCTATGGCGAACTGAACCGGCGCGCAAATCAGCTAGCCCATGCGTTGCGCACCCGCGGCGTGGATACGGATGTGCTGGTTGGTCTGTGCCTTGCAACGGGGCCCGACCTGATCGTCGGCATGCTGGCGATACTCAAGGCGGGCGGCGGCTACCTTCCGCTTGACCCGCAGCAACCCGCTGAACGCCTGGCGCAAATCTTGTCCGGAGCAAAACCGGCGCTCGTATTGACTAACGGGGCAGCAGCCGTTCTGGCGACCGACGGACTTCCGACGCTGTGCATGACCGAGCAGAGCGAGTTTATCGACGCACAGAGTGACACGAATCCCGGTATGCCGATTGCGGCCGAACAGCTGTGCTATGTCATGTTCACGTCCGGATCGACCGGGGCGCCCAAGGGGGTGATGGTAACCCACGGCAATCTCGAGTTTTTGTTTGCGGGTGTTGACGGCGCCGAACACTACGGACTCGGTATGGGATCCTCGGATGTCTGGACTTTATTCCATACATTCTCGTTTGGTTTTTCCGTCTGGGAGATTTGGGGCGCATTGCGTCACGGCGCGCGCCTCGTGATTGTTGCGCCGGAACTTCGGGCAGACCCCGATGGCCTTTTTGACCTGCTGCGCGCCGAGTCCGTCACGATCATCAGTCAGACACCGTCGGCATTCAGACAGAATTTTCTGCCTGACCGTTTCGGGCATCAGCTGGCTCCGCTCTCGTTGCGTGCAATTGTGCTCAGTGGTGAAGCCGTGGCCGCCGAGGACCTGCAATGCTGGTTTTTGCAGCATGGCGATGACGGACCCCGGCTTATCAACACCTATGCAATCACCGAGACGGCGGGACAGGTCACCGTTCGTGAATACACGGCAGAAGAAAGTCGCGGCGCGCTGGATAAATCTATAGGACACCCGCTGTCGCATACCCGCGTATTCATCCTCGATGCCGAGCAAAAGCCCGTATCCGCGGGGATCGTCGGGGAGCTGTATGTGGGCGGCCCCGGCGTTGCGCGCGGCTATATCAACGATTCCCGGCATACCGCGGAGCGCTTCGTAGATCTCGACATCGACGGGTCCGGTCCGCAGCGCCTGTACCGCACCGGAGACCAGGCGAGCTGGTCGGAAAACGCCGGCCTGCAGTTTCTTGGCCGCACCGATGAACAGGTCAAACTGCGCGGCTACCGAATCGAGTTAGGTGAAGTGGAGACGGCTTTGCGCGGTCATCCGCTGGTGCGCGACGCTGCGGTGGCCATTCAGGAAGATGATCATGGGCAAGCAAAGCTCGCAGGCTACCTCGTGTCTGCGGTCTCGAGCGTGCCCGCGATCGCTAAAGACAGCGAATCTCCGGAGTTCTGGCCGTCCGTGGGTCCTTATCAGCTGTATGACGAGTTTCTGTACGATTTGATGAGTTCCGAGGCCGAAAGGATTGAGCGCTATCGGCAGGCATTCGAACATTCAGTGCGCGACAAGATTGTTCTGGATATCGGTACCGGAGAGCATGCTTTGCTGGCGCGCATGTGCCTGGAGGCCGGTGCGCGTCGCGTTTACGCGGTCGAAGTGCTGGCCGATGCCTGTACCAAGGCCCGCGAGTTGATCGAGCGCCAGGGCCTGGACGAGTGCATCAAGGTCATTCAGGGGGATGTCGCATCGGTGGAGTTGCCTGACAAAGTCGATGTCTGCACTCAGGGCATCATCGGCAATATCGGCAGTGCGGATGGTATCGTTTCGATCTGGAATGCGGCCCGCAAATTTTTCAAACCCGACTGTATTCCGATTCCTGCGCGTTGTCAGACCATGATCGCAGCGGTTGAGTTGCCCGATGCGCTGCGCGATAAGCCGACCTTCAACAGCTTGGCCAAGGGCTATGCCGAAAAAGCTTTTGTGAAATTAGGCCGAAGATTTGATATTCGGTTGTGTGTGCGAAATTTTCCGGCGACTGGAATTATCTCCGATACCCATTTATTCGAGGATCTGGATTTTTCTGGTCCATTGAATGCGGCATTGAACGGTAAGGCCGTATTTAACATCGAAAGGGATGCGCGTCTGGACGGATTTCTGGTCTGGACTGTCGTTACAACATCCGGGACCGCAAGTGTTGATTATTTGCACAATCAGCAGGCCTGGCTGCCGGTTTTTCTGCCTTGTCCGGATGACGGCGTCAGCATTCGCTGCGGCGACCGGATCGCGGCGGAATGGTCGTCCCGTCATTCGTCCGGGATCAATCCTGATTATCGTATCTCGGCATGGGTTGAATCCGACGATCAATCATCGCGCGGTTTCCAATATAAGTCCTGCTATGCAGAGACTGCTTATAACAGCACGGCGGTCCACCGCTCGTTATGGCGCAATTCGTCGGCATCTGAAAGCGGCGCGTCGCATGCGTCAATCAAGGCCTGGCTCGCCGAGCGCCTCCCCGATTATATGGTTCCTTCCGTATGGGTTTCGCTGCCTGAGTTACCTCTGAATGCTAACGGTAAGTTAGATCGAAGCGCCCTGCCGCTGCCGACGCGCAACCGACCGGAGCTGGACATGCCCTTCGAGGCGCCGCGCGGAAAATTGCAGATCGATCTTGCTGGATTATGGTCAGAGATTCTTGCCATCGATCAGATCGGCGTGCATGACAATTTTTTTGATCTCGGTGGCGATTCCATTGCCGCGGTACGCTTGACCAGCGCCATGCAGAGACTTCTCGATGATGCCGTCATGCTCGTGGCGATCTTCGATGCACCGACGATCGATGGCCTGGCCCGATACCTGAGCGAACATCACGAGCAGGCCGTGACGTCGCGTTACGACGGCATATTGGCCGAGTCTGAGGCCGGTCGCACACAGACTGACCCTGGCCAGGCATCGGCGCCACTGTCTTATCCTCAGCAAAGTTTCTGGTTGCTTCAGCAACTTTATCCCGATCAGACCGGCGCAAATGAGCAATTCGTGATCACGCTCGACGGAACACTTGATATTGACAGCCTCGGGCTCGCCTGGAATGCGGTGATACAACGCCATGAAATATTGCGCACGACATTTCATGAGGAAGATGGCGACGCCATCCAGTTCGTCAAGGCGCATTCGCCGACGCCTTTATCGATTATCGACTGTCGTGGCTTACTGAGCAGATCCGCCGAGTCGCGTTTTTTTGCCGCAGCCCAGGAAGCGATCGAAAAGCCATTTGACCTCGGGAATGGACCCCTGATCAACGCCTGCCTGTTTCGCTTTTCCGAGCGGGCGAACCGCTTGCTGGTTAATGCTCACCACATTATCGCCGATGGATTGTCGCTGCACGTCATCAAGAGAGAGCTTGCATCTCTTTATGCGCTTGCCGTTCACGACCGTCCGCTGGAACTTGCGACGCCGGAGATGCAGTACCGGGATTTCGCGGTGTCACAACGGATCAGGCTTAAGGACGATCGCCTGCAGACGTGCCTGGAATATTGGCGCCGGGTGTTGTCCGATGCGCCTGAAACCCTGGCGTTGCCGGAAAAAATGCTTACCCGGCGCTCGGCTCACCAGCAGCGCCTCGGCTTTGAAATCGATCCGGTCATTGCAGATGGCGTGCGACAGTTGTCGCGGCGGGAAAATGCGACGGTGTTCATGGGATTGCTGGCCACGTTCCGCACCTTGCTGTTTCGCTATTCTGATCAGGTCGATATACCGATTGGTTCGCCGATGACCTGTCGTGACTCGGATGCAATGAACGCGATGGTCGGCTGCCTGGTCAACAATGTCGTATTCAGAACGTCCACCGACGGTGATCCAGCGTTCGTCGACTTATTGCGCCGCGAGCGTGACACGGCATTGGCAGCATTCCAGCATAGTGATCCACCATTTGAGAAAGTTGTCGAGGCCGTAAGGCCGAGGCGGCAAGTCGGACGGCACCCGCTGTTTCAGACGCTGTTTCTTTTTGAGAATAATCGCTCGCCGCTGGCCCACGGCGGGGCGGTCGCGTTCGGAGTCGAAACTCTCGAAACGGAGCGTTGTTCTTATTGGGATCTGGAATTCTCGGTGACCGATGATGGTGATGGCCGTTCGATCCGCGGATTTCTGGGCTATCGGACGGATGTGTTTGAGCGCTCATTTGCCGAGGCGCTACCCGGTCATTTCACGCAGCTGCTGAGAGCCATAGTGGCACATCCGGACGCACCGATATCCAGGCTCGATCTGCTGCCGGCGGTCGAACGCCGGCGACTGCTCAGTGACTGGAATCGAACCCGTCAAGAATATCCCGCGCAGGACACGCTGCACGGGCTTTTTGAAGCTCGGGTCCGCAGTCACCCGTCTGCAATTGCGCTGATAGACGATGCAGGCCAGCTGACGTACGCCGAGCTCAATCGGCGTGCGAACCACTTGGCACGCAGCCTCCGGGACGCTGGTCTGGGCGGCGGTGCATTGGTGGGCATCGGCGTCAGGCGATCGGCGGAGATGGTTACGGCGGTGCTGGCGACGCTCAAAATCGGCGCAGCGTATCTGCCGCTCGATCCTGATTACCCGCAAGCGCGTCTCGACTACATGCTGCGGGATGCCGGCGTTCGCGCCATCTGCATCGATCGAAAATTTCCCGAATTAACCGGCCTTGGAACGATCGATCAGATCCGTGTCGATAGCCTCGACTGGCAGAGCATCGATAACGATAGCGGCGCAACCGCAAATATCGATGTTGTCGTGGCGCCCGATGCTCCGGCTTATGTGCTGTATACGTCCGGCTCGACTGGCCAGCCCAAGGGGGCGGTCGGTCTGCATCGCGGCGCGGTTAATCGCTGCCACTGGATGTGGCGGGAATATGGCTTCGGACCCACGGATGTTTTTAGTCTGCGAACGAGTCTGAATTTCGTCGATTCAGTCTGGGAGATTTTCGGCGCCTTGCTGCATGGCGCGCCGGTCGCGATCATCGTCGACGACGCGGCAAGAGATCCGGGGCGCCTGATCGAAACACTTGATCAACGCGCGGTGAACCACATCGTGCTGGTGCCGTCTTTGCTGCAGGCCTTGCTCGAAGCAGAACCATGCCTTGGCCAGCGCCTGCCTTTGATACATACGTGGCTTAGCAGCGGTGAACCACTGACAGCGGAATTGCTGGAGGCGTTTCGTGCTGCCGTACCCGGCGCCCGATTACTGAATACGTATGGGACGTCCGAGATCTGGGACGCGGCTTGCTTCGATGTATCTGGCTGGGAAATTAGTCAGCCGGTGGTTCCTATCGGCAAGCCGATTGCAAATGTTCAGACCTATATTCTCGACAAGAACATGCAGCCCGTCCCGCCTGGGGTGACCGGCGAACTCTATGTTGGTGGTGTCGGTCTGGGGCCTGGCTACTGGCGACGACCCGAACTGACGGCAGAGCGTTTCGTTCCGAATCCATTTGCGGCGAACCGCGGCACTCGCCTGTATCGGACCGGTGATCTGGCGAAATACTTACCGCACGGTGATATTCAATGCCTGGGACGAATCGACCAGCAAATCAAATTGCGCGGTTTTCGTGTGGAACCCGGTGAAATAGAAACCGCGCTGTCCAGCCATGCCGACGTCCGTCGGACGGTCGTAGATCTGCGCGAAACGCGGTCAGGCGAACCTGCCTTGATTGCGTATTGCGTCTCTGCCGAATCGTGTTTTGACCGCGATGCCTTGTATCGCCATCTGCAGCAGCAATTGCCGGAACACATGATCCCGGCGAGATTTGTGCGAATGGACGAGCTTCCGTTGACACCGAGCGGCAAGATAGATCGTCTCAGTTTACCGGCGCCCGATTGGAGCGAAGCAGCCGGCAAGTCATTTATTCCGCCCGGCACACTCACCGAACAAACGATAGCCGGGCTCTGGAAAGAGGTTCTCGGAACGGCGCGTGTTGGCCTTCAGGATGACTTTTTTGAGCAAGGCGGTCACTCACTGTCAGCGACTCGTCTGCTGGCGCGCATTCGCGCCGCATTTGGTGTGGATCTGAGCTTGCGGGAACTATTCGATGAGCCAACGGTTTTCGCAGTTGCGACGCGTGTCGATTTTCTGCTGGCCGAGCGCAATGCTGCCGCGCCAGCAACGGCTAAAGCCGGCAAGGAAATACAGTGTGTGCCGCGGACGGAGGGCGAGCTGCCGCTATCATTCGGCCAGGAGCGCCTATGGTTCCTCGACCAGCTTGACCCCAGCAGCCCTGCCTACAACATCGCCTTTACGCTGGACTTGAGCGGCGATCTGAAAGTCGATGCCCTGCAATCGGCGCTTGATCATTTGGTGACCCGGCATGAGGCGCTGCGCACCTGTTTTCCATCGAGCGGCGGTCGTCCGGTCCAAAAAGTGTTGTCTGCACTGTCCATTCCGCTGCAACGGGAAGATCTCAATGCGCACGGCGACGATGATCTGCAAGAGAGTCTGGCTGCACTGGCGCGACGACCATTCAATCTGGTGACGGGCCCGCTACTGCGAACGCATTTGATCCGCTTGACCGCGGTGGATCATATTTTGCTGATAGTGATTCACCACATTGTCAGTGATGGTGTGTCGAACGCTATCCTGTTTGAGGAACTCGCAGAGCTTTACGCCGCGATTGCAGCGGGTTCCGCGCCGCCATTACCACCCTTGCCATTTCAATATGTCGATTATGCCGGCTGGCAGAGGCAGAACCAGGCGCGATGGCAAGCTCAGCTGGACTACTGGACCGAGCAGTTGCGCAATGCACCGGCTGCTGTCGAGATACCAGCGGATCGCCCGCGACCACCCGAGCAGCGTTTTCGCGGATCCTGGCTATGGCGCGAACTGTCGGCTGACACCGCGAATGCTCTGCGAGCGCTCGGCCGCGAGCATCGTTGCACGTTATTCATGGTGATGCTGGGTGTTTTCGATGTGCTCCTGCATCGTTATTCCGGTCAGCAGGATATCGTTGTCGGCACGCCGATTGCCGGACGGGCGCGGGCAGAATTCGAAGGGCTTATAGGCTTATTCATCAATACCGTTGCATTGCGCGCCGACCTGGCAGCCAATCCAACTTTCAGCGAATTTCTGGCGCAGTTGCGGCAGGTCACTCTCGATGCTCAGGCGAATCAGGCGTTGCCATTTGAGCGGCTCGTCGAAGCGCTGCAGCCAGATCGAACCCTGAGCCATGCCCCGGTGTTCCAGGTCATGTTCAACCTGACCCCGATTCCGCAGCGAAATCGTGACTCAGTTGGTCTTGCGATGACGATGGGCCGCCTGCTGGATCACGGCGTATCTACATTCGATCTGACGCTAAGCGTGGGCGAACGCACTGACGGCCTTGATCTGGTTTTTGAATACGACCGTGATTTGTTCGATCGGGAAACGATTGATCGCATGGCGGCGCATTACACGCAATTATTGTCGGCAGTCCTCGTTAAGGCTGATCGCCGTATCCGGGAACTGCCGATACTGGTGGAGTCGGAGGTACAGCAGCTTTCCGAAACATGGAGTTCAGGCAGGGCGCATCCACCAGACGATGAAATCTTTGCCGCTGGAGCGCAGGCCGCCTTACATTTGTTCGAGGCGCGCGCAGACCTGTCGCCCGATGCTGTTGCGGTCATCAGTGGCGCGCGACATATGTGCTACGGGGAGCTGGAAGCCAGGGCCAACCGGCTCGCGCATCATCTGCAAACGCTGGGCGTCGGCCCGGAAACGAGGGTTGCGCTTTGCCTCGATAGATCCGAACTGATTCTGCTGGCGATTCTTGGCACACATAAAGCCGGCGGCGCTTATGTGCCGGTCGATCCGGATTATCCATCTTTGCGACTGACTGAAATGCTGAGTCGGATCGAGCCCGCCGTCGTCATCACCGATTCGAGCGTTGCCGCTAGCCTGCCGCGGCGCGACGGACCGCTGATAGTGCTCGATCGTGACGAGGAAAAGTTTGCGCATTTACCCAGTACTCGCTTGTCCACGATCGTGGAAGACCACCACCTCGCTTACGTGTTGTATACCTCCGGATCTACGGGGCAGGCGAAGGGCGCCATGGTGACGCATCGAAATCTTCTCGGCGCGTATCGTGCGTGGGAAGATGCTTATGGATTAACCGCCGCCGACCGTCATCTGCAAATGGCGAGTTTCTCATTTGACGTTTTCACCGGCGACTGGGTGCGAGCGCTCTGTTCGGGCGGCAGCCTGGTGCTGTGTCCACGCATGGTGTTGCTGGAACCGTCGCGTCTTTATGCCCTGATGCGGGAAGCTCAAATCACCTGTGCCGAGTTCGTGCCGGCAGTCATGCGCTTGTTATCGAATTATCTGCGCGATAAGTCGCAGGATCTGTCTTTCATGCGCCTGATTGCAGTCGGCTCAGACATTTGGTTTGGCGGTGAATATGTGGCGTTGAAACAGCTTTGCGGTGACCGCACTCGATTGATCAATTCGTATGGAACTGCGGAGGCCACTATCGACAGCACATTCTTCGAAGTCACCGACAACAACCATCCGGAACTTCGGCACGATGCGCCCGTACCGATCGGCCGGCCTTTGCCAGACGCGCGCGTTTATATATTGGATGATCAATTGCAGCTGGTGCCGATTGGCGTAGCTGGGGAATTGTGTATCGGTGGATTTGGTGTTGCGCGCGGATATTTGAACGATGCCGCGTCAACAGCCGAAAGGTTTTTGCCGGATCCATTCGTACCTGACGGGCGCCTGTTTCGTACCGGCGATCGGGCGCGCTACCGCGCGGACGGCACGATTGAGCTGCTCGGGCGGACCGATCAACAGGTCAAGCTGCGCGGTTTTCGCATCGAGCTCGGCGAGATCGAGGGCGTCTTGGCCGAGCATTCGGCTGTCGCGGCGAGTGCAGTGATATTGAGCGGCAGAGAGACCGCATCGGAGTCCCTTGATGGACAGCTCATTGCTTACGTCGTTCCGAACGGTGGCGTCATAGAGGTCGATGCGCTGCGCCGCTATCTGAAACGGCGCCTGCCCGATTACATGGTACCGGCAGTATTCGTGCAAAGAGCTGATCTTCCGTTAACCGCCAACGGTAAACTCGATCGATTGAATCTACCGTCCGTGGGTCGCCAGAGTCTGGACGAGGCGCAGCAAGTGCCCCCGCGCACACCGGTGGAAGCGGCAATTTGCAGCCTGTTTTCGGAAGTGTTGGGTATTGAGTCGGTCGGGATTCATGACAACTTTTTTGATCTTGGCGGGCATTCGCTGCTGGCCACGCAATTGGTCTCGCGAATCCGCGACGCGCTGAATGTCGAACTGGCATTGCGTACGCTGTTCGAGTCATCGACACCCGCTGAACTCGCGGGATCGATGCGCCAGATACAACCGGGGTCTGTAGTGCCGTTGCGAGTTTCGACTCGCGCGAATGGCGCAACCGTGCCTGCCTCATATGCGCAGCAGCGGCTCTGGTTTCTTTCTCAGCTGGAACCCGAAAATACCGCCTATCATCTGCATTGGACGGGCCGGCTAACGGGTCGTCTGGATAAACGCGCATTGAGCAGTGCGGTAGACGCCCTGATTGCGCGCCATGCGGTATTGCGTACGACTTTTTCCGACAGTGACGGCATGCCGATACAGCATGTTGCAGAGAAAATGCAGGTGCCCGTTGTGTTCGCAACCCGCCAGGGCTGCGACAAAGAGTTTGTGCAGCAATGGGTTGGTGCGTTGCTCAGCGACAGGTTCGACCTGTGCACAGGTCCGCTGTTGCGCGCGCATGTGTTGCAGGTTGCCGAGCGAGAACATGTCCTGTTGCTCGTGATGCACCATATTATCTCCGACGGCTGGTCGATGTCGGTGCTGTTCCGTGAGCTGGCGACGGCGTATAACGCGTTTCGCCGGAACGCCTCCCCTGACTGGCCGCGCTTGCCGGTGCAGTACGCCGATTATGCGATCTGGCA
>Ga0224512_10001027_pt1 | contig 27802 bp, 27 predicted proteins | sample SF_May12_sed_USG_4_FD_169103 | JGI IMG/M metagenome (GOLD analysis project Ga0224512, IMG submission 169103) | Sediment microbial communities from San Francisco Bay, California, United States - SF_May12_sed_USGS_13 | ecosystem: Environmental > Aquatic > Marine > Sediment | place: USA... | reverse complement strand
AGGATCTGGTCCTTGTTGAACTTGCGCTCCAGCCAGAGCGCGAAGAGCAGCTCCTGGACCTTGCGGCGGATCGTCCGGTCTGGCGTCAGGAAGAGGTTCTTGGCCAACTGCTGGGTGATCGTGGAACCGCCCTGCACGACCCGTCCGGCCCGCAGGTTGGAGAGCATGGCCCGGGCCAGGCCCCGTGGATCGATGCCTATGTGGTCGTAGAAGCGCCGGTCCTCGATCGCGATCACCGCCTGCTTGAGGGACTCGGGCAGGGATTCGACCTCCAGGGTCTCGCCGTAGACGTCGCCCACCGCGGCGATGCGCGAGCCGTCGGCGGCGGCCAGGGTGATACTCGGCTGGCGACCCGACTGGACCAGGGTGGTGACGTCGGGCAGGTCGTAGGCGTACCAGCCGACCGCCGCCGCCAGGGCCAGGGTGCCCCAGATGGCCGCGACAAGGCTCCAGCTGATCAGGCGGCCGAGTCGGCTGCGCCTTTGTTTCGGGCTCGAAACGTTCTTCCAGCGTATCTTGGTGGTTTTCTTGCGCCGCGGCATGTCACGATACTTGGGGTTGGCGATGCGCCGATGCCACCATTCGTGGCCTCGGCCGTCGAGGAAGGGCGGTTGCGCGGAAGACGCGGCATGACTTAGTTAATGGTGCCATGAGCGTCAACATCCGATCGGCCAGAAAGCGCGACGCCGCCTCCGTGGTCGCCATGGCCCAGGAGCTGAGCGACGGTGAAGGCAAGCCGCCGCGCAGTCTCTCGGAGGCTGGGTTCCGACGCGACGGCTTCGGCCTGAAGCCCGCCTTTTCCTGCCTCCTTGTCGAGGTGGACGGCGCGACGGCGGGCTATGCCCTGTTCCACCCTGCCTATGACGCCGAGGACGGGCAGAGGGGCGCATTCCTGCACGATCTCTACCTGCGTGCGCCCTATCGTGGCCGCGGCCTCGGCCGGGCCTTGCTGGCGGAGGTCTGCCGCACGACCAAGGGCGCCGGCGGCCGCTTCGTCTGGTGGTCGATGATCAAGGGCAGCGCTCAGGCCGAGAGCTTCTACCGGCATCTGGCCAAGCCGCTCGACGATCTGCAGGTCTGGATCGCCGCGGACGAGCACTTCGAACGGCTGGCGCAAGACGACGCGCTCTTTCGATAACGGCATCAGATATCCAGGTTAGCCACCTCGAGGGCGTGGGACTGGATGAACTCCCGGCGCGGCTCGACCACGTCGCCCATCAAGGTGGAGAACACGTCCTCCGCCTCGTCGACGTGCTTGATCTCGACCTTGAGCAGGGAACGGGCGTCCGGGTCAAGCGTGGTTTCCCAGAGTTGATCCGGGTTCATCTCGCCAAGGCCCTTGTAGCGGGAGATCGTGACGCCCTTGCGGCCGAGCTCGAAAATCGCCTGGGCCAAGGCCATCGGCCCCGTGATCTGGAAGTCCTGATCCTTCTGGGTCAGGGTGGCATGCGCCATGTAAGCTTCCTGCAGCTCGCCGGCCATGGCATCCAGGTGCCGGGCCTCGGTCGAGCGAATCAGCGGACCGTCCACCAAGCGCCGCTCGGTGACGCCGCGAAGCGTGCGTTGGAACGCCAGCCCCCCGTCCGGCACCGCCTCGCCATGCCAGCCGCGCTGCTCCTCGGACACCAGGGCATCGAGCCGTTTGGCGATGTACTCCGCGGCCGCGGCGGCGCGCTCGATATCGGGAATAATCTCCGGGTTCAGCGCGCCGGCGATTGCCGTCTGCTCGACCACGTTGGAATCGCCCGTCTTGCGCACCAGGGGCTCCATCAGGTGGCGGGCGCGGACCGCCTTTTCCACCAGGTCGCGCAAGTGCGAGCCGGCGACCTGTTGGCCATCGGGGTAGTGCAGCACGCTGTCCCTGACCCCGCTTTCGATGAGATGGGCCTCCATCTCGCGGTCGTCCTTGAGGTATCTCAGGGACTCGCCCTTCTTGGCCCGGTAGAGCGGCGGCTGGGCGATGAAGAGATGTCCGCGCTCGATGATCTGCCGCATCTGGCGGAAGAAGAAAGTCAGCAGCAAGGTGCGGATGTGGCTGCCGTCCACGTCCGCGTCGGTCATGATGATGACCTTGTGGTAGCGCAGCTTGTCGATGTTGAACTCCTCGCGCCCGATGCCGGTGCCGAGCGCCGTGATCAGCGTGCCGATCTCGGTCGAGGAGAGCATCTTGTCGAAGCGCGCCCGCTCGACGTTGAGGATCTTGCCGCGCAGCGGAAGGATGGCCTGAAAACGCCGGTCGCGGCCCTGCTTGGCCGAACCGCCGGCCGAATCGCCCTCGACCAGGAACAGCTCCGAAAGCGCCGGGTCGCGCTCCTGGCAATCGGACAGCTTGCCCGGCAGGGAGGAGATGTCGAGCGCCCCCTTGCGGCGGGTCAATTCGCGCGCCTTGCGCGCCGCGTCGCGCGCCGCGGCCGCCTCGACCACCTTGTTGACGATCCGCCTGGCTTCGGCCGGATGTTCCTCGAAATACTGGTCGAGGCGATCGTTCACCACGCTTTCGACGATCGGCCGCACCTCGGAGGAGACCAGCTTGTCCTTGGTCTGGCTGGAAAACTTCGGATCGGGCACTTTGACGGACAGCACACAGGTGAGGCCCTCGCGCGCATCGTCGCCGGTGAGCGAGACCTTCTCCCTTTTGCTGAGCCCCTGGGTGGTGGCATAGGTATTGATCTGCCGGGTCAGCGCGCTGCGGAAGCCCGCCAGATGCGTGCCGCCGTCGCGCTGCGGGATGTTGTTGGTGAAGCAGAGCACGGACTCGTGGTAGCTGTCGGTCCACTGCAGCGCCACTTCCACGGTGACGCCGTCGCGTTCCGCCGAGATCAAGACCGGCGGTTCGACGAGCGGCGTCTTGGTCCGGTCGAGATAGCGCACGAAGGCGACAAGGCCGCCCTCGTAGTGCAGATCGACGGTTTCGGGCTCCGGCTTGCGGGCGTCGGTCAGCGAAAGACGGACGCCCGAGTTGAGGAAGGCGAGTTCGCGCAGGCGATGCTCGAGGGTGTCGAAGTCGTACTCAGTCCTGGAAAAGGTGCGCGGCGAAGGCAGGAAGGTGACTTCCGTGCCGGTCCTTTCGCCACAGTCGCCGATCACCTCGAGCGGCGCCTCGGGTTCGCCGTCGGCAAAGCGCATGTAGTGCTCCTTGCCGTCCTGCCAGACCGTGAGCTCCAGGGATTCCGAAAGCGCGTTGACGACCGAGACGCCGACACCGTGCAAGCCGCCCGAGACCTTGTAGGCGTTTTGATCGAATTTCCCGCCGGCGTGCAGTTGGGTCATGATCACTTGGGCCGCCGAAACGCCTTCCTCCTCGTGAATGCCGACGGGTATCCCTCGACCGTTGTCGCGCACCGTCACGGATCCATCGCCGTTCAGGACCACCTCGATGGCGTCGCAATAACCGGCGAGCGTCTCGTCGATCGAATTGTCGACCACCTCGTAGACCATGTGGTGCAGGCCGGAACCGTCGTCGGTGTCGCCGATATACATGCCCGGCCGCTTGCGCACGGCATCGAGCCCGCGCAGGACCTTGATCGACTCGGCACCGTAGGTATCGGCTGCGCCGTTGTCCCTTGATGGATCTTTATCGGGTTGTTGCATCGATGTTTGCCGAGTTCAGGATCAATTGACAGATCTATGCGGCGCGCCGGACGGTCGCGTCGCGCACCTCGAAGAATTGGGCCTGCTCGCGGAGCGCCGCGAAGACCTCGGCATCGGTGCCCGTCAGCCATGCCTGCGCGCCCAGGGCCAGAAGCTCCGCAAACAGCGCCGCGCGCCGATCCTCGTCCAAGTGGGCGGCGATTTCGTCGAGCAGCAGGAAGGGCGCCGCGCCGCGATCGAGGGTGAGCAGACGGGCGTGCGCCAGGACAATGGAGATCAAGAGCGCTTTCTGCTCGCCGGTCGAGCACAGCTCGGCCGTTAGCCCGTTCTCCAAGTCCTTCACGATCAGGTCGCTGCGATGCGGGCCGATTGCCGCGCCGCCGCTCTGCGCATCCCGTGCTCTCGAACGGAACAGCTCGGCCCGCAAGCGCTCCTCGGCCTCCAGCGCCGAGCACGTGTCGAGCCAGGCCTCAACCTCGCCGGCGAGCCCCAGCCCGGCGCGCGGGAAGGGCCCGACCCCGGCCGCACAGGCGGCAGCCAGGCGGACCAGCAGGGTGCGCCGCGCGGCCGCGATCGCCACGCCGTAGCCCGCCATGGAGTCCTCGAGGGAGGACAGCCAGGCGCCATCGCCGCTGCCGTCCTTGAGCAGACGCGCACGCTGCCGCAGGACTTGTTCGTAGGCGCCGACCCGGCCGGCATGACTCGGATCGAAACCGTAGACCAGGCGGTCCAGGAAGCGCCGCCGCCCCGAGGCCGCCTCGCGGAAGAGTCCATCCATCTGAGGCGTCAACCAGACCATGCTGACCACTTCGCCGAGAGCCTGTTGGCCGCGGGCGAAGGCGCCGTCGATCTTGACCACGCGCCTTTCGCGCCCCGCGCCATCGGCGCCGTTGCCCGGCGCCGGGTCGCGCCCCGTCCCAAGCTCCCGAGGTCCGTCCGGGGTCATGACGCGCGCGGAAACGGCCCAGGCCCGTCCCGCCGCCGCGGCGCTTGATCCGGGCGGCGCCCGGTCGATCTCGCCGAGCCGCGCCCGCCTCAGTCCCCGGCCTGGAGCAAGAAAGGAAACCGCCTCCAGCAGGTTGGTCTTGCCCGCACCGTTGGGACCGGTCAGCACCAGCGGCCGCGCGTCCGCCTCGACCTTAGCGCCCGCATAGCAGCGAAATTCGCTGAGCGTGAGGCGCGAAAGCCACCAAGCCGCAACACGCCTGCGCGCGGCCATTTCGGGGCCCGCCCCGGCGACAAAGCATTGCGTCGGGGTCAGCTCGCTTACCAGACTGTTGACGACGCGCCCCACTCAGACCCGCATGGGCATGAGGACGTAGAGCGCGCTGGCGTCGTCGACGTCGCGAACGATCGTCGGCGAGGCGGCGTCGGACAGCAAGAATTGCGCCTCTTCGCTCTCGATCTGGCGCGCGATGTCCAGCAGATAGCTGGAGTTGAAGCCGATCTCGAGCGCCTCGCCGCCATACTCCACCTCGATTTCCTCGGTGGCGCTGCCGCTGTCGGGCGAGGTCGCCGAGAGCACCAGAGTGCCATCGGCAAGCGACAGCTTGACCGCCCGGCTCTTTTCCGTGGAAATGGTCGAGACCCGGTCCACGGCGGCCGAGAAGACGTGGCGGTCGACGCCCAGCACCTTGTCGTTGCCAGAGGGAATGACGCGCTCGTAATCGGGGAAGGTTCCGTCGATCAGCTTCGAGGTCAGCTCGGTGGATTCGAAGGCGAAGCGCACCTTGGTCTCGGACAAGGAAACCTCGATGGACTGCTCGCTTTCGTCGATCAGCTTACGCAGCTCGCCCACGGTCTTGCGCGGCACGATCACGCCGGGCATTTCCTTTGCGCCCTCCGGCAGCGGCATCTCGAAACGGGCCAGGCGGTGACCGTCGGTGGCCACGGCGCGCAGCACCGGGACGCCGTCGCTCTCTGCGCCATGCAGGTAGATGCCGTTCAGGTAGTAGCGCGTTTCCTCCGTCGAAATCGCGAAGCGTGTGCGATCGATCAGGTTCTTCAATTCACCCGCCGCCAGCGAAAAGCTGTGCGGCAGCTCGGCGCTGCCGCTGGAAGGAAAATCCTCCTTGGGCAGGGTCGAGAGCGTGAAGTTCGAGCGTCCGGAGGCGAGCGTCATCTGACCTGCCTCGCCGCTGGCCACGAGCTCGACCTGTGCCCCCTCGGGCAATTTGCGCACGATATCGTAGAGCGTGTGGGCGGGAGCCGTGGTGGCCCCGGACTCGCTCACGTCGGCCTCGACCTGCTCGATGATGGTGAGGTCCATGTCGGTCGCCGTCAGGCCAAGGCTGCCGCCCTCCGCCTCGATCAGGACATTGGACAGGATCGGGATGGTGTTGCGGCGCTCGACCACGCTCTGCACATGGGCAAGCGACTTCAGCAGCGCCGCGCGTTCAATCGTCAGCTTCATGGGATTCTAGGCTTATCTCGGATATCTGCGAAACGTTCCAACTGTCCCCGGCCACAGCCTCTCGATAGGCGTCGGCCGGCCGGTTTCAACCACTTCCGCATCGCAGCAGGAACCGCGTGAATCGACGATCCGCGATACGGTCGCGCAGTATAGCACGGGCGCCCGGTAAGGTAAGCTTTAAAGCGGGTTAGCGGCCCCTTTTCCGGGGCCGTTTCAGGGCCCGGAATCGGGCGAATCGCGCGCCTCCCGGACTCCCGCGCGGGAGCTCAGCTCTCGAGCATGCGGCGCAGCAGCTCGACGTCCTCGGCGAAGCCGTTGTCGGTAGATTTCAGCTCTTCGATCTTGCGCACGGCGTGCATCACCGTCGTATGGTCCCGGCCGCCGAATTTGCGGCCGATCTCCGGCAGGGAGCGCGAGGTGAGCTGCTTGGAGAGGTACATGGCAACCTGGCGCGGACGGGCCACGGCGCGGGCGCGCCGTGCGGAGTGCATGTCGGCGATGCGCACGTTGAAGTGCTCGGCCACGCGTTTTTGGATCTCCTCGATTGTGACCCGGCGGTCGTTCGCGCGCAGCAGGTCGTGCAGCACCTCCTGCGTGTTCTCGAGGGTGATCGGGCGGCCGACCAGGGTGCCGTGCGCCACGATGCGGTTCAGTGCGCCTTCCAACTCGCGCACGTTGGAGGTGATCTTGTGGGCCAGGAACTCGAGCACCTTGCCGGGCACTTCGGCGCGCATCTGCTCCGCCTTGGCCTGAAGAATGCCCAGTCTCAGTTCGTAGGTCGTCGGGTGAATGTCGGCGACCAGACCCCAACCCAAGCGCGAGCGCATGCGCTCCTCGACGCCTTCGAGATCCGACGGGCTCTTGTCGGCGGAGATCACCACCTGGCGGTTCTGATCGACCAGGGCGTTGAAGGTGTGAAAGAACTCTTCCTGGGTCGCCTCGCGGCCGCCGATGAACTGCACATCGTCGATCATAAGGACGTCGACCGAGCGGAACTCCTCCTTGAAGGCCATGGTGTCCTTGGTGCGCAGGGCACGCACGAACTGGTACATGAACTTCTCGGCCGAGAGATAAATGATCCGGCGCCCGGGCGTGCGCTTCTTGATGTTCCAGGCGATCGCATGCATCAGGTGCGTCTTGCCGAGACCGACGCCGCTGTAAAGGAACAGCGGGTTGAACGGCACGGTCCCGGCCTCGGCGATCCGGCGCGCCGCGGCATAGGCCAGTTCGTTCGGCTTGCCGACAACGAAATTCTCGAAAGTGAAGCGCGGGTCCAGGGGCGCGCTGATTTCGCGGCGCTGGCCTTGGTGATCCGGCGCGAAAAGTCCCTCGTCGTTGCGAGGCGCCACACGTGCCGTGCGCGCGCGCGGCGGCGCCGGCTCCGAGTCCTCTTCGCTGCCCGGCTTCGGGCTCGGACGCGAGGGCGGCTGCACGACGATCTCAATCTTGCGCACGACATCGTCCTCCTCGCCCCAGAGGGCGGAGATCCGCTCCGCGTAGTTGCTGCGCACCCAATCGCGCATGAAGCGGGTCGGCACCGCCATGCGCACAACACCTTTATTGGTGCTGAGCAGGGTGAGTGGCTTCAGCCAGCTGCGAAAGGCAGCCTCGCCGACTTCCGCGCGCAAACGTCCCCGCACGCGGGCCCATTGTTCGTAGTGGTGGGGATCGTATTCGCTGCCTTCCATTCCGTCAGACTCTCAACTGCGGTGGCAGCAATCGAAACTTGCTCGCGCCTGGCGACTCGGGTCTGACGTGGCAGCGTTGTGTTCGTAAGGATCGCGCGGCGCCTCGAATGCTCGATCCAGGTCCCCGACCGAGAGAAAACCACGGACAAGACCAATGGCGCGCAACCCTTCCTCCCGACGTATTTTTTGCTTGCTGCTTACAGTTCCGGTTCGACCGCGGCGCTCCGGCCTTTCGGAGAGGGGCGGCCGACTAAAGTCGTGCGAGTTGCCTTTCGAAGCTCACCCCCGTAATGACGAAACATTTATTAAGTGACCGCTTTACAAGGAATTTTTTTATTTGTGATATAACGAGGAATTACTTCCCCAACCCCTCGTCCAACGGTATGGTTAACTTACTCTTCGCCGCGCCGCCTGACAACGGGACCGAAAGCAGAACGCGTCAAAAAATGTTCAAGGAAATGTCTTGAACCCCGGCGGCGATGCGCATTCAGGCCGATGGAAAAACAAAATCGCGCCCCGAAGGACGCGATTCCAACCACCGAATGCGGCTAATGCAAACTTATAAGACTTAGCCCAACGCCTTGATGCGCGCCGAGAGGCGGGAGATCTTCCGGCCCGCGGTGTTCCGGTGCAACACGCCCTTGTTGACCCCGCGATGCATCTCGGGCTGCGCCTCGCGCAGGGCCTCGGCGGCGGCCGTCTTGTCGCCGCTGGCAATGGCCAGCTCGACTTTCTTCACATAGGTGCGAATGCGGCTGACCCGAGACCCGTTGATCTCGGCGCGCCTAGCGTTGCGCCGGATGCGCTTCTTGGCGGACTTGTGATGAGCCATATTCCTGGACCTGCTGATTACCAACGATCGTGTGAAAGGCGGGGGTTATAACCCTGGCCGGAGGGGCCGTCAAGCGGCCAGGCCGGGATCAGCCCACAGTCGACCGGGGGCCCAAAAAGCCCGATTCTACCGGTGTTTCCAGCCGGGCGCCCGCTTCTCGGCGAAAGCCGCCATACCCTCCTTCTGGTCTTCCGTGCCGAATGTGGAGTGGAACAGGCGGCGCTCGAACCTGATGCCCTCGGCCAAGGTCGTCTCGTAGGCCCGGTTGACCGCTTCCTTGGCCATCAGAACGATGGGGCGCGACAGCGCGGCGATCTTCGAGGCGGTCTTCAAGGCCTCTTCCATCAGCTCCGCAGCCGGCACCACGCGGGCGACAAGGCCCGCCCGTTCGGCCTCGTCGGCATCCATCATGCGTCCGGTGAGACAAAGGTCCATGGCCTTGGACTTTCCGACGAAGCGGGTGAGCCGCTGTGTCCCGCCGGACCCGGGGATCGTCCCGAGGGTGATCTCCGGCTGACCGAACTTGGCGTTATCGGCGGCAATGATCATGTCGCACATCATGGCGATCTCGCAGCCACCGCCCAGGGCATAGCCGGCGACGGCGGCGATCACCGGCTTGCGCATTGCGGAAAGCCGCTCCCAGCCCTCGGTGATGAAATCCTGCTGGTAGGCCTCCATGAAGGTCTTGTTCTGCATCTCCTTGATGTCGGCCCCGGCGGCGAAGGCCTTCTCCGAGCCGGTGACGACGATGCAGCCGATCGAGTCGTCCGCTTCCAGGCGGTCGAGCGCATCGGCCAGCTCGTCGATCAGGGCCGCACAGAGGGCGTTGAGTGCCTGGGGCCGGTTGAGCGTGATCACGCCCACGCCATCGCGCGTTTCGAGCAGGATGTTTTCGTAGGCCATGTCTTTTTCGGTCCTCCAAGTTTCGGTTGCCGCAAAGCGTGTCGGTCCGGGCCGCGGCCCCCCGAGCCGCGGCCGTAGAGCGGCGCGCTATTCGGGCGTCAGGGTGAAGCGCACCACGAGGATGCCGCTGCCGTCCGGAAAATCCAGGGATAGGTTCTCGCCTTCGCGCCGGAAGCGCGCCGCGCCGGCCTTGCGCCATCCGAGCTGCGGCAGGGTCTCGTCGTAAAAGCTCAACACCTCGGCGCGCGCGACCTCGCCCTGGGCATAGGCCTCGACGATGCGTCCGTCGGGTTTGTCGAAAACAACGCCCGCGTCCTTGATCTCGCGCAGGCCTGGCATCAAGGGAAGATCGGCCACTTCCTTGACGAAGCCGCCGTTCTGGGCGCGCGGCCCGGCTGTCGCAACGATCAGGGCGCCGGAAAAGACCAGAGCGGCCGCAAGGGCGGCTGGAAGAAAGCGTCGTCGGGCGATCGGCATGGCGCGTCTACCTACCTCACCGCTGCCGCCTGGGACAATAGAAAGTCGAGCGGTTCGCCTGAACCAGCCTGCGAATACCCTTCGCGCAGTCGCAATCCGGGCAGGACGCATCCTCCCGGTCGTAGACCGCCCATTGGTGTTGGAAGTAACCGAGTTCGCCGTCGGCCTGTACGTAGTCCCGCAAGCTCGACCCGCCCGCTGCGATCGCCCGATCGAGCACGTCGCGAATCGCCGCCGCCAGGCGCTCGGCCCGTCCGCCCTGGACCGTGCAGGCCTGGCGTCGCGGCGAGAGGCCGGCGAAATAGAGCGCCTCGCAGGCATAGATGTTGCCGATCCCCGCAACGACTCGCTGATCGAGCAGGGCCGCCTTGATCGGCGTGCGTTTGCCCTTGAGCAAAGCGGCCAGAACCGGGCCGTTGAATTCGTTGCCCAAGGGTTCCGGACCCAGATTGCTGAGCAGGCGGTGTTCGAAAAGACGCGCCTCGGGAACCAGATCCATCACGCCGAAGCGGCGCGCATCGTTGAAGCGGATCTGATCGCCCGCATCGGTGGTGAAGACCACGTGGTCGTGCTTTTCGAAGGGGCGCCCGTTTTCCGCCGTGAGCACCATGCGGCCGGACATGCCCAGATGGCAGAGCAGCACCTCGCCGCCCTCCAGGTACGCCAGGATGTACTTGGCCCGCCGCGCGATCCTCTCGACGCGCCGGCCCTGAAGCCGCCCGGCGAAGTTCTCCGGCAGTGGAAAGCGCAGGGCCCGGCAGCATTGATCGACGCGCGTCAGCACACGCCCCTCTAGGCGCGGTCGCAGGCCGCGGACAATCGTCTCGACTTCGGGCAGCTCGGGCATGGAATGTCTTAGTTAGGCGCTTTGCGGGGCCGCGCCAAGGGATTGTCAGAGTAGCGCGAAGCGGGGCCGCGCGCTATCTTCCGCCCCATGTCCGCCGATCGACAGAGTCCTGACTCCGAGTCGCCGCAGGCCGCCGGCACCACGCACTTCGGCTTCGAAGAGGTCGCCGAGACCGAAAAGGCCGGGCGCGTGCGTGGCGTCTTCGAAAGCGTGGCGAACCGCTACGACCTGATGAACGACCTCATGTCCGGCGGCGTGCACCGCCTGTGGAAGGCGGCGATGATCGACTGGCTCAATCCGCGGCCCGGGATGCGCCTGCTCGACGTGGCGGGCGGGACCGGGGACATCGCGTTCCGGGCGATCGAGAGGCTGGGCGAGGCGCAGCCCGGGTCGATCCCAGGGTCGATCCCAGGGTCGATCATCGTCTGCGACCTGACCCCGGACATGCTCTCCGTGGGCCGAAACCGCGCGCTCGACCGGGGCATCGTCTCCGGCATCCACTGGCTCGCCGGCGATGCCGAGGCCCTGCCCCTGCCGGAGCGCTGCGTCAACGCCTATACCATCGCCTTCGGGCTCAGGAACGTGACCCATATCGAGCAGGCGCTGGCGGAGGCTCGCCGCGTGCTCAAACCGGGCGGTCGGTTTCTTTGTCTCGAGTTCAGCCGCGTCGTCTTGCCCCTGCTCGCCGAGCTCTACGATCTCTATTCCTTTCGGATGCTGCCGGTGCTGGGCGCCGCCGTGACCGGCGATCGGGCGGCCTATCAGTATCTCGCCGAAAGCATCCGGCGCTTCCCGGCTCAAGAGGAGCTGGCCGCCATGATGACCTCCGCGGGGCTCGGTCAGGTGCGCTACCGCAACCTGACCGGAGGCATCGCGGCCCTGCATTCCGCCTGGCGCCTTTAATACCAAAGGTCTTGGATATTGGCTCGTTTGATGGGACGAAATGACCTCATGGGTAGGCGCGGCGTGAAGCGCGATGCCATTGCATCGGGCAAGTGCCGCAACGCACCCAGGAGGCCATTGCGCCCCACCGAAGGCCGCGTTCTTTTGCCCGCTCGCCGCGTTGCGGCCCGCTTGTGGTGCTTGGCACCACGGCCACCGGGAGTCCCCTGGCCGCGCCTAACGAGCGGACAAAAGCCCAGCGGTCAAATGGGTCAATATCCAAGACCTTTGGTATAAGGGCGCGGACGGACCGGGTAGAGACCCGTGCTGCGCCCCTTCCGCACGCTCTGGCGCCTGCTCGTGATCGCCCGCACGCTGGCGCGCCACGACGCCCTGGCGCCGCTCGAGGAGCTGCGCGTGGCGCCCGGCGTAGTGTGGTTGGCACGGTTGATCTCGCGCGGCAGGGACGCGGGCCGCCCGGGGCAGAAGCTGGCGCGCGCCCTGACCGAGCTGGGGCCGAGCTTCATCAAGCTGGGCCAGTTCCTCTCGACCAGGGCCGATCTCTTGGGCGACGATTTGGCGGCCGATCTCTCCGAACTACAGGACCGGCTCCCGGCCTTCCCGAGCGCGGCGGCGCGCGCCACCATCGAGGCCGAACTCGGGCAAGGGATCGAGGCCCTGTTCGAGTCCTTCGACGACGAGCCGGTCTCCGCAGCCTCCATCGCCCAGGTCCATTTCGCGGTGACCCGGCCCTCGCCCAGCAACCCCGGGGACGACACCGGGGACGACCCCGGGGCGCGCGCCGTGGCGGTCAAGATCCTGCGTCCCGGGGTTGAGCGCGCCTTCGCCAGGGACTTCGAGCTGTTCTACGGCCTGGCCGAGCTCGCCGAGCGGACCCAACCCAAGCTGCGCCGTTTCAAGCCGGTCGAGGTCGTCCGGCTGTTCGAGGCGACGGTCCAGATTGAGATGGACCTGCGCATGGAAGCGGCCGCCGCCTCGGAGCTTGCCGACAATTTCGCCGAGGACAGCGACTACCGGGTACCGCCGATCGACTGGCAGCGCTCGTCGCGGCGCGTGCTGACCGCCGGACGCATGACCGGCGTGCCGCTCGACGACCGCGACGCCCTGGTCGCCGCCGGCCACGACCCCACGGAGATACTGACCAAGGCCGCCGACATCTTTTTCAAGCAGGTGTTCCGCGACGGGTTTTTCCACGGCGACCAGCACCCGGGCAACATGTCCGTCGACGACGCGGGCAACATCGTCGCCGTAGACTTCGGCATCATGGGCCGGCTCGACCACCACACCCGCCGTTACCTGGCCGACATGCTGCTCGCCACCCTGGACCGCGACTACCGGCGCCTCGCCGAGGTTCACGTCGAGGCCGGCTACCTGCCGCCCGGCGAGGCGATCGAGACCTTCGCCCAGGCGTTGCGCTCGGTCTGCGAACCGATCCTCGGCCGGCCGCTCAACGAAATCTCCTTCGCGCGCCTGCTGGCCCAGCTGCTGCAGGTGACGGAATCCTTCAACATGCCGGTGCAGCCGCAGCTGCTCCTGCTGCAGAAGAACATGCTCATGGCCGAGGGCGTAAGCCGCCGGCTCGAGCCCGCGCTCAACATCTGGACCCTGGCTCAGCCGCTGATCGAAGACTGGATGCGCGAGAACCGCGGCCCGGAGGCCCGTATCCGGGATGCCGCCCAGGAGGTGGCGCAGGCGCTGGAGCGCCTGCCGGCCATGCTGCGCAACTTCGACAGGGCCGCCGCCAAGCTGGCCGAAAACGGCCTCCAGCTGCATCCCGGGACGGCCGAAGCCCAGGCCCGGGCTCAAGGCAGCACGAATTGGCAGCTGCGCGCCCTCTGGCTGGTGGCCGCGGTGCTGGCGCTGGTCCTGCTGCTGGACTAGCCGGACTCCGCGGACCTTCAAGCCTTGTTAATCGCTCTGTGCCCAGATCAGGTCCGGGCCTTGCCTCTCAGGTCGCCACGACCTAACTTGTTCTACTATTCCCAACCGTGAAATTCGTCCATTTCCCATGCTGGCCGGCAAGCGCATCCTTTTGATCATTTCGGGCGGCATCGCCGCCTACAAATGCCTCGAGCTGATCCGTCGGCTGCGCGAGCGGGGCGCCGCCGTGCGCTGCATCCTGACCAGGGCGGGCGCCGAGTTCGTCACGCCGCTCTCGGTGGCGGCGCTCAGCGAGGACAAGGTCTACGGCGAGCTCTTCTCGCTGACCGACGAGGCGGAGATGGGCCACATCCAGCTGTCGCGGGACGCCGACCTGCTGGTGGTCGCGCCGGCCAGCGCCGACATCCTGGCCAAGATGGCGGGCGGCCGGGCCGACGACCTGGCCACCACGGCGCTACTCGCCACCGACAAGCCGGTCCTCGTAGCACCCGCCATGAACGTGCGCATGTGGCAGCACGCGGCAACGCAAGCCAACCTGGCGACCTTGGCCGCGCGCGGCGTGACGACCGTCGGCCCCAACGAGGGGCCCATGGCCTGCGGCGAGCACGGTTACGGCCGCATGGCCGAGCCGGACGAGATTCTCGGCGCCATCGAGCGCTATTTCGGCGCCGAGGCGCCCTTGAGCGGCCGGCGCGCGCTGGTCACCAGCGGCCCGACCCTCGAGGCGATCGACCCGGTGCGCTACATCGCCAACCGCTCCTCGGGCCGCCAGGGCCACGCCATCGCCCAGGCCCTCGCCCGGCTCGGCGCCCGGACCACCCTGGTCTCGGGCCCGACCCGACTGCCCGACCCGGCCGGGGTCGAGGTCGTCGCCGTCGAATCGGCGGATGAGATGCTGGCCGCCTGCAGGACCGCCCTGCCCGTCGATGTGGCGGTCTGCGCGGCGGCCGTCTCCGACTGGCGGGTCAAGGCCGCGAGCGCCCAGAAGCTCAAGAAGAACGGCGGCGCGCCGCCCAAGATCGAGCTCGCCACCAACCCGGACATCCTGGCCAGCCTGGCGGCGGCTGGCAACGAGCGGCCGCGCCTGGTGATCGGCTTCGCGGCGGAAACGGAAAAGGTCGTCGACCACGCCACGGCCAAGCGCCTGTCGAAGGGCTGCGACTGGATCCTGGCCAACGACGTGTCGCCCGGCAGCGGCACCTTCGGCGGCGCGGAGAACGCCATTCACCTGATCGACCAAACCGGCGTCGAGGCCTGGCCGCGCATGACCAAGGAGCAGGTCGCCGAGCGGCTCGCCCATCGCATCGCCGCCGCCCTGGACGGCGCGCCCCTGGACGGCACGGCGGGGGGCGGTCCTCGGTGAAGCAGGTCGAGGTCGCAGTCCGCCGCCTGCCCCACGGCGAGGGCCTGGATCTGCCGGCCTACGCCACGGCGGACAGCGCGGGCCTGGACCTGCTGGCCGCGGTCGAGCAGCCGGTCACGCTGCAGCCGGGCCAGCGCAGCCTGATCCCGACCGGTCTGGCCATTGCCTTGCCCGCCGGTTTCGAGGCGCAGGTGCGCCCGCGTTCGGGGTTGGCGCTGAAGCACGGCATCACGCTGCTCAACGCGCCGGGCACGATCGACGCGGACTATCGCGGCGAGGTCGGTGTGATCCTTGTCAACCTGGGCCAGGATCCCTTCACCATCGAGCGCGGCGCAAGGATCGCGCAGCTTGTCGTCGCCGCCTACAGCCGGGTCGCCTGGCGGCCGAGCGAGACACTGGAACAAAGCGGCCGCGGCCCGGGGGGGTTCGGCTCCACGGGCCTCGGAACCCGAGGAGACGCGGCGAAGTAAGCCGTCTGGGGAAGGCGCTGGGAGGTACGGGGTCATGTTACGGCTTTCGAAGAAGCTTCTGTTCGCCATCGAGGCGGTAGTCGATATCGCCTATCACGCCGGCCCGACGCCGGTACGCTCGAACGAGATCTCCGAACGCCAGGGCATCCCCCGCCGCTATCTCGAGCAGGTCCTGCAGCAGCTGGTGCACCACGGCGTCCTGGCCGGCCAAAGGGGGCCGCGCGGCGGCTATCGCTTGGCGCGGGAGCGGCGACGCATCACGGTCGGCGAGATCATCCGGATCGTGCGCCGGCTGGAAGGGGCCGGCGACCCGGTCAGTGAGGCCGAGGGCTCGGCCCTCGCAATCAAGGTCGTGCGGCCGATCTGGGCGGAGATGCAGCAGGAGATGATGGATCGCTTCGACGCGCTGACCATCGAAGACCTCTGCGAGCGGGCGCGGAAAGCGCGCGTGCCGCGCCAGACCTCCAAGGTGCCCGACTTCAGCATCTAGTCGAATGGCGCCGCGGTTGATTTCGGCGCTGCTCGGACCCAAATCGTCTAGGTCGTTGTAATTTGTTGAATTTTTCGGGCTCCAGGCAGGGAATTCGGATGGAGAAGATAGCCAAAGCAGCAGAGCCTTTCAGGCCCGGCGAATTCCGCGGCCGGATCTACGGCAACATTCTCGAGACCATTGGGGCCACGCCCCTTGTACGCCTCGGCAAGCTCATGGCGGCCCACGGCAGCCAGGCCGAGATCCTCGGCAAATGCGAGTTCTTCAACCCGGTCTCCTCGGTCAAGGACCGCATCGGCTTGGCCATGGTCGAGGCGCTCGAAGCCGAGAACCGCATCGGCCCGAAGACGACCATCGTCGAGCCGACCAGCGGCAACACGGGAATCGCGCTCGCCCTGGTCTGCGCGGCCAAGGGCTATCGCCTGGTCCTGACCATGCCGGACACCATGTCGGTCGAGCGGCGCAAGATGCTCCGCCTGCTCGGGGTCGAGCTGGTCTTGACCCCGGGCGCGGAAGGCATGCGCGGCGCGGTGGCCAAGGCCGAGGAGCTGCTCGAAGAGCTGCCCGATGCCGTCATGCCCCAGCAGTTCTCCAATCCGGCCAACCCTGAGGTCCACCGCAAGACCACGGCGGAGGAAATCTGGCGCGATACGGCGGGGCGGGTCGACGTGGTCGTTTCCGGCGTGGGCACCGGCGGCACCCTGACCGGGGTCGGACAGGTGCTGCGCCAGCGCAAGCCCTCAGTCAGGATGGTCGCGGTCGAGCCCGAGGACAGCCCGGTGCTCTCTGGCGGGCCGCCGGGCGCCCACAAGATCCAAGGCATCGGCGCCGGCTTCGTGCCCGAGGTGCTCGACACGGAGCAGATCGACGAAGTGATCCGCATTGCCAACGACACCGCCTTCAACACGGCCCGCGAGGCGGCGCGCAGCGAGGGCCTGCCCGTGGGCATCTCGTCGGGGGCCGCGATCGCCGCCGCGCTCGAGGTCGGCGCCAGGCCGGTGATGGCGGGCAAAGTCATCGTGACCGTGCTACCCTCCTTCGCGGAGCGTTACCTTTCGACCGACCTCTTCGAAGGGCTTTAGGAGCGAGCCGAGCCATGGATCCGGAACTGGAACTGACCGACGCGCAGGTCGAACGCTACGCCCGCCACCTGGTGCTGCCCCAGATCGGCGAGGAGGGCCAGCTGCGGCTCTTGCATTCGCGGGTGCTGGTGATCGGCGCCGGCGGGCTGGGCTCGCCACTCTTGCTCTACCTGGCCGCCGCCGGCGTCGGCACCCTGGGAGTGGTCGACGACGACGCGGTCGACCTTTCGAACCTGCAGCGCCAAGTCCTGCACGACACCTCCAACGTCGGCCTGGACAAGGTCGAAAGCGCGCGGGCCCGTCTGGCCGATATCAACCCCGAGGTCACGGTGATCCCGCACCGCACGCGTCTCGCCCGCGAGAACGCCATGGATCTGGTCGCCGGCTACGACCTCGTGGCCGACGGCTCGGACAACTTCCCGACACGCTATCTGGTGAACGACGCCTGCTACCTGGCCAGGAAGACCCTGGTCTCGGCCGCCATCATGCGCTTCGACGGCCAGCTTTCGACCTACAAGGCCCACCTCGGGGAGGGGTGGCCCTGCTACCGCTGCATCTTCGGCGAACAGCCCGGCGACCCCAAGGAAAGCTGCGCAGACGTCGGCGTGCTCGGCGCGCTGGCCGGCACCCTGGGCGCGCTGCAGGCCACCGAGGCGGTCAAGGAGTTGCTCGGGATCGGCGATAGCATGGCGGGGCGCATGCTGCTCTACGACGCCCTGGCGGCCAGCTTCCGGACCATCACGGTCAAGGCCGATCCGGCCTGCCCGCTGTGCGGCCCGCAGGCCAGCATCCGTGACCTGGAAAGCGTCTCCTACCGCGAGTCCGAACCCTTCTGCGCCGCTTGAGGCGATCCCGCCCGCCATGTTCGACACCAGCGTCACCCTGCCGCTCTGGCTGGTGGTGCTGGCCGGGCTTCTGGCCGCGCTGGCCTTGCTCGACCGCCTGCTGGTGCCGAGCGCCCGATGGTTTCTCCAGCGCCGCGTCAACCGCGCGATCGAGGAGCTGAACGCGCGCCTGGATTTCCGCATCCGCCCCTTTACCCTGACCCGGCGGCGCGTGCTGATCGGCAACTTGACTTACGACCCCCAGGTCCTGGCCGCGGTCGAGGAACAGGCGCGCGCCGAAGGCCTGCCCCACGAGGTCCTGATCGAGCGGGTCGGCCGCTACGCGCGCGAAATCGTTCCGGCCTTCAATGCCTATATCTACTTTCGCATCGGAACCTGGCTCGCGCGGCGCCTGGCGCGCAATCTCTATCGTGTCCGCGTCGCCCAGCTCGATGCGCCGGCGATGAGCGCCATCGGCGAGCAGGCCACGGTGGTCTTCGTGATGAACCACCGCTCCAACATGGACTATGTATTGGTCGCCTTCCTGGCCGCCGAGCGTGCCGCGCTCAGCTACGCGACGGGTGACTGGGCCCGGGTCTGGCCGCTGCAGAGCCTGGTGCGCGCCATGGGCGCCTATTTCGTGCGGCGCGAGTCCGGGAATCCGCTCTACCGCCGCGTTCTGGAGCGCTACGTGCAGATGGCGACCGCGGGCGGCGTGACCCAAGCTCTGTTTCCAGAAGGCGGCCTGAGCCGGGACGGGCGGTTGCGCGAGCCCAAGCTCGGCCTGATCGAATATATGCTGCGCGGTTTCCAGCCGAACGGAGGGCGCGACATCGTCTTCGTGCCGGTGGGCATCAACTACGATCGGGTACTCGAGGACCACGGCCTGACCGGCACCGGCGATCCGGGCGCGACGCGCAAGAGCACGCGGCAAGCCCTCTGGACCGGCCTGCGTTTCCTGGTGCGCAACATCTTCCTCATGCCCAAGCGCGAACGCACCCGCTTCGGTTACGCCTGCGTCAACTTCGGCCGCCCGATCTCGCTGCGCGGCTATCTGGCCGAGCGCGGCATCGTACCCGGCTTGCTCGATAGCGAAACGCGCCACCGTGTCGTCGCGGCGCTCGGTCGACATCTGATGAAGGCGATCGGCCGCTCGGTGCCGGCCTCGCCGGTGCCGATGCTGGCCCGCATCCTTGCAGCGCAGCCCCATCGGGTATGGAGCGAAGCGCAGTTGATCGAGGAACTGCGGGCCCTGGCCGCGCGGCTGCGGGCCGCCGACGCCCGCGTCGTCCTGCCCGCCGACGACGAGGGGAGCGGCCTGCGGGCCGGTTTGCGCGCCCTGGTCCAGCGCGGATTTGTGATCGAAAACTCGGGGAAATACGAGGCCGCGGAGGACGCCCTGGGGCTGCTGGCCTACTACGCCAACTCGATCGCACAGTTCGAGGGAAGCGGCTCCCAGGTCCCTTTAGCCTAGGGAAGCTACGCCGCGGCCTCAGCCAGTCTGATTGTTAAATTCGAAGGGCCGGCGATTCGCCGGTGCCGAGGAGCGTCGCCACCTGTCTTTGCCTGATGGCTTTCTTGGAAGAGCTGCGCTGGCTGGGCGAGTGGCGCAGCCTGGTCGCGGAGGAGTTGGAACAAGGCGGGTTTCCGGGCTAGGACTCGCCGAGGCTTGGCCTTCAGAACATCGCTTCGAGCACGCGATCTGGTGGCGTGTGGCCGTCGGCGAAAGTCTTGATGTTGATGATCACCTTCTCGCCCATGGCGATGCGGCCCTCGAAGGTGGCCGAGCCCATGTGCGGCAGCAGCACCACGTTGTCGAGCTTGAGCAATTTGGGGTTGATCGCCGGCTCGTGCTCGAAGACATCGAGCCCGGCACCCGCGATGTCGCCCGCCTCGAGCATGCGGGTCAGCGCGTTTTCGTCGATCACCTCGCCGCGGCTGGTGTTGACGATGACCGCGTGCGGCTGGAGCAGCTTCAGGCGCCTGGCCGAGAGCAGATGATAGGTCGCCGGCGTGTGCGGGCAGTTGACCGAGATGATGTCCATGCGCGTCAACATCTGGTCGAGGCTCTCCCAATAGGTCGCCTCGAGCTCGGCCTCGGTCTCCGGATGGACCCGGCGGCGGTTGTGGTAGTGGACCGAAAGGCCGAAGCCGCGGGCACGCCGCGCCACGGCCTGGCCGATCCGGCCCATGCCGATGATGCCCAGGCGCTTGCCCCAGATCCGGTGGCCGAGCATTGAGGTCGGGCTCCACCCGCTCCACTCGCCCGAGCGCACCAGGCGCTCTCCCTCGGCGAGGCGCCGCGGCACCGCGAGGATCAGGGCCATGGTCATGTCGGCGGTGTCTTCGGTCAGGACACCCGGCGTGTTGGTCACGCTGATACCGCGCCCACGCGCCGTCTTGAGATCGATGTGGTCGACGCCGGTTCCGAAGGATGCGATCAGTCTGAGGTTGGGCCCGGCCTGGGAGATCACGCCGAGGTCGATCCGGTCGGTCACCGTCGGCACCAGGACATTCGCGTCCTTGACCGCTTCGATCAGCTCCGCCTGGCTCATCGGCTGGTCATCGATGTTGAGCCGGGTGTCGAAGAGCTCCATCATCCGCGTCTCGATGACGTCCGGAAGCCGGCGTGTCACGACGACCGAGGGTTTCTTCGTGGCCATGGACCTCTCCCAAGAGCGCGGGCTTTTTCGAGTTGCCATAGCAGGTGCGCCGGTCCCTTGTCCAGTGCGCGGCGGGCGGGTTCCGGTTTATCCACAACGACTTGACTGAACGACGGAGCAGCGGGTAGGAGAGTCCAGCCAACGGCTAGTGGAGTTGCCCGACTCTTGCGAATCCCGCCAATCAACTCGCTTTCCCGCGCGACCTTGATCTGTCTTTGGACAGCGAGCCTGTTGCTGGCCGCGGCGCTGTTCGCGGAGCGCAATGAGGTGGCGGCACAGACCGCCGCGACCGCCCAGGTCGGTCCGAGCGGCCTGCCGCTGCCGCGCTTCGTGTCGCTGCGGGGTGCCGAGGTCAATCTGCGCACCGGTCCCGGCATCCGCTATCCCATCGACTGGGTCTATCGCCGCCGCGGCCTGCCGGTCGAGGTTATCGACGAGTTCGAAACCTGGCGGCGCATCCGCGACTACGAGGGCACCATGGGCTGGGTGCACCAGTCCATGCTGGAGGGCCGGCGTAGCGTGCTGGTGCTGGGCGAGCAGCGGGTGCTGAGGCGGACGCCGGAAACCTCCGCCCCCGGGGTGGCGCGCCTCGACCCCGGCGTCATCGCGCGCCTGGAGGGCTGCGAGGCGGCCTGGTGCCTGCTGAAGGTGCGCGGCTACGACGGCTGGCTCCGGCGCGAGGCCGTCTTCGGGCTCTATCCCGGCGAAGAACCGCGTTAGGGTCCGGAACGGAATTATCGATAGGTTTGGCGGGAGCGAATTTCCGCCAGGGTTAGGAGCGGACGGCGCGGTGGGGTGGGATCCCCATGAGCCGTCCGCGACGCGGCCCTGGCGGAAATTGGCCCCGTCCCCCTGGGATTTCCCCTGGGATCGGGCGCAATCGGCCCGCTGCCGCGTCGCTCGTCGTCGACTATGCCCGGCATGTCCTTCCTCCTCGCTCCTAACAGCGGGCCGATTGCGCCGCGACCAAACCCTTCGATAATTCCGTTCCAGACCCTTAGCGCGCGCCGCGTCACTCCGCCGGGGCGGGCTGGGCCTCGCGCAGTTCTCCGGCGGCCTGGCGCAAGACCGATTGTCCGGCCCAGACGGCGAGTGACGCCATGATCATTCCGACCGCCAGATCCGGCCACAGGCCGCCGGTCAGGGCGACGCCGCCAGCGGCGGCCAGAACGGCGAGATTGCCGATGGCGTCGTTGCGGCTGCAGAGCCACACCGAGCGCAAATTGGCGTCGCCCCGCCGAAAGCGAAACAGCAGCAGCGCTGCGCAGAGATTCGCTAAGAGGGCAAGAACGCCGACAACTCCCATCACGGGCGCCTCGGGACTCGCGCCGAACAGCGCGTTGTGCAGGCTGGCTCCGAGCACGAAGAGGCCGAAACCGACCATCGCCAGGCCCTTGATGAAGGCCGCGGTGGCCCGCCAGCGCAGGGGCTTCGACAGGACATAGAGTGCCGTCGCGTAGTTGATCGAATCGCCCAGGAAGTCGAGCGCGTCGGCCTGCAGAGACACCGATTGCGCGCTCCATCCGGCGCCCGCCTCGACCAGGAACATCAGGGCATTGATCACCAGCACGACCGCCAGAAGGCGGCGCTGCACGCCGAGAGTCGGCACCGAGTCGGGGCCGTGACGGCAGCCGCCGGCCATCTCAGGCGTCTCCCCCGGCTGGGGGCGCAAGGTCGACCTCGCCGACATGCTCCAGCATGTCGCGCAGGACCGAGCGGACGTGGGCGTCCGCGGCCTCGTAGAAGACCCGCTTGCCGCGGCGCTCGGCGCGTACCAGGCGCGCCGCGCGCAGGCGTCCCAGATTGTGGCTGACCAGGGAATGGGACAGCCCCGCCGCCTCGGCGATCTCGCCGACGGCGGAGGGCGCCTCCAAGACATGCAGCAGGATCCGTAGGCGGTTGGGATCACCCATCAACCGGAACATCTCAGCCAAGTGCTCGATCTCTCGCGGGTCTTGTGGCACGCCAAGCCTTAATCAAAGCTTTAAACACATGAACAAATATTCATATAACCACAAACGGTTCGCCTGTCCAGCAGTTCCCGCCGGCCGGCCGTCACGGCAGCGGCAGGGCGCCGCAGCGCCAGGCCGCAGCGCTCAGTCGAGGTCCTCGGCGAGCGCCGCGCGGTTATCCTCGGCGAGCGCCGTCATATGGCTGTAGCTCGGATGGGTGAACCCCAGGACGATCCTGCTGCCGGGCGTCTTGAACCTGGCCGCCTGCGTGTCGCTGAGGTCGAAGTGGATGAACTGCACCGCGGAGGCCTTACCGGCGGCGGAGGTCCGATCCACGTCTTCCTCGGGCCTGCCAACGATGGTCTCGCCCTCGATCTCGAGAAAGGCGGTTTCCTCGACACCGCCCAGCTTCGCCAGGAAGGCGTGGCGGCGCGCCGGATCGTCGATCTCGAACATCACCGTGGCGACCAGCTCGCGGCCGTTGGGAATCAGCGGGTTGTATGCCGCGAGCTCGTCGGGAATCTGCGCCTCGCCGCCCCTTTCGATGAGCAGCATCTCGTGCACCTGGTTCCACATGGTCTCGTAGTTCTCAAAGTGGAAGGTGCATACCGGGCCGACCTCCAGGCGCCGGCTCCGTTTCAGGTCAATCAGCTTGCGGCGGCGCTGCTTCCGCTCGGCGGCATAGCGTTCGATCGGCATGATTTCGTCGCGCGTGATCTCGTGTTTCGTGGCCATCATCTCTCGTCCTTCTTGCGCTTACGCCGCGCCGCTCACAGCGTGATGCCATAGGCGCGGGCGAAGAGTTCTATCGGGTGGCTGGCGTGCTCGATCTCCGGCAGGTCCTCGCGCCCGAGCCGCGCGACGCCCTGAACGATGTGCTCGCCCGCCAGGGGGCACTCCGAGACGATGTAGGTCTTGCCCGACTCGACCGCTTGGCGCGCCACCGGGCGGCCGACCTTGAGCGCGACCTCGAAGTTCTCCTTCATCACGCCCCAGGAGCCGCCGTGTCCCGAGCAGCGCTCGATCACGGCGACTTCCGCCTCGGGCAGCAGGCGCATCATCTCGGCGGCCTTCTGGCCCATGTTCTGGGCGCGGGCGTGACAGGCCATATGCAGCGCCACACCGCCCGGCAGCGGCCCGAGACCTTCGGCGAGTCCCTCCTTCTTTGCGATGGAGACGACGTACTCGCTGATGTCGAAGGTGGACTGGGCCAGCCTCTTGACGCTTTCGTCCTCGGGCAGGATAAGCGGCCACTCGAACTTCAGCATCAGGGCGCAAGAGGGCACCAGGGCGACGATGTCGTAGCCTTTGTCGATCCAAGCCGCCATCTCCGCCGAGACCCGGCGGGCGCTCTCCGCGACCTTCGCGAGATCGCCCTGCTCGAGCTGCGGCATGCCGCAGCAGGAGGGGTAGACCACCTCGGTCTCGACACCGTTCTTGGCCAGTACGGCCTGCGCCGCGTGGCCAATTTTCGGATTGTTGTAATTGACGAAGCAGGTGGCATAGAGAACCGCCTTGCGCCCATAGGCCGGCGCCTGGCGGTTGACCTCGGGGGCTTGCGCCTTGGCGCCGAGCGCGAAGGTCTTGCCGTGGAACCTGGGTAAGGCGGCCTCGCGATGGATGCCCGCCGCCTTCTCCATGATGGGACGGGTCAGGCCGTTGGAGGTGTCGCTCGCCCAGTTGGCCAAGCCCGGCGCCATGGCGGCCAGCTTGCCGTTGCGGTCGGTCTTGGTCAGCTGGCGATGGGCGAACCCGACTTCGCCCCGCGCCAACTCGGCGGCCCGATAGCGCAACATGAGGTGCGGAAAGTCCAGATCGAATTCATGGGGCGGCACATAGGGGCACTTGGTCATGAAGCACATGTCGCAGAGCGTGCAGGCATCCACGACCGGCTTGAATTCCTTCGATTCGACGGAGTCCAGCTCGCCCGTCTCGGACTCGTCGATCAGGTCGAACAACCGGGGGAAGGAGTCGCAAAGATTGAAGCAGCGCCGGCAACCGTGACAGATATCGAATATGCGCCGCAGCTCTGCGTCGATCTTCCCCGCATCGATGAAATCGGGATCGGCCCAGTCGATCGGGTGCCGCATCGGGGCCTCGAGACTTCCTTCGCGCATGACCTACCCCTTCCGGCCGAAGCTACCTTGCGGCCGCCGGTCGAACGGACGCGCGCTTTCGGATGATCTCCGTCGGCGCGCGCCTCGTCCCTGGCTTCGAATTGATCTGGCGAACCGGAATGAAGCCGGTCAGCTGCCCATGGTATCCAGGGCCTTCTGGAATCGGCCGGCGTGGCTCTTCTCGGCCTTGGCAAGGGTCTCGAACCAGTCGGCGATTTCCTCGAAACCCTCGTCCCGGGCCGCGCGCGCCATGCCGGGGTACATGTCAGTGTACTCGTGGGTCTCTCCCGCGATGGCGGCCTTCAGGTTGTCGCCGGTGCCGCCGATCGGCTCGCCGGTCGCCGGGTCGCCGACCTCTTCGAGGTACTGCAAATGACCGTGCGCGTGCCCCGTCTCGCCTTCGGCGGTGGAGCGGAACACGGCAGCGATGTCGTTGTAGCCCTCGATGTCGGCCTTTTGGGCGAAATAGAGATAGCGGCGATTGGCCTGGCTCTCGCCGGAGAAAGCGTCCTTGAGGTTCTGTTCGGTCTTGGAACCCTTGAGTGCGGGCATTGAGTTTCTCCCTACATTCCCAACAGCATTTCTGAGGATAATGACGGCGGTTCCGTCGCGGAGCGTTCCACTAAGCACTCCGCATGAAGGGATAGATAGACCAGCCGCAGGCCGATGTCAATAGTTTAGAACTGTTCCAGAAACAAAAATAAGTGCAAGAATTATAAGGTCAGGATTTCTGACCCGACACCCGGATAATGACATCTACCCGCGAGATCTCGGTACCGCGCGGCGGACTGGGCAGGTCGACCAGCCGTACATGGTCGCCCGGAATATCCTTGAGGCCGCAGCTGTCCTCGAAATAGAAATGGTGGTGGTCCGAGACATTGGTGTCGAAGTAGGAGCGACCCGGCTCGACCACGACCTCGCGCAACAGACCCGCCCCGGTGAACTGGTGCAGGGTGTTGTAGACCGTCGCCAGGGAGACCCGCACGCTCGCTGCGAGCGCCTCGGCATGAAGCTGCTCGGCGGTCAGGTGCCGGTCGCCGCGCTCGAACAACAGCCTGGCCAGGGCCAGACGCTGGCGCGTCGGGCGCAGCCCGGAGGCCTTCAGGCGCTCGATCAGCGAGCTATAGGTACGCTGGCTTGCCATGACCCGTAATATAATCATGCGAGGTAAGAATTAAAGCTTAAAATCAGGGTATTGTAGAATTTTTTGGAATACGTTTAAGAAGTGGTGCGGGGCCTGCCGCGCCGCGTACGGCCGCCGGGCACGGCCGCCGGGCGCTCGGTCGGCAGAGAGCGCATCTTCTCAGTTGCTTGCACGGCAATCACCTGATGGTATAGTCCGCCCGAATGCGGCGCAGGATCACGATCTCGCGCTGTGGGTGGTGTTGACTCCAGCGAAGCTTGAAAGCGAGACCGCGTGACGTCGAAGAGAGACAGCTTCAACTACGAAGACCTCCTGAAATGCGCCCACGGCGAGCTGTTCGGCCCGGGCAATGCCCAGCTTCCCTTGCCGCCGATGCTGATGTTCGACCGGATCACCCGGATCAGAGACGAAGGCGGCGATCATGACAAGGGCGAGATCATTGCCGAACTCGACATCAAACCGGGGCTCTGGTTTTTCGGCTGCCATTTCGAGAACGATCCCGTGATGCCCGGGTGCCTGGGGCTCGACGCACTTTGGCAACTGGTCGGCTTCTTTCTGGGCTGGAAAGGCGCGCCCGGAAAGGGCCGCGCGCTGGGCGTGGGCGAAGTGAAGCTGATGGGCCAAGTCCTGCCCACGGCAAAGAAGGTGATCTATCAACTCAATGTGAAGCGCGTCATCATGCGCAAGCTGGTCATGGGCATCGCCGACGGCATCATGAAGGTCGACGGCGAGACGGTCTACGAGGCAAAGGATCTCAAGGTCGGCCTGTTTACCTCGCCCGAAGCGGTATAAGGAACACGCGATGCGACGAGTCGTCGTCACCGGTATGGGCGTTGTTTCCAGCATCGGCAACAACAAACAGGAAGTGCTGGACTCGCTCAAAGCCGGTCGTTCTGGCATTGAATACTCCGAGGAGTATGCCGAGCTCGGCTTCCGCAGCCATGTTCACGGCTCAATCAAGCTCGACATCGACGCGATGCTCGACAGAAAGCTGCGCCGCTTCATGGGTGACGGCGCCGCCTTCAACTACATCGCCATGAAGGAGGCGATCGAGGATGCCGGCCTCGAGAAACACGAGGTATCCAACGAGCGGACCGGTCTCATCATGGGTTCGGGCGGCACCTCGACCAAGGACATGTGCCAAGCCTACGCCATCGCGAAGGAGAAGGGCCCCAAGAGGGTCGGCCCCTTCATGGTGCCACGTATAATGTCCAACACCAACTCGGCGACCCTCGCCGTGCCCTTTGGCATCAAGGGCATCAATTACTCCATGACATCGGCTTGCGCGACCAGCGCGCACTGCATCGGAAACGGCGCCGAGCAGATCCAATTGGGCAAACAGGAAATCGTTTTCGCCGGCGGCGGCGAGGAGCTCTACTGGACGGCCACGATGCTGTTCGATGCTATGCCGGCGCTCTCATCCAGGTACAACGATCAACCCGACAAGGCCTCGCGCGCCTTCGACGTGAACCGCGACGGCTTCGTCATTTCGGGCGGCGGCGGTGTCTTGGTGTTGGAGGAATTGGAGCACGCGCGTGCGCGCGGCGCCAAGATCTACGCAGAGCTCGTCGGCTATGGCGCAACCTCGGACGGCTTCGACATGGTCCAGCCTTCGGGCGAGGGCGCGGTGCGCTGCATGAAATTGGCGATCCAGGGGCTGGGCAACACGCCGGTCGACTACGTCAACACCCATGGCACCTCGACGCCGATCGGGGACGTTGTCGAACTCAAGGCAATCCGCGAAGTCTTCGGCGCGGATCAGCCGCACATAAATTCGACCAAGTCGCTCACCGGCCATGCGCTGGGAGCCGCCGGGGTCAACGAAGCGATTTACTCGCTGCTGATGATGGAGCACAACTTCGTTTCGGCCTCGGCGAACATCGACGAGCCGGACCCGGAAGCCGAGGACATGCCCATCGTTCGCGAGCGTCTCGACGACGTGGAACTTAATTGCGTCATGTCCAACAGCTTTGGCTTCGGCGGCACCAACGCGTCGCTCACCCTGAAGCGATACGAACGGTAACACGCCGAGCCGGGTCGCCGGACTTCGAGCACGCATCCCGCTCAAGCGACCTTCCGCCTATCTTGCAGACCACGCCCCCGCGCGACGCAGCCGAGCCCCAGGATACGGGACCCGATCATGAGAGAGGACGGACCAGAAA